>Ga0335072_10000433_pt1 | contig 83223 bp, 67 predicted proteins | sample Lox_Sample_21_FD_206725 | JGI IMG/M metagenome (GOLD analysis project Ga0335072, IMG submission 206725) | Soil microbial communities from Loxahatchee National Wildlife Refuge, Florida, United States - Lox_Sample_2.1 | ecosystem: Environmental > Terrestrial > Soil > Wetlands | place: USA... | reverse complement strand
CGACCCTGCAGACGGTCAACAACCTGGGGCTCCTGTACAGAGACCAAGGCAAGCTGGCGCAAGCGGAGCAGTTCTACTTGCGGGCGCTGGCCGGGTACGAGCAGGCACTGGGCCCCGAGCACACGTCGACCCTCGACACGGTCAACAACCTAGGGATCCTGTACAGAGACCAAGGCAAGCTGGTGCAGGCGGAGCAGTTCTACTTGCGGGCGCTGGCCGGGTACGAGCAGGCGCTGGGCCCCGAGCACACGTCGACCCTGCACACGGTCAACAACCTAGGGGTCCTGTACAGAGACCAAGGCAAGCTGGTGCAGGCGGAGCAGTTCTACTTGCGGGCGCTGGCCAGGAAGGAGCAGGCACTGGGCCCCGAGCACACGTCGACCCTGCAGACGGTCAACAACCTAGGGGTCCTGTACAGAGACCAAGGCAAGCTGGTGCAGGCGGAGCAGTTCTACTTGCGGGCGCTGGCCGGGAACGAGCAGGCACTGGGCCCCGAGCACACGTCGACCCTCGACACGGTCAACAACCTGGGGAGTCTGTACAGAGACCAAGGCAAGCTGGCGCAAGCGGAGCAGTTCTACTTGCGGGCGCTGGCCGGATACGAGCAGGCACTGGGCCCCGAGCACACGTCGACCCTCGACACGGTCAACAACCTAGGGGTCCTGTACAGAGACCAAGGCAAGCTGGTGCAGGCGGAGCAGTTCTACTTGCGGGCGCTGGCCGGGTATGAGCAGGCGCTGCAGCTTGAGACTATTCCAGCCCTAATCACTGTTAGAAACCTTGGGCTTCTGTATCGTGGTCAGGGCCAGACGGAAAAGGCAGAGAAAATGTTTCAGCGTGCAGTGTTGGGCCGCGAAAAGGTGCTGGGACCTGATCATCCTCATACTTTAGCGGTGGTCAATGACTTGAACAAGCTAAGGGTGGTTGTGGAAGGAAATGAAAACGAGGGCCAAAGTGCGGAAGTAGCAACCCTGTGAGTGAGATGGGACAGGAAACTCAACACCACGATTCGCCTATGTCGAGATTCTTGACGCCGGCGACAGCGAGATGCCAATGATCTACAGTTTTACGTAGTGAGCCATTGTGGACGAGCTCTCATGTATTTGCGCATACAATTACGTCGGTGTGGGAGGGGTGAAGGGATGCCAAGTAGCTGGTCCTTCAACTGGGGAAGCATGGCAACGAGAGAAAAGGGAAAGCCTAGAGAACACGTTGCGTAGAAAGCTTGCTTGTTGTCTATGTGCTATCTGTGTCCTTCTGTCTGTAATAGATGCAGTTCCTCTGCCCATAAGGGGCTAATGACCAACTGGTCCCACCAAATTAGCGACGCCTCTATAGCCGAACCTCCCCGAAGCATTCCTACTAAGGTTCTGTGGCGCTGTGAGGATTGTATAGGATATCCTTCCAGATTTGTTCCCGTATCTCCTATGGTAGGTCGAGGAGTTGTGGCATCTGAAGCGTGAGTTATCCGGAACTTCTGTGTGTCCAGGAGCTTGGTAAACATAAAGGACGTGATATAGCTCAAAAAGTGTAATGTGAGGATTGACTAACAAAGTCTCATTGTCTCCCATCTGACTTGAGTCTTCGCTGGCTAGGTCGTTATGTACGAACATTAATGTTGAATTTTTGTGAAGGTCTTAGATTTTGACTTGAAGCTAAGTACATTACATGAGCCAGGCACCGCGTCCGTCGTTTCTTGATACCGGCGGGTCAGACCGATAATAGAAATCGGCGACGTGGTTATTGCTCGAAGCCTTGGTAAGAGGAATTCTTTAGCAGGCAAAGCCGACGACACGTCCTGCTTCCCTCGGCATCCTCCATTAGATCCCGTGCAGGCTCTCTTCATTAAAGGAGAACAAGTAGTAGTGATAACACAGACATGCATGCAAGCACAGCGTATGCGAGCCCCAAAAAAGTCTAATAGCAAAGTTCCACCCAGCCTGCCAGATGGATGAGAAGCCTCCCCAAAAAGAAATATTTTGTCTAAGAGAAAAGGAAGTCGCCGCTGGAAATGCTACAATGGCTAGCTTGCAAACGAGCAATGCTGGAGCCGGGGTATCAATGCACACCGAGAACTGGTCACTCGTCGTAAGTAGACCCTTCATTACCTCCCCACAAGCGGGCCGATGTGCAAAACGGAACGAAGAATGTTGTACATAGAGAGATCGTCATCACTCTTTGCCTTTGTCTGGAGATTCTGATCGTCCTTGCTCGATGTTCGGCCGTGACTTCATTGTTGGAGGGGAGGATGCCACTGACGGCGGTGATGCTGCCGGATCGGCTCCCTCGAGAGTTGCTAACGCACTGAGAATGTTATCAGCATTTCCCGTCCACGAAGGAAGCTAGTTGAAATCTTACCTGAAAGCATTTGTGTTGGACTCATCCTTCTTATCTTTCTCTTTCACGGGAGGGGTGCCTGTCCGGCTGCTCCCGGCACTGTCTTCTCGCTGAGAAAGTAGACTGCCGCCTGGGCCCAGGTTTCTTCGGCCGCTGTTGGTTCGACCGGTGAGGAGGCTTTGGGGACCAAAATTACCTCCTGGCCCAGAAGCATGGCTGGGATTCCGTGAAGTCCTGTTGCTGAGTTTGCGCAACTCATCTGTTCCGATCCTGCTTGAACTGTGATCCGGTGGTGGCATCTGGGTGTAAGAAAAGCTTCGAGCGTCGCCACTGCGGCCCATGGGCATACGTCCGCCGCCCCGGTTCGCTTGACTAGCCAGACGTTGCATCTCCTTGTCTTGTTCTGCGCGCTGAGCTTCTGCGTGGATCTCTTGTATTGTCTTGGGGCCTCTATTGTCTTCCTTGGATTGCCAATTCTTCTTCCGAAGATCAATTACGTCCTAGGTACAAAGGTTTAGCAAAAGGTGTAGGGTAAAAGATACGACTTCATCAACTTACTAGAATCATGAATTTAAGTCGACTAGGAAGTTCTGGCATGTCCATAATGGCTTGCATGCGTTCGAAGTAGGCGTCCATTCTGGGTTGCGCTTTGCTTCTTGGATCGTCGAGGTCTTTCCCCACCGTCTTGAGCAAGCTCGTTAAGCTTTCGATCTCGGCTTCATCTGGCATGCCGTCATAGTCGAGGAGCTTCTTCACACACTCGTGCATGATGCGTTCGGTCAACATGCCAAGCTTGTATAGCTCGCCAATGAATTTGACCAAACCAAGACCACGTCGCTTCGCGGCAGCAGCGATGTAATATTCGTCGGAAAGCATAACAGCTTCCTCGGTCTGGCCCTCAGGCTTTGGCGGAAGATTCACCTTCCAGCCCCGTTCGAACTCTTCTTGACAACGGTTGAGCAGATATTTTCTGAAAAGGTTACCGCCGGTGACGACTTGTCCGTGCTTGTCTTTGATGTTCTCGTCTTTGATATCTGGGCTCATGCTTTCCAGCATGCGTTTACAGAACATGGCATACATCGAGGCCCAATGAGCCTCGTCTGTAGCTTTCTCAAAAGTGAGCTGGATGACTTGACGTAGGGTCCGGCCATCAGATTCGTACTTTGATTGAGCAGCAATTTCGAGGATCTGATCCGAGATCTTGTCAAATTTCTCGGGCGTCATCTTGTTCAAATTCGACTTGACCTTGCGCTGCACCACGTCGGGAGGCAAGAGGCCATCTTCGCCAAGGGCAGGTCCAGAGAGGGATGGTCCGGCAAGACTGCGAGCCTTCCAGCCAGTCTGGGAGACCTTGATGACTCCGAGCTCCATTCCTGCCGTAAGAGGCATCTTGCTGTCCTCTTCCTCCTGTCGCCTACTGGACTGCTTACCACGCTTGCTGCCGTCTCGTGTGCCACCACGAGTGGATCCACCAACGCGAGGAGAAGGGGGAATACCTCCAAGGACATTGGAGGATGCTGTGCGGCTCATTGAAGCAGCGGTCAAAGACGTACCTTGGGACCGGCCAAAAGCCTCGAAAGGATTTTGCATCGGGTTTCGCTGATTTGGTCCAGGAGTATTTGACATGGCAAAACGCTGTGCGGAAGTCGTGCCTGGAGGAAGCTGCGTAGGGCCAGTTCTTGGCGGTGCGCCGAAGGTGCCCATTTGACCGAAAGATCCTGGTACAACACTTGGACGGTTTGAAACGCTGCGACTACCCATGCCTGCTGGAGTTCGCGCTGAGGAAGGACGAGCTGATGCCGCCGATTCTCCTCCATCGCCGAGTGTTTCGCGAACTCGCACGTCCCAGTCAAGGGAAGGCTTCTCCTTGAAGACGGATTGGAACTGCAATAGGAACTCTTTGTCATACTTGAACTTCTTATCGGCTGGTGCGTTCTTATTCAGAGCCGGATTGGGCGATGCAATCGTTGAGGGATACTCAATGCTCCTAGGGTCCTCAAGGAATCGAGCAGATTGCAGAGACTTCAAAGCCGCGCTGGGCTGCGGTGGCTCCACAGCTTTGGAAGTATTTAGTGTCAGCTCAGCAGGTTTCCTGTCCTTCTTCCCCCGAGCTGGCGGACCCATTGAAACGTCAGAGACCGGCGTAGCTGTGCCACTTTCCGCAGGAGTCTGATTGACGGGGCTGGCGTTTGAATCGGGAGTGTGCGCGTCATGGGCTTTCAGAGATGCAAACAGCTTCTTCGAATCTCCTTCGCTGTCGGAGCCTCCTTCCGCTCTCTTCTTCAATAGCGCTTCTTCTCGCTCTTCAGCCTCCCGCTCCATACGCTTCATGTTGGCCTCGTAAGCTTCGTATTCCTCACGTTCCCTCTGCTTCTGTGCTTCTCTCTCGGCTTCTTTCTTCTTCCGATATTCAGCTTCCCGAGCCTCTTCGGCAGCTTCTTGAGCGGCAAACTCGGCTTCGATGGCATCATAGTCAATCTCTTCGTCCTCATCCTTCTTGTCAGTACTCGGAACTTCGGGCACAGTCTGCTCAGTTTCTGCGTCTGCTTTATTCTTTGCCTCCTGTTCTTGTGCCTCCCTCGCTGCGGCTTCCTCTTTTGCCTTCGCCACCTCTGCCTCTCTCGCCTTTGCTGCTTCCTCTGCTTCTTTTGCCTCTGCCTCTCTGATTCTTGCGGCTTCGGCCTCAGCTTCTTTGGCCTGGGCTGCTTTGGCTTCAGCTTCTTTAGCCGCAGTTTCCTTCGCTTCCGCTTCTTTCGCTGCAGCCTCTTGGGCGTCGGACACCTCTTTCTCCTTCGCGGCCATCGCTTGTTTCTCGGAATCTTCTTTGTCCTGTCTTGCCTTGGCTTCTTCAGCAAGCTTCTTCGCAACAGCCTCTTGCATTTCCTTTTTCTTCTCCTCATTAGTTTTAGTAGTATTAACGCTGTCGGTGCGTGAGTGCAAAGGATCAGGAGTTGAAACGGATTGGCCGGTAGGAGTGACTGCACGTGGCGTGGTAGCTTTGATAGGCGAAGGAGTAGCTTGTGCTGGCGAGGGAGTAGGCTTTGAAAAGTTCACGACATCGCCCTGGGCATTCTTGATGACGATGGCAGCACTCTTTTTGGGCGGTAGTGTAAAGCTTGGCTTCGGGGCTGGGCTACTGGTCTGACGACTTGATGGAGGCTGTCCTGAAGCGGATACTAATGAGGGAGTTTGGGGCTGGCTGAGGCTTGAGTTCGGTCGATCGGTGCCCGACATCTGAGATGGCGTGCGAGATAGCGGCTGAGACTGCTGGTATGGTTGTCCTTGGCCACTGTATGTGTGTTGCATATGAGGTGCAGAGGGACCTTGCGCGAAAGGCGGTCGAGGCGACTGGGGTGGCATGTATCCTTGCATCTGCTGCTGCTGCATCCACTGCTGCTGATACATAGCTTGAATGCTAGGATCAGCTTGATATATGACGTGGCCCTGGGTTTTCATTGTCAGAAATTGCTCAAAATTGCCACTTTCAGGCGACAAATCTGAAGGAGGGAGAAGAGGCGCGACGTGAACAGCCACAGCAGACAAAGGAGGTGACTTGTAGTATTCTGAAGCAGAATCCCGGGAGAAACGCGGTTCTCCCAAGTTTCCGTCTTCGCGAAACTTCGACCTGTCGAAGTTCGAAGCACCTTTTCCCTTGCGATTGCCGGCATGTCCACGGCGATCACGACCTCGACCACTGGGAGCAAGGGAATCAGAATAAAGAAAGTGGCGATTTACTTGCGGGCCTCCCATGTACGGCGGATAACCATTGTGCTGTCCGGGCATCATTTGCACCTGACCCATATTCGGCGTTGCAGGGTTTGCATTCATTATGGCTGGACTGCGGGCGGCAAGGCTTGGAGACCCTGGATAAGGGCCTTGTTGCCTCCCTTGATATGGCATGCTCGGCATGCCTCGTCCGTTCGGGGGGTTCGGGCGAAAGTTCTGTGCTTGAGGGTAAGCCATCTGAGGATTGTACTGCCCTTGGTACCCTCCTCTGCCTCTGCTGGCCATTGGGTAGCCACCTCTTCCCGGGCCTGGTGGCATTCCTTGCAGTCCCATTCCCTCATGTGAAGAATGAGAGGAATCTCGACGAATGTGAGGCGCCTGAGAGCCCGGACCCATCGGGCCTTGAGGCATAGCACGGAGCGGTCGCTGTGGAGATTCATTAGTAAAAACGGGTTTTAAGGGCGTGTGTTGAAAAAACGTACGTTGGCGTCATTTGAATCACCCCCAATTTGGCCAAAGCGGAGGTTATTACTCCCTTCTTGGAGACTGGAAGGAGGTCGACCTCCACTTGCCGATGGCTGAGGAATCGGAGATGGTATTCTAGGATTCACATGCGCAACACCTAGATTCGATGGTGACTGACTAGCTAGCGCTGGTGGATTGTTCAGAGTAGGAGAGCCGGCAGCATTCATTGACCCAAATTGAATGTTGTTGGCCTTGTTCTGCACACCTCCAACGGCGCCTCCATTGGTGGCAAAATTTGTGGTGCCACTAGTTGCGACTGTGAAGGATGGTTTTCGGGCGTGGTCAACGTTGTTGCCGTTGACGATTGTAGGGCCGCCGACAGATGGAACAGCGGGTATGGTGGGATTTCTGCCATTTACAGGCGAAATGGCATCAGCGGGAGGGCGTCCTCCAGCTGTAACAGACATGGTCGAAGGCTCGGATACATTTGGTGGGAAGGCCCCCTTAGTTGCCGATGCGTATGACGAGCGGCCTGATGCTGGCGCAGCCGCAGAAAAAGATGCCGCGGACGCAGTTGAAGAGTTAGGTGCTTGCACGGCGGGCGGAGGAGCGTTTGTCGTATCAGCTGGACCGGTAGTGTTCGTTTGCTGAGGAGTCGATGTCATTAGATGGATTCCTAAGGCAGCAACTTGGCGTTGTTTGTGGTTGCGAGTTGCGCCTTTCGAAGGCCGAGGTGAGGATGTGAGGTTGACAATCTCTGAAGAGAATCCTGAGCCTGCAGGAATATTAGGAGTAAAAGTGATGAACTTTTGACACCGTGCAACTATCTCGAGTGAACGGAAGCCACGCGGTGGTAGTGCTGGGAGTGCCGCAGGCTGACGGAGAGGAGATTTCCAAGCACTTCTCGAGGAAGACTTAAGGACAGTGGCTCTTGTCAGCACACTAAAAGATACGCAATAGCGTTTCTGTGAGGAAGGGTAGAGTCTCTGCCTGTGGTAAGGAGAGACCACCTGGGTTATTTGGCTGTTGGTGAAGTCGTTGGTCGTGCAAAAGGTGGTAAAAAATTAAGGTGAATAAAAAGGGATCAACACTAGCGGCCAATACCTGACGAGCCGAGTGCCGCGCTCAGCCCTTTTTTCCCCCCCCAAAGCCAAGGGCTCACGTTTTACGTATGAAATCACTTTTAACGCCACGAATTATGTCCGATTAGGACCCCTGATGCGTCATATTTACATTCCAGGACTCTACATGGAAAGACGTTCTGCGGTTCACGTGTTGTAGAGAACAGTGCTCGCGGGATCCCGTTGTGAGGGTCTTCCTTTTTCCTTTGCACCCGTGAAGAAAGTTCCCTCGGAGAACGGGCATTGGTCGCATTATCTCCAACTCTTGAGTCACTTATGCTCGTTTGTACTGCAATCAGTCCCAAAGCAAACCCATCATCCCTGCTGCTTGTGCAGGCGCCCAGTCATTCCCGTCTTTGTGAGCTGGCGCAGATATGCCGTGCGTGTTTGTTCGATCCTACCCCCCACATTTTGGAAGATTTTGACATTGCCACGAACCCCCTTTTGCTGCAGGATCGGCAGGCCTTGGTCAGCCTCCCACAGCTCTGCCTTTTTCTAACTTTGCTCTATTCTCTGAACATGAAAACACTCATGCACGTTTCGTTGCCCACAAGGCAAATATGCATCACGTGTTGTATACAGGCGTATGTACTGTGTAGTTTTGCCCCGAACAATCCTCAGGACACGCTGTAACTATCTGATACATATCGTATCATTGCAGCAAAGCTTAAGCCCTGAATCGCTCACATGCGGTCATCGAGTCATATTAACATGGGTGGGCGGCAGCGGGAGAATGCGCCAAAGTTGGGTCTCCCACGATCTTGGGTGTCATACTATGGTTGCGTGGAAGCTCTTAGTGCCTTCCGAGTCGCGAACTTCGTTTTATGAAGCAAACTCTCACATCATGAGATTGGCAGAGGTCTGCTTGAGGCTTATGAATCGAATGCACCGCACATGGTACGAGAATGGCATGTGATCAAAATATTTCCATTGCTGACCTCATTGCGCTAAGGGATAACAAGGTGGCTTCGGACCGTCCCTCCCAAGATCTCAACATAGCCTCTTCGCTTGTGGTACGGCTTGCCAAATGCGTGCTTATCCGCGACTGATTCCCTATGGCTTCATCTAATCCTGCAAAATTGCCCCTTCCAGCCTTCGTGTTGCCCCAATCCAACGCCGTCGCTCATGCATTGCTAAAGTCGCCATTGCGCTCGTGCAGTAGGGCCAGAAACGTCAAGCTTTATTTGCTCGGTGCTTCTTTTTCCCAATCGCTGCATTCTTCTGGAAAGCTTCCTCGGGCGGCTCGTCCACCGCTCTCTTCTTGAGCTTCTTGCCTTCAGCATACTTGGCCTCGAGATTGTCGAAGAAGTTTTCCTGCCGACCTTTTTGTCGCTGATGTATCAGTGCTGCTAGACCAGCTTCGCCGTTTCCACCTTTGTTGCTCTTCTTGCCCTTCGAGTCAGTCCCAAACAGCTTCTCTTTGACGCCCAGTTCCTCAGCCAGCTCCATTGCCTTGCCTTCTTCAATCTTCGCTTTCGCCAATCTCCTCTGCTTCTTGGCTTCGGATTCCTGGGTGTATTTCTTGTGCGGTGTAGCCTCTCCCGCAGCAATCGCATCGTTGATGATCTTACGGAGTCTCTCGTCGTCATCCAAGACGTTACTGCACATGATGTCCTCGTAGATTTGGTCCATGTCGCCTTTGTACATTTCATATGCCCTGAGAATGTCCATCTTTTCTTCATCTGAACCTTGGTAATCTTTCCTTATCCCATCCAAGGCCTCGGCAGTTACTACAGACGCATACTGCTCTCGGAAGAAATCTGTCCAGCTGAAGTCGTCATCGTCGAGGTCGAGTGACTCGGAGGTGTTGCCCGTAGTGTCGTATCGTTTCCGCCTTCGCTCATCGGAGAGGATTGCGTATGCAAAGGCGATCTCCTGAAACTTCTTGTTTGCAGCATCTTTGTTGTCAGGGGTTGCCTTATCTGACACGAGGGTTAGAGCGGATGAAATCAACAAATGCCACTGTGAAGTCACTCTGACCTGGATGATGATTAAGTGCCTGCTTTCGATATGCTGATTTGATCTGGTCTGCTGTTGATTTCTCTTCCACTCCCAGGACTTCATACGGGTTGATCGAAGTCGGCATATCCTCCAGGTTTTCTTCCTTTGCTTTTCGAGCCATGATGATAGTTGTTGCTGAAGGTTTTGGAGGGAAGAGTGAAGGGGAATCGGACAGTAGCTGGAAGGATTTTTCGAATATGAGAAAGTGAAGCGATGGTTAAATAGAGTTGACTCCCGAGATGGGTAACGCTCTAGCCTGTATGGTCTGGCCACAGAAGGAGTGATTGTTTTCTTCTCAGACGAGGCTTTGGTAGACGTGACGCGCATTACCCTCGCGCCAGCTTCCCGCCCACCCTAGAGTAGTTAAATGAAAATCCCCCGCACTGCACCTTCCAGAGCTTCCCCTCCAGCGTTTCGCATGCAGTCAGCTTTCGCGCAGATGGAGTAATTTCAACCAATTTAATGATTCCTTCAGAACACATATCGTGCTTGGTAATGAATGATGGCCCCTTCTACCGAAGACCACCTCTCATTCCTCCGACAAGCTCTTGATCTGGCGCGAAAGTCTCCTCCAAAGCCTACCAACTTTCGCGTTGGTGCTTTACTTGTGTCCTACCCTGACAACGATGCATCATCTGCCAAAGTCCTTTCCACTGGATATACCCTTGAGCTCGAAGGCAACACACACGCGGAGCAATGTGCGCTTGCTAAGCTAGCTTTGGAACATTCTATACCCGAGTCATTGCTGTACACGGTATTGACTTCAGAAGCTAACGTTACATTGTACACTACCCTCGAGCCTTGCGGAGTGAGACTGAGTGGCAATACGCCCTGCGTTCAGCGCATCATTGCCACAAGGAACCCTTGCCGCGGTATAGGAGGCATTCATAAAGTTATCTTTGGTGCAAAAGAGCCAGGAACCTTTGTCAAAGACAGTGAGAGCTGTCGGATGATGACTGAAGCTGGCATTGAATGGCAGTTTGTTGAGGGTCTCCAAAATGAGATTCTGGCAGTCGCAAAGGAGGGGCACAAGCAAGAAACGAACGTTGACAACATTACCGAAGAAGAACGCAGACGTCAAGAAGCAATTCCCCGGAACCCCAAAAAACGGATGATGGAAGTACCTATAGAGAAGTGATGACGCTTGCCAACCATTCCGACCAATGACACTGTGGTATACTGCTCCCCACGGTCGACGGCCTTATGAGAGGGTCTTTTATATTGCGAGAAAGGAATTCAAACCAAGCCAATACCCGCTGATCCTGCTCTGCAATGCGATTAAGAGCGATTTCCAATGGATATCTTACATTCAGAACCTATCCTCAGGAACCAGCCACTCTCAATGGCTCGGATATTCAATATCATAAGATTCGAACTGTTTCAAATCAATTGATTCTATGCTCGACCTGGGATTTGAGAGATATCTGTACATCTTTGGAGGAGTGTACGAGTACCGCAAAGAATATACTTGGGGGAAGCTCTGATTTTATGAGCTGTTTGAGCCGGCGAAAAAAGAAAGCACTGGGAAGGACGGTCTCGTTGGAAAGCTCTTGAAGATCAACCCAGTACGTTCTTCACTGCCGTCCACTCATAGTTCGGTTCGAATATCAAAGAGGCCTCGCTAACGCTGTCTTGTAGCGTCGACCTCCTCTACAGAAATAGACCCAGTATAACCTCCAAATTCGGCGCCGGAATGGGGCCGGGAAGCTAGACCAGTGCACATTTAGCTTTCTCTAGTTATTCGAATATTCCATACCCAAATGGAGAAAGACATGACCCCGTCAATACTTCTCAAGGAAGTGCTCGAAAGATCCTATTTCTACTTCCATTTCATCACGTATTCAGCACGCCTTCAGGAATCTTGGATGGAAGCCAACAGGGCCGAGTATCTACGAAAGTCTCCCATCGATCATGGACGAAGAAATCAAGCTCGCGAATGGTCTATGAATTGGGTAATGCCTTAGGATAACTTACCAGACCCACGTTGAGAACACCACAATCAGAAGAGCTTCAGATGCTTCTATGCATTCGTCCAGAACAGATGATCGTATTGGGGAGAAACGGGCAGCGGCAAGTTTTGGATATACAGTGATTGGAATGAAATCTCCTCACATGGCAGTGGTTTCCTTGGGAATAGACAATTCGAACTTTACGAGCCCAATCTGTCTTGAGACCATACCCATACCTACACAATCGCCGCCATCAAAGAAAGGCATGGGGTACAGATATGACGTAATCGCTTAACGCGCCCTTAACGCGTTTCCCTTTGTCGGAGCTCTGTTTTGGGCCGTACAGTGTCTTCGAAGGTCTCATAAACTTGATTTATGCAACAATCTCTTTGGCATTTGATACTCGAAATCCCCTATTTCTGTCGGAAATCGCCATTTGCACCTACAGCCATTCGAAATCTGTTGCCATAATGTCTGAACCCGCAGCTACTTCTGCAACGCCCTCAACAACAGATGAACTCGTCTGTAGGCGTTGCAGCAAGCCCCAATCCGAACTTTCAACCCCATTAAAACGCTGTGCGAAGTGCCAGAGCGTGAACTACTGCTCCCGAGCTTGCCAACAGGCGCACTGGTCCAACCACAAGAAAGCATGCCGTGCCAAAGTCGCCGAAAGAGACCGGAGCCTCAACAACCCCACGAAAGAGAAGATCCTCCAGGAAGCAAAGCAAACTAACGACTTGCTACGGTAAGCCATCACACCATCAAAGCCCACCTAAACCCGGATACTGAAAAGTCACCTTTGGCCAAAATCCATGCACCCAGGGCTCAAGCCCGCCCTGAACCCACTCCCGCTCAACGATCTCTCATCAACATAATTCCCTTTAGACCCCCAAGTCCATCTTTTCACTAATTGAACCCCCCCTCTTCCACAGCGCATGCACCACTCATCCGCTTTTCACCTCCGACGAACCCACCCTCCGCCGCACGCACCCCACCCTCTGGAACGTCATGGACTTCCTCCGCCGCACCTGGAACGACTACGTCCTGCGCCTCGTCTCCCCTAAGGCGAGCATCGAGCTCCGTTCCTCCTCTGCTGGCGCAGACGCGGAAACCTTACCCGCCGAGCTGCTCCAGGAGCTCCAACACAGCAGCAACACGGATGTGTGGCCCCCCTTCAATGAAGAAACGTATACCGACATCATCACCCGCAACATGACGATCGCCATGATCATCCTAGATCGTGGCGGGCGGCAGGTCATGTTCGGCGGGACGTTTGATTTCGGGGAAGAGGCCAAGAATATTGCGAGGGCGATTACAAGTCGGCCGTAAAAGTAAAGTATGAGACGTATGACTTTCGTGAACGTCAGGGGCGTCTTCCATGATAAATGGAGAGCGCCATGAGAACTTCAAATGGCAGTCGAGATTGGCTGAGGTTCTGGGAGATAGGATATGGTCATTTGGAGGACGGTGCTAGGGTAAGAAGGGGTCCAATCCAATCTTTTGCCGTTCGAGACTTGGATGGTCACACTTCGGAGAGAGCGAGTCAGTGCTATAGCCGACTCCACTCGGCTTCTTTTGAAAAGCTTCATGTCTCTATTTCATACAATTTATATGCTTTTCTCACAGAGATACATGTTTTCAGTCACCCATCCCGACAAAGGCACATCTTACCTATGAATTTGCTTAAATTTGCTCATTCACAAGCAAGCCTGCCATACCCTGCCCAGTACCAATACACATACTCGTCAAGCAAATCTTCTTCTTTGTCCGCCTGGCCTCGCTCAAGATGGTGCAAATCTGTCGCGCACCAGTGGTACCCAATGGATGCCCCAGTGCAATCGCGCCACCTCTTGGGTTCATCTTCTTGTGGTCCAGACCAAGCACATTCATGCAGTAGACAGCCATAGAAGCGAATGCCTCGTTGACTTCAAAAATATCGATATCATCTTTGGTGAGCTGGAACTTGGCAAGGAGCTTTGGAATAGCAACTGAGGGGCCAATACCCATGATGCGGGGCGGGACGCCAGCGACGGTAGCGCCGCAGAATTTGGCCATGATGGGCTGGCCAAGCTCGATGGCCTTGCTGCGCTTCATGAGGAGGATGGCGGCAGCTAGAGAGTATGAAGTCAGTGTGAGAGCTTACAGATATTGAGATGTAACAAATACCTCCATCTGTGACTTGGCTGGCATTACCACCAGTCGTCTTATCGCCAAACTGCGGCATAGCAGGCCTAATCTTCCCCAACGACTCAAGGGTAGTCCCATATCTCGGGCCCTCGTCCCTTGTCAAGGTCACTGTCTGCCATTCCCCCTTGGCATTCTTAACCTTGGTCGTAATGGGAACAATTTCATCATCAAACCAACCAGCCTTTTGTGCCACTTCCGCGCGGCGGAAACTCTCATTTGCATAAGTATCCTGCTGCAGTCTGGTGATATTGAAGTCTTTGCCGACGTTCTCGCTTGTCTGAATCATGGGCTGCATGCAGTCGGCGGCCTCTTGAGTCTTGAGGATCTCATCGTGGAAGGGCTTTTCGAGGCGGTCGCCGCCCTCTGACATGGACTCGGCGCCGATGGCAATACCGACCTCAATGCTACCAGTGGAGATCTGGTTCGCGATGTCTTGGACGGCTTTGAGGCCCGAGGAGCAGAAGCGGTTCACGGACGAGGCCGCAGCAGTGTGAGGGAATCCGGCTGCAAGCATGGCGGCGCGGACGATGTAGGCCGCTTTGCCGTTACCAACCTGTAGTCAACTTGAGCATTGCATGTTTGGCGGACGGTAACGGGGTTTATCTCGATCTTACATTGCCCAAGCAGATATCCTCAACGATGGCAGGATCCACATTCATTCTTTCCTTGACTTCCTTCAAAAGCGAGTATACCATAAAGTCGAGTGGTGTGTCTTTCATGCCACCTTTCTTACCCTTCGTCAATGGTGTTCTAATTGCCATTGTGATGACAACATCGTCGGGATTCTTCGTGGTACTGTTGGGGAAGAACACAGTCAGTGCCAGGGTTTGAAGAGGTCTGGAGAAAGCTACTTACATAGCTGCCACGCCCGTCTTTCCTCCCGTCAGATGCGACACAATCGAGCCGAGTCTTTGTGTAGCCATTTGGTGATTTGTGTGAGGGGTATTCGCTAGTGGAATGGGACGAAGAAAGAGTCAATGCTAAAGGGTTTCTGGAAGAAATGTCAGGTTGCTTTGCTGAGGAGAAAGATTTCCTGGCAGTTGAAAAGAGATGTGGGGGGTGATGAGCAGATTGTCGGAAACGTCCTGAGGCAAATTCCTTCGAATGAGCCGAGGTCCAAGGGTGGGCCGGATGCGGGACGGTAACATAGAGCTAGGAATCAAAAGCTACGATATCACAAGGCATGCTTGGTGCAATGATTACTGATTGATGGCGGGTGCAAGACGTGGTCCAGAACGGTCATAATCATTGCCATGTCTATCACGCTCTATTGCAAACCAATGGCCAGCCAACCAGGGGATTGTCTTGCTTTGGTACCGTCAAATCCCGCCTCGCCCGCTAATGCATCAGATCACCGAATCTCTCCTGCTTTTCGCAAAATCCATCCCAGGTTTTCCCATTACTTGGTCGGCTCCTCGACACTATCTGGTTTAATAGCCTCCCCATCAGCGTCCGTCATCTCGGTGTCTTCTGTCTTCTTAGGCTCAGCGGCTTTCTTTGCCTCCTCTTCGGCCTTTTTCTTGGCATCGGCTTCAGCCCGCTTTTTGGCAGCTGCTTCCTCCTGGGCTTTGAGGATAGCTTGCCGCTCTTCCTCGAGCTTGTCGTTATATCTCTGAATGATCGGGCCAGCGACGAATCGGATCTCATCCATCTTAGCGACGTACGCAGCCTTGGTTGTGTCTTCGCCTTCATCATAGAGCCAATCCTGAAAATGCGTCAGCACATAGTTTCAACGAAAGACGTTAAGCTGCATCTTACTTCGATTGATTCGAGCTTGGCTTTGACCTTCTCCTTCTCCTCGGTGCTTGCAAAGTCGGCGTATTGGTCGTCGATCTTTCCCCTTAGTTCGTAGATAAAGGCTTCCAGCTCATTCTTCTTGTCCTCGGTGTCCGCGACCAGCTTGTCTTCCATAAACATGGCGTTCTCCTTCTCAGCTAAACTTTCTTTGGTCGCTTGATCTAGAGAAGCAGTGCCGGAAGACAATGGAAGCTCGCCTTTCCGGACCTGCTTCTTGATCTTGCGAACCTTTGGCTTTGGTTCGGCGCTACCGTTTGGTGTGTCGGTCTCCATTGCATCCGCATCCTTCTTCTCGCCCTCTTTCTCCTCTGGCACGGGCTCTTCAATCTCAACATCCTCAACGTAGTATCCAGACTCGACATTGAGTATGCCATGGAGATTGAGTCTGGCTTTGAGCTTGCAGATCATGAAATCATCCTTAGAGTCGGCCTTGACACCTTTTACGGAGAATCGGCCTATCCATGGGTTGATCTTCCCTGGCAGAAGCTCTGGCTTCGCATATCGAGCTTCAAGATCAAATGGCTGCTTTCGATAGAATGTAAGGATCTTCGTCGAAGGCATGACATTGCCCTTGTTGAAGACAGTAAGGCTGGTGTCCTCATCTGGAATGTCAGGCGATTGCTCCCAGGTGAATTCTATTGGATATGACACGATATCGTGGACGGAGAAGTCGCGGACGCGGAAGACGGGTGAAAGAATTGCACAGCTGAAGGCACAACCCCGTGCAATGGCTTCGTCTTGATTCAGCGTGAAAGAGAGGTTCTTGCCAAAGAACTTGCTGATTCTTTCCTTGACTGCCGGGACACGGGTGCACCCACCCACCATCTCAACTGCATCGATGTCCTCAATCTTGAGCTTAGCATCGGCAAGCGCTTGCTCTAGTGGCGCTGTCACTCGTTCCAGCAGTGGCTTAACGAGTTCTTCTAGCTCGTCGCGTTTCAGCACAGCCCGTACGTCTTTGTCATCCATCAGGGACTCGATGTTAAGTGGCGCCTGTGCATTGGCCGACAGGATCTTCTTCAGCTTCTCTGCCGCAGTGGCCACACGCGTCAGGGCTTTTGCATTTGTCTTGATATCGATCTTGAACTTTTCCTTGAACTCCGCGGCGAAGTGATCGACAAGTGCTTTGTCGAAGTTCCGTCCTCCAAGATGCCGATCAAATGCAGTGGCTTTGACAGAAAGCTCGCCCTTTTTGAATTCCACGATGGAACATGTGTAGTCGCTGTACCCGATATCCACGAATACTACACGACGTGGCTTCTGATCAGCCTCTGGGAGATCTAGCTTTGTGATACCATAACCCAGAGCAATCGCAGTCGTGTCATTGATCAGTCGGAGACATTTAAGGCCTGCAATCTCAGAGGCGTCCAGCATGGCCCTTCGTTGGATGTCTGTGAACCACGCGGGTACGTTGATGACCACATCCGATATGGGTAGTTTGAGCTCTGCCCCAGCCGTGGCCTTTATCTTGCTCAGGAACATGGCAATGAGTTGGGTGGCTGTGAACTGCTCCCTCTTTCCCAGATATGTAACTTCTGCACCAACTTGGCCATTGATATCCACAAGCGGTGCAGTTATGTAGTCTTGCTCAATGAGCACATCTGGGTCGTTGATGGATCGACCAGCCAGACGCTTCAAGGAGCCGACGGTATTCTTTAGGTTCGAAATCTCTTGTGTCTTCGCGGCTTCTCCCAGGTATCTGCTCTTGGGGCCAAAACCGACGAGGGACCTAGAAGGCTGAGTTAGTATAAGGAAACAAATCGAGTTACGCCGGGAACATACGGCGTGGCTCTGTTCGATACTTCATTTGTGATCTGCCAAAAGGTTAGTTGTCAGCAGGTTCGATGGAGTGAACACTCTTGGATGAGGACACTTACAATATCGATACCCTTGTTGCGTGCGACACCGATTTTAGTGCTCTGCGCGCCAAAGTCGATACCAACGACGCTCATGGCCGCGGTGTTTTCGAGCAGGAATGGCAAGCAAACGGTTCTAAGGTGCGAGGGCTAGAAAGGTAGATAGGATTGCTCTTTCGAGGTTGAGAACTTGTTATGGACGTGTCAGGGTTTGGGGGTCACAAGGCGTAGGGTCGCAGTTGTGACGTTTCCAGAAATTTTACTGTAAGCTATCCGGCTTTGGAGAACTTTCTGGAGAGGTCTAGGAGAAACGAGGCTGTGGCTGGTTGCCAAGCTTCCAACGTGGCGCAATCAGGGCCGCTGCCAAATGGAATGATTTAACGCCTTTTCCGCAGAATGCTGCCTATCTGGACACCGCGAGCTCACGGACCAGTCTATGTCAGAGAGACGAATGGATCCTTGGAGGAATGCTTCCCATTACTCGTGCTCCATCAGAGCATTTGAGCCTGGGCAGCCTCCAAAACGTTTTTTTCCAAGTGGCGCGGCCGTAGTATGGAAATTGGTCGCACCTGCAATGCTGCGATCGCTTGAAACGATATCTCTGAAGGTATCGAGCTTCGAGATGAGTACAGCAGGGTGATCACTAGGCAATGGAAGAGCTAGGGTTGGCGACGCTCGACGGTCAGCTAAAGTACGTTAACATATGTACTCCTCACACTGACTTTGTTTACCAACTACTCCGCCCTGCTGCTATGTGTCCTGATCAGAAGAGTAACCAGTTGTCGTGGAGAACCAACGCTTCATTGGAGGAGCACGCGGTCCATAGAGAGCTCTATACAACTTGTCCTTCTCCAGCATAAGCGGGCGCACGGCGTTTCCCTTTGAGAGCTGTCGATCGCTGCTTCAAATTGGGTCCTGGGCGGTCGTAGGCAGCAGAATTTTCCCGCGTACATCAGATCCTTTTCAATCAGCTATTGAGAATAAATGCCAAAAACATCTTGATTCATTACTTCGGTCCAACTAAATATGTAGCCCCTCCAGTACTGTCGCACTCAATTAATAGCAGGCCAAAGACGAGATGTACTAGAAGAACTTTGGGCATGCATGTTTTGCATTAGCGATCGGGCGCTGCTTTGGTAACTCTGAGATCGTGGCAGCAATCAAAGGGGATCTTCAAAAGCCACAACACCAACCCTCGCCGCCCAAGACAGGTAGGAAGCCGATGAGAATCTCCAACACATATCGAGCGAGATTGCCAATTGACCAGGCGTGTATATGACAGAAAGGAGCTTCTTTCGCGCTTTCGCGCTCCCATTTGCCTATCTGCTTACGTCTACACCCACGCGTAGAGACTAATGCGACTTAATGTAGGCTCCTGGTGGCCCTTCAGAAGGGTTTGAATACGGGATATCGAGCTAGGAGATGCATCTGCAATGCTGTTTGAAGCATGCAATCAGTTGTCCATATTAGCGGCGGAAGCCCATAAGATGACTGTGACGACCCTTGAAGACCATTCATCAAAGGGCTGGTCCCATCACCAGTGCCACGCCCGCAAGTGTCCTCCCCACTGCCTTCCCATTTCCGCCTCCAGCTGCCTCGCCTCCTCCGACTCCTCCGACTCCCCCTCAGTCTCCTCCTTCTCCTCCCTCTCCTCATTCTCCTCTGTGTTTGAGCTGCGGATAACCCGGGTCTTCTTATACATGCGGGGTCTCTCCTCTCTTTCGCCGGTACTATTCGCCATATTAGCGTCGGAGCTTTGTTGTGCTTGCAGAGGCGACGTCTTGAGGCGCTTTGCTGGCCGTATCTAGATCACAATGCCGACGTCCCTCTTGTTACTGGCGCCTGCTTTGCCCTCACCCGAGTGCTGAGGCTTGACCTCAATATGGAATTGGTCCCCCGTCTGCTGCACCATTGACTTCAGTGTCAACGCCGTGGATGTGAAGTTCGAGACTGGCACCGATCTGTAGTGAACGTCAGTTACCGTCGCCAAGCTTGTCGGCGAGAAAGGTATCCACTGATTACCTTAACCTTGAGGTCGAAGCGGATTCGGCGGTTGGATGGTCGTCGGAGTCGACAACTGAGGTGTCAGACATGGGAGATGCATCCCGAGTCAGATGCGGCCGACATGGCGGGATGGCTGGAAAGCCGTCTGAGGCTGAAGCGAAGTCGAGGTCAGAACCGTCTCTAAGCTGAAGAAGAACTTACATCTATACCGCCAGCGAGGAGGAGACGTGAATAAGATTGCTGCGCCGGTGGCGATAGAACGATGGTGGGATCTGCTGCCAGTTACTCTCACGAATTTTTTAGGCTAAAACCAGTTTGGAGGTCATTCGTCCAACGCTCGGAGAATCGACAGTAGCATGAGAGAAAGCAGAACCCGAAAGACGCGCTCTGTGGTGTTGCGACGTTTTCCTAGTGTCAGTATTCTACTTCGGGGTGTGGAAGCAATAATGGGCTTCACGGGACAGCTCCACCTACCGGGGGCATGCCTAAGATTAGTTGCTGGTGCACCAGGGTGCGCCATTCTAATGACAAAGTGTATATCGGGCTTTTACGGCTGCCTAAATGCAAGCAAGCCAGAAGCGCTTTAGCTGCTCGGACGATCAGCTCCCGGGAATGCCTCTGGGGGTCACAAGGTCTAGAGCACAATCGCAGGCGAGAACTCAGCTTCCACGAGCGATTTCGGAGGATATGCCAACTCTGCGATTGCTGGGAAACACATTAATGATGCAGCCAGGACGGCTCAACCAGGACATGTGGAAGTCCATTTGACCCTGAGGTCGCCACGCAAGGCCAGCCACAGTCTGCCACCTGAGACTCCATATCACCATCTCAAGTCATAGATCAATTGGCGTGCATTCATCATGAGACGTTGAGAGCGGCTTGACATCGGTCGCTGTGTCCCAGATGAGACACGCAAGCAGGATTGGTCAATGCAGATCACAAAGGCTATCGGGATTTCTGGGCCAGAGTTGCTCGTCATTCAGGTTCTACGACATCAGAGGAGGCGCAGCGTCGCTGAAAAGGGCTAAAAAATGAATGAGACAGCGGAGAGGGCCTGTAGAGGATCCACATTAGCGGAAAGGGGTCATCCGGGCGACGAAAAGGCTGCATGAGAGTTACTAAAATCACGAGGACTGCAAATAACGTTTTTGCCTCTGAAAGTCTGCCTCGTACTCTGTGTTACGCGCAAAGCGCGAGGTGCCTTGTGCGAGTAGCATACCACGATGATGTTTTCTGGCTTTGACATGCCTATCCTTGCATTGACGATGACTTAATATCGGCATCCAATGGCTGTCAGGTTTGTTGCACCACTTATCATTCATAGGTCAGATCATTTAGCAGCAGTGTTATTCGATCACAACCTCACTAGTCAACAAGGTGTATCCATGACATGCAATGTGCCCGCTAAACGAACTTTCCGAACGCGGCTCGGTCACGGAACTCAGTCACTTCTCATATGAAGTTTGCCGTCTTGATTTTGTCTTCAGAAGACGATGGCCAAGGATCGAGCAAGGTGTGGTGAAGACTTTTCCCTGTTGAAGAATCTCTTTCGCCAAGGAATGAAAATCCTCTGCACAGTACATGGCGCAAAACCACCAATCATCGGCAGGTGGTCAAGATCAAAGAGCAGACACTGGCAGAGGATCACCCGGATCGACTGGCGTCGCAGCATGAGCTGGCAGGAGTGAGGCATGGGCGAAGAACTTAGTGCGAACACCACGGGTTGATCTCCGGGCCCAGCGCACAACAAGCGCCTTCCGCTTGGCCTCACCGTTACGACAGTGGGATCCTCTCCGGCTTTGCGCATCCCAGTCAGACAAAGTAGTGGGACAATCGTACGAGAAGGGCTCATTATTCGAGAGAATAGATCTGGTCAGCATGCAAAAGTCGTCTCATTTGCGTCTGACAAACTGCTGGGAGACGGGCCGTTGCTTGAGGACCTCTCGGCCTTGTTGCTGTCCACGAGCGCAAAACTCTGGAATCAAAAGTCTTCAGCAGTGTCGGCAATAGCGCTTCCGGACACGACGACAGGGATAATGCTATTTGAGCGGTGTATCTGTGAAATAGCCGCAGCTTCTGCACTATTTCAGCCTTGAATGAAATGTTGTCAACCCGCATCCTCGGCCCATTCCGAGGGAGTCGTAAATGACTCGGATGTCTTGCTAGCCATGCCAAGCGAACGACGATTGAACATGCCGAGAATCTTTTTCCCATTCTTCTTCCCATTCTTCTCACGAGGATTGAGCAGATCTGCTGACGGCTGACCTTTCGGGACAAACCCGCTCATGCTGCTTTCGTCGAAATCATGGCTCAGGTCTTCGAAAATAACGATCTGATTCGAAATTCGCATTGGCAGTGGATCACCTCCTTTGGTGTCTGCTGGTGTCATCAGGTCGTCGAGTTCGTGTCTTCTGGTGGTACGAAGAATGGTCGAGAAATTAGTGCTGTAGCAGAGGCCATTGCGGTACAATGCTGATACTCCAACCGCAGCACAAACAATTGATGCTGCTATACTAGCGCCGTAAGCAACGTACAGATCGAGGAGGCGATAGACGTATATGTTGCGGGACTGCTCGACGGTCACCAAGATAGGCGAAGCTTGTGAGGAATTTTGCCTGATGGCTAAATCAGCTTGATTAAGTCAAGCATTCCAATGAATACGCTTACTGGAGTTCGACAGAGGTTAGCATGCTCAGTGTGATGTTGTGAAAAAGCTGTTCCAGAGCGGGGCCAAGAGTTGCATTTGCAGAAGGACCGAATTCCGAATTGACAGCCGTCATGTGCAGAAGGGACCCGGTTGTTTTGTTCTGCCTGTAATCCAGATATGCAGATGACGTTGTTGTTGTATAGCCAACAAGAATTCTCCCAAAAGTGTCCATGATCGCTTGGTAGGATAATAACTTCTGTACCATTTCCTGTTCACTTGAAGACACATTGAAAAAGTCAGTTGTAGCAGCAATATCTTCCCCAATATCCAAGGAGGTCACAGTGATATTTTGGAGTGGATAGTTAAAGTCGAAGCTGACAGTATAATAGGCGTCTTTTAGTGAACAACTCAGAAGTAAATATGGGCCATCGACACTCTGACCACGTGGCACAAAGACGTAGATTTGTGCACTATCTGTAGAAAATGTATCCAGCGTAGAGTCCATCCAAATGCCGTCGGAACTACTGGAATAATTAGGCAGCACTGACAGGTTACTGTAGAGTTTGCTGGGAACCCAGGATATGTAGGCTAAGAAAGGGTTACCCGGATTGGCTTTGACGAATCGCTTGTAGTACTGGATAAGCATAGTCGGATCTCTGGCGCTACAGCTGATAGCAGGGCCCGGAAAGGTCATAGTATATGAAGCGTTGGGAAAAGGCGCAGGCATTTGTAAAATCTGGCCTTGTATGGCACTAGAGGTTCCTAGGCGACTGACAAGGTTACTCGGTCCTATGTAAGTCTTGGTCCCGTTGAGCACTGCGAATTGAGAAGTACTAATACCATAGTCGAGCTGAGGTACTACAGCAGTGCGGATCTCCACATGCTGCGTCGCGTTGAGTATAATCGTTCCCGGAGTGACAATCGAAGCTAGAGGAATAAGCCTAGAGACTACGTATCAGTCCTGAACCTTGCAGAGAAGAGAAAGACAAACCAAGTGATAACTGCTGGAATGGTCAATAGAGGGTTTCGAAGCCAAAGACCTGGATCAGCAAATCGAAAGGCATTGCCGAGAATGCCGAACACGGCATCTAGTCGTCGGACGCTGACTGGTCGAGATTTGACTGAATACCACGCCTGTTGTACATAGGCTGTTCCCGTTGACGTTGCGAGAAACATCTTGACTACAAACGCAAACGCCGTGCCTCCACGTGTGACCCATTGCTGTTGGAGACTTTCGCTAGCTTCTCTTTTGTTGCAGTAATCGTAGAAGAGGTGATGACCAAAAGCAGTCGCAATGCCGAGCAGTAGAGACACGAACATGATAGTTGGCGCCCTCCAGTTGGAGTCCGCCCATGTTTCTTCCGTGAGGGACTCTTCTGAGTCTCGCTCTCGTAAGGTCATCTGAGAAGCGCGGATTTCTGCATAATCTTGCTGATGGCGGGGATCCGAGGCCATGCCACCACTGGTATTGAGGGATATCCTATAGCAAGTGCGAAGACTCAACAAGAGAGTTGTTGCAAGCTATATTTCCAGAATCTGGGACACACAAAGAAAAGGGAAACCGGCAGGACAGCGCAATGTGAGATCGTAGGACAGGCTAAGAAGTGCATGGGGGAAAGGCGCACGATGGCATCAAGCTGAGATTCTGGCATCTGTGGGAGGCTGAGGGTGAGAGTTGGCGGCAGATAATCCACAGCATGTCAGTGCTCTGAGCCGTGAAGCGTGGCTGTGGGTGGTGGCTAAAGCTGGTGTCCACCAGGCCTTGTGCAGCGAGCGGTCTGCGGCCCAATGAGAGGCGAGAACAGTATATGCTTACCACACCAAGGTAAGCGAGAAGGCTGAATCCTGCCAATTGAATTGGGGTTATGAGTGCAGCACACACTGCCCTCAAGGCCGAGACTCTGTGATGGCTGGCTTTAGCCAAAACCCTAAATGGCCAACACGAATGGGGTCGGAATGGGCGGCTTTGGCGGCCCGAAAACTCTCACGCTTCATCTGATCTAGTTAGCGGAAAGGCTAGGTCAAAAACTAGTCTGCACTTGCCAAGACCTTTGCATGCACCTGCCCAGGCTGCCAGCAGCCTGAAGCCAGAAGCCACAGGATTCTTCTGTGGTTTCTTTTCACCATTGCAAAGACCATAGTCCATACTGCTTAATTCCTGGCTGGGAAGGCAGCTCATCTCGCCTCATCGTCCATGAATGCTGATGATCTTTGTGCTGCTCATACTATTGAGCATCTTGAACGCTCCTGACGCTGTCCAGTGCGACGCATCCTTATGCAGACCCTTCTGTTCCGTTGGTGCCTTTGGGGGGCAGGACGAGGCTGGACCCTTAGCGCATGTGCTGGTGTATGCCTGTCTCTGCATATCTGTGCTTACCTGGACCCGGATGTCTCGCTTAATCCCATTCACAGCAGCTCTAGGCTTTCATAACCCAGAAGGCCAAAGTGACTAGTCCATAATCGATCAGTGATGCCGCATCACTGGTGGGCTGCGATGGGCTGAAATCCAGACCTTGAGAAAGCTGTCTGAAAGACCCCTCTGAAATACCCCTCTGAAATGCAATGCCACCGGATAGCGAGCCGAAGATACACACTAAGGTGTGCCAACGTCCACCAGGTGAGCTTTTGAACCTTCATACTATGCAACAGGATTGAGATATCCTTCAAACATGATGGAAGGTTAAATTCCATCACACTTCGATCGTCGCCCCACAGAGGTTACTAAAACCGCTCAACGCAGTTTTTAACAGCCTTGTGAAGACTTCGAGTACCATGAGCAACCTCCTGCGCCTAGTCATCGACATCAGCCGGCGCCCACGTCTCCGCATCTCCCTTCCAAACCATCTTTGCAGCCGACTTCAGAACGCATGACATCTTTCGAAACAGACAGAAAGATGGGTCCCACTGCTCATTCCTCACCACCATCGCTGGGGTCTAATCCCCTTCCATCGGACACCGGCTCGCCGGGGCTACAATCTTTATCCGAGAGAGAGGACGAGAAGGTAGGTGAGCAGAAGGTATTCCCAGCTGGCGACGCCGCACCGCACAAGTACGGATCCTCACGAGGGCGGCGGCAGAGCAGACTCTGTGGTTTGCCAAAGAAGCGTTTCCTTGTTCTTGCCGGGCTTCTGCTCTGTACTGTTTTCGTGCTCTCTTTAGTCCTTGGGATCGTTTTGGGAATGCAGAAGATGTGAGCATCCTTGCCGCTCTTCATAGAATATCCGTATGCTGATACGTGTTGCAGACATTCGAATGCTTCCTCAGCTACTACAAGTACAACATCACCGACCAACTCCACGGCCCCACCCGAACCGACTTCAATCCCGACGCCCACAGGGAATCCAAACTACAGCATAGGCGGTGCCTACGACCCAGCATATTACTCCACGACTGGCGCCTTCAACGGTAGTGGCATTGCACTAGCGTCCGTCAATTTTGGTATAGACTCCAGTATATTTGTCTATTTTCAGCATTATACCGGCGAGATAAGATCTTATATTCTGGAAGCCGACGGAACCTGGTCTGAGAGCAGTGTCGTGGCAAGCAATGCTAGGAATGGAACTCCGATATCCGTGGTCGCTTTTGTGGTCAACGATGTGGCACAATGGCATCTCTTCTACATCAACACTGACAATATCGTTACGGAGACAATAAGCGTCAACACCACTGCGTTCCAAGAGAACATCTGGTTTGATGGTCCACTCAATCAACTCAATCTGAAAGCCAACGACGCGGATATGGTTGGCCTTCAAGCTTGCTTTTGGGGCGACTTTTACGGTGACTCGGATTACGGGTTCGGCGATAGCCTGAATACCACCAACGAGACAACTACAAGAACCGGCATAGATCTGTGGTACGCAGATACAGACACCTCCTTCCAGCAGTATAGCTGGCTTAACGGGCAAACCCAATGGAGCTCTACAGACTATACGTGGGATAACCAGAATGGTCGTGCCGGTGTGGGCTGCTACACATGGGCGACAGGTTCAACCCAGTATGTTTTCATGGTGGACCTTACTAATACGTTGCAAGTCTATTGGTACGCTGCTATATTTCGCTCATCCCTTCAAATTGGTCAGCAGTCTTATCCTGATGTTGCTTTAGGAAAGATAGTAATGACAGCAACGCGAGCCCCACGCATCCTGTCAATCAATGGAACAAAAGTCAGTATATTTTTATGTTGTTCTGTTACAGTCCTAAGAACTAATTAATATTTCAAGTCTCCGGGGTAGCAATACCCAATGTGCATCCGTCTACGTCCATGGGCTTTACGAACTACCTCGTCTGCCAACTCGAAGACTATACGATGCATGGTTATAACCTCACTTGGAAGGCCGAGAACACCACTTTTGCTCCAGCCTTTGGCGGCGAGAGCGGCCGGTTTGACGAATTCACTATTACAACTGGTGGTCGAAATGTACTCGGATTACCAGGGACGCATCTTAGCAACACCGCACTTTACCAAGCAGGTGGTGCATATCTCACAATCTTTTTCCAGACCAAGGGATCCGATATCTCAATATATAACAGAGCAGACGCTTCTGTGGGAGGCACTTGGACCTCATCGAGTATGCCTATCAATAATTGAAGTAACTCAGACAGTGGAGGACAATCTCCGCCATCAGGATTTTCACTACATACTGCGCCTATGAGTATCGATTATCCTTAGTTCCTTTGCCCAAATATTTTGCGGAAGCCGTGTTACCGGTCATGGGAACGCTTTGGAATGATACGCGTCAGATAGAGTTTTATGACTTATGATTCTGCATGTATCTCTTTGATGTCTGCTCCGCTTGTGCTTCCAGGACTTGGCGGCCCTTTCTGCAGCCTCTTTCCCGGTGATGAAGCGCCCCGACCACTATCCCTTCTGTTGGGGGTTTAGCTTGCGCGCGTGCACTCCCTTCGATATCGCCTCCATGCTCTAGAGCCTGAAGCTCTCTACTTGCGTAGGTGGCCGGGCTTATTAGGCCTAGGGGACTTCTGCCTTGGGCTATGGTACCAGACCCATCGTATGTAGGCTGAGGAATTGGCAAGCTTGACAGCCGAGCATGTAGCTCTCCCGGGTCTGGCCCTCGACTTTGAGATGCCGATATAGTTGCTCTCGATCTCCTCAGCTGCTGCTGGCCCCGGCTTTCGGTCATTGTCTGCGATGCTGTAAGTCTCGGGCCCCCAGAAGGTCCTGCAAGGCCAAAAGTCCGACGCGAAACATGTGGCATTCTGTCGGTGTACATCGCATCCTCCACATCAACCCCACACGAACAGAATTCCCCATCATTGAGCTGCCCTTTCGCTTGCTGCTTTCCCAAAAAGGATCCTACGAATCGCGGCGTGTGTAGAGTGAACTCAAGTGAATCTGCTGATTCGACTGAGCTGAAAGATTCTGCACGACCTCGTGGTATCCTGGGTGGCAGAGGTAGACTGTAGTCAGTAGTGTGCTTATCCCATCTCCTCAACAGGCGCCTTGGTGGTGCAAAACGTCCCTCAATTGATTCAGACGGCTGTAGCATAGTGGGTTTCCTTCGAGGCACTCGGCTGGCTTGTCTGAACGTCTCTGGAACAATGTTTAAATCGTCTCCAATCGCTTCCGCATGTTCAATCACTTGCTGTGGATTTGTTATGGCGTCTGCAACTCCTGCATCTGCCCTCGGTCCTCCCCATGTCCGTTGTCCGGCAGTGAACACTCCATAGACGAGGTACAGCCAGTTGAAGAAAGGATTGACAACGAACATGAGAGGGTACAACCAGGCTTTGAAACGCCGAATCCTAGCCCCAAAGTAAAGCATCAGGAAATAATTCAAGCCCAGAGACACAGCAATGAATCCAACGGGGAGATTCTTGATCTTGTTCGAAGTGGTCAAGATGGAAATAACCATGATGAAGAACAATAACGCCGTCGTCCGAATTGTGTTCTGCATAAGTCGAATAACGCACAGCAGAGTATATCTGCGCCAAATACGCGTATCCGTCAGCATGCAGACCTCATTGGTCATGAAGCCTAAGAGCCATCGCCGTCGCTGCTTTAGCAGTGATCGAAAGGTCTGGACAGCTTCAGTCTTGCAAAAGGCATTGGTGCACATCCCAATCTGATAGCGTTGAGTGGCGGCAATCATGAAAAGATGTGTAAGCCATCTATCCTCCCCTAGATGGCATTTTCCGTAGTCGAAAAGGTCATCGCACTGCTCAGCCCGGTCCGCGAAATAGTGCTTTGCCATGTTGCGGAACGCGGAGAAGCGCAAGATTGTTAGAGCCCCGGGTAGACAAGTGACAGATCCACAGCAGGTCTCAACAGATCGCTCATATAATTGGCCGTGGACGTACTCCATGTCTTGTAGCAGAGTTATTAGCGATTGTTTTTCGGTGGTTGATGTGATTACGCCGGTCATTGCCATCATGTTGTGCTTGCTCCCAGGTTTTAGCTCCATCTCGTATAAGAAGTTTTGAATGCAGACTTTGTCAAGTATGCAATCCGAATCAATGAAGAGAATGAAGAGGTCATCATTTTGTGCCACGTAGTTGGTGTAGATCTTGTCGATGAGTTTGAAGGTGGCCTTCTGGCATTTTCTTTTCCCACCATGTGGGAATCTAGAAACCGTCATTCGTGCGCCATTGTACACAACGTCGATAGACATCGGAATCCCCTTCAGGCTGCTAGGGATTCCAAGCCGGTCCGCCGTCTTCAAGTAAAGCTCGTCGATTTGGTCACCATCGAAGGATAGAAAGACGTGTATGCATGACGAGGGATATTCGCAGTCGACAACAGAATTGATGGCAGTCAGAAGTGTATCCGGCTCCTCCTTGTAGACTGGCATTACTACCACGATTTTTGGCGCAGTCCGCTCGTCCAGTACGTGATTGATAGACTTGGTTCGACCGAGAGAAGTTGTTGCCAGACGGTATACACACAGTAGCCATGGCACGACCAATAGACCGGCAAACGTCCAGAAAGCGAACCATTGGAGAGTAGATACAAGCGTCGTTGGGAAGTATTGGGTTATCATTGCAGGGAGAGGAAGCGTAACGATCATGACGGGCAGGAAAGCACCTCTAATAGAGAAGAAATGTTAGTTACAATCTCGTTTCGCCTTTATCGGCTACAAACCTGAATGCGACGAAGAAGAGGCTCATTGCAATGGCCAAAATCCTCGTACGCCGGTTTTCAGCTTTGCGGTAGACCTTCCAGAGACAGTAGCAAAACGCTGCCAACCACAGGAACCATTCGAAGAAGGCTGCAATCATCACGGGTCCGATAACAGACACGTAGACGATCTGTCAGATCTATCAGCCTACGCCCCCACCATATACAGCTGGTCACGGACATCTTTTACTGCCCATCGAGCAGTTATTGGTATTATACCGGTTTCGGCGTTGCCAGACATCGTGATATCCAGAGGGCATTTCCCCCGCGCCTTCGAGGTCTCTGTCACTAGTTACCTTGGATTCAGGTCTGGCGTTGGCGAAGATTAATCAAATGGTAGGTTCAGCTCCTGCAGGAAAAGTGCGGACGAGCGCTGAGGAAGTGAATTGTGTTGAAGCGGACAACAAATGCCGAAACCGGGGTTTTCGGCGAAGCTGAGATGCAAGAAGCCGTTTTACCGGTGTAGCTGGGTAATGAAGAAAGGAAGAACGAGATTTCGATGCTTCATAGAACATATTTGATGTTTACATCATGCAGTTAAGTGGACGGTGAGCGGTAGCAAACAGCCATGATTCGTCCCTAAGGCTCCGAGGTAGGAGCTGTGTGTTTGTCGAAATCACACTATGCATCAAGCCCTTTTGGAGGGAAGAACAAATACAGGCTCCAAGGCATCTCATTGCTGGATTTGAGCATGGAAAAGGTAAAGGTACCGTGGCTCTTGCCCAGATGGTTAGGTGTCCGCTTCAGCTATTAATTGCCCATGCTAAAGCAGTGCCGATCAACGGCTTCCTGCATCCTAAAGAACAAGGAGAAGATGCGAAGAACCCAATACCCATCGAGCCGACGGTGAACACGATATTGTCTTCCTCTTCGCTGAGTCTGGCTATTGCAAGACATTGTACGAAGCACTTGTAACGCAGTAACACCTGTTGGAGGTTGGATTCAGCTCCATCCTCCGTACTGTGTCCAAAGAAATGGGCCGCTCTTACAGCGCAATGTCATTGTAGCGGTTTTGAAATAGAGAAACCTATGAAAGTGGTAGTTGCTACAAATGCGAAAGCTGAAGTGCGGGGACATCGTTCAATCCTTGACAGCTAGGATCTGATTGGCTGTCATCAGCTCGCTGCTCTGAGGCCAGGCTCGCGATCAACACATGCGAGTAGATGGCTACTTCACCAACTCTTCCACTCGATGCGACAAGTCTGGGCTCGATCAAGCTCTCAAGGCGGAAGCACAGGCAAGTTACTGGAAATAAATAGGTTTCTTAGAAAAGGTATTGCGAAGCACTTGGTAAAAGACTCTATTCATGGTCACTGACAACGCTTCCAACATCGGTCCAGGCAGACCCCGGTGTGTGCATTCCGTCTCCCAATTCGCTCATAACGCCATCTTCGCTTTCCTCAATATCACTTGCGTGCACATGGTCTATGCTGCCAGCTATGCTTGGAGCAGAAGACACGGACATTGGAATTTCAGACCTGACATTTTGGGAAGCAGGAGCTATTGGTTGATTAGGGTTCGAAGGATGAGCATAATAGAACTCTGGCTCATCGTTTGATAGGTTGTGTGACGACGTCGAAGCAGCTGCAGAGAAATATTGAGAGTTATTGACCGGGTGATAGCCCTGTTCGTGGTCCGGTATTGACACTTCTGGGTCTGCAGGGAATTCGGAGGTAGGTGTCAAGTCGATCAGGCTCTCTGAGGCGTGACTCGATGGAGCGCCATTCCCCGTTTCCAACATTGGAAGGTTCCAGGCATTCCGCATCTCTTGCTCATATCTGCTGGCAAAAGGGTCCACGTCTGATCCTACCGTCGCTGGCCGGGGACTCAGCTGTTGGAGAGAGATGGCAGAGTCGACTGACTCATGCAGGCCTTGTCCTTGCGGCTCACTTTGACGGTTTGTGAGGTCTTTCAAGCCCAGAGTAGGCTCCACAGAAGTCGAGGCTGCCATAGTGGTCTCGTCCTTTTTCAGCATCCCCGTTTTGTCAACCACATTGTCAAAGGTCTGGCTTGAGTCTGAACCACTTCTGCTAGCCTGCTTCCGCCGCCTCCTTTCCTCCATGATTCTGCCGCGTTCCATTATTTCAGCTCGGGCTTGCCTGCGGCGAGCCTCTGCCACTTCGCTTGCATCTTCTCTCATTGATGGGTCGTTTATTCGAGGCGTCCTTGATCGAGGGTCTACATCATCTCCTAATGAATGTAGTACCATAGCAATCTTCCGTCTGGATCGGTCTATCCATTCCCTGATGTTAGGATTTTCGTACACGGCGATGCCGGCGGCAAGGATGATTGTCACAGTGATGATGACGCCTAAAGGAGGAACCATAGTCAGTTTCAGTCACTATTAGGCAGACCACCAAGAAGGGAGCAGAGAGCATATTAGAACTCCGGTCGCCTTCCATCGGTTGTACGTAGAATGCTTTTGAAGGATTCAAGGGTCATGGAGTTTAGTGTCTTGGGCGGGGATTAATCAAACCTTTTGCAAGAGGAGCAGGCATCTTGAACTACCTATGTCAAACAGCCTCAGTAATAGAGAGATCGAGGAGGGCGAGTTGCCGTTGGAGGAATGAGTGAAGAATGGAAAGGTACAAGTTTACTGTGTACTTGGAAGTAAGGTGTCGTCAGTTGTGGCTGAGCATTTGGAGCAGACCCAGGCGCCAGCCAGGCTGATCTTTGCCCCTCAAATCGTCCGCTTAGACCCCCGCACAGCCCAGGGTTCGGCCTTGAAGCCCCAAGCCTAATCCCGATCTGCACACAAAGCCGCTTTAAACGCGTTTCCGCGCCAGATTCCTTACAGACGCGCAGAGAAGCAGAAGATGCAGACAGAGCCACACGGGATTGTTTGTTGTCGCGTGCGCTGATGATATAGCTAAGCATCACCACTAAGGGACTCACGGCCGTCAAGATGTCGCGCGCAAGCTCTGCTCCTCAGCAGAGGCCTCTCTCTTTGACCGAAGAACTGGAAAAGCTGGAGCAGTCAATCACCTTGACCCTCCAAGGTCGGCCTACACTATTATCTACCTTGGACATGTCTGACTGCCAATCACAGAAATCGACCACAACTTCAGCCGAGCGCATCGGATTGTCACGTCGAGCATTCTGCCGATAGTGGAGCAATACGCAGAGCATTCGCGTGAAGTATGGGAAGGCTCGAAGGTCAGCATTGTCGCAGTTCCTCAATTCCAGTACACTAAGTAGTTCTAGTTTTGGAAGCAGTTCTTCGAATCCAGCGCCAATGTCTCGCTCTCTGGCTATGAGGAGCAACCTTCCACTCACGAACCTCTCGACGAGACTGTCACTGAGGACTCCAATGCCACCACTCACACGACCCTCGAGACATCGCAGTCCTACGAAACCCCCTCGTCCCAACACATCTCTGGTATTCCGGCAGAACAAGACTTAGACCTGTCCTCTTTAACCATCTCACCTTCCCACAGCACTCCCCGTGCCAATGCAGCTAGCAAGCAACCACGGCCCGACGCAACAGCTACGTTTGCCGACTACCCGTCTCCATACGAGGCGCTTCGACGGGAAGTCGGTGATGCAGCTAACCCACAAGATCTGACGTCTGGCCAAGCACCACAGACACCAGGCAAATCGCCGGCTGCCACTACACGCGTCCAGGATATTGCCATGACCCCTGACTCGTCCCCTTTTCTCCCGCCAGCCCCAACCTCTATACCCCGCCCTTCAACGGCAAGAAAGAAGACAGACCCACTGTTTCACCGAGTCCTCGATCGAAACTTTCGCGTCCAAGCTACACCGCTCGCCAGCGCTCGCCGCGGCTACCAAGCCACCAGATTCAATGCCGCTACCAAAGCAACAACCACTCCCGCAACCGCCGCGCGAACTAGGCTTCTTGACGATGCATTATCCTCTAGCCCAGATATGCCAGCAGCGCCGCAGCTACACGCGGAGATCTTCTCCTCGCCAGTGAAGCCTGTTGCTCAAAGGACACCAGGCGTTTCTGTCCTGACACCCGCAAAGCCCAGGGGTGCCACAGCTTCCAGGGGAGTTTCGGACAGCGATGACGAATTTGATGACGACGATGACAATGCCTTTGGCAGCCCTCCCAAGACAATGCAGTTTCACGTTCCGCAGAGCAGGCTGTTGAAGACACCTGGTAAGTCTCCTCACGATCACCACCATTGAGGTCTTCTGACATCCACAACAGCAAAAGAAGCCTCGAAGCGCATCGTCGAGGACCTGCTCACGACTGCCGGCGTCGGAGGCGTAGACGATGACGAATTTACAGATGAAGTTGACGACCGGATGATGATGGATCCCACAAGCCCCAGCGTAGTACGGAAAGTCGCAGGGTTTGAAGATGAGAGTTTTTGAGATATTTGAAACTGGATCACTGTTGAGGTGAAGTGGCAGGACGTTTACTGCTTCATGCAACATCTAGAGCAACCCTGCAGCGGCAGAATACGAAAATCGGTTAGCCAAGCAGTGCGCTGGAACAAAGGTGAGTTTTAAGGGGAACGAGGATCTCTATTCAACCCACCTCACATTTTTCCGTCAAGATGTTTAACTTCCAGTGCAGACCACATTGTCATCGCGACTTTCCTAGCCACTTTTGGATAGAAACACGCCCACGTTTCAACTGACAGAATCTCGCCGGGCCCGCAAGGATGGATGGCTTGACTCGAAGGAGTACAAGAGGAGGCAGGTACGCAACTGAAGCAGCAAAGGATAACAAACCACCCTACTGTAAGTAGCTGGTACCAGTTAGGCCGCTTTGGGCGCTGTATTATGCGAGAGTGTGGTTGCGTTATGATATGAGGACGATAATCATGCATAAAGACACGAAATGTTACAACCATGAGCTACATATAGATGATTGTCTTCAGAAGGCATCTTCGTGACTTTGGTCGGTTCGAGGTATCTGTTGCGATTTACAAATGCTTGGTGGGGAAGAATCGTGACCTTTGAGTTGAATGGGATTGCTTTCTAACGTATTCCATTACTCAACGAGATCACGATTATGCCGCTGTCATGCTATGCCAAGCCTGTCAAGAAACCCACTGATTAGACCCCGCTGGACGAGAGAAGGTACGTTCCTTCCTCCAGCGTTCTCTGTAAGGGTAGTAGAGTTGAAGTTATCATTACGCACCGCCTAGCACGTCAGACGCATGCGAGACGCATGCACGACCTGTGGAGAAGTTTATTGCCAGTCTAGCCTTTCGGCTCTACTAACAATATCTTCACGTCGGCGTGTACGAGAAGTAGTTGCCTTGACACTTTAGAGCGGGATCATCGATAGGAAAAGCATATTTCTCTCCTACTTGCAGAAATTAGCGCATGCAAGATTTTGGGATAGTCCAATCGCACAGACGTCTCAAGGCAAACTGGTTCTAGCTACCGCACCTCACGGTATGCAAGATTTGGGAATAGTCTAATCACATTGCGCCCCACTCAAACCGCCTCTAGCCAAGCAGACTCATTGGGTAACTCAGCCTGATACTACGTGGTAGATATGTAATCTCAGCTCCTCCTGCCATCGGGCAATGGGATTACATGTTTCGTCGCACTCATTCCATTCCGCCCGGGCTGGTTCTCAGAGAACCAAAATGCCGACCCTTAGCAATGGCACAGAAGCAACATGGGAGTCCCACAAGAGTACCATTCTCAGCTTGTACTTCACGGAGAACATGACACTTGCGAAGGTTATGGAGCATATGAAGCAAAATCATGGCTTCGATGCAAGGTGCTCACCCTACATGGCTCGCTCCTCCTTATATCTGACAAATTTCAACAGCAAGGGCCGTTACGAGACTCAATTTCAGAAGTGGAACTTGCGTAAGAATCTCAGAAGCTCGGAATGGAAGTATGTTTCCTATCGCATTCAGAAGCGCAAGAGGGAAGGGAAGGAAAGCGTTGTCTACTTTAATCGAGTCGCAATCGCACCGGAGAAGGTTAAGAAGGAAATATCGCGACATGATGTGCCAACATATCATTCTAGTAACCTGATTTTCGTTCCGAGGAATGAGGTCGACGAACTAACAATATTTGCAGCGCCAATTCCAGAGACCCCTAAGGAAGTCTCAGTTTGCACACCAGCGTCCGCGGCGACAGCTCCAAGTCCAGATGATCTGCAGGTTGCCTCTGAAACCGTACCACTCCCGTACTACAGTGCTTTAAGAACCAACGAAACTGACTGCAATCTTTGCATATACCCAGTTTTCTGTTAGTCTCAGCCCCTGCATCGAAACAACAGTATGGCGGATTCGCTAACCCTCGTCAGCTGATTTCCTCTTGGAGAACATACTAAGTTCGAGGGCATACAATGCACTGCAACATTTGCGTTCTAAGAATCATCTCAACTTCTCTTCACTCTTCAACACTGTCTTGTTGGAGGCGTACCATGGGCACTGCGGTGCCAGTTTTCGAGTCCAACCTGAGGCGGCATTGAAAGACCCGCTGTGTGAATCGGACCAGGAAGCGATGCTCATTTTCGCTGCCGAAAGAATCGGACTGGATCCGACGATGATATTCGCTCAGGAAGCTCGGGCGTCGGCGAAACCCAATATTCCCGAAGCCATCTTCCCTTATGTTCACCTGATCATTGCAGCATATTGTGGCCGCACAGAGGTTCTGCTAGCGTTTCTAGCCTCGGAAGAGAGGCTGCTTTGCAATTGGACACGGCTGGGGCAAATAGCCCTACATGTTGCTGTGGAAGGTTCGCACACAGGTATCGTCAAAGCACTGACAATGGCGGGAGTGGAGATCGATGCTTGTGACGGCAACAACGAAACAGCTCTTCATCATGCTACCCGCAGAGAAGATGTGGCAATGATGGCTTTCCTGTTGAGCCATGGACACCCAGTTGGCATCAAAAACCTTGACCAAGAGACACCTTTGCATCTGGCAGCTCAACGTGGGCATCTGGATTGCGTCAAGCTCTTAGTAGACGCTGGAGCTGATCCTTCCACCAAGAATACCTTTGGCTCGACCCCTTTGCATCTAGCAGCTCAACGTGGACATCTAGACTGTGTCAAGCTCTTGGTAGACACTGGAGTCGGCCTGCTGTACAAGAACCAAGGCAATATGGCGGAGGTGGAGGCGATGTACTTGCGGGCGCTGCAAGGATACGAGAAGGCGTTAGGAGCGGAGCACAGGTCGACACTGCGTATGGTCAACAACCTTGGCATGCTGTACGTGAAACAAGGGAAGATGGCGGAGGCAGAGGCGATGTACGTGCAGGCGCTGCGAGGGAAGGAGGAGGCGTTGGGAGCGGAACATACGTCGACGCTGGACACGGTCAACAATCTCGGTCTGCTGTACGCGAATCAAGGGAAGATGGCGGAGGCGGAGGCGATGTACTTGCGGGCGATGCAAGGATACGAGAAGGCGTTGGGAGCAAGGCACACGTCGACACTGGACACGGTCAACAATCTCGGTAACCTATACGCTGAACAAGACAAGATGGCGGAGGCGCTGCAAAGGTACAAGAAGACGTTGGGAGCTGAGCACGCGTACAATCTCGGCCTGCTGTACAAGAACCAAGGCAAGATGGCGGAGGCGGAGGCGATGTACATACAGGCGCTGCAAGGGAAGGAGAAGGCGTTCGGAGCAGAACATACGTCGACGCTGGAACCCGTCAGCAACCTCGCTAACCTGTACGCCGATCAAGGCAAGATGGTGCAAGCGGAAGCAATGTACGTACGGGCGCTGCAAGGGTACGAGAAGGCGTTGGGAGCTGAGCACAGGTCGACGCTGCGTACGGTCAACAATCTCGGCGTGCTGTACGCGAACCAAGGGAAGATGGCGGAGGCGGAGGCGATGTACTTGCGAGCGCTGCAAGGGAAGGAGAAGGCGCTGGGAGCGGAACATACGTCGACGCTGGACACGGTCAACAATCTCGGCCTGCTGTACGCGAATCAAGGGAAGATGGCGGAGGCAGAGGCGATGTACGTGCAGGCGCTGCAAGGGAAGGAGAGGGCATTGGGAGTGGAACATACCTCGACGCTGGACACGGTCAACAATCTCGGCCTGCCAGACAGACGACCAACCAGACAGACGACCAACCAGACAGACGACCAACCAGGCAGGAAAACAGACAGTTAAGTAGAAAAGAGCACTCCATGGAAGGGTTCCAGGGGGGGAACGCCCCTGGGAAGGGGGGTCCCGGGGGGGTTCCCCCTGGGAATAGTTAAGAAAAGGACACTTTACAGGCTGTTCTCGGTACTTCAGAACTTATCGGCAGCCTACTTTTTCGAAGAAAAATGGCTTACCCCTAGTATATGTTATGGTGCATATTATGATGCATAGTAGTGGGCCTGGAATTTGATTTTCGAAATTTTGGAGTTTTGTCCTTAAGCTTCCCTATGACTGCGGTGGCGAATCGGTCGTTTTGGCCCATTCGCCGTTTAGCGCATTTTCCACTTAGCGCATTTTCCATTTAGCGCATTTCTCGAATTTTCACCCATTTGCACCTGCCAGCCGACAGATTTAGGCGGGCTGCAGGCCTGCGCAGCCTGTAGATTTGGGTGGGTGTAGGCCTGCACCTACACAAATCTAAGAGCTATACAGGCTTACACCCACCCAAATCTACAGGCCGCACAGGCCTACACCCACTCAAATCTAAGAGTTGGGCAGGCCTGCACTCATCCAAATCTACAGGCTGCACAGGCCTGTACCTACACAAATCTACGAGCTGTACAGGCCTGCACCCACCCAAATCTACGGGCTGCGCAAGCCTGCACCCACCTAAGTCTACAGGCCTACACCCACCCAAATCTACAGGCTTGCACTCACCTAAGTCTACAGGCCTACACCTACCCAAATCTACAGGCTGCACAGGCCTGCACCCACCCAAATCTACAGGCTGCACTGGCCTGCACCCACCTAAATCTACAGGCTGCGCGGGCCTACACTCACCCAAATCTACAGGCTGCACAAGCCTGCACCCACCTAAGTCCACAGGCCTACACCCACCCAAATCTATAGGCTGTGCAGGCCTGCAGCCACCTAAATCTACAGGCTACACGGGCCTGCACCCACCCAAGTCTATAGGCCTACACCCACCCAAATCTACAGGCTATAGGCCTGCAGGCCTAAATCTACGAGCTGTGCAGGTCTGCAGCCTGCCTAGGTCTGCCGACCAGCAGGTGTAAATGGGTGAAAAAATCGAGAAATGCGCTACCAAGTAAACGGCGAATGGGCCAAAACGACCGATTCGCCACTTCAACTTGTGCGGAGCCCCCGATACTCCCCTCGCATGCTGTGTCCAGTGTGGACATCGGCCCTCATCTGCCAGTCTGACTCGGCCAGGTATAGATGTCCTCGCCACTTTTCCAACAGCTCTCTGCATTTCTTTTGCACGGGCCCTCTCCTACCTCAAGCAAAAAAATCTTCTGCATTCAAAAAAAGAACTGGCGCGACCCGGCTATGGAAGTCAGCTATGACCATCATCAATCATGTCTGCTTACAATCGAACCTGGAAAGGGTCAGTCGATTCCTTCATTTAATCCAAGGAACATACCGGGATCGGAACGGAATAGGGTAACCACAACGTTACGTGCTACTTCAGGACGGTTAGCATGGCTTAGGCATGGAAAGATCACACCTGCCCTTTACACCATCGCACCGGTTGGTGTGGCACCGACACGATATGGAACGGTTTTTTGCCATTTTGTCCACAAATTTGAGGCACATCTTCATAAAATTCAGAACCTTAACTTCGAGATGATTAAAATGGCTATGACCAAAGATTCACCGCATACTAGAAGTCTCTGTACCTGTGAAAAAGTGGCAGAAAAAGGCGTCCTTAGAGGGTTGTTTTTAGCGTCCTTTCCACCACGCGCATTCGCCGCTTGAACCATTGCCAAAAATCAAACGCAACCGTTCTGCAATAAGAGGCAAAAAGGAACTGCGTACGACAGCACTAGGACTTGAAGCTAGGCGGGCGAACCCAGTAAGTTTCCCCGCACTTGCTTCGGCCCCGAAATTGCAGATGGAATTGCAGCCCTTGATACTTCCCGGCAGTCCAGGTATGAAGCACTCAGCTTCAGCGAATCCCACACGAAACCAATAGAATCAGCTGACTCAGAAGGGCAGTAAGAAAAGCATACTAGGAGGGTCCTTCCAGAGTTTAAGACACCAACTACAACGACTAACGGCAGGCGCCTTCTGTTCGTACTAAGGGTACCCACCTATGACAATAAGCCAGCACGAACAGAAGCGCTTCGCAGCTGTAGCTGTTCATGGTGGGCTGAGAACGGCTGAATGGGCTTGCAAGTAGTCACCTTCCCTGCCTCGTCTTGTTCCTCGCTAACTCGCGTTCGATAGATAAAGCCTTGCTCATGGGGCGACCGCAAGAGCGCCTCGATTGTGTGCGGCTTCGGCTTGTCTAGGGTCTCCTTGCGAGCGAGGTTGTAGTATTGCCTTGACGAAAGAACAAGCTCCAAATCCTCGGCGTCAATAAGCCTTCGACTGTCAGAATAAGGAAGAACCTACTCGCGGTGCTTCTTCGCCATTAGAAACGCAGTTTACCACTCTTCAGTGGCCTTCGGGTGCGCAGGAAATACACCCAGGGGTTCATCAGTAAAGGTACAACTATGAACGTTATTCTGAACGGTCAAGATGAAAGTCTTGATGCCTGAACCTCTTTTGCCGACACTCTTGAAGGAACAAAGGCAAGCCCACGGGCAGTCAAGCTGCCTGACGTTTATGGTATTACGCTGAAGTCTACTAGTGATACGCCCTTTCTTATTCACCTCCACACGATCCTCCAGGTCCCGGTTGTTCCGCGTGGTAACCCCATAATAGAAGCACTTGAATCGGTAAGATGGGGCCGCTTTGGTGCCTCTACCATGTCGCATAATATCGAAACCTTCAGCTAAGGCGAAGGCCCGGGATCTGCAATTGCAGTGCTCCAAATAGTTGAACTCTTCACCTGTTCGGGGCTCCAAGAGCTATTGGATAGGGTGAGAGTCAACAAGGCGCTCGAGGGCAGCGACATGGTGCTTGGGGCAGGCTGGGCGAGCGTTCCAAGGCATAACGAACTACTACAACACGAATTGTCTATATTGGAAGGTTTGTATAGCTGTCTACGACTTCAAATGTAGCTGCGCAGGAGAATTAGAAGGAGTGGTAAGCAGGTAAGATTAGTACAGCTGCGCCCACATAATTATGCTAACAGATGACTGCTACAGCCCTATCTATATGCCTAAGAACATACGTATACGATCCAGTCCGATAAGCTGCCAAATTGTGCCTCCCGAGTCAACCCGAACTATGACGAGTACTTGATGCAATCATTGGGTTTCAGGACCGTGCGTGGGTCAGATTGCATGATATCAACCCTGCATTCAGCTCCAAATATATTCGAGATCTATCATTTTGTGGCCGCATCCTCTTCCGCGACGGAGACTACACCGACATAAATTGCATTGGGTTTTGGGCTTCGGTGGGATCTCTTACGCTCATTTGCCTTGTTAGCAATCAGATTGAGCGTCTTCACAAGATCTCGCAAGCCTGTTTCAAAGTCTTCGCTCATGCCGCTACATCCCGACAGAAGAGACCTCACCTTGCGATTTTAAGGAAATTGCCGCTAGCGGTGGGAGATGGTACACTTGCGGTGTGGTTTGGTAAACAAGCAGGATCGTGGGCCGCTCCTCTTGCTCAATCGTTTCGCCCACGGAGGGCTTGGTTTCGCAGTCGTCATCCCAGTACGTCTTCAGGCGCTGCGGAATCGGGCTACCTTGGTGCCTTAGCCTCGATGACTTACCAGAATAATGATTCTGATCGTAATGAGGAATATGGGGATATCGATAATGTCATTTGATCCCCTCTCCAAAGAACAATCCCGTTTCCTCTACTACTTATCGTTGGAGATCCTTGGTTTAATCGGCCCAGAATTACGCGACTATGGGTACCCCTACGAAGTAACATAATTGCTGCAAAGGGAGAAGAAAATCCATTTCCACAAAGATGTACCGAAACACGGTTCTGCAACAGTGGCTGAGATCACATGGGACTTCCAAGACAAGAAGTGGCGGAACCCAAGCATGGCGTTGTGACATGGTTGGAAGGGATAAGGCCCACCTCCGACTAGGATTACTCCCAACCTTTGCACTCTGTAAGGGTCTTCTCGGTTACGCGCATTTACGCGTTTGAGCTCAGACCCCTCGCCGGGTTTTACATTATGCATAGTACGTATGCATTGCGTATATGCGATGCCTCTGACCGATGTTACATCGCGTGACACCGAGAGATTCCCGGGAACAGGGGGGAGGTATTCCCAGTAACGAAGGTGTTTCCGTGAGTTTGGGAAAAGAGCAGCGATGCTGGCTGGAATTGCTGGAAGAAAACATTCGCTATGCTTTACATGATCATTTTTTAACTCCCTGCCCTCGCTGAGAAAAGTCTGATGAGCAAGGGGCGGAATAGGGAGAGTCCATCAATTAGCAAAGGAATACATGTAGAACTGGTACAAAAGTCATCAAGATACCATGGCATTCCAGACCATACCATTGAAAGGCTCGAGCTCAACCAACGGCCCAGCCCAGCCCCACAAACTAACCCCCCCCTTCCTGCACCAAGCAAGCGGCACGTCGGCAAAAACTATGTCTGCGCAGCGCAGTGATATAAACACCAGATCTCTAGAGAAGCCATGCATGCGTCGCCCCCCAAAAGTGCCGCAAGAGACGTCCAAGTTTCCGGACCTAACTCCGTCGCTAGAAGTGCTCGAAAGCTTGCGGAGAAGAGAAAAAAAAAACCTTCGAATCAAACAGAGCACGTTACACAAAATGCCTGACGTGAAAAAGAACAAGCTGAGATGTTCCGTTGCCCATGTCCCCTCATGGCGCTCCTCTTCGATCCAAGCCAGTCAATTCATTCACTCAGCATCCCCTTCCTCAAGCTACTGCATGCCCATTCTCTGACCTTTTACCGTCCTCTTCCTCTACCAGCGCCAATTGGCAACTGCGAATTAATGAGAACCCATGAAAATAGCCTGACAATTCTCAACCAGGAACTGGATAACCTCATTTTTCCTCGCCGTGTCCGTCATCTCCCTACTCAAACTCTCCGGCCGCATTATCGTTGGCGCAAACACAACCGCAATGTTCATGCTCGTCATCAAATTCTCGCTCTCCCGTTCCACAACCCGCTTTAAATGGAAGGTCAAGAACTCTAGAACATTGCGATGCACCTTCGGCAGATCCGCCAATGCGCGATGCATTGCCTCGATACGTTTCTCTTTCTCATGGTCCGGTACGTTGTTAGTGTCGAGAAGCTTGTCATAGACCTCATATGTGATGAGCGGCATGGGCAGGCGTCGGAAGTATTGCTTCAGACAGGAGGTAACAGCATGAATATCCAGGTCTGGATCTGACAAGTCGAAGTCGTTGGGCGTTCGTTCGAAGCCGTCCTTGACCATTTGGATTTGCGATGTCCCACCAGATTTGCGATAGATACCTTCTATATCCATGCCTGTTATTCAAAAGTCAGCAAGCTGCCCTTTCAGTCAGATTTAGAACTTGGGCCATACCTCGTAGTTCCACCTCCTGAATACAACGCGTTATGATAACAGGAATATCAATCCGCTCGTATTCAGCTCGCTGTTCGAGATCAGATCCGAAGAGGCCTGAAGTTGATTAGCCAAAGAATCGACAAATAGCAGGTTCAGAAACATACAGGTAGAGGCGTCAAGCGGCAAAGCAGACGAGCTGCCGTTGGACTGTCCCTTCCACGGCGCATTTCCTTTCGGTGCGGCCTTTGGGTTACCAAAGAGCCCAAATCCTTGACGGACTGGCTCATTGCCCATTCGAGGAATACTGGCATACTCCTGACCTGGTAACGTCGCGCTATACGGTGTATTCTCCGCATACTGCAGCTCGCGGCTGTAACTCTGCTGCGTGGACGAAAATGCTCCCTTGAGACCTTTGGTAACACCCTTTGCAACATTCTGGCCACCCTTCTTCCAATTGAACTTCTTTGGCTGCCCTTTTCGGATATTGACGACCTGAGGGCCTTGCAGAACAGTCGCTGGTTCCGCCTCTTCTTGCTGTAGGGTTGTGCCGGAAGCAGTGATCGAGCTTTCTGTAAAGGCAGTTCGAGTCTCTCGAGAATCTATCGAGATTTGAGACTTGTCCTTGTGATGAGAGTAAATGCCCAGACCATTCGGAGCTGGACGAGCAGGTTCATTCGACGTGCCAGAATTGGCTTTGTATAACTCCTGGATCTGGTGCACAAGTTGATTGTTCAGGTCGGCCAGCTGAGCATTCTTCAATGAAAGCTGCTCAAACTCCTGGAAGCTCTTGTCTTTCATCTGCGTCAAGCTCGAAATCTCATCCACCAAATCATTCCGTTTCTGGATGGAGTCCTCGATCTGCGGTGCAAAGGAGTCTTTCAACTGCTGAAGTGCTTCCGCAAAGTCTCTCAGCACGACATTCCTCATCTTTCCTAGATCGAGGGGGTCTCCACTTCTCTTAGCTGCAGCTATGTGTTCTGTCAGCACTTCCAACTCTCGAACGACTATCTCTTTCTGTGTATCGAGCACGACCATTGTCGAGCGCTTTTCGCGAAGCTCTGTATTGACTTGCTTGATGTTCGCGGTCGACTCAAGCGCGGCTTCTAGCTCTGCAATCTTCTGCTCCCTCTCCACGCTCTTCTGCCGTTCTCGCCGCAGTTCATTCCTAAACCACGCCAGCTCGTCGCGGTGTTCAGGCGATACAGAACTGGGGCTGCTTATTTCCTGCCCAATCATACCGGTCGCTGTTGCTGGCGAGCGAGGCCATCTTTGTTCCTTAGACAATCGTGTACCTTTATCACTGAAGCTTCTCCCATGGCGAACAGAATTTGAAACTCTGCGTAGAAAGGATTCTTGCGCACTTGGCTCATCCCCGCCCAGGATTCGTGCCATGTCTTCATCCAGTGAAAAGTCCCCACCAACTGAGTATCTCAGAAGACTCGGTGACACGGGTTGTTCAGTGGGTCGCTGGAAGTCGGATTGGAGAGTGGTTCTAGTCGTGTCAGAAGGCCGAAGAGGCGGAGCTCTTGATGCGACAAATGAATCCTCTTGTGATTCTCCCGCAGCAGTGTCTGCGCGACTTTGTGCTTGATTCGGTGTGTCAAGAATGCTCTTCGATATCGGTGATTCTATGGGCTTTGAAATCACTTTGCCGCCATTAATTTTCGTGGAATGACCCACGTCATCGCCAGCTGGCTTCGTATTGGTCTCGGTTATATCACCAGATGCTTTTCCAGATGCCACTGCAGCTGCTGAAGAGGCCGGTACCTCTTTTCTCATGATCGTTTGGCCCACCTTGGACATCTGTAGTGAGTCACCCCGCTTTGGCAGGTCATGAAGGTGTCCCACATTTGGGTGCTGTACCGCCTCCGAATCGTCCAAGGCTTCAGGCTCTCCTGATTCGTATTGCTGATAGTCTTGAGAAAAAATGGTAGTGCCGTATGTCTTTGCTTTTAGGGATTCAGGCTTCTCTGCTAACGCTGTGTCCCTGGGCTCGACTTCTTTCGCGGCCTGCACCTTAGTCTCATTTCTGTTGCCATTCAGTCCGGCTGGGGGGTCAGAGGACGGTGGAATAGCCTCAGACCTCGAGCTGCGAGTTGAGCCACCCGAACGCTTCGTTTTTGGTACCTCTTGCAACTTGAATCTGTCATTTGGTGTTGTACCTTCACGGGGACTTTGAGAAGTCCTTGGCGATTCTGTCAACTGTCGACGATGTTTCTCTATCCCAACATGTGGCGATGCTGAGGCAGATCCTGGTCCGCTGCCAGGGCCATCATTCCGTGCCCTACTCGACTCGAAAACATTATCGGTTGGTTGCGATTGTCGTCCAGCCTCTTGCAATGCGACATGAGGACTTGACGATTGTGATGTTGACCTTTCTGCTATGGATTTCTGACTAGATGCAGGAATCGGTTTTGCGCCGAAGTAATCCCTCGATCTGCCAAGGGTGGAGCCGTTCGTCCTCTGATTCGACAACTGAGGAGACTGTGTCGCAGGCGGCGTTGGATCGAATGCCAAAGGAATAAGAAATTCCTCCGCGCCAGAGTGATCAGATCTTTGTGATAGAGTTGAGTTGCGATTATTTTTGGGCTTATTAGGTGGTGGGGCAAGAGTGTCTGAGAAATTCGCGTCAGCAAGTAGTCCACGTTCATAGCGATCGGGTATGTTACCTTGAGGCTCGTTTTGAGCGATCGCCGGCGACTGCTCCCTTCTCTTGACGGTCTGGTTTGAGGTATCCGCACTTGATCCAGCTCTTGGGACTGCCTCCGCAGGTAATTCACTGTATATCTCTATTGGAGGCGTTTCGAGTTCTGATATGAAAGCAGTGTTTGCTGACATGGGAGGAGGTATCGCTGGGAGAGATTTATCCAATTGTACACCGTTATTGGAGGGGGGCTTCTGGCGTTGCACCGCATTTTTCGTCGTCCTTTTTCGACGGCGTGCCTGAATCTTCTCATGACAGTCCATGCAAAAGATGCCTTGTGACGTTCGCGCATAGCGAAGGTTCTCGATTTTTTTCTTACAATTGCGGCATTTGAAGCAGTTTGCGCAGAAAGCTTGGTCACCAGTCAATATGGCCAGATCTTCAATCTTGTCTCCGCAGCTGCTACAGCTGTAGGTGCAGTTGTTGCAGATCAGAGACCCGTCGCCGAGGAGGAGGAGGTTCGCGTCGGAGTCGAGCAGAGTACCACAGGTATTACAGCGAAAGCAATCAATATGCCACCTATTTCCAGCTATTTGTTCTGTCAGCAAATTGAGATTCAAAATTGGACATCAGGGTTCGTACCAAGTTCGAATGCTTTGCCCTCTTCCAAAATCTACCACAGTGTGAGGTTAGTTTTCAACTCCTCTTCCTGGAAGCTGCGTATTTACAAACCTCTCCACAGCCCTTGCAAGGATAAGCTATATCGTCCTGGTCTAGAGGCGAGTCGGGGTATGCGGTGGGAGAATCCATGTTGACGCTAAAATCTTGAGATCTGGAACAAATGGGTTCAGGGTCTGGACAGCTCCTGTAAATCTGGAATCTCCGATATTAATGCGCGACTGCTGGGTCTTGAGCTACAGGTAGGTAAGACCATTGATATCTGATGCCAGTTCCGGTCTCGGAGCGAGTGAGGTACAGGGCGAATTTCGTGTTCGAAAGTATCTTCAAGGGACTCTGAGTTGTGTTGGACTGCGATACAAAACGAGCGAAGATAGGGAACGACGAGAATCGGGGCCGACTGATCGAAGCACAATCTCCCTGGAGCAAGCACTATGCCAATTTGCCTGGATCGAAAATATTGACTATTGACCACCGCAGCCAGCTATAAGGCGTCCGTCATGGCACTCGAGGCGGTAATGGAAGAAGTCGGAGCCCCGAGCTGCGCAAGTCTACAGGTGTTGTTAGACTGCAGATTGGGTGCCGGTCGGCTAGCTGAGTTTGGGAATTTGAATCGTGCTCTGCATAAACTTTCAAACAATGCAAGTGGACGAATACGTGGGTTGCAGACAAGTTCCAGTCGAGCACTGCAGAGCCTGCGCCCCAGTAGGATGGTTCCAAAGTGGACAGGGACCGAGAACGCTATTTGCGCGCCGCACTGACCTCCTCCCCCCCTCGCTCCCTTCGCAGATGGCTGTGAGATCGCCGAGAATGGCAAGGTATGGCTTGCATTTGATCGGCGCTGCGAATGCGGAAGGATTTGTTTGACAAATAGTTCAAGGGATGAATAAGTTTCATTGAGGCTGCAACATGGCACGTTCGGGGTCTTCCGCGCTGGAGTGAAAAGTGGCATTGATTGGACTCGTCGAAGAGTGTAAACGTATTGCAGGCCAACTGCATTGTGCTAAGCAAGACCGTCACGAGCGTTTCAGAAACAGGGGCTCCAAGCATGGCCTGTGAATCCATCCGACCCCACTTGGCAAAAAGTCTACAAATCAACGCCCACAGCTCTCAAGATCCAATAGCAGCTACTTTTACCAGTCGGCATACATCTTAGAAGACTATGGCGCGATGCCATTCAATGCCTATTCACCAAAGGTGGGAATAGTCAAGATGGGCTTTAATGACTTTATTTCGTTCAGTGAACTGCTAACGATACTGTACATCTGGACTCTCTTCCAGTCCTTTCCTTGACCCATCATTCCATCAATTGCAAAACAATACCAAAGTCCTGCTGTGAGCCTTTCTTCCTTTTCCAGTCATGAGTCATTTTCCATGATCTCTTGCTCTGTGCAAACAATCCAATAATGATGGTGTGAAAATACTTTTGTTTGGGGGGGGTTCTACTTGACGCTATTAGCAGCGTAGTAGGTGATGAGGTTTTTGAGGTCTTCAACATCGCCGGTGACAAGGCGGAAGAATCGTGCTTCAGGTGTGATAATACGTTTGAGCTCGAGGCAATACTCGATTACTGCTCTACGTACGATGGATGTAGGTTCGCGTAGGCAATTCAGGGCGAATTTTGCCATGCGTTGTTCCTGTTGAGGTTCGAGAGGTGCCTGTAATGCTCTCATGCGGGCAGATAAGCCACTCAGAATATGAAGACCCATGGCGACGGTACGGCTGCCAGCTTCATCACGTTCTTCGGTCTCTAGTACGTCCATAACGGCGTCAATGACATCTGGTGGATTGCATGCCGCAGTGATGTCCTGTGCGGTTTCTTCCAGGCCACTGACAATGTGGTTTCTGGATTCAAAATTTCTTCGTGCAGTGACGAGGGCAGACATAGCTCTCGGGAAGTATGCCGCGAAATATTTGCGATTGTGTACAAACATCAATCGAATGGTAACCAAGACCTGGAATTTATTGTCGAAACGACGGCCCAGTGGGGCACGCTTCTCTGTGTTTGGTGTCTCAAGTGCATTCAACAGTGCGAGGAGCATATCGTCATACTTCTGTTCATCCTGAAAGATGTGGTCATGGTAACTGATGAGTCCTTGCAGTTTGCGATAACCATGATCGTCAATGCTGCGCGACTTGATTCTTTCAATGCCCCTGGCAAGCAACTTCCTTGCCTCTTCGGGATCTTTACTGCGGGGCGAGATGCTTCTGCGCCTTTCTGCTGTCTCCTTGTTGTTCCAAGCATGCTTATGTGTCAAGGTATCCCTGCCGTTCTCCTGGTCCATTACTATAGGTATTGGCGAAACAGGAGTGACAGGTAGTGGCACGTTTTCCCGGGGAAGAGGCTCTGTTGCATTTGACTCAACCTCGACAGGTACATGGGTAGGTTGTTGTGTCGGGATTTGGTCAGCTGTAGGCGCTGGTTCAAATGTTGGAGCATGTTCGATGTTTGCAATAGGTTCGACCGTGGAAGTAGGTTCGATCGTTGGAACAAATCCGACCACTGGGACGGGTTCGACCGCTGCAGGAGGACGTCCACGTTCTGTTGTTGTCGAGTAGCCGCTTGCATGACGGCTGGTAATAGGGTGTTCGGTTGGAGTTTCTGGTCGGCGTGGTCGTCTAACCGGCGCGGATGACAGCAGTGCTCGCTTTGGAGCTGCCGAGGAGAGAATAGGCTGGCTGGCTGGGTTTCGAGTCGGCCCAACGGTGACAGTGAAGATGGTGCGGGGGCCACCTTGCGTTGCAGTTTGTGGAGCGGTGGCCGCAGGGGCTTCTTTAGCATGGGCGACCGTGACGTTGCTGCGAAGGCTGCCTTGAGTGGCTGTTGTTAGGGTGGTGGCTGAAAGAGCTTCTTTAGGAGGCGCGGCGGCGATATTGCTGCGAGCGCCGCCTTGGGTCACAGTTTGAGGAGCGGCCCCAAGAGGTTCTTTGAGGAGTGCAGTGTTGAGATTGCCCTGAACGTCGTTGCCATTCTCAGCAGTTGCACTTTCCGTTGCAGCTTTGCGCGCTCGCTGAGCAGCGAGCTTTATTTCTTTGATAGAGGGTTTGGCGGGTCCTGTTGCCGCTGTGCGCTTGGATGATGTATTTGTCGTAGCGGCCTTGACTTCGGGCCCCACGAGGTTTTGAGGTTTGGTAGGATGTTGGTCCAGCATCTTTTGTGCTTTGGCGTCTAGCGATGACATGATGCTCTCGGCTCTATCAGGCCAGATTTGAGCAAAGGTCCAGTAGGTATCTCGCATAGGCTCTCTGACGTCTAGTTTGGCGTCTTGGAGTCCTGTACGGATGCACTGGTCGATCAGATCGAGACAGCCGTGCTGTTCGCAGTGGCGGCCATTCTTCTCGATGACGATCTTCAGCCATCCTGCAGTGCACATGCGCGTGCTGAAGTTCTTGTCATTTGCTGACGCTGCGATGTGTTGGAGGATGCGATAGGTAAGGGGAATGTTGCCGACGATCGCACTGACTGCTTCATCGCCGCTCTTCCTGTTGAGAGTCTTTGTGTGACCGCAAAGGGAGATCATTGGAGGGAGGAGCTTTTCGAGCATCGGTGGGTCTAAAGATGGACCTATGGCGACGGCGATTTCTTTGATGAGCTTGCAGCCGTTGGCAGATAGAGTAGTGCGTAGTGATTCTGCAGCTTTGATGATGCCATCAAGTAGTAGTTTGATGCCCGCCAAATATACCGTGGGGAACTCTCTATGAGTGTTTTCCTTGGTGACTTTACGTAGTTCATCGATGGATTGCTGGCGTTGCGTCCAGTTCTGGTCTGTCTCATTGCCCTCGAAGCAAGGAAGCATGGCCTGAAAGGCCTTCTCGAGAGTTTTGGCGGTTCGCATATTCGCGAACGAGCGAATTGCTAGGACGGCGGCCGTTGAAATGATTGGAGTCAATATGGCGAGACCAGCGCCGATGAGAGTCGCGGCAGCGAGCCACCGTCCACCGACACAGAGCTTGGCAGTTGCTACCATGGGCGTTAGGATGGAACTTTTTGAGAGTAACAAGAAGGGGCAAGTCGGACGTTGTGGAATTATCAGAGTTGCATATCAGAAGGAGTATCGCTGTAGTTGTGGACGTTGTTTACACGGCTCGAACGCTAACAGAAATTTTCACTCACCTTAGTACTATTATGTATGTCTATCGATCAGAGTGACCGGCGAAGCGTTACTGGTATACCAGTATTTTGTACAAAACAAAGATGAAAGTATCACGCGCCAAGAACGCGAAGGTTGCTAGTGGGGCACAATCTGCGCAAGGCCCCTCAGACCCAGATCTGCATGAAAAGTCCTAAAAATTCGCGCAATTATAGCGCGCCTATGGACAAATCAAATGGAAGAACTTGTGTATTACTGCTGGGATCGCGGCCTATAGTGGCGAGAGCAACGTTCGCCTTAACCACTAAGGAAGTAATTTCTCAGCTGGTTTAACAGACCGTGGACTGCAAACATCTCAGCGTGCAGCTATCGTGTAGAGTAATCTTAACTAGTAGTCAAACAACCGTCGGAGACACGTGGGGAATGGCCAACGTCCGGTCTGCACATTTTGAGCCTGAAGACGATTGCTTTTGGTGTCCTTAAGAAATCATAAGCATTCATTTTGATCAGTATTCACCCAACTGTTTAAAATTCTCCAAGCAAGGCTCGACTTCTACCCCAATTATCTCTCAGCAATTTGCCTCACTCTCTCGAGCAACGACCAGCCTCAATCTCAGCTATCGCTCTTCCGACCCATGGCGAAACCAAAGCTCCGCCTTCATCTCAACGAGCTGTCCCACGATGGGACTGCTCTATTCCTCTCTCAAGTGGACGCCTGCAGGCTCCTACCTAATGCCATCGACCACGTAATAAAGTATCTCTACACGCTGTGTCCCGGATCCAAAGTCCCTGGGACACGCTCCGTAACGCTTGTTTTACGCTCAATGGACGGCGTAGCCTATACAACTGGTTCAGAGCTTGATGACGATCATAAGGAGATCCACCTCAGCCTGGACTACGTGCAAAACCTCTCCAAGAAGCCCAAAGAATGCCGGCATGAGATCATCGGCGTCGTCACGCATGAAATGGTCCATTGTTACCAGTACAATGGCGAAGGGGCTGCTCCAGGCGGCTTAATTGAAGGGATTGCGGACTTTGTCCGTCTGAAAGCTGGACTAGCTCCACCACACTGGAGAGGGCCAAAGGAGGAGTTGGGCGAGAAGTGGGATAGCGGGTATCAGAAGACGGCCTATTTCTTAAATTGGTTGGAAGAGCAGCATGGTTCAGGTACTATAGGAAAGATCAACGAGACGATGCGGACGGAGAAGTACGATGAAGACAAGTTCTGGGAAGGTATTTTCGGCAATGGTAATAGCATTGACGTCTTGTGGAAGGCCTATTGTGATAGCCTTGGGAGTGAGCAAGAGGACTCTGAGGAGAAGCGTCCCCCTAAGGACTGCGGGGACCTTGAAAAGAAGGGCCAATCGGGAGAGGAGATGGAGGCTGAGGTAACGACAAACTCGGAGTTGGACGAGGATGATGGAGCAGTGCTGGTGGAAAGACGCCCTTAGGCAGAGGCATTGGCGGGTCTGTAAGAAGGCGACCATCGACTTCATAGATGGGCCTTCATTTGCCACGTGAACGGCGCGGCGATATCGACTGGCCCGGTCACCGCATTCTGCCTATACGGGCAAGCATCTTGAAGTTGACATGTCATACACTAGAATTGGGAGTCTGTCCTCACTGATAGAATCATTTCGACTCGACTGATATACACTTGGCCATATCCTGACTGTGCCATCCCAGGCACTACCTCGCAATGCAGCTTGACCAAAGTACTCCGAATATGTGCCAGGATCGCCGAACCTCGTAAAGTACATGTGGTGAATGCCCATTGACTCTTTGTGTCCATAAAGCCCTATCTACACGACAATGTCGCCTGAGTCCACCAAAACAGGAGACCACGGCTCTGCTCCCTCTTCTTCAGTCTCACTGGGAACCCGGAAGTCCACTGGACTGTATAGATACCAACCCTTCAGCGCAGCGACTGCTGCTCGCGTTCTTGCTTCGTCGAGGCTAGAGCCTGCGCCTTCTCCAAGCTTGTCGTTGCCGGAATAAACTCCAACAACAAACACCGGATGTCTGCTCTTACGTCCTGTCTCGCTTAATATTCGGGCCACAGGCGATCTGAAGCCTTCTCTGGCGCATAATCGACTTAGATCTCGGGTAGGAAATCGAAAGTTGAACAAGTCGGACATCGCAAGCTGCCTCGACATGAAATGTTCTCTGTAGAACTGTTTCGCTGCTAAACGCCCTCCATGCAGGTAGACGGCACCCATCAACGCCCGCACGAAATTCGAGCTAGCCTTTTCTACAGTCGTACCGTCCGGTTTCGATGGCGCATCTTCATCCTTCTGAACAGGTCGTTGGCGGATCTCACCAAACTCGTCGTCATAGACTGTCCTCGAGCTTATGCTACGTCGAAACCCAGAGCTACTGGCTTCAGGAGCTGTACTGACCAGCGGCGTTTTCGGCGGCATGTGAGCTGTGTCCGGTGGTAACATCTTCAACTGCAGCAGTCCCGGGTCCACCTCTCCTCCTGGAGCAGCTGCAGTCTCAACACCCCATTCTCTTGTGATAGCTGCAAGAGCCTTTTCACCAACATATGCGTACATTGCCGCATACACTACGGCTAACGGGAGTCGTGGATACTGACAGACAATGTACTCGGAGGTATAGTAGCCAAGGAGATCGTTGCCGAGTATTGAAAAAGGCTTGTTGTTGAATTGAGGAGATGAGTCCGCCGAGGCATCAACCAGCGTTCGAGCAAGAGTTTCTAGAGGTAATCGCGGTGGCAGTGAGAGTCGTGCATGGAGGGCTGAAAGTTTTGCAGAGCTGTGGACAGCTTCGACAGGAGGTGATGGGAGTTGGAGGAGTCGGTCTTCAGCCAGAGGCTCTTTGCCTCGGGGAGTTAGGTTTTGTGTGCGTAGGGTTGTTGATAGCTCGGAAGGGGAAGTCGTGGATTGCAGGCGGGAGAAGGAGAGTAAATGTGCCTGATTGATCTTCGGTCTCGTCCGCGGTGAAAGGACAGTCCCGCTCCATCGTAGGAGCCTCAGCCTTTTCATCAGAGCCCCTGAGACCTTTCGCCGACACCCCTCGGATATGCGCCTACAGTTTGGTGGGAATGAGAGGATGTCTAAGTACTGGTGTTGCAGCGTTTCTCTCACACGACACGACTTTTTTCTTAGAGGACGGCCAGCATTGGAAGGCACACTAAAATCTAAACTAGAGGTAACCTTAATCCGGCTTGGGCAGACAGAGCTTCATTGGCACGCTATGCCCGCAGCTTCACCCACCTCTCTCCAACATTGTCGGTTAGGACCATTGCAACGGTTCAACTTGTTAACAAAACAGTAGTTAGCTGCCGTCAAGATGGGTGGTGGTGGAAAGATTCCGTGAGTCGCGCATTGCTCTTGAAAGCTCCAAAGTCATGTTGACGATCATAGGTACCCTAAACACGTTTGGTCTCCAAGCGGCAAGTCAATGCCATAGCAAACGAAAGTGATCAGCTGGTTCGGCTAATACTGGGCATCACAGGTGGTTGGTATGCGCAGCCTCATAACTGGAAGGCCAATACGGCCATCATGTTCACCGTCATCTTCGGCGTCACGGCAATCTTCTGGAAGATCAGCGCCGAGAGGGAAGTGCGATACAAAATGCCAGAGCCGCACAGATTTTTCCCTAGCCGACAGTGAGATCTCCCTGAAAGATAGAGTATGCGACCGGAAACTAACCTGCCACTGTAGCTGGAGCAGACAGATCATTGAACACGAAAGAGCAGCTTCAAAGCCTGCGGAATAGAACAAAAGCGGACCTACTGCACATAGTACAACGGCGTTAATAGGAGGCATCAGGCTGGGAAATTTTGAGACGCATTGTTCAAGACGATACAGAATCCTCATTGCTTACGAACTGTTGAGTGATATAGTCGTGCTCTCTATGGAGATAAGTCACAAGGCGATCCTCAAATAGCTCCCCATTCCACAACTCCTTTTCCCTCCCCTTTTGCGAAAGCATTGGCATTCCAGGCTGCTCAATCACGAAACTTGCCGCTATTGTTGCGTATATCAACGCACCAAGCAACCGCCCATGAGGCTCCACCTCCACGAGAAGCTTGTGCAATACACTCATGGATGGAGTCACCTCACCATTCATGGCCAAAGCCAGGGCACCAAGGAATGTGTTACCGCCACCTGTTGGATCGATCACTGTCGACTGCTGGTCTTTAGTGCTCAGGTGGTATGCTCGTAGGTGGAACTGGCGCTCTCGAAGATAGGTGGCACATCCTTTACTGCCTTGGCGAGTTACAAGAATCCCATTCCCGTGAGGCCCGATGCCCCAAGCCAGGACTTCTTTTGCTGCTTTCTCCTCTGACCACACAGGTATCTCCGATGTGAAGAAGCCAGCCAACTCCTCCGCATTCGGACTGACAATATCCACGTATTGAACTGCTTCCTTGAACTTTGCACGCTGCTCCGGAATGCACAATTCTGGAACCGGTTCCCAAACCATAAGAGCTGGCTCTCGGCCTTCTCTGCTTCCTTCCGAGGGTGCCCACAATCTTCCTCTTTTATGCATAATCCCTTTGACGAGACTTATACATCTTTCAGATGAGCATACGAAGTGAAACGACTTGGCCATAATTTGTGCAGGCAAAAGGGAGTCCTGGTCGAGGCGAATCTTTGGGGTCAAGTATCTGAAGGCTGAAGTCCTCGCGTTAGCCAGACTGATCTGCTCGGTTCCGTCCGCCTTCTAGAGTACCTCACCTCGATGTTCATTCTCCCCGGAATAGCCATTCCAGGCTCGTGTGGTAAGGCGATTTCCATCTTCTCTGAAAAGGCATGTTGTGTGCCAGGACTCTATCGTAGATCGAAATTCCCGCGGAAAGTCTGAGCCAACATCTACTATCCAGCTCACTGATTTCGCATATCGCTCTCCTGCCACAAGTCGAGCCCCAATCGCGGCATATGACCCGGCGCCCCCGATAACGACCTTTTCTAGAGTCCTCCCGCCAACGTATTCTATCTCATCTTGCAGGATAATTTCAATGAGTATGGGTCTCAAGTATACACATTAAACAGTAGCATACCGATGATGAACATGCCTAGCGAACAAAAAGCCAACCCTTCTTCCATTGTGCAATCTTGATTTATTCGTCACTCGTACGTGATTTTTCCGTACGCTGCCAGATGTTTGGGCGAGGACTAGTTAGTGGCCCAATTCGGACAGGGGATGATATGCAGGGCGATGCGCATGGAACTAAGGGCTGACTAGTGAGCCTGGAGTAAGCTGTTATTTCCAAAGCTGTCAATGCTGGTCGTTCACATGGACCACATGCTCAGGATTCATTGATCATAATCCTCTAGAGAACTGGTGGCCCGCCTTTCGTTGCCGCAGCATTTACAGCTTATCCAATCTACTCAGCTTGACAGAAGTCTCCAGCCGCAGGGACTGCGCAACCCTACCTGCACCTGCCCGTCCAGAAGCATTTCCCACAAAGAAAGCGGCAGCGATGGCAGCAAACAGCAATATGTACAATCTGGCGACTCTCATCAAGCGGTGTGTTTTCTTCCTTCTCCAATACTTCCCAACATCAGGCATTCAAGGGCAAGCCAAAGACTCAACAAGGGGCTTCGTTCAAGAAACATCACGCGCGAGGGCTGCCACCGTCTTGAGCGTACCCCTCTGTCAATATGCCGAGAGCGAAGATTCTCATTACAGTGCCTCCCGTTGAGACAGACGCTCGGCTGACAATGGCAACTCGCAGGCTCGAGGCTGCCACCTCCAGACTGGAGGATATGGCAACGTCTGTCGACGCTACTCATCCCGATACGGTTGCTGCTATCAACAGTGCGGGTGCTACTGCAGGCATAGCAACAGCAGCTACTGCTGTTCCTACTGCCACAGAACCCACGCCTCCACCAGCCGAACCTTTACCCCGATCCATTGAGGAATTCGACAAGATCATTAAGGAAGACGTTCAAGCTTTCGTAACCGCCAGCGAGCAGATTGGAGGCCTAGTGGAGCAGCAGGTGCATATTCCCAGGAATCTCCTAAGAGGCGACGCTGACACCAATGATTATAGGCTAAAGCAGTACTACAAGCTTTCGAAGCCGAGCGAACCTATCTCCTAGTTTCGACAAGGGCTAAAAAGCCAACTACACAGCCCCCCGAGCTCCTTACAGACCTTCACAGATACACCAGCACTGTGGATGAGCTTCGCGAAGCCAATCGTCCGTCACCATTATTTGCCCACCTAAGTGCTATCTCAGAAGGCATTGTTGCTCTCGGCTGGATTGTGGAGAGCAGGCCAGCAGATTTCGTGACAGATACCTTGGGTGGCGCTCAATTCTATGGAAACAGAGTTTTGAAAGAGCACAAGGATAAGTCAGTGAATCATTCACCTACATCCAACTGCGGCCGCTGACGCCGCTAACGCCGAGCAGGGAACGATCGCATACCGAGTATATTCAGGCATATTATCGAGTCTTCAGGGCAATGATTGCGTACATCAAAGAACATTTCCCGAACGGGCTGACGTGGAATAACAAGGATGGTATAGACGCCCTAGAAGCACTAAAGGAAATCCAGACCGGTAGCAGAGCTCTACCAACTGCGGGCGCTGGTGCTCCTCCTCCTCCCCCTCCTCCTCCACCGCCACCTCTTCCTCCAATGATAGATGGGACCACGGATTCTGCATCTAAGTCTAGCGCAAAGGGTGGAGACATGTCAGCTGTCTTTGATCAGCTCAATCAGGGCTCCTCAGTCACAGCTGGCCTCCGTAAGGTCGACAAGTCAGAAATGACACACAAGAACCCATCATTACGAGCAGGAGCAGCGGTGCCTCAAAGAAGCGACTCACAAGGATCAGTCAGCTCTTCCGCTTCAAGAGGCAAGTCGCCTGTACCTTCCAAGAAACCCAAACCAGAGAGTATGCGAACCAAGAAGCCCCCGCGAAAGGAACTGGATGGCAGCAAATGGATTATCGAGAATTTCGACAATACCGGATCGGAAATCATCGAAATCGAAGGCCAGCTTTCTCACAGCATTCTTATATCGAGGTGCACCAAATGCATCGTCAAAGTTACCGGCAAAGCAAACGCTATCTCGATCGACAACTGCACCGGCTTGTCTATTTTGGTTGAATCGCTTGTTTCGAGCCTTGATGTCATCAAATCTCCCAAATTTCAGGTACAGGTGGACGGTGTCGTCCCTACTATCTTACTTGATCAAGTAGACGGCGCCACGATTTATCTCAGTAGAGAGAGTATGGCGACTGAAGTCTTCACCAGCAAATCGAGCAGCGTAAACATCGTGCTTCCGCCGAAGAGTGAGACAGAGGGTGATGACAAAGAATGTGCAATACCAGAGCAGATCAGAAGCGTGGTCAAGAACGGGGCGGTTGTGAGTGAGATAGTCGAGCATGCCGGTTGAGCCGCATTCAGCGCTACTTGCATCAGATTCCCTGTACTAATATGGAGCTTGCCTTAATGCTCGCCAAAGAGCAAACAAAATTAGTTGTATAGGAGGAATACATGTTACCACACGAAACTTTCAAGGAGAGGGTTTTTTGAAGTGTTGCAATTCAGGTGACTTGTAGCATATGCAGTAGGAGTAACAAAGGCATGGTCATCGAGAACTAGTGGCGTGGATATTTTTTGCACTTGTATGCAGGGATGCCACTACCTATCTAGTCGGGAAGTCGCTGTAGGCTTTTACTTCGTACAAGGCTCGTTGGAGTTTATCTTTCCTATACTCGTGACATGTTTAATTAGCATCTAAAATGCTGGCGTATTCACAACAGCATATATCTCAGTGTACAGCGGACACCTGTAATCGACGTCATACTCGGGAATCATCACCGAGGCTATGGTTCCGTCTGCTCCGAGATCGGCGAGCCCGACAGCGTTTACGCCTTTGGAGCTTCCATAGCTCGGCCAGCCGGGTCCCTTTCCAGCGGGGTCCTTTGCAAAGTTGGCCCACGCAGTCTGCATGTATTTGCTCAAGGCAACTTCCTGCGCCGTCGCGCCCTCGGAGGGATACGTACCGAACACCAGGGCGATCTCGCTGTTGTGGAAGGCCCCGAGGTTGAGACCGGGGAGACCGAGGGCGGCAAGGGCGGCGTTGGGGTTGATGTTGGGGATGCTGGCGTTGTAGTAGTAGCGCCAGGTTGGGAAGCCGGCGAGCGCGGACTCGTTGGCCACCAATGCCGCTGGGCACTGGAAGACGTATTCGGTGTAAATCTGCGAGATTGCGTCGTAGGCGGAGTTGATTCCTGGGGTGCCGACTGCGTAGGCTCCCAAGATCAATTGTTGCAACAGAGCTGATTCGGGAAAGGCTTGAGAGACGGCAGCTGTGAGGTTTGTCAGGCCCACTTCAAGCACTCTGCCCTCTTGGCCGTTGGTGCCGATCATGTAGGGTACGCTTTGATATTTTGTTCTGTTAACAGGCAATGTAATTTGAGTGACGTTGTCAGTGACGGGGCTGAAAGAGAGGGCATTCTGCTGGACGATGTTTTCGATTGTCTCCACATCGGCTGCTCGGACACAGGCAAGCTGGCTTGCCGCTGTAGTGCAGTTGAGCGCGGCGACAAGGAATGCCCAGGAGGCAGGGCCTGCATCGCCGGGGATCGGACTGACACTGGCTTGTCCACTCTGGGCAATAGCACCACGGAATGGTATAGGCTGTGGAGGGGTCGTCACAAGTCTATCGACGGATCCTGCGCCAGCAGATTCACCGAAGATGGTCACTTTCTTCGGGTCTCCCCCGAACGAGGCAATGTTGCGTTGTACCCAGTCCAATGCCAGGCGTTGGTCTAGAAAGCCGGCATTGCGGGAAGTTATGGGCAGCTCTGGAGAATTCGAGAAACCGAACACTAGTTTCATCAGCTTCGCGTATTGTAGAGCTAGGCGGGGGAGGGAGGAAAGGTTACCATTTGTTCTATAGTTTGCACTAACGACGACAACGTCTTGGTTGCTTGCAATGCTGCTCCCGTCAAGGAGGTATTGGCCAGCAGTACCGAACTCGAGGTCACCACCATAGATCCAGAACATAACCGATTTGCCCGTTCCTTCTGCGGGTGCATAGACATTGAGGTACAAGCAGTCCTCACTTTCACCAGGATAACCACTTCCACCGAATACAGCAATTGTGAAGTTGCGATGTGCTGGAGGATCTGATGACTAAGTCAGCATGTTGTTCAAGCCAATTTGAATGTAGAATATCATCTTGGCGCGATTGACATCATGTTCAGGACTTGCGATGAGATATTGGGAGCGTAGTCAACGGAACTGGAGCCCGGTCTGAAAGTATAGAGTGAATTACTTCTGTCTTACTCACAATCGAATTGCTGGATGCAGGCGGGACTCCATGCCTGAGCCACGACAGGTTCCGAGAATTTTTGGGCTGGCACTGGTGGTGCAAAGCGCTCAGGCGGACTAACGGCGAAGGGAATTCCGAGAAATTTGTTGACAGTTACGCTTGCCGATGGTAACACCGTCGTGGTTCCAATGACCTCACCAACGTCTATAGTTACGGTAGGGTTGTGTGTTGGTACGGGAGCTTGCAGTTGGCCGTCGCAGATAGTAGATACGACGGTAGGCCATGTTGATTCTTGTGGAAGGCCACTGGTCCAGGGACGTCAGTAGCGCGTCACTTGTGCTATATGCATCCTAACGTACTTGAAAATGGTCGGGACTTGTCTCTCTTCCAACGCGGTAGGGGTAGCGTGAGCCAAGCTGGCAACGAGCGCCAATAGCCAGAGCTTATCGTTGAGGAGCATCGTAGCTAGACACGCAATACGTTCTGTAAAACAGGACGAGAACTACTTTGGACAATGAAGAGGTCCTGAGGTGTTACTTTAAACACCTTCCCAGGCAGATCCTGACCAGGGAAACGACCTCGGTACCTGTGCTGTAAGCGCGGGTGCATCTCGTACCTTGTATGTGACGCTATGATGGTGGAGGTATAGGCACCGGTTCTTGACCGAAATCAACCACCAAGATTGGTAGCCTGGGGAATGTTTCGTTCCGGACTTCTGAGAGGCTAGAGGCGGAAGATCGAGGCACGTGTCAAGGCCCTGGACCCGGAAAGAAGGTAAAATGAAGGTGCTAGGTGCATTACTCAAATCCTCCTCCCGGGGTGCAGGTTTCAAAGTCAAGGCTATCTTGCAAAAATAGAGGCCCATTCCCCCGAAGGTGTCCTGTCCTAACCTAACTCGGGTGGAGGCCGAGGTGCGGGTGTCTCATAAGTGACCACTCGTAGTTCTTGTTGTCACCGTTCCTCACATGTGCTTACGTTACCAGGCAGAATAAGAATGTAGATGCGAACACAATCAAGCCCAATATGCGGTTAATCGGCGAGTTGCACACGGCTTTAAACGACCAACTGGGCCGGGAACAGGTGGTCCTCTTCCAATTAGGCTTAGTGCAGCGGTAAATTACTCATTCAAATACTTTTCCTAATGCATCGCGTATGGAGTTCAATACAACCAGCACAGATATGGAGAGCAAAGGAAGAAACCCCCCATTGGTTGAGCTCAATGTTCGAGGCAAGCGATCCGCAAGGGTTAGAAAAAGTACGAGCGCCAACAACAGCGTCCCCACAAGGGGCCGCCCCATGAAGCATGCCTCCGAGTTTGCCCCCACAAAGAAGAGAGCTCGTGTAGAAGCCTTTGAAATCACTAGGCAACAAAGGAACGGCATGAAGAACACCAAAGCACCTAGCGTGGTTTCCGCACTTGAGCGATTGCCGGTGGAGTTAATCCAACAGATCTTTCTACATTCGTTGGAACTCAATCTGCCGCGGTCGTCCGTCTCCCTTGCAAGAAGCCTATCAAAGGAGTCAATCTATACATCGCTAATATTACTCGCTTTCTTCGACGATGATGGCAAACATCCTGTTGACGAAAAACTTTTTAAACCTGCCCAATATCGACAGCTTGACCTGGCGGAGAAATTGCGCCTTCAGACTTCTATCCTCGACAGTCGCTGGTGTACGTTCCAACGTCTACGGAACAACCTGCCGGCACTCAGTCACCTGGCGATAGTACAAGCTTGGCACGAAGAACGGGAAAGAGAACTTCTAAATGACGTGGTCCTGCCGGAAGTACCACCGATAACACCTTCTCCGGCTCTCCAAGCAGTAGCAAGTCTGCCTGCTCTGAGCGATGTACACGCGGTCGAACATCACTTCCTAGCCAGATCTCCGGAAAGCCTCAGTGACGATCTTGGTGTTGTCAAAGAGTCTCACTCCTACCTACCAAGGATAAGGACGTGGACTTCTTCTGAAGATAAGGACGGCCAGACATACAAGACAATCGACGGCGCGCGAGGGATCTTGAATATCCGCTACATCCCCAAGAGGCTGCTTCAGGGCTCGCCATGGACGCCTGAGAAGATAGCTTTCCTCAGGCTTATCCGGCAAGGCTGGCGGTTTCTGCAAAAGGACTTTGTTCTAAAAGTCTCCCCAGTAGCTGTTTTTGACGGTATGGCCAGCGCGATCGCCGAATGCAACATAGAAGCGCTTAGCGTTCTTCTCGAACTACACTTTGCTGCCTTCCAGGACGAAGCCTCACAGACCAATGTGACGGCCGTTCGGTCCGCCGTCTCTTTTTCACACCCGATTCCCCTCGAGCTCTTTCACCAAGCAACTAAGCAACAAGAACACAGCACTGAGCTAATAGGCTTGTTGCTGCGTGAGGGCATTGACTCAATTCGGGATGATGTCATTCTCACTAAATGGGCACTGGGAGCCCGTCGTGAGAACAACAAGGTCGGAGAGTGGTTGCTGAAGCATATGGAGGGCACAGAGGACTATGGTTTGAACGGATCATCGCTATTCGTCAATGGAAACATGACATGGCGTCGCACGGCTGGGAAGTACCCTTTTCCGGAAATTTCATTTACTGACGAGCTTAACTACTTGAAAGATGGGGCTGTAAACTTTAGACCGCAGAGGCTTGGTGAGGGTTGACTGCAGAGACGCAGGATCATCAACGCTACCCAGTGGTAAGGGCTTGGGCAAGTCAATGAGCATAGAGTGGGGAGGATGCAGATCGTGTAGGAGAGTGAAACCTCGACTAAATTTACTAGCCCAACGTCTACCAGAGCGTAGCATAACATAGGGACGATGACCGAGTCAATCATGCGAGGTGGTTTTGATGGACAACTCATTTCGGCTAAAGTAAGCTGGAAATCGAAGCAGCCTACCTCGGCATCGCTTTTGGATAGCCTAGGATTGGTGCCTTTAAGAGCTTTCCCAAATTCACTTCAAATGCATTCCAGTGATGGCCACACAGGCATGCAGGAGTCAAGATGGCTGAATGTGGCTAGATGCCAAAAGGAACACTCTTGGATATACGTGAACTTCAGTTACTAGTCATGATAAGTGATTGTTGCTAATTGGTGGGGCGCAGCCCCTTTTCGACGACCTCGTGATCTACCACGCTTTCTCGTGCAACAATCCCACTCCACTTGTACTCTGACTCAGCTCGCAAGGCAGCCAGCTTCCTCTTCGTGGCTCTTTCGACGATTGAAGGGGAAACAAACACAAGAAGCGAGCTCCGCCGCATGCTCTCCGACAGCGCCGGGCAAAGTCATGAACCGAAGACAGCAGGCTGTTCATTCGTTGGAGGTGAAGCTTTCGTCCCATGCACTTTCATCAGGCAAGGCAGCCGGCAAGCGGCCCTTTGCGCCCGGTCTGCGTCGTGAGGGAATCTCATCATCTTCGAGCAGAGACTTAATCGCAGCATCTCTGGTGGTGGGTGCCTGAACGCGACTCTTGTTTGGCGGCCGTCCTCTCGCCTTCTTCTCGACCTTTCCCCCTGCTGCAGCCTTTGAAGATGTATAGCCAACCGACGTGGTCTGAATATTGATGTTATAGCGTCTCTTGATATCGGAAAAGCGCTTCGCAATGGAGTTGACCTTGGCATCTTTCTTCGAGGCAATCTCACCAGCATTGATCTATATCTAGGTTAGGACTTTTTGCATCGCGAGGACCATCAGTGGACATTGCACACTTACCACCACTGGGTTGACCACATGCCGCAAGGCATCCAGCAGGAAGGCTGCGTCAGAAGCCGACATCTCAGTCCTTGGTGCCATATCCGTTATGTTGGCTCCGCGGCGGCTGATTTGTGTGAGAACACGATCCTAAAAATCCGACTTATGATTGAGAACGGATGCGGCAAAGGCTGTTGGGATGGGGCCTCTAGTGAGTCGTGCGCCAACACTCCACACGTCTATATAGGCCTGGTTGCAGCCTGCTTTCCTGACTATCAGCACTTTCTCATCTTCCACCATTCTTTCGAATTTCGGTCATCCGCCCCAGTCAAACTCCTTGGAATTATTTGTCATGCATGGGCCCTGGAATGCGTCCAGCGAGCGCAAGCTCCTATTGTGCATCATTGGTCTGCAGTCTAAACTCAAATGGAATGTGATCGCGCAACGAATGGGTGGAGGGTTTACTGATGAGGCCTGTCGGTACGTCGATTTCTTTTCCTGCAATGCTCAATCGACACGAGTCCGTCTCAACATAAACTGGTGGACACCACACTCAATTTTGGCCCCAGTAGTTTCTCGTTTTCTCCAAAGAGCTTGTTGGCAATTGCTGGCTATCTTCCACTGTCACTGCTGCAACATTTCCAAACTTGATATTTTGTTGGACGCCTCCTATTCCATTGACTGCCCAACTGCTTCACTACTACCGTCCAACCCACGTTCGAACAAAATGCCATTCAATTGGACAGTCGAACGGGAACGCCAGATGCTTCTCCTAGCAATCTGCGAGGCAAATCTGAAGCCCACCATGGAGACATGGTCTATTGTGGCCAAAATACTAGGAGAGGACATCACTCCATCGGCTGTGAGGTGGGATGCTTCGTGCCGATTCTCGTTGCATTTTCCGATCCTGCTTGCCTTTACCATCGACAATGCCTACCCCTGCCCCCAGTTCCTTACACTTCTTGGCCGGCGAACGTTTGCAGGTGTTTGGGCTTGTGCAACTGCTGATTTCTCCCTAGCCAGAAATATTACAAACTCAAAAGAGAGTCTGACAAGCTTGCTGGTACCACGTCAGCAACTACGCCGCGAGTGAAGCCCGAAGCTACCGCAGAAACTGCATTGACTAGGGGCGCCCCGGGGCGGGGTCGGAAGCGCAAGGTCGAGAACGACGAAGAAGACCTTGGTGGGTCCCCGAAAAGGACGCGAAAAGCGCTCCTACCGCAATCTCGTCGCCACAACAGCCGGGGTGCTCCTGCCCCGCTCAAACTCGAGGAAGGTGCGGTGAGTTGGACTAGCGATGACGACGAGACCTTTTCCCAAAAAGAGCTTGCGGTGAATGGGGCTGTTCATTGAACCAAAGATCTTTTTCATAGCCGCTACTCTAGCCTGGACGCCATGTGGGAGAGGACAATGAGCAGACGTCTGACTGGGTGACTCGGACCATTTGGATTGCCCACTTGGTGTATTACAAATGGTGGCTTGGGGGTATACCGGGATCATTTTGAACTCTACCTCTAGTACTTCGCACACCGCAAGTTACACCAGCTGCGTTCACACCATTTTTGGGTGCCCAGTGATTGGCTTGAAGTTCATTCTGAGCTAACCTATTTTGTCGTATCCAGCTATTTTACAGCGTGCTTGGTTGTAATCGCAATATCAGCCGAACCTTCAATTCCTGCTGCGAGCTGCTTACCCTGTCATTAATGTTCTCTTAGCTTCAGCCATCTTTCAAGGATGTGAGCTGCTTGTCGCTACCCTCTCAAAGCTCCTTGTGATTTAGCATTCAACCAGGCTGTTGCCGCACCGCCTTTCGGATAGCGCTCTCTCGAAGCCAACAGATTAAACCCTGTTATCTCCTGGATGGTACAAGACTATTACCCTAGTCATCTGCTCTAGCTCAGCGGAGACAGCCTGAGGCAGAGCAATTTTAGACGACCCAAGAACAAGTGTCCACACGAAGGTCCTCCCCAATCCTTTGCCAACAACGATCACATACGAGAGTAGGGAGGTCCCATGATGTTTGCCATGCAGAATTTGCTAGCTGCAGGAAATTACATTGGCTTTTCCAAGGAAGTTCTGGCTGCACAATCACTCGAGGCGAGGCCGTAGTGCTTCCGGAAGATGCATACGGTTCCTTTTTCACCCCCTAGGAGCGGTGGGAATATCAGGACCTGCACCACGAAAAGTTCCATTCAAAACCTCTGTCAAATCTATCTGGACCGGAAATGATCATGCTGGAGAGTGCGAAAGTCGACCGATGTAAGATCGAAAACCTCATGGCTACTTGAGGGGAGAAGTGTCCCTGGTATCGCTTTCAATCCGCATTCAATTAGCGATTAAAGGTATTCTGCAAAAGCGAGTTGCTAGTATGTCGAGGAAACCCTGGACCCCTCAAGAGCACGCACGGGTGAGTCCAGAAGCCATGAGTCGGTGAAAGGGGATTCTCCTGACATGAGGTTTCCATTAGCTGCTAGTGGCTCTCATCAAAACGGGGAATCCCAAGATTGACATCAATAGAATTGCAGCATACCTGAACAACGGTAAGCGTCCCGCCGACATGCCTCCTTTTAAAGACGTTGCTCGTATTAAGTCTTTCCCTCCAGGCAGGACAGCATACGCTGTCGATCATGAGATGCGCAAGCTGAAGAAGATCGCGCAGGGAGTTGAAACCTCTCGCGTGAAGCGCTCCCGAGACTCGACTTCACCGGATCAGACCATCGTGAAAGCTGAACCTCGTCCCGTTAGAGAGACGAGACCCTCGGCGAAGAAACGGCGATATGACGAGGTGATGGAGTCTGGCCTGTTGGAGGACACTGAAGATGAGAAGACCGTGACGCCGGCAAAACGAAAGAGGCAGAAGGGCAAGTTCGGGCATGATTCTGATACTGGAGCCTCTTCTGCTGCCGGCGAAACCGCCAGTCCGAGTCCACCGTTGTAGCTTACTTTTGAATCTTTTGACTCAAGTTTCCTCTATGATAGCTACTAAAGAGGACCAAACTCGCAACATGAAACCAATGGCTGAGTACAGACTCTTTAACGTCACATAGACGATGATAAGTTGCGTAGCTAAAAGGTGCCCATCAAATGGCAGCCCGTAGGGGGCAACAGCGGAGGTTTGGAAATATGCCATGCGAGCCTTGTTTCATTGGTTCGGTTGATTGGTCTGGTTTATTTGCGATTCGTTACATACCATCATGAGCTCTATATTTGTCGCAAGGAATTGGGATCAATTAAACCTCGATATATCTACCAGTATTCCAGATATACCCTACATCATGTATCTCCCCATAACAGCGGTTATTATCCGCGCCGAACTCGTTTAGTCCGGCGTCCTACCTCCTCAGCATGAGGAACCCACGCGCCATCACTGTCGTCGCTATCCGGCTCACGGCTCTCCCCATCCGATCCATAAGTGTTGACACGGCGGTGTTCAGGGCGAAGCTTCATGTCAAAGTCCGGGGCTACCAAGGAGACCTCAGTGTCACTTGTTTCGGTCATGCTTGCAGATTCAGAGCCTGTATCACCATCGCTGCGACGACGCTTCCGGGTGGACCTATTTGTTGGCTGGTTGCTTGTGATGGTCTGGGGTCGACATGTAGACGGATTGCCATGTTGACCAGGTAAACCCTTTCGACCGCTTACTCCAGTATTGGCGTCTGGATAAGGGCTGGGTGTGGTATTTCCTTGGTCATCAGCTGCTGAAACGGGAACGGTGTTGTCAGGATCGGTCTCTTCCTTGATGTTGACGTCGGGAAGTCGGCCTTGAAGTCCTGTAGCCCCTCTGGAAAATGTGTGTGCCCGGTTTTTCTGTTCGCCGAGCTCCTGCAGACCAAGTTCCTGTTGTTCTGCTGCTCTAGCACGACCCTTGGGTTTTTTGGTTCCGGGAACCGCAACAGCTCCGTTGCGGAAGAAATTTGCAACACCGTATGATAGTACTCCTTTGCGAACGATGCCAAACCTCTCCTGTATAGCTCGGTGTGTTGGGGCTTCCTCGCCCTCGATGACAGCTGCAATTTGTGAGCATTCCTAGTTGCTTCTGGAGCAGAGCAGCACTAACGCCACGCATCAAGGACCTGCTGCACATCTACCTTGTTTTTTCCCCAGGCAAGCCAGAAGAGCTGCAATGCCGGTTGTGTGTCAGTCAGTGATGTCTCACAGTACTAAATCTAGGACCCGACTGACAATCTGAAGATTGGCGGGAGTCCACTTGACAGGCATCGTGAACGGCGGCCCGGCGGAGCTTAGATGGAAATAGAAAACCGAATGCTATCAGCTTACTAGTAGTCATATGTAGAGGAGAGATCTTTCATCGTAGTTGAGACGGTGTAATTCGAAGCAGAAGGGGAAGGACCAGCAGCCGGCTTCTCGCATTCGCTCTTCTCTCAGACTTTTACACGCCTCTGATGCCCTCTCGCTCTTTTCAGACACCATATTTAGGCCCTTGTGTGACATGCGTCAACTATCCGACCATGATTAGAGGGCCTGAAGTCGACGTGCGGTCAAGGTCAAAGCCGGCTCAATTACATTTGCATTCGACTGTGCAGAACTAGTTTCGCGCCAATGCCGAGCTAATTTCTGCATATTCTTGAATTTTTGACCAAACTGAACGCTTCCTTGCACCCGCTTCTCCCCAACTTTGCACCTGATGAGCGCTTCGTTGATGACTGGGTATCTGACACCATTGGTGGAGTGCTCGTTATGTCCTTCCCCGTTCCTAGTCTTGTGCTGAAGCCGTACGCACCAAAGCAGGTTTGCGGGAATTGGCTGAAACCTCGCCTTTCACCATGAACCGCAGCCACAGAGCCTGGGAAGTGTGCATGTTGCCAAACCTTCCTGGAAATAGGATGGCATCGGAGATGCTGGAGAATTTCCACTGAAAGGTGGGCTTGTACACGCGTGGATTACTACCACTCGCGTACCATTTCCCTTGGCTCATCGAATTAGCCAGCGTGGGGTGCGCGTCGATGCAATTAGTTGCCACAAGACAACCCCTACAAGCCTTTCACAGTTTGCTCATCGTTGCAGGATCTGCTGCAGTGTACGGTATTCCAGCCTTGGTCCGAAACGAGAGACGAGAGCCAAAGACTTGGGATCAAGGACTGTGGATACATTTTTCACATGTACCATACCTTTGTGTGCCGAGGATTTTAAATGCCAACATGAGGAATTCGTGCGTTCCGAGTATAGTCTACACCAATTCTTAGCCTGGCTTCTTCTCATATTTCATGCTCTTCGTTTGCTAACTGTGGCTCGCACTAGTTCTTCTCCGTCATCACACCGATATTCGATAAGTTTTGGAATACCTGGCGTCTCTGCAGCCGACCTTTACGCTCTTTTCGGGATCTCAGTCACCAGTTTTGTGTGTGACTGCTTTTAACAGCAGAATCTTCACTTTCCGGAACTTGCACACCTACGAATACACAGAGAAGCATTCAAGATGCCGATCGATTGGAAGAAACCAGAAACTACCTTCCGTCTATTGGCGGCCGTATACGGTGCACTTGGCGACGAACCTGTATGTCCAGAAGCTCGCATTTTTGTCTTTCCATTGGAATTTCAAGGCCAACTCTTGCTTCTCTCTCGAACTGCCTCTGGCATATTTCGTACTGTTCCAAGTGAACGAAAATAAGAGCTCTACTGATGAAAATAGTTCAAGGGTAAATTCCTAGAGATTGCTCGCTTGTTCGGACAAGACGCCACGTACCACACCATCAAATCGGAGTGGAGAAAGGTTGCAAGTCACGCAGACAGGCTGCTCACTGCGAGTCATTCCGGATATCAGAGCAGAGACAGAGTGATAAAATCCTCTATTCCCAAGAAGCGCCGTCCTCGCCGCCGTGAGGTTCCCCAACGGCAGAGGCACAATGTCATTGTGATTGACGACGATGAGGGCGAAAACGCCCGTGTTCAGTCCACTCTAGCCGTTAGTAACGCTCCGCTCGTGGAGCTGGGCGCACGCAGCAAAAGACAAAATGCTGGCCCTGATTGTGTCTTTTGTTTGGACGGCGAAGTCGCCCTTCCGCCGGGCACACAAACGCCACTGGACATTCAGTCAAAAAATGACCGATATTCGGACACTGGGGCAAGTTCGCATCTTCACCACAACATATTCAATCCTGTGCAAGACGCAAATGCATACCGTCTTGATAGTCCAAGTCAAAGATCGAGCTCCGGCTTCTGTAAGCCGCAGAATGATGATGTTCTAGTGCCATGCTCCGGTCCAAGGACGGAGTTACCACTGTCGAAGCTGAGCGGCGGCTTGAAAACGAGTCCAATTGAAATATCTGGTGAAATCCCCTTCGATCAGGCTCCAGTCTCGGCCTCAAGGGGTAACTCTCTTGCTCCAGATTTGTTCAGGCAGTCGCCGTTCCCAGAGCTACGAATGAACGACGCTCAACCTCATTTCTCCAGTGCTAGCCCTGAAGCTGGTCCCTCAGGATATAGACCGTACCAGATGCCTCAAGGCACAAGCGAAGAGCCCCGGCGCGATGCGGTGAATGCAGATGTCATTGAATTGGGTTCAAGTGTCGACGAGGCAAGGTCAGAAGAAGGAGAGTACAACGGGGTGTATTCGCTGTACGAACATGCCACCGAAGGGTTCACCGTGTCCTTGCCGCCACCGATCTCATATCTAGACACCAGGCGCCTAATCTGCTATCTTTGCCGTGCCAAGCTAAAGGAACCCTCGCAGTTGCTTGGCCATGAGAGCACGGCCTACCACCTGGACAGGCTCAACGATGAAGCCGCAGTTGAAAAGGGACTGGCTAGTCTAAGAAAATATGGCCTCCTGCGTCATTCTTATAACGATGGCATCACGCAAGTCAGAAATGCACTGGCCACTGGCATTGAGTCTTATGGATACTACCGTCCGCAAACTGTCATCAGTGGTGAGGACCGGGCTGCGAAGTTCACCGGGGATGTGGCGATGGAAGATTTGGAAGATTCTCTCGTGGAGAATGAAGACGAAGTATCTGATCCCGACATATCTCACAGAAGTGCGTCACACATTTATATTGTTTGGGTTGTTCTGAACTAACTTATGCATCTTCCAGATGGCCAACTGCGCGAGGTGGCTGGGCAGATAAGGCAGTCGAAGCCTTCTGCCAGGGATTGGTCCAACATTTTCCCAGCTGGGCTGCCTGTCCAGGAGTCAGACATTTCTTCCAAGACAACAAAATCGCAAAAGAAGAGCAGAGGACCGGTCAATCCCTCAGTACAGATTGACAATGGGGAAGAAATGGCGCAGATACTGCAACTGGGTCAATTCCACCTAACCCACCACGTGAATCAGGTGTTGGAAGCCTTCGCGCAGGCATTGCCCTCTGCTGATGATGATCCACCTGAATCTCTCGACTGTCTGGCGCCCTCTTTCCCGCTGCAGATACTTTCAGCTGCAACAGAAACGGCCTATCCGGCTAATCCAGGGACAAGACCAAATATATGGATCATTGATACGGAGTACGTTAGCTTGCCCACAGATGTCGGCGGTGTCATACCCTTTTCAGCAACAATCACGAACCTCCTCTCCGGTGTGACAATCGCCAATCATAGACTAGAGCTTGAAATCTACCTCAATGAGCTTAGGGACCGCATCAAGGACTCCGGCGTCTCTCCATATCAATTCAATATCCACTACCGCGACCGATGCGACCTTCCCATCATCAAGCCACGGGGTCTGGCCCACCTACTGATAGCCGGTGGCTTCAAGCCAGCTGACTACATCTTTGTGTGGGCTAAAAGCTACACGGACTACGAAAACCTCTACAGGTTTTTGGAGAGGGAAGACCTCCAGCATGATTTGATGCCTCCTGAGGAGAACACTGTGAGGGTATACTATGCCTGGAAGGAACTTCTGCCCGGTATTCCTTGCGGGCTCGAAGAGCTCTTTGGGAAAGTGTTCCCGGATAGTCCACTGAATGGTAAACATCACGTTGCAGACGTCGACACAAAGAAGCTGGGCAAAATGGCATGGAAACTGAGAGAGCTGAAATATGTCAAGGGAAAGCAGAAGCAATTGGATTTTGCTGCATAAGTCACGTCGAATCCCATTGCCCTGCAACAATGGCGTCCTTCGATGATCTTGCTTTCCATAGGCTTTTGCTACCTATTCAAATCTTACAAACATCATTCGTCCTCTCCGCCATCGCCATGCTCTCTCGCTCGAAGCTTCTGTCAGCTATATGCTATATGTAGACCCGAATCACTAGAGGCCGATCCTCCCGGGGGAACTAGCCCCTTGTCCAAAGTGAACAGCGCCGCTTTTATCGCGTGAGTTGGGTGATAACGAGGTAACTCAAGTGATGCCGAGGTGAGAAGCCTCCAGATTTAGACCGATGCTGTTTTCATTCCCATTTTGTATAGTCTGGGAAATAGCGATCGTGGATTCTCGAGGCATACTCCATTATGACAGGAAAGCTTCGAACTACATCTTGAGACTGTGGTCCGCTGCAATCCCAAGTAAGCCAGGCTCTCATTTCGGAGGAGTCGGTCAACTCTCAAACTTACCTGTCAGAAACAAGCACCGACGTAATAAATCCAAACAACGTAGCATCAGCCTCTGTTGGCGTGGCACCTCCAAGGATCCAGAAAGGCTCCTTGGCCTCGTGGCTAGACTTAGACTCCACCAAGCTCGACTCTAGACGGTCGTTGAGAGCCTGCCATATCTCGCGTCTGAAGGCTGCAATCTCTTCAGAGCTGTACCGCCCTGTTCCCTGTCCGTAAAGAGTCTGGCTAGTTTTCCGGTATATGAAGAGTCCGACGATCATGCGAATGAGAAACGGAGTCGACCATAGGGCCTTGTCACGCTGTATTTGGTAATTTTCAAGCCAGCGTTCACGCATCTATTAGTCGTCTCAAAGAATCAGCGGCAAGGAAAATCAACCGGTACCATTTTAGCAGACAGATTGAAACGCACATGATAGAAATAGAGCTTGTCCTCCAGCAATGCGCGTAGCGCAAGATCTTGTACCCTTTCAGAACCAGAGATCGCTTCATTAAGATCTTCGAGCCTTCCCAGTTCCACTAACCGGCTGATTATCAAAGTAGAGTCTCCCAGGAGTGCGGGCGCCTCATCTGTCCCCAGGTTAACATAAGGAATCTTGCCTGCCGGAGCTGTTAACGGCGATCCAGCTTTGACGATGTAAGGAACGTTGGACAGTCGCAGGCGAAATTCCACCTTGGTGACGAAAGGTGACCAAACATAGCGTCCATGGTCTTCCCATCCCCGAAAGAGCACTAGCACACAGGGTGATTGGTGCTGAACAGCCATGTACGTTTCGTTGGTCGATGCCTTTCTTGAAGTGCCAGCGCAAAGCAAAAATCGTCAAGATACACGGACTAATATATCGACAATTACTAGTACTACTACTATCGGCAACGGGCACTGAGGACCCGACCATGAATGTTTCCGAGTTGTATCAACTCCAGAGTCGGCGAAAGTGAACGGCGGCCGGAATCTCAATAGTTGAAAAGCGTGCAGTCGGAGGTCATTTGGAGCCGGCGCCGCTAAAAGCTTTGGGCACACGTGGTAAAAAGCCTTGACTAGCGCTTCCGACCGCCCCTTTCAGAACCTCAGACTTTCTCGATGATCCCCCCTTTTTCGTATCGTAGTCTATTCCCTTTTGTTCACGTGCCGGGACTCAGCTAGTAGTCCTGGACAGGGTCGCTGCAGAAAGGGGGTGAGGAGGCTTGAGAAGAATCAAGCCACAACTCTTAGTCTTTGCTCACATGCGAAGCACATGCAAAGGCGAAAAAAGTACCAAGTACTCGCTCGATCCACCGCGATGACATCACAATTCGTATGTTTTCCTGTGGCGCTTCCAACTTTTTCTGGGTTTTTTCTCGAAAGGACGAACTGGGGTCTAGATAGATAAACTCGTAGATGGACGACACATACTCCAGTAGCTCTACCTTCCTTCTCGCTTTCAACTTTTGAAAGGAATTCCCTTCGGTCTCAGTGATACCTCACAAACTTCATCGTCGTTGCCCTTCTACTGGTACTATCCTAAGCATAATGGGCGAAGTCATAGGTAGGATAAGTGACCCGCCATCCCAACCCGCTCCTAACCGCCTCCCACACACCCCTAACAGTCTTAACAGATAAGAAACCCACGCCCGAAAACCGCTGCTTTCTCCAAGCCTTTGAATGGAACGTACCCGCCGACCAAGGGCACTGGAAGCGTCTGCTCAAGGCCCTCCCCGGTCTCAAAGCCACCGGCATCGACAGCATCTGGATCCCGCCGGCGTGCAAGGGAGCCGGAGGTAAGGAAGCAAACGGTTACGATGTCTACGATTTGTATGATATCGGCGAGTTTGACCAGAAGGGGGCCAAGGCGACGAAATGGGGTACTAAGGAGGAGTTGATGGAGCTATGTCAGGAGGCGCAGAAAGTTGGGGTTGGGATTTATTTCGATGCGGTATGGCTTTTCCTTCCTTTCCGGAGATCGAGGTGGAGTTTGGAGCCCAGCGGTGTTAGGTCGTGCTAGGGGTTGATGGGACTTGGTTAGAGAGAGAGAGAGGTGCTAATTCTGTGGTTTGCTAGGTATTGAACCACAAAGCTGGAGCGGACAGAAAGGAGAAGTGCATGGTTATTGAGGTGGATCAAAATGGTCAGTTCTTTCTCTCCATTATATTGACAAGTTCCTCACTCGCCGCAGATCGCAGGAAAGACATCGGCGAGGCCCACGAGATCGAAGCTTGGCTAGGCTTCGACTTCCCGGGCCGCAACGGCAAATACAGCAAGCAAAAGTATGGCTGGGAGCACTTCAGCGGAACGGACTACGACGCTGGCAACGACAAGACCGGCATCTTCCGCATCGTCGGTGACAACAAGTACTGGTCCCAGTCGGTCGACGACGAGTCTGGCAATGCCGATTTCCTCATGTTCGCCGATGTCGACTTTGCGCATCCAGAGGTGCAGAAAGACGTCATTGCATGGGGCGAGTGGATCGTCAACCAGTGCAAGCTGAGCGGCTTCCGCTTCGACGCGGTGCAACATTTCAGCGAGGACTTCACCAACGACTTTGTACAGAACCTGGAGGAGAAGTTTGGCAAAGACAAGCTCTTCTGCGTGGGAGAGTTTTGGGTAGGCAACGTGGATTCCTTGTGCGGATATCTGAAAGACATGAATCACAAGTTCTCCCTCTTTGACGCACCGCTCTTGTACAACTTCTCGCGAATCTCGACGACGGAGAACGGCGACTTGAGATCCGTCTTTGACAAGACGCTCGTCAAGGCTGAACCTTACAACGCTGTGACACTGGTCATGAACCACGACACGCAACCCGGCCAGACTGTCGAGACGCCCATCGAAGGCTTCTTCAAGCCTCTCGCGTACTCACTCATTCTGCTGCGCCAGGAAGGCTACCCTCAGCTCTTCTATGGCGACCTGTACGGCATGAAGGGCAAGCATCCCGAGCCAGTCGCGTGTGGCGGAAAACTACCAGACCTGACGCTTGTGCGGAAGCTGTATGCATACGGCGATCAGGAGGACTACTTTGATGAGCCGAATTGCATTGGCTTCGTGAGGAGAGGGACTTGGGATCATCCGGCTGGGTTGGCGTGTGTGATGAGTAATGCTGGGCCAGGGCAGAAGAGGGTAAGAAGAATCACTCTGGACCTATGAAAGAACGGTCTAAGGAAATCGTATGAGCTGACACATTTGCAGATGGCGGTCGGAGATATGCACAAGGGCGAGATTTGGACTGATATCCTTGGATGGGAACAGAAAGAAGTGACCATCGACGATGAGGGGTATGGATTGTTCCCTTGCCCAGGTACTTCGGTTTCGGTATATGTCAACAAGGAAGCAGAAGGAAGAGATCGTTTTGGGCAATTTGATGACAAGATATACGGACAATGAGGAGTCCCTGGACGTCTCGTTAGTTTGGCCTAGAGAGAAAACAAATCCTTCAATCTGTGGGATCTAGTTAGTAGAGTTTTAAGTTAGACAGGCGCGCGCCGTGGGGTTTTCTCCGGAGGAAGATGGCAAGAGCAAGTTGCGAAGAGATGCGCTTTTCCGATATTTAGAACGAGGCTAGGCTTCTACTGCAAGAGCTTCAATGGACAACTGATTGATGGCCTTCCGTCGTGCGCTGGTCTCCAATTGTTCGCTGCCTGTTCACTGCAATGCCAGAGTACCGCTGGTTGATTAGGATCCTCGAATGACTTGAGCAACGACCACGCCTTCCGACGCGATGCTCCCGGACTTCGGTCCATGGCTTCAATAGCTTGCTGATATAGTTCTCATCCTACAATAGCCCAGCTGCGATATACTGATCGTATCGCAAAGTGAAAGGATCTGGCAGCTGCCACAGAGTCTGAGAGAGCCACTATCCAATCGTCGTGCCGACATGAGCACCTTTTTGAATCCTTGGTACGTCTTAAAGAGCCTCTTTCCAACATTGAGATGATGGATCATGGATGGTTATCCCCAAAGCCCCTATAATCTCTACCACGCTAATAGGTAACCATTGCCTACGGAGAGATAGATGTTGGATTCTCAGCGTGGACCAGCTTGGACTAGAGCGCCCTGCACTTACCTTAGGCCTCTCCAACTATAGGCACCCTGAAGCGAAGGTCCAGGTGAGGTCAAAGGAATAAGGAATAGACAGGCGTGAAATTGAGCGTAATCGTTCACAATAACAGCTGCAGCAGCGATAGCTACTCAATCTGAAGTCAAAACTCCCGGGTCAGGAATTGACATGCAAGTTGGTTTGACCACATTGGGTATGCCAACTCCTGTCAACCCCAACCACGGCCACGGTCAAGATCATAAGGCATCAATCATACTTCCGAACCAATCCATATCACTTCCAGTTTTTCTCAGTCCACGTCTTCATCCCTCATTCGCATCAAAACACTAGATACTGATAAAGAAACACTCCTCACCCTCCTTTGGCTGCACCTCTACCCTCTTCAGTATCGGATCTCCCACCTCGATCCTGATTCTCTCTGGCGTCGCTGGACTCCTGAGACTCAAAACTTCTTCCACTCCCCACTGCTTCCTCGCCGCCTTCAACGCATCTCTAATTGCAAAGAATACCGCACTGCCCATAAACAACGGCGGCTCACCCACCCCTCTACTCCTCTGAATCGTCCGCAGATTCTTCCACTCGACGTCCTTGAGCAAGCTCACGTTAAACTCCTGCGGTATGTCCCTGAAGCCAGGGATCTTATACGCACCCGGACCGCGGGTGAAGATCTGGCCAGATGCACGGTGCCAGAGCGATTCTTCGGTTGTGAAGAGACCTTGGCCTTGAAGGTACGCACCTTCGATTTGACCATAGTCAATCGCTGGATTGATGGACCTACCCACATCCATCTTGATATCTGTTCGGAGTGGTGTCCAGTCTCCAGTCAACGTGTCGATCATCACTTCCGCGGCCGCAACCCCTTGTGTGAAGTAGAAGAACATCTTGCCAGTATTTTCCTTGGATGGATCCTCTGGATTCGGTCCCCATACGTAACCAATCTGCAAAAGTGAAATTAGTTTCATGTACAATCACGGAGCCGTGGCCTACTAACCTCAGGAGTCTTGTAAAATCCATTTGCCGACAGATTGACTCGGTCAAAGTACGCCGCATGAGCGATCTGCTTCATGGTCGCGTTTGGCCCGAGCTTCTCGCGATAAGGTTTTATCCTTGCATTCAACTGCTGGCAAGCATTGTATGCCGCATACCCGTTCAGGTCCGAAGACGCCGACGCGGCTGTCGCGGATGTATTTGCCACAGCATTGGTAGCAGTCTCTGAGATGTGAACATCATGGAGTGGCACACCAAGAGCTTCCGCAACGATCATGCAAACCTTTGTATGGAGGCCTTGACCCATCTCCGTGCCTCCGTGTGCGACAAGCACAGACCCATCGTGGTAGATGTGAACAAGTGCTCCGGCTTGGTTGAAGAATAGTGCTGTGAACGAAATACCAAACTTAGTAGGTATCAGAGCAAGTCCTTTCTTCTGCCACTTATGCTCTGCGTTGAACTTGTCGACAGCCTTCCTACGTGCTTCATAGTCCGTCTCCTCGATGACCTGCTTGTACATCAATGGAACATGCCAATCATCCAATACCTGGTTGAAATGGGTCTCCTCCTCTGACTCATAAAAGTTGATGGATCGCAGTTCCTCTACTGGAATGCCGATGTGGTCGGCGATTTCCTCCATGATCGACTCGCTAATGAACATGCCTTGCGGGCCGCCAAAACCACGGAAGGCACTATTGGAAACAGTGTTGGTCTTGCAGATGCGACCTCGAACGTTGACATTCGGAATCTTGTAGCAACCGTCAATGTGGCTCAGAGAACGGTCCACAACGGCTGCAGAAAGATCTTGCGACCACCCTCCGTTATTATAGACATCCGCATCAAGAGCCAGGATCTTGCCCTCTTTGCTGACCCCTACCTTCCAAATGCCGAGGAATGGATGGCGCTGACCAGAAGTCATGATGTCTTCATCTCGATTGAGCATACATCGGACGGGTCGCTTGGTCTTGTTGGCAGCAACTGCACATATTCCCGCAAGCTGGACGCTCCTAGTCTCTTTGCCCCCGAATCCGCCGCCTAGGCGCTTGACCTTGGAGACAATTTTGTTCGCCTGAACGCCAGTAACCTGCGCCACATATGCTTGCGTTTCGGTCGGATTCTGTGTGCTGCTCCAGATCTCCATCTCACCATCCTCGGGCTTCGGGATGGCCAAACATGCATTGGTCTCCAGGTAGAAATGCTCCTGACCACCCATACGAGTGGTGCCAGAAAAGACATGGTCGGCCTCCTCGAAAGCCTTTTCGGTATCTCCTTTGACAATGTATCGAGAATGGGCGAAGAAGCTCTGCTTCTCTACAGCTTCTTCAATTGTGAAAATGGCGGGTAGCTCTTCATATTTAACTAGTACCGCTCTGGCACCAGCTTCAGCCTGCTTCGCGTTGGCTGCCAAGATCATCCCAATCGGCTGACCTGCAGTGAAGACTTCATCTTCGGCGAAGAAGACTTCATCACAGACTGGTGCACCCCACCAATTTGCCTTTGGGCTGACATCGTGTCGGTCAACCCAATCAAAGACGCCAGGTAACTCAAGTGCAGCGGAAGCATCGACGCTCAGAAGTTTGGCATGAGCTTTTGTAGATAGTACCAAGCAGCCGTACAGCTCGTTCTGCTGAAGTGGAATATCGTCCGTGTATTGCGCTTCGCCGGTACATTGCTTCAAAGCTGCAATGTGAGGGTTCGCCTTACCAAGCACTTTCTGGGAGTAGGCAATCGTTGCGTCGTGATCCTTCTTGCCAGTTGAGATCTCTCGCTCGATTTCCTCGACAGCTTCTTGATCGACAAGGCCGCTACTCGCATCATGCAAATTTGACATGATGTCCTGATAGAATCTGTAGAAAAAGCCGAGCGCTAGTGATTTTCGGTATGTGGCCATACCACCAGGCACACTGAAAGGGAGATTAAAGTCCTTCTCAAGAGCATTCATCACTCCTTCCAAGGTCTCGGGGTCGGTGAGTGTTTTTCCTTGGATGTATTCCATGGCAGTCTTTGCCTGGATCGTGATTGGCGCCATTCCACCATACACAAGCTTGGCCCCAGTGACAACATTGTCTTCGTCCAGTGTCACTCTCAAGCAAGCATTGACAATAGCAATATCGTCGTCCTTTCTCTTTGATTGCTTGTACGTCCGGACAAATTCACCTTTTTCTTGGGCAACTGGGATACGCACCGAAGCGATGACGGCATCATTCGGCAATGTGGTCACCCTATAGGTCTTGAAGAAACTATCCATGGGCAACTCGGTGGTCTTATCGAGCGACTTGGCGATCAAGACTGAGTCCGTGGCAACGAACACTGGGTTGAGATCGGAAATGGGAGACGCGGTGGCCAGGTTACCAGCTGGCGTTCCAACATTTCTTATTTGCCTGCCTGCGAAGTACCGAATAGCCTTTTGTACGGCCCTGAACGGCTGCCCTTTGACCGCTCCGTAGTGCTCGATAGCCTCTTCACAGATATTCTCCAGGTCAGTCAGCGCGACGTTGCCACCGATCTCAAGGTAGTCGTCCTCAAGACTATACTGCCGTAGTTCAGCAATATCACCAACATATACTGACGAAGAATATTGCATCGCCTTAAATTTGATCTCGATCTGCGTCTCTGTGCTGCCACCGATGAGCTTCGCTGATGGGAGAGCATTCTTGATTTCTAGCAGCTGCTGCAGCGTGACCGGTCTATACCACTTCTTCCTCTTGTTTCCCATTGCCAATGGTTTGAATATGTGCTTTTTCAGCGCAGGTGGGAAGATCAACTCCGTGTCTTTGTCATAGTGTATAAAGTTTGGAGACTCAAACTTCTTCTCGGCTCCATTCAACCCATTCGTGTGTCCATTGCCATTGGCAACGACTTCTCCATTTGCGACATCCATGCAACAGCCGCTACCACCATTCGCAAGCGATTTACCGCACATTTTATTGGGGCTGAAGCTCTGAGCAGCGTCGAGAATAGGTCTGTATCCGGTGCAGCGACACAGGTTACCGTCAAAGGCTTCTTCAATTTCGAGCTCGGAGGGTTCAGGATCGTTTCGAAGTAGGGCGTAGAGGCTCATGACTATGCCAGGCGTACAGAAGCCACATTGACTACCGCTTGCCATGGCAATTCGTTGTTGTGCAGGATGAGGGTTTTTGACATTGCCAATTCCCTCCACTACAGAAAGTCCCTTCCTTCAGTCATGATTCTTGGGTGAGAGCGTGATGTTACTTACCGGTGATGACATGTTTGCCGTCGACACTCACCAGTGGTGCGAGGCAAGCATTGACGGAGGCATGGTATAGCTTGCCTGTTGTCGGATTGAGCTGAGATATCACGACTGTGCAGGCACCACATCCGCCCTCAGCGCAACCGAGTTTGGTGCCCGTGAGGCCGATACCTCGAAGGTATTCTAGCAAAGTGATCTCAGGATCAATAGCGTCGAGGACGACCTTTGTTCCATTGAGGTAGAAGCGCAGGGAATCGTCGTAAGCTTCTGTCACTGCGGCGAGTGATGACGTCTTCTCAGTCACAGGCAGTGTCTCTAGAAGGCCTGGTGCCATGGTAGCAGAGAGTATCACCAGGCGCAGGAATGAATAAAGAACAACGCAAACACAATCGTAGCCTTAAGGCGCAATCTATGTTCCTGGCGACTTTTTTGTGGCAAAGCTTGTGTACAATCGCAGATGATCCAAGACGTCAGCTCTGGGAGTTATCGATTAGAAAGCTGCTTCATATGCGATCGCTGGACAGGCAGGATGTTTGTCAGTAGAGTCAAAGCAAGAAACAGAACTATTGGACATCACAGTAGATACCGTCGACTACTTATCGGGAGCTTGGATGCCCAAACGCAGAGCTCTGTTTCGGGTAGAATTGCCTTTACCAATAGGCGAACAGCGAAGCCTATCAGACAGAGCATCGAAGATCGATCGCCCACCTTTATCGCAATCAGGCACCGGTGGCGAGCATATGGGATAACAAAAGGAAAGTAGTACCGAATGAACGTGGCGATCATTCCGGAAGGTGGAGTGGGGAAGCCCGACACTGGACCGAGCTTTTACACACGAGTATACGCGGATGGGCCCATACTGTCGGCGGCCACCACCGATACCAAGGTTTCCTTTCTTCAATGTGGACTATCCCTTCGCTGGCGGCACAATGCATTTTAGCGTAACGCTAAGAATCTTTAACCGTGGTCCAGGCGGGTGCTTACCTAGAGCTTTCAAGTATTCTTGAAAACGCCTCCTTAAATTTACGCATATTAAGGGACGCCAAAGTGCATTGCTCGCTCGCTGGGCGAAAGAGGGGGCATTCACGGGTAAATTATCATGATCAAGTTGGACTCAGGCAACAAATCGTCGAGGTTGGAATGTAATGGCATTTGAGGCTATCTTGAAGGTAAGCTAAGACCAGCCTGACTTCCAACCCAAGGCTTTTTATCGCTGTAACGAATGTGAGAAGGAGCAGACCAAGAACTGCTCATGGCCTCCCAATTTGACAATTTAGTTGCAACGTCCTTTGGAGAATGACATGTCTGCCACTTGACTTCGCGCGAAACCAGGTAAGAGACATGCCAGAGTTCCCAGCTCGGTAGCAGCACATGACCCCAAATAAATGAGGCCCAGCGCGGTTGAGCCAGGGTCGACATACCACTCCCACCCAACGGTCCCCGGCCCAGCAATCCGGCTCGGTAGCAGAAGCAGACGCGAGCACTAATGGACGAGGGCCGGTGGACCGAACAGAAATGAGAATGGTCTTCCTCCAGCCAGCAAACCTGCTAGTAGACAGAAAACGGAGAAAATAGCTTCCAAGCACAAGACACGCTTCGTCGCGAGGAAGATCGCTAAACTTATGTTCCACTCCATCACGCAACTCACTGACAGTGCCACAAATCTCCCGTCCCCCAAAATGACGGGAGGTAAGAGCTAAAGTCGGAGAAGGGGCAGGGAAGGAAAACTAGTACACTTGACGCAAACACCAATTATCTCGATCCCCTCCATCATTCTCGCCAAGTCGTGGACAAAAGAGATATTCTGGAAATTGGCCTTTTTGGGGTATCTCTGCAAGAAACAGCCATGTCCAGAAAGGTCAAGAAGAGGACGAGGATAGAAATAGCACACCGCATGTCTCATACGACATCGTCCACCTGCACTTGGCCACCCAGCAGCCCATCAATGCAGATCGTTCTCAAATCGGAATTCCATCGTTTCTGGTCCAGTCCAGCTTTCGCTCTTCTCATCGCTTCGAATCTCCCCAAACCTCTCCGTGGCTTGAGACTCTGCTATGTCCGCCTTTGGTTGCTTCTCTGCGAAGCGAATTGTCGTAGTCGCGTTGACCCGCAAATCCGAATCTTTGTTCTTGGTATTCGTCATCCTGCAGTGCCGGGAAGTCGACGGTGTCTGCACTGGCACTGTACTTTGGCGCAGGCCCTCTGCTTACGGGCCGCTCGACCGTAGTCATAGGTATGCTGTGAAACTCTTCCTGCGGTTCAGTGTAAACGTTCGGAGCACCACCTTCACCTCGAGTCTTGTCGTGTCTGAACCAAAGTATCAGGGCTCGAATGACACCGATGAGGAGGATGGCGATCCAAACTAAAAGAAGGCAAGTCGAGACAAGTGCCTCTGTGCGGAGATCGTGTTCAAGTCGAGTTGTAAAACGCACCACTGCTGCTGAGATGTCGTCCGAGGCTTGCGCGCCCGGGGTTGACAGGAAAGAGTCGCTTGGTTGCGAATTCTCGGCTGCAATTGAGGCAACGGCTCCTAAGCTGAAGGTGTTGTTTGGCAGCGTAGGAATGTCAACGTGAGCATTGTCAGATATCCAGGTCAAAGCTTTCTCAATGCCTGTAACCTTGAGCAGTACCAGGCAGTCCAATACCCCGGTGATAGGCTGGTAAAGAACTGTTCCGCCAAAAGTCTCGTTCAAAACACTCATTGTGTCGTTGACGAAGACATTCAGTGTATTGTTGAGAGCGCCCGTTGTGATGTTGACCCAGCCCAACATGTTCTTATTAATGTCTTGATTTGTTGAACCAATCGCCTTGTTTGCGCCAATCGCCCATTGTTCGCTTGCATTGTTGAGGGAGTTGATGATTTTGTCGGCAAAAGCATCCACTTGATTTGTCAAGTCTGGAACTTCTTTTTCAAGAGACTTGAGCAGGATGGCTCGACATGCACAAGAGAACAGCCCCGCCAAAGCAAGTGAAAGGACGAATAGAGCTGGAGCCGATGTGGCGTACGCAATAACCCATCGCACAAGGATTTGGCGGCGGTCTGATTTGAACCGACTGGCGATTTTGATGCCTGCAGTGGACGTATAAGGTCTACTAACGATGTAGACGACGTCCATAGGATCGTGAGCATTTGAACGAACAAGCTGGCTGCGCTCTTGCATGATGCGCCACCGTCTAATCTCTTGCCATGCCATCGGTATGCAAGCAGCAATCGCGAGCACCAACAGAACGCCGATAAAGATTTTCCGCCCAATTTCAGCTATATCGCCTAGTTTGTCGAAGAAATCATTGATACCATTGTTGTCGCTGCAAAAAGTAAGCTGCTCTTTTGCCGGAACCGGAAACAGCGATCGATCGAACTGATATCCGGTCATAGTTTGGTTGATCAATTGCTTCACTTCTTCGAATGGAAACCTAATAGCGTTGTCGGTGA
>Ga0335072_10000432_pt1 | contig 83404 bp, 75 predicted proteins | sample Lox_Sample_21_FD_206725 | JGI IMG/M metagenome (GOLD analysis project Ga0335072, IMG submission 206725) | Soil microbial communities from Loxahatchee National Wildlife Refuge, Florida, United States - Lox_Sample_2.1 | ecosystem: Environmental > Terrestrial > Soil > Wetlands | place: USA... | reverse complement strand
TGAGAAGGGCGCTGAGCTGGAATCCAAGGACGATGATGGTCGGACGCCGCTATCGTGGGCTGCCCAGAATGGGTACAAGGCGGTGGTGAAGCTGCTGCTTGAGAAGGGCGCTGAGCTGGAGTCCAAGGGCGAAGATGGTCAGACGCCGCTATCGCGGGCTGCAGTGAATGGGCACAAGGCGGTGGTGAAGCTGCTGCTCGAGAAGGGCGCTGAGCTGGAATCCAAGGGCGAAGATGGTCGGACGCCGCTATCGCGGGCAGCACAGAATGGGCACGAGGCGGCGGTGAAGCTGCTACTTGAGGAGGGCGCTGAGCTGGAGTCCAAGGGCAAAGATGGTCGGACGCCGCTATCGCGGGCTGCAGTGAATGGGCACGAGGCGGTGGCGAAGCTGCTACTTGAGGAGGGCGCTGAGCTGGAGTCTAAGGACGAAGATGGTCGGACGCCGCTATCGCGGGCTGCCCAGAATGGGCACGAGGCGGTGGTGAAACTGCTACTTGAGGAGGGCGCTGAGCTGGAGTCCAAGGACGAATATGGTCAGACGCCGCTATCGCGGGCTGCAGGGAATGGGCACGAGGCGGTGGTGAAGCTGCTACTTGAGAAGGGCGCTGAGCTGGAGTCCCAGGACTATATTGGTCGGACGCCGCTATCGCGGGCCGCAGGGAATGGGCACGAGGCGGTGGTAAAGCTGCTGACTTCTATTATCCGTCTTATGCCTACCCTATACCTTTATTGAATCTTTACATCACATATATAACTTTGATAGAGAGGGGCCTGGGGGTGCTGATGTTTATATACTGTGCCTAGAAGAATTGACTCAACTGTCCGAAGCCCAAATGCAAGCGTAGAGGGGTCAACGGATTCACCAGGCAGGACCACTTGGTCGAGCACCTACGAGATTACCATCGGGAGAATATTCCGAAGATATCATGGGGGTGCACCTTACGGGCGTGTATCTCATAGGCGTGTACCTCACAGGCGTACATCTAATAGACGGATGTCTTATGAGCGTGCATCTAATAAGCGTGTGCTGAGGATAACGTGGGTATGAGGCATTTCTGGGATTAGCTGTGGTGCTTTGGATGGACGCAGCTAAAAGTTCAGCCGAAAATGGTGAGGTTCATGTCAACGGAGAGGTGGAGGTCGGTGACTGAGACAGAAACGTCGTAAGCGAGGCAGCCTTCCAGCCGCTGTCGCTGCAGCGTTTGCATCGATACGGCGATGCGCTCGCATTCAGAGAGTGGTCTTCGCAGGAAACGAGAGACATGTAGTAACACGCCATATGAGGTTCGAGTAGACAACAAGTCGACATAGATCTGTGTCAGGCGCCGAAAAGTGCTGGATGTGGACGCCGCCAGCAACAAAATCGCCGATCTGCGCCAGATTCGCTCGACGGTGATTTCAGGCCCCTAGCAATGCGACACGGTGTGGCCCAGGGTGAAGTGTGACAAGCGGTAGGACGGGACGGCAGAGGGTTGAGGGGCGGACCTAGAAAATTGGTCAAGCACGCGGTGCAAGGAATGGGGGGTTTCGCGGATGAAGCGGTGGAGGAATTTCGAGCGACGCACGAAGTCTCTATATAATCGGACGTCGATAACGCGCGATGAAGAGAGCGGCGACAACTCGCGCGATCCTCAAATGAGCTGACGCTAAACCGCATGAAGGCATGTCGATCACGGAGAGGTAGGGCCTCATTATTCGGCCGTTCCGTTGCAAATCGAAATAATACTGTAGTTTAGTTTAGGGTGCGGATTCAAGGCTAGCTGCTGAGCAGGCAGCCGCCGATATTAGAGCGCCAGGTACCTCACCGCCTGATCCAGGGGCTTCGAGACGAGGACAGTGGGATCGAAGGGTGGGTGAACCCAGAGCTGGACTCTCGGCGCAATCAGTGTGGGTTAACGCAGATCGAAGTCGCTCGTCGAGTGAATCGGGGGAGGTGATAGGACTACCAAGGACAGGGGCTAAAGGGTGTGGCAGTTGCGGCCGAGCACGGCGAAGGGTGATTCAGGAAGCTGCGAGTGACACGCACGTCGATGAAATGAAGAAGAGCAGGCATGTGACAAGTAGAGGGAACGGGGGCTTTATAGATACGCAAAGTGGCAAGGAGGGTTGATACTTGATGAAGCAGGGCGCTGCGAAGTTTGGACCACAACAATACCTTGCCGCCTTATGAGAATCTTGTTTCATTGTAGGCTTAGTTGCAACACTGCAGCGCGAATCACGTCAGGGAAGGAGAGGATTATGATGTTGTTATCGACGTGGCCGAAATGGGGCCGGGTGGGCGAGACCAAGGCTCACCCCAAGCTCAAGCACCCTTTATTCCTCTTGGCAAAAATTAAAGCTCGGCGTCTTGGCTTCAATTTACGAGAAAAGTGGCTGCCCCAATGACTTTCTCTCTATTTTGAGATATGCGATATGTAATGTGTCACGATATGATACTCTCATCTCCCTTCGCTCTCACCATGTTCTGCTTTCGCTTTCTTACCTAAATAGTTTCCGCCTCGACCATCATGGCCATGGTTACTTCCCCTTAGTCGAGTACCGAAAGACTCAGGAGTCGCAAGATTCTCAGCTACAATGATGGACGGACTACTCACTCTCATAATCTTGTGCACGGTTATGGGAGTAGCGTAAGTGGAAAATGCAAAGATGCGATATCTTGCTAATTCACAAAAGGTCGTTCCTTGCCGGCATCCTACCCCTGTCGCTCTCCTTGACGCCCTCTCGATTGCGCCTCATTTCTACAGTAGGAATGGGCGTGCTCGTGGGAACATCATTGATTGTTATCATTCCAGAAGGCGTCGAGACTCTATATAGCGCGCACTCGAAGTCTCATACCGCTGTGCGACGGCACCTCTCAGGCGCAGGCATCGTTGAAGCTCGATGGCCGACAGTGGATGCTATTGGCGTAAGGAAGACAGACCCAGCCGACACTGATGCATTCCTCGTGCCTGGGCCCGTGATTGCAGACAAGTCAGACGTAGTTCCTGCCACACCAACCTTGCCCGGAGTCGTGGGTATCATGGAAAATAAGGAGAGCGAGAATGATAAGGATAAGGATGGAGACAACCAAGGAGAGGGAGGCCATCATGATGAGTCGCACCACGCTTGGATGGGGATAGCGTTAATCAGCGGCTTCATATTGATGTATTTGGTCGACAAGCTACCAGCATATATGACTACATCCAAACCCCATGCTCAACCATATCACATATCTCTGAGCAACCTTGGAAGACGCTTCAACCAAGCTGCGCCGGCCGAGGAGGAGTCCGATACTTTTCTGGACGGTCGGACCGGAGAACAGGGCCATAGCCGTAGCTTTGCTACGACCACTGGTCTTGTCATTCACGCTGCCGCAGATGGAATAGCCTTGGGCGCGTCGTCTTCAGCTTCGAATACTGGCCTCAGCTTCATTATCTTCTTTGCTATAATGGTTCACAAGGCTCCTGCAGCTTTTGGCCTCACATCAGTACTACTCAAACAAGGCTTGTCCAAAAAAACGGCTCGGTCACATTTGCTTCTGTTCAGTTTGGCTGCCCCAACTGGTGCTCTGCTCACTTGGGTTGCTGCTCACGCCCTAGGAGTGGGCAACATTGAGAGTGCCGAATGGTGGACCGGCATGTTGCTTTTGTTCTCTGGAGGAACCTTCCTTTATGTTGCTATGCATACAATGCAAGAAAGTGGACCAGGTCATGAGCCTCATCTAAATGGGCACGCAAATGGCTCGATTGATGGTCGCGAGTCCCTGAAAACCGAACACGAATCTTCGATCAAGGACTTGTTGGCAGCCCTGTTTGGAATGATCTTGCCACTCTTCCTCCAAGTCGGCCACGCTCACTAAAAGAGCACTGGAATGTTAAATTTACGGGTTGACCAGCTCACTTCGCTCGGCTACTATGAAAAGTGGTGACCGAGACATAACTGGCCAAAAAGCCCGGGTGTGCCCGAGAGCCACGCCCCCCGTCAAGTCTTGAACAGCCAGACAGAGCCCAAAATTGGACAAGGGATCGATTCCCTAGGTACCTTGTTTCCCATCAAACAAGAGAGTCTGAGATGGAACCCAGATGCTTGTGTCTAGGGAAGAACAGAGCTGAAATGAGAGATGGATACCGTTCTCGCGACTCTAGTGGCAGCTGTCGGAGTTTTCGTATTCGAATGGACGGTTCGGTGGCTGCTTGGCTTTTGAGTATGGAACGAGCCGAGCCTCCTAGGGCAGCCTAACGGACGTTCCGCAAGTACAGATAACCAATTATGAGAGACGACTTGAGAGTGGCGTCCAAGTCGCCTAGCGCAGAGACCTCCTTCGTGAGTCACGAACTGGTTTGGATGAGGCCGAGGGCATGGGTAGATAATTTCAATACTCAGTAAAGAAGAACAAAGAAGTCTCAATTCACTCGAGTAATCATGACTATTTACAGAGCAGAATTGGCAGTTGTCCAGAAGAGCGACAGAGATCTGTTGGCGTGCGCGTGCTGCCAAGAGCAGTAGCTCTGGGCCTAGGGTAGCAATGTCGCCCTGACCTGCATGAGCTTGGGTGAGCCTAGCGGAAATGTCCACAGGCCATAATTCCACGCCAAATTGTCACAAAATTGTATCTTGCACCTGATGGATCAAGACGTCCAGATGAAGAAGAGAAGAGACAAGAATTAGCATCACAGGTCGAAGAAGTAGGGAGGGTGTCATGGTCCATGCCATAAGTGTGGGTTGGGCTAAACCACATCCAGTTTAGATCACGTGCTACAACAATCGCGCCTAGCGATTGTCCAGTTCAATCACCTAAACTTCGACAACCCTGGCTCCATCGATACTGTCACAAGCTTCAGCACACTAAACTCCTCCAGCCCCCATTTCGCATTGTTACGTCCCCAGCCACTGTTCTTCGAACCTCCCAGCGGCAGCGTAGCTAACGAAGATGTGTCAGTAACACCGTGTCTGAAACACCGCGGACCGTAAAGAACGAATGAGACTTACACTCATCATAAGTCGTCGCCCCATTAACATGCGCGATCCCTACCTCTAAGCGCCTCGCGATCTGCAGGCCGTGGTGCATATCTCTAGTATGCACAGCTCCGACAAGGCCATAAACGCTGGCATTGACTAATCTGACAGCTTCTTCCTCGTCGTCGACAATGTGGACTGCTAACGATGGACCAAAAGATTCCTCGTCGAAGATGTCCATATTGCTCGTCACGCCGGTGATGATCGTCGGATGCAGGGCTGCCGTCTCCTTGTTCTTGAAAACCGGCCCGCCAAGGATGAACTTTGCACCCTTGCGTTCTGCGTCAGCGAGCTTGGCGATTGAGGCTTCTGCAATGCGTGTCGATACCGCGGCGCCCGGGTCAAATGATTCTGCGTGCGATTTGAGGAGGGTGAGGAATTTGTCCGCGATGGACTTGACCACGTAGACCCGATCGGTAGAGAAGCAAGTTTGGCCAGAGTGGGAGTAGGCTTTAGAAGCGTGTCAGCAGGCATTACGACTAGCAGAGGAGAAAGAGGGCTTGTCACCAACCTGCAAAGACGCATTTCATCGCAGCATCATCTAGATCAGCGTCCTCAAGCACAATAACAGCACACTTTCCGCCCAGCTCCATAAGCACTGGTTTGAGATACTTCCCAGCAAGCGAGCCTATAATCTTCCCCACCGCCGCCGAGCCGATGAACTCGACTTTCCTAATGGCCTTGTGGGATATTAATGCCTCCGTCACAGCGGGCGCGTCCTCTCTGTCGACCTGGATGACGTTGATTGCATCTTTTGGGAGGCCAGCGTCGAAGAGGGCTTGCACGAGCAGGTGGTGGGATTTTGGAGAGAGTTCGCTGGCTTTGAGGACAACCGTACAACCTGCAGCTAGGGGAGTGCATATGGCTCTTGCGGCGAGGATCAGGGCAGCGTTCCAGCTGGAAATTTGAATGCATCAGAAACCAGAGAAAGCACCGGCGTCGCAGGGAACAGGCCGGATAAGAGTACATTTGGCAAAGGACGCGGGGTGACTTACGGCGGAATCGAGAGAACAGGCCCAATCGGCTCACGAAAGCAGAGGGCATAATCCATCATCGTTTGGGGAATCTCGCCTATCATCGAAGTAATCCCATTCGCAACCTCACGGATATGGCTCGCCGCCATCTTGACGTTGAGCTCGGACCATAATTCACCAGCACTAGTTTCGCTCATCTGGGCTTGCACAAGCTCGTCCCTACGAGAGAGAAGGATGTCGGCTGTCCTAGTCAGGATGTCACGGCGGTGAATCGCCGAGGTTTGCTTCCAGGACTGGAAGGCTTCCCAAGCGGAATCACAGGCTTGAACGGCCGTGGCCACGTCTGCTGATTGGGCGTAATGTACGACCTTGTTGTTTTGATTTGCGGAGCGGACTGGGAACGTCTTCAAGCTTGAGGATGTCGAAGGCTCCCCGTTGAGCCAAAGTGGGACGACATAGTCACTATTCTGAGGGCCGGTGGATGCGATTGCCATAGTAGGAAGATTGAAGCGATCTGATTCCGATTCGAAAGAACTAACGAACAAATGAAAGTCTTGAAGTAGTTCTAAGAAGGGAAATGCAAGTAGAGAAACGACTCCCTCTTAAAGGTCCTGAATCACTCCTTTCCCGCCATTAGCTGAAGACATAACATTCTCGTAATGACATATGAAATTCGATTTTCCGGCGATAGAGTCCCTAATCATTGTCATTATCGCCGGCGAAGGGGCATATTGGCGCCTGGGTAAAGTGGTGTCGGACTTTGCGGGGAGCCGTTGCGAGGAACGCAAACATTACCAAGACTTGACAAATACCTTTCACACGAGACTCTGTGGAGCAGAAATATAGGGGACGGTGACCGGGCAATGCCGTGGTTCCAACTATCGCCTCAAACGATTCTGGCTACTGGATTAGATGCTGGCACATAATTTGTAGAATCGCGTGTAAGGATGGGATACTTCAGTTGCTAAGTTCAAGGCAAAATCGTATATTCAATCGAGGTGGTAGATGTTACTCGGAGCCATCTGCATCTTAGACCCACTGTTACAGGAGTGCTATTTGACTGACTTGACCGCATTCTCCCCCATCTTATCGCCCGAACAGCCTTGACGATGAGAGCAGTACGATTTCATGGCCGCAAAGACATCCGCCTGGATGAGGTAGATGAGCCGAATTGTGGCAGGAATCAGGTCAAGGTATGTGCAAATCTCGGAGAGCGTCTAAACCAAATAATCCTCATGTATGGTGGAATCCCAAATCTGACTGCTTATCAATGCTTAGATCAAACCAAGCTTCGTAGGGCTCTGTGGTACCGGTAGGATCATTATTTCTTGCGCTTCACGTCCAAGGAAGCTGAAAAGTTAGCAGACTTGCACGAGTATTTGCATGGACCCATCGCCACGGCTATCAAGCCGCATACCCCAACGAAGGATGCGATCCCAGTGACTTTGGGACATGAGTTCGCCGGCACAGTCGAGGAAGTTGGCGAGGATGTCCAAAAGGTCCAGGTTGGTGACCGAGTGGCTGTGCTGCCACTACTATATGATGGGACCTGCGATGCTTGCAAACGGGGTTATATCAATTGCTGCTCCAGTTCCGCTACCATAGGATATACAGGCAAGCAACCAACATTCTGATACGGTTGTCGGGGAGTTCTCCAATCTAATAGACTCATCCAGTTGACGGCGGGCTTGCAGACCACGTCGTTCTGCCTCAAGACAACGTGTACAAGCTGCCTTCTAGTATGTCCTTAGAAACTGGAGGTATGTCGTTTAAGCCAATACGATCACCTCTTCACGTTGGTGGATGTGGAAGAAAGGAAATGAGCCATGCTGACGAATTGCAGCGCTCATAGAACCCCTTGCGGTTGCCTGGCACGCCGTTAGTTCAAGCCCATTTCGACCTACCGACTCTGTACTCGTCCTCGGTTGCGGTCCCATTGGCCTGGGTGTGATCCAAGTCCTAGCAGCTCGCGGAGCGCGCACTATTATTGCATCCGAGATCGAGCCGCAGCGCAAGGCGCTTGCTAAGCATTTCGGTGCCCACCACGTACTTGACCCGTCGGAAGGTAGCATTGCAGAAGAATGTATTGCGATTTGTGGAGGACACGGTGTGGATGTAGTGTTTGATGCCGCTGGCGTGCAGGCAGGTTTGGATGACGCCATCAAGAGTTGTAGGGTCGGCGCGTCGATCGTGAACATCGCCGCTTGGAAAGGGAGGGCGGAGATCGATACATTGCTTATGATTCTCGGCGAAAAGAGGTTTCAGGCGGTCTTCACATATGTAAGACGCGATTTCGAGGAGGTAATTGAGGCCGTTGCTGCTGGTGAGTCGACTTTACCCAATCTCCCTGTTCCACAGCCCCGTGGTTCACAATCGGCGGGCAAGTTGTACTAATTTGGAGTCTAGGTAAGCTGAAGCCTGATGCAATGATCACAAAGAAGATAAAATTGGAAAGGGTAGAGGAGGATGGATTAAAGTCCATGATCAAGAACGTGAAAATTCTTGTAGATGTGCATGGCTAGAACGGAAGGGGCAATGACTTCGTCGTATCTTCAACAAAGCAGTTATGCTTCCTCCTCAGGAAGAAGAGCTAATAGGACGGCTTGATCTCATCTGACTCTTGGATATTCGTATTCTCGCATCCAGCAAGATAATCCATTGTTAGATCTATTAGATGTGCCCAACGTGAAGCAAACCTAGGTCATTTCGCTAACCTGTGCTCTGTGCGCCAACGCGATCAAAGCCCTCACACAGTTACATACCCGTAGACTCTTGTCGTTAACATTGTGCTTGCTAGCATAGGCATGAATCTCGGACGATTCTGACTAGTGATGGGAGGACAATTCCTTGGATTGTTCGGTCTATCAGGAATTATGCCGGCCAACGCCGTGTTACACCGCTTGAAAAGCCCGCGGCCAGCGAGCCCGGGCGGTTCAACCAAACCACTCGTGATTTCTCATTAGATCCAAGGCGCTCGTCCTCCCCAGCTTGCTGTGCGGGAATACCCACTTACAACACCGCTAAAGCCGCCTGATGCGAAATCAAAGCTGCCTGTTGCATAATCAATGCCGCCTGCTGCGAAGTCGAAGTCCGCAAAACGCCGTGGGGGCGGGAGAAGCTATGGAAAGCAGAAACCCTTATGTATGATGAAGAACGGATGTTGGAAGTTGAAGCCAGATCAGACCATATTGAGTCTCGAGCCCTGCCCTGAGAGATAGACTACAGAGCACAGCGTCCGATGGCTTCGGCACGAAAAGTGGACGTCCACCATCATCTGGTCCCCGACTTCTGGTTGAAAGGTTAGCATTTCAGAACCGAAAGTCATCGATATTGGCATATTCTAATGCTGTGCAGCCGTTAATGAGATTGGCCTTGGGCCAGAAGAACTGCCTCCAACATGGTCAAAGACCGGCACCGAGGACCTCATGAAAGCGATTGGAACAACCACGACGATCTTCTCTCTAACCACCCCGGGCACTACCTTCCTTCAAGGTCAAGCCGCTCGAGATATGACTCGCCAGGTGAACGAGTACTGTGCCAGAATCCGTGACTCGAACCCGGCAAAGTTCGGGTTCTTCGCAACCCTGCCTTCCTTATTGGACAACGAAGGTGCGATTCAGGAAATCAAATACGCTTTGGGGACTCTCAGAGCCGAAGGCGTCATTGTGTTCACCCGCTACGGTGAGGGCAATTGCTATCTAGGAGATTCAAGGCTGCGCCCTGTGTGGAGAGAATTGAATCTTTGGAAGGCGGTTGTGCTTATCCACCCCTGTATGCCACGAGACAGGACTCCTTTCCCTGCCACTATCCTACCGAACATTGCCGAGTTTCCCCACGAGACCACGCGAACTGCACTTGATCTGATCTTCTCCAACACGAAACGAGACCATCCTGATTGCAAGATGATTCTCTCCCACGCCGGGGGCACTTTGCCCTACATCATGGGCCGTGTTGGTTTGATGGACATGCTTCCTTACTCTCCAGTCAAGAAGACCAAGGAAGAAATCTTCGCTGATGCGAAGAGCTTCTACTACGATCTAGCGCTTGCAGGCCATGAAAACGCCCTGCGGACTTTGCTCGAGTTCGTGCCGCAGGATCATATCCTATTTGGAAGCGACTATCCATACGCCCCTAAGCCAGGTGCACTACGGATGAACGATGGCTGGGAGGGATTTCCTGTTGCAAAAGAATTACGAGATAAGATCAACTACGGTAACGCGGAATCAATCCTGCCAATGTTTCAAAAGGAATGATTGACGTAGTTTGGCTTTCCTCACAAATGAACGCGGAGAGGAGGACATTAGCTCAGTCTAGAAACCTGGTCACAAGGATAGCATAGAACAAAAATGGGGGTCCCTTTATTCCGCATCTAAATAACAGCGACGAGTGCCCGCGAAAGGACTCGTCTCGGGATTGCTTGCATGCGTATGAATCCAAGACTTTCATCTTATAGTGGATACAAGTTGAGTATCGTATCAAAAGTGCATGCCCGGTGCTATGGTTCCAACTGTTAATTTCATGGCAAGTGGTATATAGACCATGGAGCAGGACCTTCCTAGTTCTGCGATGCTCCGCGGCAGTGAGGCTGAAGTTGTTAGCAGAGCCGAAGGGCTAGGCGGGCAATAGACTTCTCTACGGCTTACGGCATGTGTCTAACAGACTAGGAGTGTGCGCAATGATGATTTCAGCTCTACGTAATACAGAGAGATTGAACGCTGAGGAGGGGAAGTCCCTTCTCGGTCAGCGTGTCTAACAAAGGTCTGATCTTGGCAGGTTTGGCTAAAAGAAGCTCCTCTTGTGTCGAAGGGATGATATGGCCACTGAGCTCGTTACAGACCCGTCGAGCAAGTTGTTCAGGGCGTGCGCCATCGTAGATATAGCCATCTGTCAGATGGTTGAGGTTTGTGAACGGGATTCCTCTCGCAACATTTGGCGTCCCTGATATCCCCTTCAATGATTAGAACCACTGATGTTGTTATTTGCTTCTCTTCCATTGCATCTGCATCTGCCTGTACAAATTTCTCATACGCTTCCTTTGAGAATTTGGATGGCAAAAAAGGTCGTGGTTGCGACGGTCGTCGATTGATCTCCTCCCAGTTATTTGGTTTTGCTGATACCCGACCACCTGGGTACCTATACGCATGAAGGTAGACACAATCAATGAGGTTCTGTTGAAAATTTCGGTTGTACGGGCCGGTGCTTCTGGAGGTGTTTGTGGAGGGTTTAGTCGGAATCAGCTCCGACGATGAAAGGCAAGCTCCGTCAAGACAGCTTCAATCGAACGTTGACCTGGCAAAAAGAAAGCTGTTGTGGACAGATGCGGCATGATTCTTGAAATGCATAACACCCTGGAGAACTTCTTTGCATTCCGGATGCGGGCAAGAGATGAGGTCGTTGGCGTTAAAAAGTCGAAGGTGTTGACGCTCAACATGCTCCCTTGCTTTGCAAGGTCGACTAAGGGTAAGTATGACGAGGCTTAGGAGAGTCATTGAAAAAGAGTTAGCGTAGGAAAGTCAGTGTAAGAGAGTCAACGTAGCAGAGTCCAGTAGCGTCGAGAGGATAGATTGGGAAAGGACAATGCCAGGAAGGACGGCGTAGAAAGGACAGCGCAGAATCATTGCTTGCTATAAGTGTTGTTGCTCCTCCTCTCGTGTACTGCTGCTCTTCTTGAGTGTCCCTGATTATCCTGGATGGGGATAGGTCGTTGAGAGCTATTGACCCGATGTCATCGCTTTTCACAGACCTCCAAAGATGTCCTGGCTATGCTCTAAATACCCACTCCTTGTTTTAGATGCTGATACTTATGTCCTGGCTGAAGCCGTTGCTTTTTTCTTGCCGTGTGGCTGATAGCTGCCTTGTGCACCTGAGTGGAAATATGTAGTGGAATGCGGAAAGAGTATGTAGGAAAGAAGGGAGCCCATTTTGGGACCATCGAACGAGGGTAAGCAGGCGCGCGAGCCGCGAGCCGCAAGCCGCTCACCTTGCGCTCACCCTCCCTCACCCTCCCTCACCCTCCCTCACCCTGCTCGAGAGGTGCGAGTGTTAAAGCGGCACGGCGTGGGTGGGCGGGAAAGTGAGGTTGGGGCAATATTTACTTCTTTGCCGCCAAGTCTCGGGCATTCCTCCTTTCCGCTTCTGGGGCTGGGGGGGCCGACTGCCAACTGCCAACTGCAGCCGCCACTTAAACCAGCAACTGCTCGCCTCATTCTCCTCTGAACCGCGCATTTGTCAGAGCCTCCCACGGCTTGCGATAGTCATCTCTCATATGTATGAGCTTGACTGTGCTCGTACTTGTCTGACAATCACACTGAACCTAGCTAACCACCCTGCGTGTATTTCCCTTCGTCCGTCAAAGACTTGTCGACACCCGCCTCTTCCCTTCCCTTCTCCATTTCCTGTCGCAGCGAATACCTTCCGACTCGCACGAGACGCCGGCATGCTGGGATAAATAGTTTCAGTTCTGGGGGACTGCGAACTTGAGAGAACAACCTACACATAAATGGTCTGCAGACCCACGCCGAGAGCGCTCAGCCTCTATCCGGTATATATGCAGACGCGATACTCTGCGTTAAGATTGCAACAACACCTTCTCTAGCATCAACATGGACTCCGACGACGACTTCCAGTTTCGCGCGGAGTCTGTGACTTCCCCACACCTTCGCGGGCATAGCCCGTCCTTTGTTGGGAGCGAAATCGCCTCGTCCCACTCGGTATCCCAAATCCGAGCATCCTCTATAGACCGCGAACCTGAATATCATCCTGGGCACCCAATTTCTCAATCTAGCCACGCCAATCACTCAAGATCGTCAAGGTCCATTAGTTCCATCTCGCATCCTTACCCGAAGCCCATTCCTATACCGAACAGATCTACGGCCACAATTCCTCATAATCTGTTGCCCTCAGCTCCAGCGTCGCCTCCGACACCAGCCCCCTCTCCAACACCGTACCAGAGCATCCCGAGTTGGTCTTCGGCGGGCGAGAATGAAGATTCTTATCTCCGAGACGCTAGAAGCTACTTCTCCGTCCTCAACCCAGCCGAGAGACAGAGATATCTTGGAGAGTTATTGAACATGTGCGATAGCAACCTACTCAGCTTTGTACATCAATTTGTCTCTCCAAGGCTTAAGAAGGATCCGTTCGCTCATCTGCCGAATGAGCTTTGCTTGCGAGTAAGGAAATACCCCCCCGTGAGCCTGGTCTGTGCTGACCCCTTGCCCTTTCATAGGTTCTTTCCTTCGTAGACGATCCCAAAACCCTTGCAAGGTCTTCCCAGGTATCTAAGCGGTGGCATGAGTTGCTGGGTGACGACTTGACCTGGAAGCTACTTTGCGACAAGCACGCGTACAGACGACCTTCCGATGCAGACTCGGACACGATCGAACCTCTCTCGCTTCCCCGGGCAGCTCGAGGGCCATACGGATTCGCTTCGCGCTCATCAAAGCGAGCACTAGATTCGATTATGTCTTGGCCTTCAACGAGTGCGCCTGATTTGACGATTTCGTCGCTTGAATCGGGTCCGAACAGTCCTCGAATTAAGAGAAGACCACAGACACAGTCATACAGGTCGCATTTCAAGCAAAAGTATATGGTCGAGGCAGCTTGGCGGAAAGGTGGGGAAAGCATCGTCAAGCATATCACTCCGGAGCAAGGTGTCGTTACCAGTCTACATTTGACGGATAGATACATTGTTGTCGCCATGGACAATGCTAAGATACATGTTTTCAATACCAAGGGTGACCACCAAAAGACACTCAAAGGCCATGTGATGGGCGTCTGGGCGATGGTGCCGTGGGATGACACACTTGTCAGCGGTGGTTGTGACCGAGACGTTCGGGTCTGGAACATGGCAACAGGCGCAAGTCTCCATATTCTTCGCGGACATACCTCCACGGTGCGTTGTCTCAAGATGTCCGACGCGAACACGGCAATATCTGGATCGAGAGACACGACGCTACGGATATGGGATATACCGACCGGTGTATGCAAGAACGTTCTTGTCGGGCACCAGGCCAGCGTTCGGTGCCTGGGCATACACGGAGACCTCGTGGTTTCAGGAAGCTACGACACGACTGCAAGAATATGGAGCATTTCCGAAGGTAGATGTTTGCGGACCTTGACTGGTCACTTCAGCCAGATCTATGCCATTGCCTTTGATGGCAATCGAATTGCTACTGGCAGTTTGGACACTAGCGTCCGGATATGGGATCCCAATACTGGAGTTTGTCATGCTATCCTGCAAGGTCATACGTCTCTCGTCGGCCAACTGCAAATGCGTGGGGATACATTAGTGACTGGTGGATCTGATGGGTCGGTACGGGTCTGGTCACTGAAGTCAATGTCACCTATCCATCGTCTGGCAGCCCATGACAATAGTGTGACAAGCCTTCAATTTGACGACAACCGGATTGTCAGTGGTGGCAGCGACGGGAGGGTTAAAATTTGGAGTCTAAAGACTGGGCAATTAGTTCGGGAACTAAGTCAACCTGCGGAGGCCGTATGGAGGGTTGCATTCGAGGAAGAGAAGGCAGTCATTGTGGCCAACCGGTCCAACAGAACAGTAATGGAGGTGAGTGACGCGCAATCTTCAGAACAGAGCTTTCATACTGATTGTGCAGGTATGGTCGTTCTCCCCTCCAGATGAGTATCAACGAGACCACGATCGTTCTACGAGTCCACTCAGTCTACCTGAGCGCCACAACGATACAGCGCCGGATGAAAATGATGTGAAGTTCGAGGACGGTGACAGCATTATGTGCGATATATGATACATCTTACATGCATTGGTGCTTGGGCGTCTATTTGAACGAGATAGGGAAGACGGGGTATGACAGCGCAACGCCGTTTTCGAACATTTGGGCACTTGCAGAAGAGCGTGGAAGTGCACATAGGAAACTTGAAAATGTTCATATCCTGCATCAGTTTGGTCGCGCAGCATTGCTAGGTGTTGGGTGCAAAATTTTTAAACAGCCACTTACAGCCCCTAGCGGGTACAATTAGGTAGTAGAAAGCCAATTTTTATGATTCAGTCCAACCTTAAAGCTAGCCGGGGGTCCAAGCTTCTCTCCAGCCGCCCAGCCCTCAACCCCCGGAAGCTTACTGTGTCACCCCTCTAACCAAGTCTGACGGGTCCTGATGACATCAGCGGGCAGCTACAACGGATCTCTCGGCAGGCTTTGGGAAGCTCGGAAGCAAGCAGTTCGAAAGGACCTAGTCTCGCAATAACAGGGAACGTTTTTGACGTGCCCACAACGTCTGCTCCTCATCGTCTATTCCAAAAAGTCAATCACTTCGTCTTACCACCTTTTGGACAGCTACTGGACTCAAAATTCCCCCGAGATTGAACCCAGCATCCCCCTCCACAGCTTGGGAGACCAAGACAGAGCTATCTACACGTGCCTCTGGTGTCGACGACGAGCTACAACTTCCAGCTTCCACAAACGTTAAGCCCGACGCTGTTGGTGTTCCCCGGAAACTGCGACTATTGCTTCAGCACACACCGTCAACTTAGCTGAGACCTCCATCCCCCCAACCACACGCTCGATAATGTCTAACCAGACCACTCTCAAACCGCCCAGTGCCGAAGTCCTCAAGAGATCCCTACCCTTTGGCAAAATCGAGCCGCATTCCCAAAAATACTTCCTAACATGTATGCTGGGCGGTGTCGTAGCTTGCGGGCCTACCCACACAGCTGTCACCCCATTGGATCTGGTCAAGACTAGAAGGCAAGTTGATCCGAAGCTCTACAGCGGGAACTTCTCGGCATGGAGATCAATATTCGCCAAAGAGGGCATTAGAGGGGTATTCTTTGGCTGGAGTCCAACGTTCGTGGGATACTCGTTCCAAGGTCTGGGGAAATATGGTTTCTACGAGATCTTCAAGCACGAGTATGGCGATAACATTGCACCCAAAATGAACCGTACACTTGTCTACCTTGCAGCCAGTGCAAGTGCAGAGTTCCTCGCTGATATCCTCCTCTGTCCTTTCGAAGCTATCAAAGTCAGAATGCAAACGACCCTACCTCCGTACGCCAACAACCTGCGCCAAGGCTGGAGCAAGATAACTGCAAAGGAGGGCATCGCAGGCCTGTACAAGGGCATTGTGCCGCTTTGGGGCAGGCAAATTCCATACACAATGTGCAAGTTTGCGACATTCGAAGAGACGGTCAAGCTCATTTACAGGCAATTGGGCAAGCCGAAGGAGAGCTATGGCCCTGTCGCCCAGACAAGTGTGAGCTTCTTGGCTGGATATATTGCAGGTATTGCGTGCGCTGTGATCAGTCACCCAGCAGACGTGATGGTCTCCAAGTTGAACGCGGAAAGGAAACGTAAGTAATAGCCAAAGCCAAACACTCGGCCCAGCTGACAATCTTTGACTTTAGCTGGAGAAAGTGCTGGGAGGGCAATGTCAAGGATCTACAGCAGAATCGGCTTCCCAGGGCTGTGGAACGGTCTGCCCGTGAGAATTGTCATGATTGGAACTCTTACTGGTGAGTTATTTTGCAGACTACTGATGCTCTATGCTCACTCTTCGCCCTACAGGATTCCAATGGTTGATCTACGACACCTTCAAAGTCTACTGCGGCCTACCAACAACAGGCGGTCATTAGAGCGTTACAAGCCCATTCCTAGAGCGTTGCGCGAAGTAACGAGAGGGCGAATCTGTTGGATGAGCGGGTTGGGAAAATCCTTCCGGCCTCGGTTGGAATACATCGTGAGGCGCGCAGGGCGTTGTAGGATGCAATATACACGTACATAGACGACGCCAGGATATTTCATGGGAAAATCCCAGCCACGGGATTTCAGTCTTCCCTTTTGATCCACGACCATCGTCGTACAGCCCATGGTCTGTCATAAACTCAGGTGTAGTCCCAAAAAGTTTCAAAATCCCACTCGATGCTCACCATGACAATGACTTGAGATTCTGCGCTCTCGTAACGGCTAGGGTGATTTACGGGGCCCTGGTTGCCCCAGAGTCCCACTTACGATAAGGCAAACACTCCCTACTGGCCAAGGCCCCTGGACCATTCCCCGGATCTGCTCACCTGGCCCGTGAAAAATGCTTGTCGTTGCTTGTTAGTGCTTGAGCGCTTGTCAAGCACCGTGGAGGGTCAGTAGATAGGCTTGCCTTTAACTATTGGCCGCTGCTACGATGGTAGCATCACTTAGGGAAGACATCCGCAATGCTATCCATATATACGAGCATCTTTTCACTGGTCACGCTCGGTCCTTATCATTCTCTATTCTTCTTGATTTGCCATCTCCTGTTTTGTTCCAGCCAGCTGAGAGACACTGGCGCTTACGCTGACCAGGTATTTTTTTGTTCGACACTCCTCAAAATTGAACGTTCTTTTTGAAAAGCTCACCGGGCCTCATTGCGCATCAATTGAAAGGGAAAGAGGGCCATACTTTGTTCCAGCAGAGGGAGTGGGTTGGCAAAATTTTTGATTCGTTGCACTCAACACTTTGAGGCTGCCTTCCATGATGAAGCACGACGAGGCAGACTTCGACGGAGACACCCTGAACGAAGAAACACTCACACCGCTGGAACAGAGGGTGAGTTATGGCATCGGTGGTGCTGGGAATGTCCGTATGTAGCCACTTCGCTCAGCCGTAGTCCTTACTCTATTTCCCTCTGACTACAGAGGGTTCGTGAAGAGGATTGGACATTTTAGTCATTTGACTGACGAGTTCTTGGATGTTTGCGCAGGCCGCCCATCGGATGTCGCGCGAGATGCGACGCTGAGGTTAGAGCGCAAGGCGAACAAGGCGGCGAGTCTTGTGGAGGGAGAGCAGGATGGGAGTGGCGGGAGGAGAAGGTCGAGTGTTATGAGGTTGTTGAGGCGGAAGGAGAGGGAGTCTGCAGTTTGATGTTTGTGAGGCGAGTGGACAGAAGCGGGATGGAAGGAGATTGGTTTTCAGGCACAACGGGGACGGGTGATTGTTCCGAGCATTAGATTCAGGGATGACCGCTAGTAGGGAATGACCCTTGAGGTTGAGAGACTTCAAGGCCGGGCGCAAAAGCCAGGGAGAACGGAAATCTCATTGTGATACTACACTGAAAATACGGCGGTACTGAAACGACTTACCTTGCTTACTTACGAATACTTCTTGATCTCAATCCAATCAAGCGACTCGTCACCGCATATCGACCTCTGGAATCGCGTCTATTGCCGGTGCCACTGGAGTGGCTGTTGATACTGGGCTGGTGCCAGTGCTTCCTCCTTCTGGAGCTGATGTCACGGAAGATTCGCGGCTGCTGCACCTGATGGCGGCTGTAAGGGGGCACTCGAGCTCGGTGTCACATGTGGCCTTCCCATATGGTCATAGTAGTGATTGATCAGCTCAGTAGTCGACTCTTCAGTCAGTTCCCCAACCAAAACCACTTTGAGCCTGTAGTACATGCTTTTGGGGTATGTATAATGAACTGCTGACATGGGCTTAATGGAACCGAACCAATTCTGCATCTGCTTTGTTGTGAGAGCTGGCAGGTTATTCTGCCTAACGTTGTCAGCTGGCGGGTTACGGTGGTCGTGGATGTCCATATACTCGGCCTTCCTTCGGTCGGCCATCCAGCCAATGCCTCGGCCGCTGTAGGAAAAGACTGGCACAGCAACGTAGTGGCCGTCGAACTGATGGATGACGACCATGATACGATCTTTACAACATACCTTCCTCTGCCGGGGATCGTTAAAAGGGCAGAGGTTGTCCGCTGTGGGCGAGTGTGGCGTCTCTTGTTGGTCGATATGCTCTTCGTAATTTAAGGCTTGAATGATGGTTCCCGGTTGGAAGGTTCGGTTGGGCCATCTCCGCCTCTCAAACTTGTGAGTTCGTACAAACCCGGACGCCGTGATAGGTGTCATTCCACTCTGAGAAGGCGTGGAGGCTCTCCGAGATGGTTGGTGCGGTCCCATCCTTGGTCCTGCTGGGCCTTGTGAAGAAGACCTCCTCGGTGGCTGCTGGGGAGGCCTAGGTTGCCCTGTGCCTGTGCTGGCAGATTTGACAGGGATAGAAAGCTCAAGTTTCTGTACTTTGCTAGGCGCTAGTGGCTCTGAGTCCGCTGCAGTTGCTGCATAACTCCGCTTTTGTGCAGGTGGACTAGGTGATGGCTCGCGAATCATTGTATCTTCGCCGGAAGAAATAGAAGGAGCGCCGGGAGGGTTGTGAGAATCTGCAACAGCAGCTTGGTCAAGAGCGTTGTAGCTGGGGGACCGAGCAATCTTCCTCCAGTTGCTGCTTTCCATCTTAGGTCAGCAAAGAAGATATTTGGAAGATGACTCCAGAGATGAAGATGAACTTGGACGGGAGAACATGAAATGTCCAAGGTAGAACAGTGGGGCGACTTCGACGATATATGGTGCGCCGACCAAAATAGAACAATGGAACAATGAGCCATTGTGTATTCGAATTAGCTTCGAGCTCAGACACGGTGAGTAGAGACTTTGTTCCCCAAAGACATCAGTCCTGGCCTTTGTTCAACGAAAGGCTGGCGAATTATGGTGGAGGGCATAGCACCCTAAGAATGAAATCCGCGCAGAAACGTAGTGGCCGTATTAAAACGGGAATGCTGCCAATGCATAGGGTATTGGTCGACGAAAATCATGTGCAACCAATATCCGCACCTGTACCAATATATTAGCACTTCTACCGCCGGCCTTTTGTGTAAGGTACCAGACTTGCGCCTTCAATTTCCTCTAACGTCACCTTAAAGAACTTGCATACCCACGAAAGATGTCGTGACAGTTTCCATCCCTTCAGAAACTCAGGTAGAAATAAGCCGAGGAGAAGTTCAAAGGGTCTGTTGGAAAAGGCGATGAAGGCTTGAGAATGAAACCGAACGATTGATATGAAATATACAGACTAGACTTGTATTGGAAATTCTCTTACGTGTCAGAGTACATTAGTCACCTACCTTGGAGTATATGACATACATCGCCCCCAGACCTACCTCTGCTTTGTGTGATGCTCACATCATCAACCGCAGGAACCATTGTGGCATCGGCCGGGATAGCATATGCGAAGTTAGTACCTCGAATCTTCCACAATTCCCATGACCTTACACCAAGCTCGAATTGCCGTCCAAATTGCGCAGGAGCTTCCGGGGCCAAATCAAGATCAGGCAACGCCTCTGGAAGGAGGTAGCCATCCATTTTCCGGATATGTTGTCTCAGGTACTCGGTCGGCCAGAGATCAATGAGGTCCCAGGGACCCTCGAGAACCTGGATCGGTCGGTATCGCATTCCTTCGGCAAACGGTGATTCAGTAACGTCTGCTCCGGCGACCAGGAAGCGTTGCGGAAACCCTGGAAAGCTGTAAAATATCCAGATCCGATCTTGCACCAGCTGTTGTGTGGAGAAATCTTGGTTCGAAAGGTTTCGTCCTCGCCATTCCATGTCGGTCGCTCTCGATTTGTACAGCTCTCCTTCAGGATTCCGACTCAGCGCTTCAATTCCAACAATATCTTGGAGCTCTGCAAGACTGCCAAGCACATGCCACTGCGATGGCAAGACGGCAAGGCGTTGGTAATAGGCCTCGTCCTTAGGGACGATTTTCTCATTATCGAGGACGACGAACGCAACGTCCTTCGTCTCGATGAATCCTGGCCCGGCTCGCCACCACGTTGAGTCCGTGAGTTCTAGATTCTCAAGCACGAGAGACCAGCCAGGTAGGCTTTGGTAGATTTCGGTGGCAGGAATGATCTCTCCAGCTGGGGTGACGATGAATGTTACGTCGCCAGTCAATATGTACCCAGGCTCAGCGTCCCATTCCATACAGCCGTTGGCCTCCACGGTCTCAACCACGCGAGGCCAGCCTAGCAAGCTTTGATAAATGTCGCGGAGATCCCTTGGCAAGAGACATTGTCGGCAAATTGGGCAAGTCGTGTTCTCTCTTCGCCTCTCCAAGACCTCACTCCGCCGGAGAATACACGGTGTTTGGCAGGTGTTCGAGCAGGTTATGTGGGTGCGTGAAGACTCCGAAGACGTAATTCCTTGCCCGCAAATTGAGCATCCGTTGTCCCGTGTCCCTGCGCCAACTCCTCTTACGCAACTGGTGATCTCTATATAGTTGTTAGCAAACATCGCGACATTGACGTTGTGATCTGGGTACACTTACTAGACGCCGGTTGAAGTTCTTCGAGAGGACCGTAATTGAGATCGAAATTGGCGAGACTTGACTTTAGCAGTCTCTTTCCTTCATCTAGCCTTTTCGTAGCCATATTTGGCAACTTCAAAAAGCGGACAAAATGAAATGCCTTTGTTGGCGTCGGCCTGAGTAGGGCGATGGTTCATTGTCGTCTTTATTCGATAGGTTTCGACGAAGAAACGCCGACACCGAAGCGACCACACCAAAACAAGTTGTTGTCCAGTTTGATGTACTATGGTACGCCGGGCCAAGGGAAGCGTTACATGGTTTCATCTCATCCTCCTGGCTAAATTGGTTGATGCTATTTCCATGCCTTGCTTCAGCCGTGGCTTATTGCCACAATAGTTGTACTGCCACGAAGCCGACGGGACTCGGGCAGCAAACCCTTCTTTATTCCACTCTACCAACCTCAGATAGCACGAAAGCGCTGTGCAAGCAACAGGTAATTTAACCCAGGATTACAAGTGGAGATGCCCTTTGCGTGAGACATCTCAAACAAGTCTAGATCATCCGCAAAGCCCTCTCAAAATGTGCATCACCCTTTCTGTCGTGCGTCGTGGGCCGCCCTGATAGCTCGATGGACGTTACATTGCTAGAAGATTTTGCCTTTTTCAGCCTCACTAAAGTCGTTCTCTATGCGTCCCACTTCGTGTGTAATCCTCAATTAAATGCTCTTTTCGCTATACTTTCGTTTTGTGGCTCGAGAATCGCTAAGTGTCTCATTTCCCCGCAAAATCTCGACGTGGGACCGAAATGCCCTGCCTGTTCCTTGTTACCCAGACTTATACCTACAGCATGGTGCGGGCGAAAGTCTTGCGGGTAGCCCGAGATGTTCTGTAGTTTCCGCTGTCATCCAAGAAGGTCCGGTGTGGAGGATCAGTTGGCCCTACAAAGCAACGCTGTGGCGATTCCTTGCTCCTGGGAAAGTACTAATATTGAGTGACAAATTCCACCTCTGTTGGCTGGTTCCCTATCTCTACCCCCGTATCTGCATATTCTTGTCGGGATCTCCCAGTAAAGATCCTTTCGTCATGAAGGACTCTCTCTATTAGCTCTTGCGAGCCTCCTTCTTTCTGTTGTCGTTAGTCCAAACTCCGGAAATTTCGGACCTCAGGATCAGATTTTGGCGTTGCGCTGGGTCAATCAGAATATTGCTCTTAGTCATAGTTCTCAAAACTGAGACTGATACGTTTGGATTCCACCGGCGAAATGAAAAGGAGCGGGCAGTCTCTTAGAAATGCGGAATGCACGCGCAGTGCTTTCAATGTCCTGTCAAGCGCAGTAGTAGCCTCGCCGTCTAATCCGCAGTCCCAGACGAGTGCCTCAACGCCAGGCTATGCTCATGCTCATGCTCGCTCGCTAAAAAGAACCCCCCTCAACGCAATATAGGCTAGCAATCTAAATATCTCACGGTCATCAATTTGAGCCATCTATGCCAATCTTCATTCTACGCCGTCCCAAATCCCTTCGAATGCTCAATGGCAATGTTCAACATCCTCTCCAATACCTCCTTTGAAGAATATTCCGGAAGCAACAACATCCCAAAGCACGTCATACTACTCGGCAGTCTCTCGTCCCTCGGTCCATTATTCTGGACTCCGAACCCAACTGCACCCACACCGCTTACGGGGACGCGGTCACTAGCCGTAACAAACTCCAGTAATAGCTTCTGCTTGTGATGATCCCATGATTTTACAACCTCCCAGAACCAACGGATTACCTGGTCATCTGCCGTGTATTCCTGGTAGACAGTTGACTCTTGTAGTCCGTCAATATCGATCTCCTGGACTCCTTCGACGAACGACTGGAGAGCTTCGGCGGTGAAGATTGAGAGTGCGGTGCGGTCGAGACAAGTGTAGAACCCCCGTGCGAAGGCTTCATATTGTGGACGAATGGATTTGTCGGTCAGCCAGAAGATATAGTCTTTGACGTATTGCTCGCGATTTGCATTTGTCACGAGTGATGCCTCAACTGACACATTTTGAGGCCCATTATCTGTGGCGAGGTCATTTGCCCGAGAAATTGACGGGGCCGAGACAGGCATTGCACCTTCTTCACTTACTTCGACCAGTGGGACGTCGAAAGAGGCAGTCTTAGCTTTCTCTTTCCCTTTCTTGTTCAGTCCCGGCGGCCATGGTGCGTCGCGGCCGTGCCTCTCCATATCAATACTCACTACCTTGCCGAATGCTTCGTAGCTAAATTCATAGGTTCTCATGTGTACATCGGCGACATCACCATCTTCCCAGTCAAGTAAACCCTGCAGATTCTCTACAAGCGTAGACCAACCATCCCTGATATGATCAAGCTTCTTAACTTTGAGACCCAGGAGCTTGCGATAGAGTGCGATGGGAAATGTGACGGGCAAGGTAATCGAGTTGTACACCGCGAGCGACATTAGTATACCCAGAGCCTCGAACTTGAATAAGGGCTCAAGTGACTCTGGCTGAAACCATATCATCCTTGTGTGTTCATCGACCGTGAACATGCCGTAAGAAGGATCAAGGGCCTGCCCGAACAAGACGCGGAAGAGTTCTTGCTGTACTCCCCCGCTGTCAACACCTTCCTCACCCTCATCTGTACCCATGCGTACCTTTAGCGGTCTCAACAGTTCGTGTGCCGGGCGTCGCCATATTTGATCGATCGCGTCAGTCAGCACGTTGTCTCGCCGCACTTCTATGACGAACCGCCACGGCCCTGGAATTTCCAGGCGCTGCTCCAGTCTCTCTCTTCTTGTGACAGGGACTCGGCCTGATGCGATAAACTCGCCGTATGTCCTCTTCGTGAGCAGCTTCCCTTCCGTTGTCTTCATCATCCTCGAATAGTTGATGGCTCGAAAATAGGCGACTACTGTCTCGGGCGGGAAGAGAAAGGAATATGACAGAAGGTGGACTGTCTTATTGTCCGGTCGGAAAGCCAGCCACTCCAGTGGCGTGTCAAGAGCATCAAGTCTCCTGACGAAGAGTGGTGTCCAGAACTCTGCCGGCTCCAGGCCAATACTGCAACGTTGCTCATACATGGCCGCAAGAATCTGCAATATTATTCCAACTGTATTCGATTTCCTGATGCTTGGTTGCCCGTCCCAGTCTCTCAGCATGAGTGTGCGGAGCCAAGAAAGGGTCAGCCTGGAAAGAAACCCAGCTCGGAGAGACTCTGGTATTTGACGGTCTCGTCCATTGCGCCTATTGGCGCTCTCCATCACAGCCCTGATATGCTGCCTTTGCTTCGTGTCATCTGCCATGTACTCAAGTAACAACTGCATCATACTAGGCGCCTTAGACCTGTGCTTGCCCAGGTCGGTATTATTGCGGGCCCGGGAGATTTCCCAATGGGTCCATCGATTTGCAACAACGCCAATAATTTCCTCAAGTAAAATGTATGGTATAAAGTCATCAAATGCATCGCAGAGTTCTAGAATATGTTGGTTCTGAGCATCGATGGCGATTTGTGTGTGGTAGGTCTGCAGCAGCGTGGAATAGGAGGCCGGATGCCGCTCAAGATCGACAACCTCGTCCTGGAACGATTGGATTCTTCCTCTCGCACGTATCTGGTCAAAAAGCTCTGGCAGAGCAAAGTCCTGGAGATCAGTGCCGCCCTGGACCAACTCCGACAACGCATATAGGCCAATAGTGCAGACACGAGCGGCCAACTGATCGTCTAAGGAAGAGGTAGGATATTGAGGACGCCGTGAGCGGGAGGGGATGTAAAGGCTGTGGATAGCGATTGATAGATTTCGTATGACCTCGTGCCGCGAACTTAAAACAAACATAGTTGCGAAGTTGATACCTAGATGTCCAATATCAAGTTTCGAATGCCAAGGTCTCTGCTCGGCACCCGAGAGTGGATGAGACTCAACACCAGGGGAACGGGGAGACTCAAAGCTTGCTGACAATCGGTACGGGTCTTTCAGACAATAAAATAGGCTTTGTCTGAAGAAATCTGATGGGGCGGACTGGAAGAGACCTTTCCTCGTCTTTTTGGAAAGATTCCGAAGCTCTTCGAGGATATCCGTGGACAGCGATGCTAAAGTCGGTACTGATGAAGATTTATTCTCCAGAGTTCCAAAGGTAGAACATTGCTGAGGAGTGGAATTTAAATCACTCAACCTATCACTGTTGGCAAATCCGCCAGAAGGTTTCTGTGGCGACTCCTCCCCTTGAGCTTCATCGTTCAAATCGCCCGATGTTGGCATTGATTGCTCTGAGCTGGCCACTGGTATCGCTTCCATCCCACTAAGCGGTTCTGCTTCCATATCGGTCTGCTGTTGCTTCGACGTAGTTGAGATCTCGTGGGAAGAAGTCGAAGTTTGTTCAGTTTCCTCGAGAGGTCGCAGTCTCACCTCTTGCTTGTCATTGCTCAGTGCCTTGATAGATAACTTTCTTCCCAATGTTGCGCTTATAGGCTCTTTCACATGGCCATTGGCTACCGCGCTTCCATTGAGATGTATTGTGGTAGCCCCTCCGTTGGTATCCTCGTCCTTGTTACCTGCAGAAGCAGGTTTTTGACCGTCGCCTTGTACATTCGGCTTCCGGTGCATAGCCTCCTTGCGCGGCTCCCTGTCAGAACCTTCGCCTGGTTGTCTTGAGTCAAAGCGACATTCATGAGAAGTCGAGCGTTTCGGCCTGCGGGGCATCCATTCCAGCAGCCTTACTGGTAGGGCGTCGAATAGAGCTTGAGTGAAAGACTTAGGGTCCTTTGCTGGCTGTTCTGAGGGTTGGTGGGAGTTCAACCTCTCCGGGGCAGGCGACTGGGAGACATAGCTATCATCGCTGTCGAGGGAAGCTGGCTGATTAATGCTCCGCCGTAGTCTGGTCGGCTGTTCGCCATGTACCGTCTTTTGCGCCACATGGCCGTCGGTATGCTGATTCACCAAGGATGTACGTCTTGAAGAGGTATTTTTTGGTTGGTCGAATGAGGAAGGAGCGTACAAATCCACAGCACAGACAAGTTCGTGCGGACATAGGGCAGCTTCTGGGTCCCGTGCATCTGCAAGGAAGCAGGCAAGAGTACGGGCGCTCACCGCAGTGTACTTGCGCACAGGCAAACTGGCGAGTCTCTTCCGGCAGCTAAAGCATGTTGGAGTGGTACATGAGGGGTTCTTGCAGCCATATTGAATCTGGTTGATATATCTGTAGGGAGAATTGTCAGCTTGTATTTGTTAAGTCTCGAGGAGTGCAGGTTACCGCTGAATGAGCAGATGAAACTTGCGCTTCCGGTCGAGCTCTACCTCTGAGACGATGTCCTTTGGGTCCGAAACCAAAGCCAGGTGTCGGGCTAAATGGTCAGACACCTCAAAGGGTAATTTAGATCTTGCGCCGCTTGCACTATGATTGGCATCGTGGTAGTATGTCGACTGCTCGGCGGAAGCAGAGCGCATCGTAGTTGCTCAAAAGGATGCAGGACACCTGGCTATCCAATCATGCACTTACAAGATGTGCAAGACTACCGCGCCAGAGGAGAAGGTAGCTTGTGTCGTAGCACTGACTTTAAGAAATTCAGCGCCAAAATCTACTGGTGTCCGAATTCGGTAGTCGTGCCGCATTCGAGCAAGAGAATCAACTGGCTTAGATCTATGTACAATTACTGATGGAATTTACGATAGCGGATTCTAGCAGCCATTCTTTCAGGGCATCATTCCGCAGCCAGGAGTCCTCGTAACAAAAGTATCTCTGCTCCAGACTGATGTACAGAATCGAGAACCGATTTCCCCAATGGTGCACTGGATCAGATCTTCTAATGGCCTTTCTTTGATTCGTACACTCATCATGTAAATGTACAAATACACCGCCATTCCAATCATCCTCAATGGACGGCCTAATCGCCTGCATGTTGGCCTAGCCAACCTCTGCCGAATATATCTAGCCATGTAAGGGCGCTTGCCGTCAACATTGTACAACCCGTGCGCCGCCCATGCAACACTGCTATGCGATAACAGAGTAGAGTAGAGAAACCAGTGATAAAGCCAGTGAACTCCGAAGGAAACACCTATATAAAATGCGGAGTTGTGGCCATTTCGAGTCACGCAGCCATCCGGCCCGATTCGGCTGCTGGAGGCGGAGGCACCTGTTAAAGACACGAGTAAGTGAATGCTCCAAAACCAAGCAGGTAAGAGTTTTAACGTACGTCCAGTCTAGTGTTCTCGGCCATGACTCTTTGTAGCCCAATTCCTACCCCTTCAATTACCGCTAGGAAGATCGCACACATGATCGCACCGTTCCGCGCAGCTTTCACTCCGCCTCTTATTGCCAGCGCACCACCTGTGAAGAAGCCTGCAATGATTGAATTGTATGGGTCCTCCTTTTTCCTGATGCCCTTCACGGCGCAATCAAACGTGCTGAACATGCCGCCCCAAACACCAAAGTTGCCGCCTGTGACTGGTGCTCGCGCTTTAATTGCTGTAATCATGCCTATCCGCCGTTCGCCATAGGGAGAATTCCGGAAACCCTTGATGCCATGCCAAAGAGAACCACCAATAGCCCCCATGCAGAATGCGCCTCCAAAGTCGGATAGGGTGACCCAGGGGCACGGGTCTCTTGAGTGGTCCATAATGAGGACAGGCAATCGGATGAAGCGAAATTAACTGATTGAAGAAGGTTCAGACGAGGATCGAAGATGGTGGCCGACCGTTTGCGGTTACTGGGTAAGGAGAGAAGGTGGAGGGTGCAGAGGCTGAGGTTGTGACAACGCGCGCAGTGTAGGCGGATGGAGTCGGCTTCGACAAGGATGGGATCCGAAAAGGCTCAGTAAAGAATTAGAAAGTAGGCCTCAGTCTCGTCAGGTGAATAAGAGAAACCCCACACAGTATTTACTCGGTTCTATGTCATGATGGCAAGACTCGATATGCTCCGACAAAAGTTCTTTGACCAGAGCTAAACCCTTTTTGTACGAACGACTTTGACAACGAAATCTTCCGTCAAAACCCCGACCCCCGACCGCCCGCCGCTTTTATCTCACGGAAGCTGCCTTGCTTCTGGTCTATATATTCGTCACATCCCACGTCCTGGCCAACACTTGTTAATGCATCTCTGGTCGAAGTCTACCATCGATATCCACCACGCCGCTTTATCTTCTCTTCTTCAGCCGTTCCGACTGCGCCCCCGGGTTAGCATTCCTAGCTTCCCTGGGGTGTCACCAGTTTCACCTCAATCTCAATTATCCCCAATGACTGGCCAATACCGACCCCTTGAACGGGCCTGGCGCCGGTGATGATGATGACTGTTGCCTAGAGCCTCCATGTGGTGCATGCGAGGGTGCCTAAGACGACCTTACTTCCATCCTCCCGATGATTCAAGCCTCTCCTTACCGACCGTGACAACACAGCTGGCACGACTCCTTGACCTTAATGCGGGGCCACTGTCTAGCTCGGAGTACGACTAAGCTACTGAGAAAATCGCCACGAGAGCTAACGGGAACCGGGCGCCGCCGTGGTTACGAGAGCCCCACACAGCTGACAGCCCCCGTTGAAAGGGCCAGCTGAGACTGTCAGTTGAAAGTGCGAGTGACCGATCAAGAAAATGCTGCAGAATCAACAGGAGGCTACTTTTCACAGTGGGCGTCTCGCCAGGTAACAGGCCGTACGCATTTTGGGCTGGATACCTGGCGTCCCTGTACGGACGAGCTGCGCGCGGGATGAGACATCTCGCAGCCAATGGGGCAAAACCCCCCGCCGATCAGGAGACTACGGCGACGTTGGTTCGAAGCCCCATCATACATACGCGAAGGACTTTCCGGCGCGAGCAATTGCCCTTCTCCCTGCTCTGAATTTGAGGGGTCCAATTGGAGAAAATGGCGCATCTCTCCTTGTATCACTGAAGAAAGGGCCGGTCGTATAGTGGGGCCGACTCGTCATTTTATGGGCTCTTCTGGCACACTGGCGGCGATATTGCTGCGTGAATAGCCCAATTAGACGAGATATAGCCAGAGTCTAGAATGTTTCAGAGCCAAGATCGAGCATTCCGCCGTAACGTTACCTTCAGGCAGCAGCTGTGGGGTCGGTGAAAGCGAATATTGCGCTCAGGCGCGCCTAGGTGCGACGACCCAGGCCGCAGCGGTGAAGTCTGGAGGCTTGACGAGAAGGGCAAGGCGAGAGAGCGGGCGCGATATCGACATTTGCGATACTCTGGATGGGATCAGGAGCTGTCACCAAAGGAACAGGCGGAAGTCCACGATAACCACTGCCACGTCAGCTGCCGTTGCTCTGTGCGTGAACGGGAGCGCAGCTATTTTCCTTACGATATTGGAGTACAAGAAAATTTGTTGTTTTACACTAAATTAGGCCTGCAAGCGTATTAGATCGTTATAGGGCGCATTTACTGTATCAACAATGACGAGCGCGCCAAAGCCCGCACGCGCTCACGTGAATGACCACGCCAACACGATTGACGCCACAAATCCAAGGCCTGTTGATCTAATCGCAAAGCCCGGCTTGCGATTGCCCATCCGGCGTTCAGGCTCCTGCCGAGGATAACAACACCAAAGCTTCTATACAGAAGTTAACAGCGGTAATATAGCGACCGCGAGGTGACTGCCAATTGTATCCTGTGTAGTAACGGAAGGATTAGTCATCAAAGTTGGAGGGGCGTGGTTGTTCGAAGGGCGGGGATGTATCAGGGGAAACAATTGGACAGCTTATCGGTCGTGACACAATTTGGGATATGTGCCTGCGAGAGATGCATGCCTGTGAGATGCATGTCTACGAGCGATTTACTTCTACCAGAGAAGCATGCCTACTAGAATTACATCTATGGTAGACATATCGACGAGATACACGCATGTCTCGCGGGCATGTATCACTCGTGGGCAGGCACCTCTCGCAGGCAGGTATCTCTCGCAGGCATCTACATAGGCATACATCTCTCCCGACAATGCTTCTTACTTATGTGTATCTCACAGGCGTGCATCTTGAGGCTACCGTGCCTAAGCCCGCCTTACCCGAAGTGTGTCCCAAGGCCGATAAGCTGTCCAATTGTGGTTCCCGTTCAAAGTGGGTTGTTCGCGAACCAAACCACTCGTTGGACTCAGCCTGACTGGTTCTGGGAGCCCACATTCGTATTGTGCCAATAGGAAAGCTACACGTAACACGTGTGTTTGGCGAAGCCGAAGGCAATTCAGCGCTCGGTCTTCCTAGGTGCTTCAACGCCCAATGCTCACACCTCTGCTTGGTACTAAAATTGGCCATCCCTTCACTTCCTGGCTTATAATGAACGAAGCGCTTCCTTCCCATTGGCCCTACCCCATCAGAATCCCGACAACTTGTAGCTTTCGACTCTACAGTCGAATCAGAAGCTTATCTTTACTCTTAACTAGGCACTCTCCAGGTGTTTAGGAATTATCTGAGCCTTTCCTCCACTTTTCCTATCGACAAGAAGAAATGAACTCCGTGAACCCGACCCCAAACCAAGAAAGAGGCTGTGGGATATGCGGAAATGTCCCTGGCGAGACACATTGCTCCTGCGGCGAAGAATTTTGTGCAACTTGTTTCCAGAACCATACCAGGCGTAACCCGACTCATCGCAGGGCAGGCTCAAGCATTGCTGAGAGATTCTGGTCCTGGGCTGTGGGCCATTGGGCAAGCCTGACGAACGAGGCTACAAGGCGGGAGCAGTTCCAAAAGGATGAAGGCGCCAAATGGTTTGGCCTTGCTGTTGAAAAGTCTGGGTCCGATCGTATCGCTTGGATCGTAGAGACGCCGCGATTTTCCAACCTCGTCGAAGACTCGGTGCACTATCTTGATGGCAGTCCCAGCCGACAGTTTCCAAGCATTGTCTCCTTTGTCGGAGATACCGGTGCTGGAAAGTCGACGCTTAGTAAGTTAACATCTAACTCAGCATATTTGGAAGGATGGGACTGACAGTGCCTGTCGATAGTTCGTTCATTGATCTCTAATTCCAAACAAGAGTCAGAACTGGACGGCCTTGAAGCTCCAGTACCTGGAAGCGATTCTGGATCCGCTAGCTGTATTCCCACAACCGGTGAGGTTAACCTGTACTCCGATCCTGAAACATTTGGCACACAGTCACCTCGTTTTTACGCCGACTGTGAAGGAATGCTCGGCGCCGAACCAGTTGCTGCACAACATCAGAAATCTTGGAATAAGTGTGGTCGCCGGTATCTTATTGAGGAGAAGGACGGCAAGCAGATCGATCGAAGCACTGCAGTCAAGACAATATACCCAAAGTTTCTGTACATTTTCAGTGATGCCATCTGCATGGTCACAAAGAATCAGAGGTCCTGGGCCGACACTGCAGTGAAACTCCTTGAGTGGAGTGCAATCGGTGCACGAAATACTGTCAATCAGTATGCGCTTCCAGCTGCCATCATCATCTTGAATCAACCAACGGTGGAGGATGAGAGATGGATTTCGGAAGACCAAGGTGCTACAACTGAGGATTTCTTTAACTCTATCGAGCAGGAAATTGTTGAGAACGCGACCTTACGAGAGATGGCGCAGAACGTATGTTAACTGTACCATCAAAGTCAAAATTTACTTTCTAACAGCTTGCGTAGAATGGTGATAAAACGATGAAAGAGCTTTTACTGCGGAACTTCTCCAGTGTTCACGTCCATTACGTCCCTCTCTCAGGATTTAGGCGGCTTGGAACGTCCGAAACAATTCTCCGGCAGATTTCTCGCCTTTCTCAGCGAATCAAGGACGACTGCGCACATGTCCAACAAGCAAGAGGAGAAGCATGGAATCGATTCGACTCAAAACAGTTGTCCATTCTATTTGATTACGCTTTCAAGCATTTGATATCGGAAAGCGCGGAGCCATTCGATTTTAGCAAATGTCGCCGTCAAACCGCCCTTCCTGAATCTATCGACGGCCACATGGCTGAATTCCTTAAGCGCAGTCTCGGCAATGGGATTGAACGGAACTTCTCGTACGCGTCCTCTGTAATTTCGTCGAGCTTGATTCGCCACGCGTCAAAGGCAGAGGGTACGGGTAAGCAAATTATACTCCCTGCTTGTATTTGAAACTTTCTTGAGTTGCTCTCAAGGCTAATCAGGCTAACCATGTCAATTTCCAAATAGAGCTTGTTTACTTCCCGTTTGCAATCTTCGATGACAAGATAAAGCGAATTTGCAAAAGGGCTGTAGAAGATTTCCTCGATAACGGATTGCATTGCATCTACCTCCATCCGGCCTCAGGCGAGAGATGCGCGAATACCAAATCCGGTCACGCCAGAGGACATCAAAGTGCATCTGGAGATTATCTCGATGATGGACTCTTCATCAGTGGGGAGTTCAACTCAACTAATTTTCTGCGCGCTATAGAGGAAAAGGTCACCTCGCTTCTCCGAGAAATCAATAGTAGAGACACAGATTGGCAAGAACGAAGGCGTTTCGCAATTGAAAATCACAGGCAGATTCTTCAATCCGCATCGGATTCGTTCTTCTGGGGGAATTTCGACCAGCCACGTGTCCATGGCATGTCTTCTACGCTACACCCTTTCATCCAAGTACCCCGCAAACCACGAGGGACCGTTCGTACTAGCACTTGTTTCGCTTGTCTCTTTGGTCGGCCGGAGTACCGCTTACCGTGTGGTCATGTGCTGTGTAGTGACTGTATGCGCGACTTCGACCAATCTGATGAGAACGAGAAATATCCGGGTGTCGTTATTCACAAAAAGTGCGTCCTTTGTTCTTCCGCTGAACCCAGCAGCCAGTGGCCACTGAAGATTCAGCTAAATCCAGAAATATCCGGGGTGCGAGTCTTGTCTCTCGATGGAGGCGGCGTTCGAGGAATTGTCGAATTGGCGGTCTTGAGACGGCTAGAAACATGTATCGGTCTCGGATTACCTCTAGGCGAATTTTTCGACCTAATTGTAGGGACAAGCGCGGGTATGTAACCTTGAGTTTCACTATTAAGATGCCTGACCGGAGTTTCTGACTTGCAATATATCATAGGAGGCATGATAGCTCTAGCTATGGGAGTCCACAAATGGAATGCTGACAAGTGCATTCAGAAATTCCGCGCTCTTTGCGAAGGTGGATTCAGTGTCAAATGGTTCACAAAGACCACTGGCATCGGATGGCTAGCTAGGTGGCTTCGTGGTTCGATTTACGAGACGGGGCCACTAGAACGCGCACTTCAGAAAGCTTACCCGTCAAAGGGGCTGTTTGGGCTTCGCCGTGGCACGGAAGGACGTCTTTGCAACTTGGCTAGGGTTGCGGTGACGACGACTGTCAATTCCGAATGCAAGTTGTTCGCAAATTACAACTGCGGGAACTCTAAATACTACCTGAATTCAGAAACGAATACTTGGGAAGCGTAAGCGCTCCGGCTCTGTTCACAACGTCGTTCGGTAGCGTGTTAACTAAAGTTTCTGCTCGGGCAGGGCGCGGTGCACCTCAGCTGCACCTATGTACTTTGATTCGTATCGAAGTGCTGATGCCGGGGAAGAGTGTCGCGATGGTGGCCTGAGAGAGAACAACCCTGTCCAGATCGCAGTGGACGAGAGCAAAGTAGTCTGGGGCGAAAAAGTTCCATTCGATTTGATCCTATCAGTCGGCTCCGGTTTAGCTGAAAAACCGCAACAGGCACCATGGTCAGGGGGTATAGTCCCAGACTGGATTTATGAAATGCTACAGACTCTGCTCGCGACCATGAACGGTGAAGAAGCCTGGAAACGATTCATACGAAGTGCGGAACACGGGGTGCGAGCCCGGTCGCACCGTCTGAATGTGAGATTCAAAGGAGGGCAGGAACCCGCTTTGGATGACACTCAACAGATCGACAAGATGCAGAGAGAAGCCGAGGATTACAGCTTTCCCGCCTCACAGCTCCAATTCGCATCTCTCCCACTCATTGAACCACCCGTGGTGGACGGATTGCAAGGAATCGCTCTTCGACTCCGAGCTAGTCTGTACTTTTTTCACCTTAAGTCTATTTCGTTCAGTGAGAACCGAGCGGCTGCGATCATCAAAGGCTCCATTTGTTGCCGCCTGGGTCCAGAATCAGACGCTCTGCGAGTGCTATTGGAAGGCACTGTCAGCTTTCGTGTTAAGGGGAGGGTGGTTGATATACCTCAAAATGCGCACCAAAATCCATTGAGGCTCGAGGCTTGTTTTCAGCAGGAGCTATCACACGATACCGAGCCATTACGGATCGATGCGAAGTTTACAAGCGGAAATTTCGTAACAATTAGCGGATTTCCAAGCACGTTAAAGGTGGGTTGGAATCAAGCCGTTGGTTGAGATATCTGACCTCTTTTTACTAGGTCCTACAGCAGATTGACGCTGGAGTTAGCAGTTGGTAGTATTTGTCATTTCAGTCCTTTGCGGCTTGCCCTTGTGAAATCCAGAAGGCATTGGGGGTACGCGAGTAGTAAATTTTGGTTTTGTCCCTAAATGTCCTGTTAGCTAAAATAGGACTAGTACAGCCTTTCGCTCTAGTAGCTGCTCCCCTCGGCCACGCCGGTGTGCTCGTATATCAAGTAGGCTGTGCTTTGAGATGCCGAGGTACAGTAAGTATAGTGGCAAGCATCGTACGTATATCAGGAAGCTGGTCTTCCTGTCCTACTAGATAGCTCAAGCAATTCAGCATCACCATTCTGAGTCTGACATGTCCCTATGTCTCTCCTAGTCTCGCGGTAATTGGGCTCCTCCGCGGAGGTCTTCACACGTGGCCGGGCCTGCACTCTCAACTCTTGTTTGCTCTGATAGATTTCACTGCAGTTCTGGTAACACTACAGCCTCTTGTTTATTGCAACGGTAGTCTATGGATGTGCTACTCTCAAACGTAGGTCACGTGCACTAATCGCAAGCCCGAGCTTGCGATTAGAATCTGGTGGTCAAGAAGATGCTGTATTGCTTGTCCTGTCTACCTGGGTCGCGAGCTGATACTTGTACATTCAGACCTAGCCACCCTGTGTGATCTAGGGGGTTCCATCGTCGTCACCGTCGTCGTCACCACCCGCCATCTTGCGTACCTGGCTGACGTGTATAGACCGTACCTGAAACGTGGGCTATCCAGAACAGGTAGTAACCAAGACAGACGTCGTACACGCCAAGGTGTACACCAACTTCCATAAAAGGGCGAAGGGCTGTACTATACCTATTTTAGCTGACAGCTCCTTTTACCACTTATTGGAGCCACTATCCCTTTCCCCACGTAGACGTCGCACAAGCTACACATCCTTTGACTCTGCAATATTGCTTAGTTATGACCCGTTAGGTGCTGGGAATATGACTCACCAATGGTAACCTGTTTCGCAAGTGAGGCACAGAGATTTTGTATCCTTGAAAAGTGACACGAGACAAGACTCTGTAGCCTCCCGCGACGCCCCGATCGCCGCAGATTGGAACCGATAGCCCGGTCCACTCCACCCTGGTTTTACGTCCTCGGCAATCTCGCGAACGAGCATTTGGAAAGGGGAGTTTACGGATAAGCAGATTCGACAGGGAATTCCGGCCACAGGTAGATTCGGGTATTGAAAGGCCTTAAGATGTACGCCTGGTACATGCCCATGAAATGCATGTCCATGAGATATGCGCCCATGGCATCCATCTGCCCCGAATCATCCCGTGCTCCATCAGCCTCAACAGCGCCCTCAAGACTAGAGGAAAGTGAGGGACGTTCAAAGCGGAAGCGGCGGCATACAGATCGGTATGAGGAAGGCGTTGAGGACGGCGAGCTTCCGGAATCGCAGCACGGTGCGATTGACCAGCGAGGTTGGATACGTATATGCGACTGGTGACGGCGAGGTCATTACGACGGTGAGGACGTATAGATAGATGCCCCATACATAGGCGCATACAACTACGTCAGCGACCCCTCCATGCAGAAGCAGACTTTGTGTCCCCCCGATACATCCCTGGGGGCACGGATTCGGAATTAGACCCCTGTTTATAGTGGGTGCAAGGGAGCAGAAAGCAGCGACGAAAGGCACCAGATTCGGCGCCCTTTGAGATGTACGGATTCTGCGAGTGCACAAACCACACCCTATCCCCACGTGGTGAAAATGCCCTCTGTGATGAAATTGACTAACAGGTGAGGCATGACTCAGTATTCAATGGGGCATTTTTCTATGCGCGAGTACCATTTGTATCGAAAATTACGGCGGCTGAGGCTTATTTTACGCTCGATCACTTTAAGCTATGCAGAGGTGCTATTTTAACAGCTGCTCCGACATAAGACCAGGTGCGGTCCGGTATGTAATCCGAGGCTCGATCCTTATAACGGACGCACACATACCTTGCCTTGATAATCGAATCTAGTCTATAGGAATTGCCACGGTAGACGGAGCTGCTTTCGTGAGTTGGCTGTAAAGTGGTGTTTCCCCGTACATACCGCCAAGCTTTTGCGCCCATGCTGTTTAAGTGGGGCCAACATTTGCCTGCGACGCCTGCGCTTTCTGCTGCGCACCTGCATGTTCCTCGTATTTGGGAGGATGCGACCAGATCAACCAGCCATGCAACACACTCCCTGCAAGCCTTCCTACAACTACACATGGCAAGACCACAAAGCGTCAGACTGTCGTTGTACTGTCAACACCCAGCAGATCCACGTGGGGGCGCTACGCCCGCCGCAAACCACCACGGGTAGACAAGGTGGTCAGACAACAGTCCCTCACTCCTAATGAAGAGAATACCCTTGTCGGCGAGACTACTGCGAACCTCGGCATCTATAAGTAGCCATCATGCGATTGCTTCATACCAGAGATATGGTTTTCGAAGAATTCACCGAGCGTGAGATTCCACCTTACGCTATTCTGTCGCACCGATGGGGGAAGGATGAAGTGTCCTACCAAGAGCTACGCTGCCTGACAGAAACCAACGAGAAGAGACGCGAGGCTCTCGAGCAGGTGTGGGATATTTCTTACGTTAAGAAGCAGGGTAGGGGATTTGAAAAGATCAGACGCATCTGTACTTATGCCTTATACCAGGACTTCATGTGGATATGGATCGATACGTGCTGTATCAATAAAGAGAGCAGTGCGGAATTGGGCGAGGCGATCAATTCGATGTTTAATTGGTACAGGAAAGCCACTGTGTGCTATGCATATCTTTCAGACGTCCGAAAGTCAGACACAGGAATCAAGGAACAACATTTCCAGCAAAGTGAATGGTTCTTGCGAGGATGGACACTTCAAGAGTTGCTTGCCCCTAGCTCTGTCGTCTTTCTTGATGCCGAGTTCGAGATCATTGGTTCTAGAACCGTCCTTGAAGAGGCCATTGAATTAGCTACCGGCATCGACCGGGACTGCATTAGTGGTCGAAAGACGATATTCGATGAAAGTGTAGCCACCAGGATGTCGTGGGCTGCCAGGAGGACGACTACTCGAGTAGAAGACCTTGCATACTGTCTTATTGGTATCTTCAACATCAACATGCCCCTGTTGTATGGTGAAGGTACAAAGGCATTCCGGAGATTGCAGGAAGAAATCATTCGAAGCTCAGATGACGAAACAATATTTGTCCATACCCACGCACTACACACTGGCCCACAAGCATTGGCTCATCATCCACGGAACTTCCTTCATCCCGCGAAAGTGTTGAAGTGGGTGCCTGAACGCTTTCTAGGTACGGCCATCGGGTCCACTTCATACACAATGACAAATAAAGGCGTGCAGATGAAAGTGCCTTTCGTACGTATTGACGAAGCACAGCGTGGTATGTTGTTGAATTGCCATTTCGAAGGACAGAACTACCCCGTCATTATTCCTATCACACCTGTCAAATTGGGAGATCCTTTCTCCTCCGACGTTGAGAGTAGCAAATTCTCCCGTGTTTCTCAAAACGTTTGGAGGATTAGAGTGCACACATCGCTTGAAGAAGACATTGACAAAGCGAAGATGTTGATAGACATCGCACTGCAGGGGCGTGGCGACCCATTCGAATATGACACAATATATCTGAGATAATGAACTCAAAATTTCCGATATCCAGAGGCACCGCTCGTATCTGTTGTGGGTTGCAAAAGGTCTGTAACTGCGGCAATTTTCCAGCTTCATGCTATGCTCATACGCCTTACTTACCCCGCGAACGGCTCCATCATTCTCCACGTAGCGACCACGAACCCACTCCCAGCTACCGCTGTGGCCATGAAACAGATGTGCGGGACAATCTCCTGGTCGTGAATCCAAGATTTGCTGGATGTCTGCATTTGAGATCCTCAGACATAATGTCAAGTATTGAACGAAGCGGATATCGAGTGCTTTGTGATCTACTGAATCGCAGCAATGTGCTAGGACTTCCCAGAGCAGCGTTGTGGTGGGTTTGGAGTAGCCAGGCCGGATAAACTTGACTCTTTTGCCCCATGCAAATTGGGTTCTGCGCCCGGGCGCACCATTTGCGAGGTCCACGACTGGGTAAACCCTGTCCTGCGGGTCAGAGCAGAATGTGTGGCTCGCAATCTGGAACCAGGTGGGAAGCAGTAGCTCATTCCACTCCATGGTGCTCGCAAGCAAAGTGTTCTTCAAAACGTTATCAGCACTTTCCCGGAGTTGTTGTTTTACGCCGAAACAGTGTCTGTACTTCTCAATGTCCTGTTCAGTCAGGAGATCAGACATGTCCATATTTGGATCACTGGAGAGCACTTTCCCGTACTGAAGGAAGTTGCGAAGTTTGTTCACCGCACGACGGACTTCTCTGCGCAGGGTGTTGAACCTGATGCTGTGAGAACTGCAGTGAAGTATGACACTGTCATGATTCTGAGATATTTCTTGTAGTATCCAGGTTCGTTTCCAGTACTCACGACCGCACAGTGATGCGAGCCCATTCCAGAGGGCTGACACTCTTCATAGAAAGCTCCCCTCCTAATGTGCCCTTAACATACACTGTACTTGGAGGGCCGTCCTGCTGATCATCGTTCAACTTTTTGATGATAGCATCACTGCCAGCTTCTACCTCGAAGCCCAAATCTGAAGATTGCATGCCGATAGAGGTTTCCCCTAACTATGCGAAAACTTGCGAGGCTGAACGGCATATAAGACCCCAATCCGGCTCTGCTGTCCTCTTCTCGTGTAGGTTTGGGTCAATCTGCCTACACTACCTCCATTGGTCAAGTCGATTGGAACCCGAAAACCTTGCGCAAATCAACCTCGCGTCGCTCAGCAGATGAAGATCGCCTCTTCTGGATCCTACTGTCTAGGTCGGCCCGTCTCAAAACCTACGCATCGCCGTCCAATCCGGGCTCTATGCCTTCACATAGGCACAATTGGCGCCACGCAACCAGCGAAGATCACGGTAGCTTGATCATCTGGACCCTCTTTCTCCGACACTAGCTTCCAGTCTTCGCCTACCTTCCGGCCCTGATGACGAGGTAGCTCAGCAAACAGGTCCCGGCGAGGCAAGCCGTTTGGCTCGAGCCACGCCCAGCTGAGGTATTTGGATCGCTAATCATCTAAGCCTTTCGGATTCATGCGAATGTCCGGACAGTGCTTGCATGAAACCGCGTCGTACTTATCCAGCGTACAGCCTTCATCTCCGGACTTTGCAACTGCCCATTGTGTCGGCGTTGAGTTCATCCAAGGTGAGCGCCGGACCTCTTCATCCCTGAGAAACCCCGTTGGGTACTAGAAATAGGCTGATACCAGACATAGGCTGATACCAAATATAGGTCAATATCAGAAACCCGTTGGCACGAGAAATGTGCTATGCTGGGTATGAACATGTTCAGCCCTCAGCTTCTTTCGAGTCCAAAGCCAGCATTGGCTCCTTGCCGGTTGATGGACACTGCTCAGTGATACAGATACTATTGCAGAAGAGAAGAATGGCATCGAAGATGAGACAGGCGTGAAAGGTGGAAAGGGAATTGAAAGTGATAGAGCGAAAGAATGTAATTAGGACTCTTGAGGTTGATAGAAGTAACTGAGAGTGTTTCAGTCGTAAGGGAAAGGCAAGGCTGACCTACGCCTCACTACCTGCCGCTGTCCAGAATGAGGCAGGGCTGCCGGGGGGCAACTTTTGGCAGTGCTGCTGGTGCTTGTCTCGTACTAGTGCGACTTAATGTCGTTAAGTTCATTCCCTATTAGTCCAAAAGGGCGAGTAAGTCGGCAGCCTGCCCGCAGCTCGGCGAAAATACGCCACAGAAATCCAGTGTCAAGAAACGGTCACTCTCCTCTTCTCATTGGCTGAAGAATTTCATTTCTTGACACGCGTCCGACTAGGCCCGCAGAATGCTGCTGTCCAAAACCTCGTTTGACAGCGGCGACAATATTGTGCTCCCATCAATGTGCAAGATTCAGCAACACACCACATCCACAACATGTTGTTCAGCACATTCCGATAGCCTCACAGTGAAACGGATGAGATTAATGAGAAATCGGTTTGCATTCGAATATTGCAAAGTTAGGCTTTGGTTGTTGAGCCTCCGAGCTGAAAGAGAAAACCAGCCCAAATCAAGACAGCGGGTTTAGTGCCAGCCTGCAATGTACACCTGTTGATCGATTCCTTCTCTACCCCGCCGAAGCTTTTGCCCCCTCTTTCATACATCTCCCCGCTCTCCCCACCCCTATCCATGTTCATTTCCTTGTTTACTGCATTCCCCGTCAGGAAAGCTACGGGCGACGCCTGGTCCCAGCACATACTATCTAATTGTCGCCGCAATGCGTGTCTTGTTGATTTGCCTTTCCACCCTTGTCCTCTTGATCTCCTGCGCTGCTGCCGACAATGCCACGATTCTCTATCCAACTGGCAACAACATCACCTACAATTACAATGATGAAGTTTCCGTTACTTATAGGACACCATGGGTGTCAGGAGCCAATTTGACCCTTTTCTGTGCTGAGTCGACTAATAATCAAGGGTGGTGCGACCAACCGTCATTCGCTCCACGTAAGTACTACTGGCGATGTCAGCGAGGCTCGATATTTCCACTCACTACTCCATACTAATTAATACCTTTTGGATGTGTACTAGTTAGCCAGGATGGTGTTTACATATATCACGGTATTGGAGAAACTCTTCTGCAGTACATTGTCCAGTTCCCGGTGCTATGTTCCCTGGGCCTCTACCCCTTTCGACCATCCGAGGGAACGGAATTACTCACTGCCACTTTTACAATGACATCAGTGGACCGCGCAGCAAACACATTTCAAATCTCCAGCACATACTTAGCCCCACTGACGACGTCCATAACGACCACGACAGCCTCATCTTCTACCACATCACAGAGCACATCGCCTATCCGTCCGTCAAATGCCGCCTCGCTTCCGACTTCAGCCTCCACCACATCCTTGAATTCCTCCCTCACCCCGCAACCCTCATCAGGAGGAGGTCTCAGCACGGGTGAAAAAGCCGGCATCGGCGTCGGCGCCGGCGTGGGAGTCCTGCTCGTCGTGGCTATCGGCGTATACCTGGTGCGGATGCAGCGTCGGCTCTCACACGCCGAGGCGCAGCTCACCCTGGTCCGCCAGTCACAGCAGTTCCTACAGCAGCAGGAGCAGAAGGACGATGTATCCCCGATGCATCCCCCCCACCAATCTTATGGAAGGAGTGAGCTTCCGTCAGATTATTTGCAGGATCAGCGACCACACTATGAAAGTGATGGGAGACCGGTGTTGCAGGTGGAGTGAGTGAAGAAGGTGAGTGAGAGGGCGAGTGATTGACTGCTTGTTCTGTGTCGGTGTGCGGTCCTAAGCTTGGATATGAGATTTCATTGCATGACTGTCACTCACGTAAAATCATTGGTGATCAACCTCAAACTCTTTCGTCAACAAGATCTGATCTTTTTGCATTTCTATGATGCGTGATAGGTGTAAAACAAGCAGAGTATTTGATAACCAACTCGTCCATTATAAGCCAAACACAAAATGGTATCTTTTCTCACCCAAATATTCCGTCGTTCATCAATCCGTAAGTCATAACATTTCCCAGCCTGGCGTGTCCCAGCCCGGCCAATCATTTCCTTTCCCTTTTTGTTTCTCCTCTCAACTCCTCGTCGAGCTCCCATCATCTCGGTGAAACATCCTCCTCAAAGGACTCGGCTTCTTGACCTTGATCAGCGGCCTGTCCCCCTTTTCGCTGGTCGAAAAATGACTCCCTTCTCCGCTGGCCCTGGAACTCCCCTTGGAAGAACTCCTTACACTCTTCTCCTTCTTACTCTTCCTACTCTTCTTCCCTTCCTTCACCTCCCTCATCCGCGGATCCATCGGCAAATGGCCCATGCTAGCCGCAGCAATGGGTGTAATGAACTCCCCTTCCACACTTGTCGCCCCGCTAACCACACTTGCGTTTTCCACATCCTCTCCTATGCCCACATCCGCGATTCCACGACGCCAATGCTCAATCCGGTTCACGTCTTGACCAATTTCGAGCATTTCGTCTACTCCTTCATCCTTTTCCGCATTCTTCTCCTTGATCTTCTTGATAATCTTGTAACCTCCAAACATCACAACCGTGATCCCCAACCCAACGCCCACCGCGATCAAGAACTCAGGCGCGGCTAGTAGCGCAAAAACAGACGGGGCCCCGGCCTTCAGCGCCGTCAACGCACCAGGAGCCATCTTGGACGCGAGGTTCGAGATTTCGGCGAGAGTGAGTGCGACGGCGGCCATCGCGTCTGGGTTCTTTTGCAAGTGCGCAACAATCGCTTTGACAGAGTGCTGGGCACAGTTGGCCTCGTCGAGGAGCATTTTTGCTTTCGTGACGAGGCTGCTCAGCTCTTGTTGCTGTTTTTCGACAGGTGGGTTGTAACGAACGGGCGCGCCTATTGATTCAGGATGGTATTCGCCATAGGCGAGGTCCATGTCAATGGCGCTCACAGAGTGGGAGCGGACAGGGGTCCGCGGACGGCGCACGGGGAGGGCGAGGTCCATATCTGTGTGTGCGCGTACGATTCCGCGGGATGAACTGTGAGCGCTGGAGGAGGTCGGAGTGGAACGCGATACGCCGTAGACGTCTTCTTGGAGGTGTGGTGGGATGTGAGTGGGTGAGTGGCGCCGAGAAGGTGATCGCGGTGATACAGAGGTCCCGCTCCTAGCTGAAGAGCTAGAATGGCCACGTTCACCTGTAGGAGGCCGCACACGCAGGTCTGAACCTCCTCCTTTCCGGGTTGATCGCGAGCGATCTGTTCTCGATTCTTCGGCGAGAGACACCGCCTTTATTGCTTTTCGCAGCTCATACTGTTCCTTTGCTTCTCGCTCAGCGCGGATCTCGGCTTTGCGTTCTCGGTAGGCGGATTTGGCTTCGCTGAAGACATTTTTCAATTGTTTACTCTGTTGGGACATCGGTTAGCACATGTTTGGAGGAGTGTATCCGGGGAGAACAGCTTACTGTGCTGATTGCTTTGCCCGACTTGTCGAAGATTGCTATTGTTTGCGCCAGTTGTGCTGCCATGATGATATTTCGTGTGTTCTATGTGTTAGATTGGGAGAGTTGATGCTTGGATTGTCTTTGATATGCAGTTTCGCAAGGTGCAGAGGCGCCGAGGATATAAGAATTCTAGGTCGCTGGTTACGTGTTGACAAAGCGCTCAACAAAGAGAGTAGCGGCGGCTATTTGTGCTATCAATGGCACCAGGTCATTGCTTGACAAAGGCGAATGGCGGCTGGAGGGGGTTCTCGTCTATGAAATAGAATAGCTCTTGAGAGGATAAGATGGGTCGCTTGGGGTGAAAGAAGAAAGAGTGTGCCGCGGAGGAGCCCGAAAAAGAAATTTCAAGTGGCAGTCAGGTGGGAAGAAGCTTTATTTGCTGGCGGTAACTGATTGCCAGAGACCAATACGCGGAGGATGATTCGGTCATGCCGCACGCTCTCCCTACAAAATCTCCAAAAGCCCCAGCGGCTTGCAGGGTATACGTGGCTGTGCACGGCGATCCAGACCGCCAATTGACCCAAAGAATGCGCCTTTTCCTCAATTGGCTACGATCGTCGGGCGCCACGACTTTTTAAGCCACTGGAGCCGCCAGAAGCTTCGCCCTTCCCAGCTGAATGCTTACGACGCTTTCGCACGATTCGGGCCTCCTTACGGCCAAGACTTCAGGCATCAGAACGCGTACCCTCCTCTTGTTTCCACGATAGAAAGTTACACGTGGACCTGATCGGGGATCCCCTAGACTAAAACAAGCTTAATCAACAAAAACTTCAAAGAGAAATTAGCATCTGCCAAAGCAGAAAGCAGAACAGCAAAACCTCAAGGACATTCAAGAAAACAGAGACACCGCCTTCCAATGCGCACTGATTTTACTTAGCGCACTTCTAACTTCTCGCCTTGCCTTTCAACGCCATACAACGCAGGGCTTCTGGATAGACCAAGGAGAAGTCCTGGAGAAACGGGCGCGGTTTTCCTTCAGAGCATCTTTCTCTCGACCTGCCGGATGCTGATCCGATCGGAATGTCTTCCGAAAATCTCTCCCTCCGTGAAAGACCGTGTTTGACTGATCTCAACGTGATATCTAGAGACTTCCGTAGTCATGGGCGCATAATTTCGCCATTTATGCTTTGTTGAAAGACCTCATACAAGCTGAATGAGCCGCTTTTCGAGTCTGGCTGAGTCATCCATGACAAATTGGCAACGAATGAACTACATAGCCACTATTTCCTGGTGGTGCTTTGAAATACAGTTCACAGTATACCGACTACAAATATACAGTGACAATCCATGCATTTTCTCATAGGTGTTTCCTTGTTATTGGTAGACGGATAAAACCTCCCAAGTATCACCATCCGACAAGTACAATTACCCTACAATCCACCACCAGACCCCCCTCTCAACCATATCTTACCTCCTTGTCCTCCCGACAAGAGCGCCAGCCATGCCCATCTCCTCCCAGCCCATCCTCCCCCACGCCAAAATCTCACCGTACCGTGCCTCACGCCGTGCCCACTTCGATGAGGGCTGGCTCGTCGCCGACCGCAGCTTCAACTTCTCGGACTACTATAGCCCGAGTTTCGAGCACTTCGGCCCCATCCGCGTCCTCAACGAAGACCGCGTTGCCCCCCGGACAGGATTCCCCACGCACCCGCACCGCGACTTCGAGATCTTCAGCTACGTCCTCAGTGGCGAGTTGACGCACCGCGACTCCACGCTCGGCGGCGAAGGGCAGAGCCAAGACAAGAAGTTGTTCTACCGCCTCAAGAGGGGCGATGTGCAGTTCACGTCTGCAGGGACGGGGGTTACGCATTCGGAGAAGAATGAGCACGGGAGCGAGTGGGTGCATTTCTTGCAGATTTGGGTCCTGCCGTGGACCAAGGGCCTGAAGCCGAGGTATCATACCGAGACCTTCCCAGATGAGGAGAAGAGGAAGCGGTTCGTGACGATAATCAGTCCCGTCAAAGGCTGTGTGAATGCGCCGAATCCGGCGAACGGGGCGGAGGTGGCGTGCATTGAAGGGACGATTCCCATCCATGCGGATTTCTGGTTCGGGGCGACGATTGTGCCGGTGGGCGAGCGCAGGGAATGGCGTGTTGCTGGGGAGGGAGGAGTCGTCAAGTTTAAGAGTGATAGGAAGGTTTACGTCTATTTGCCGCAGATCAAGGGTGGGAAATCGAGGGTTCGACTGAACGGGAGTGAGGATGCGGTGTTGGAGGAAGGCGATGGTGCGTTTGTCAGTGGGGTGAACGCGGGAGATGGGCTGGTGTTTGAATCAATTGGCCAGGAAGAGGCTGAGGTTGTGGTGTTGGATGCCAATCCTAATTGAACGATCAACTTGTAGAAGGAGCCGCCGACTTGGGTATTAACGCCACCGTATTTCCGCAGTCCAGTGTACTCCATTAGCGGCATTCTCAACATTCCTCTTCTTCCCTCATTTTCCACGCTTCAACCACGTTCTTGCCCTTCTCCCTTTCTCATTTACAACTGTGCAAACACCTTCTTGAAGACCTCGCGGCCCTTGTACAGATTCTCTACTCGCATCCTCTCATTACCCAGATGCGCGTTATCGCTGGCTTGACCCATCGGAAACATTGCTGCAGGCGCACCAAATTCTCGCTCCAGGAATGAGATTGTAGGGATCGAACCACCTTCACGGATGTATAGTGGTTTCCGAGGCATGTTCTCTGCGTTGAAACTTCCCCTGCTTGCCAATGTCGAAGCTCTGCGGTGCGAATGCGACTGTGGCAAGGCTTGTATCGGCGGTGAAGGTGGAGTGAACTTCTTAGTCTTGCTTTGAGCACTGAATTTGCGCTGCTGAAGCATTCCAAAGGGAGCGTCATCTGAAGCCCAAACCTCCGTTACGGCAGATTCGAGCGCCTGAAAAATCTCATTCGATGGATCGCCAAGCCACGCATCAGCCATGGATGCAATACGCACTTCAAGTTTGTTTGTACTGTGGAGGCCGCGAAACTCTTTCTCTGCGAAACTAACCAGGTCTGCCGCGATTTCTTCAGCGTCTTGCCCTGGAACAAGGCGTATGGAAAGCGTCGCCTTGGCGAAACTTGGGATCGTAACCGCCGTTTTGGACTCCGGTACATCCACCCGGTGGAGCGTGAGGTTTGGCTCTCGCCAACGTTGAATTAGAGACTCCGTGAAAGCGTCAGGGTCTTTGATCTCGGGATGGCCTGGCATAAGAGTGGAGGTTATTTCGGAATACTGTCTCCTCTCCTCGTCGGTGAGCTCGGCAATACCGTCATAGAAACCAGGAACCAGCACACTCGTGCTAGATGCTCCACCTAAAATGCCCAAGAGCAGTATCAGGTCTTTCAGAGGCTCATGCGCGGATCCTTTCCCATCCATGCCGCTGTGTCGATCTGGCTTGCCACTCGCAACGGTCAAACTAGCATGAATCACGCCCCTCATGCCATAAGTCAAGCACGGAATGTGGTCGTCGAGCCAGTAGCTATTTGAAAGGAGTATGAAATCGACGTCTCCAATACGGTCGCGATTGCGACGTACTGCATCAACAAATCCTCGTGACCCAGCCTCTTCCTCACCCTCAATCAGAAACACAACGTTGCAAGTCAGAGTCCCATGACGAGCCAAGTCAGCAACCGCATAAAGAGCGGCGAGAATTGGCGCTTTGTTATCAGTCACTCCTCGTCCGTAAAGATAGCCATTGAGCGGGTGCAATTGGAAGGGCTCGGCATGCCATTCTGTTGGGTCATACTGGGCATCGACAACATCGTAGTGGCCGTAAAACAGTATAGTATTCTTATCTGCTGGATCTTTAGACGCACCAAATCCTGCTAAGAGAATGGGGTTGATTCCTTCTTCGGTGGATAGGAAAGTGGTATCGGCTTGGAAGATGCTAAACTGTTTGCGGAGAAATGTTGCAGCTTGACTGCACTCGCCGGCGTAGGCTGGATTAGAGGAGACAGTCTTGTAGGCGACAAATTCACGCAGAGATGTGATTAGTTCATCTGAAGGCTATTAGCAGAACTAGAGGCAGACTTTGAAGTTCAGCACGTACCATTGCCAAATGGTAGTGTTTTGGAAGAAATGGTAGACCTATCAGTGACATCCCAGAAAGCAACTGTATTGTCATTGCCTCCAGTGATGAAAATATCACGGTCTTGCGTTGAGAACACTGTCGATCCCAGAATTTTACCAGGGTGTGCGCACCAGCTTGCTCGTTCGGCGAACTCGGAGTTGAATTGCTGTTGTGCTCAGTTATGCTTCAAAATGAATAAGACCCGCTACAGTACCTTGATGTGTCCACCGCTCCCTCCGCAGAAAGTTTTGCCGCTGATGACCTCAATAGCGCCAATATCTCCACACCTCACCTCCAGTCTATGAACCAGTTGCCTGGAATCAAGACTATACACATGAACTTTGTCGTTCGTGAAGCCGACATACAGGAACGTATCGTTGTAAGCCATGCTGAGCACACCCAGCCCCTCGTTCTTAAACTTGTCAAGAAGTATTAGGCCTTCCTTTTCTAGGTTGTCGATGCTCCACAGTTTGATGGTTCCATCGCCTCCGCCTGAGATAAGCAGTTCTTCTTCGGGATCATGGTGAAAGACACCTTTGACTAACAGCATGGCGTATACATGGGCTCTGTGGGCAAATGGCGTGTAGTTTGCTCTGCTAAAGTGTAGACATTGGCCGTCACGGCTGAGTAGTCTATTCCCTTCATCCGCAATGCCCGGTAGGACAGTCTGACCAGGGCCAAGGGAATCAAAGAAGCGATGTTTCCGATTGGGGTCAAACGAAGCGGACGTTGGACTCCGTGCTCGTTCCTTCAAACCCAGGGGGTACCACTTTTCACTTAGTCAAGCTTGTTCAATGAACTTGGATGATAAGGGGCCAACCTGAATACTTTGGTCTTGCGCGCCGCAGAATATGGTCTCAAGATCTGAAGAGTAGACAATAGAAAATATGTCGCCCACGTCTTCGGTGGAGTGGATAGAATAGAGATGTTGGAAATCGTCAGTGGACCAGACCTGGTCATCGTCAGACAAAATCAACTAGGGAAGCTGCTCATTCCTAGAACGCACGTTGACAACCGAGTCTGCACCACCAGAGAAGAGTAGCTGGCCATCGTCAGAGATGTACAGGCTCACGATTCCTTCTTGGTGAGCTTGGACTGAGAGAAGAAGCTGGTAAGTGCTGAGCGACCATGCCTGCCCCTGTCGTTAGTGCTTCGCTCTGAGCTCTGCGGCGCAGAAGTGAGTGAAAGGACAACAGCTTACCAAAATTCTTCCGCCTTGCAATCCCGCGATCAAGCATTCATTATCGAGGATTGTAAGCGCCTGAACACTACCGCCGGTATTGAGACGGTGCGTTATTGACATTGTGAGGCCAGGCTCGGGCGGTGCACTTTTGGTTGGTGCCGTAATCGGTTGTGGGACGCCCAACTTCGGGGCATTAAGTGGTCGGCGGGAGCGGTTCCGGCCGTGAGTTGACATTGTGGGGGGCCTTTTTGTATGTACGGAGAGGAACGCCCGAAATTATCGGACGGGTGTAGCAATAGTCCTCACTCAGCGTCAAGAGTCTAATAATCGTAATTGTGAATTTGTTGAAGAAACCAGAGACGAGTTTCTGTGCTCTCCAGATTATCGCACACCGATTGTGGCTTTAGCATTCATGAGGCGGTCTGGGTTGATGATTGCGCCATTTCAGCCAGCCCTCCATAGTCGTAATAACGCTCGGACAGCGGCATGACTCTAAGAGGGTTGGATTCTCAGTGTAGGCTTTACCGAAGTATATCGAACTATCGCAAATATAGTTGTCTTCTTTTCAATAACCAGAGTAGGGGGTCAGATAATCGTCTTGCCACCGGAGTTGAGGTGTCTTAAAAATCCTTTCAACAACACATAATAGCCAATGCGAAACCGCAAGTGAGGAGCCCACCAGTCTCAAAATTTGCCCAAAGAGAATATGGTACACGGGAAGCACAGATGCTGTTCCTCCAGCTCAATGCACAAACCGCTTGAGATCTCTTCAATAGAAGAGCAACACGCTCACCAACCCTCAACAGCCTTGAGCTTTATATGCATTCCATTTCTCGGCCTTGCAGTAATGCCTCCCTTGACTTCAATTTTCTCGTCTGGGTCCGCCATCTCGAATTCATACTTCCCCACGAAAGCCGCAACCAGGCACGCCAGCTCAGCCACGGCAAAGCGCTGCCCAATGCAACTTCTTGGACCATGCAAGAAAGTCAAAAATGCGTAGTTGCTGACCGCACCACCAGAGTTGGCTTGACCCGGCACCATCCACCTGTCAGGGTTGAACTCTTCAGCATCTTCACCCCAAAGCTGCTTGTTAAGGTTGATGGCCCACGGCGCAATGATTACTTTCGTCGTCTTGGGCACAAATTGACCGAGGATCGTGGTATCATGAGCAGTGTCACGAAGGGTGATGGGTACCGGTGCGTAGATACGGAGGGTTTCATTGCAGACGGCGTGTAGATATGCGATGCCATCCAATTTGACGTGGTCGATCGAGTCCGACAAGCTCGAGATGTTTGCGTGGATCGCTTCTCGAAGCTTTCTTTGGACCTCGGGCTTCTGACACATGAGGTATATTGCCCAGGTGAACGAAGACGCCGTGGTCTCATGGCCGGCTGCCATAAAGGTCATCATGTTGTCAACTAACTTCTCGTCCGCAAACCCGCCAGACTCGAGAGCTACTGAGATGATGTCGGGAGACAGCGCCTCTTTCTTGTCCAGCTTGTCTTTCTTGGCCTGGATCAACCGGCGAGCAGTCTCCCGTGCTACTTTAGATGCTGCCATAATGTCATTGTTGCGCTGGATTGGCAATGCCCGTAGTATAGGCATTGGGATGAAGAATTGAAGTAGTCCTAGAATCTGAGCTGCGTTGGATGGTTGGAAGATACTGCGGTAGACACGGTTTAGTTCGGTATCTGGGTCCTTTAGCGAGTTGAAATCCTGACCCATGCCGGCGAGGCCAATGATATCGAGCGTTGCCCTGCTGATCCACCCGCCGATCTCGACGACATTTTCAGGAGCATCTTGCTTCAGCTGTTCCTCAATGCAGGTGACCATCTCCTGAGACTTTGCCCAGAAAATTGGATAGAGCTCCTTGACGTGGCGGAAGTTGAAGGCCGGCATTAGTGATTTGCGTTGTGCCTGCCCGAGAGCCGTTAGTATGCTCTCATGTTTACTTCTTGGGAGACTGACCTTGTGCTCGTCACCTTCCGCGAAGAGAATACCTATTCCCAACACTTGTCCGATCCCCTCCCTGAGGAGCCTTGGTTTCACGAAGTCGTAGCTATTGGTAGTGAGCACCTCCGCCAATGCCTTAGGACTTGTAAGTAGAAGGCGCTCTCTGTTGAATAAGTGCCTAGCATCTGTCAGAAAATCGATTGGGTGGACAGGGTGGGAAACACGGCTCTTCCTTACAAATATCGTATGAGGCCATCATTGGGGATCTCGTTGGCCCATCTTCTGAGAGGTATACCTGAAGGTTCTCTTGTGATAGCCGCCCACTGTCCATTGAAGAACGAATTACCCTTTACCTATCAGCATACCGTGACTGTTTCGTGAGCACGCTGAGCAAACCTTTGGCTGTGGCAGATGTCTCAATGGGCTGATAAATCTAGGATATATGACGACTGCATATAATCCATAGACTATCCACTGCGATAAGAACAGAACTACTGCGGTCCATGGATAAGATTCATTGATCGAGTAGTGAGGAGCAAACCTGACAAGGAGGACGGAAGCAGTGAGTGATGAACCCAGCCAGAATTTGTACGTCGCCAGGACGTTGCCACTGGGAGATTCCATGTCGAGTCAATGGGTGAATATTGTGCCTTTTGTCTTGAGCTCGTTACAGGTCGGCGACGAGTAATTTCCTCAAGTGTTTGCCGTGGTGAGGTTGCTCTGGTCAGCTTCTCTGGATATGCTTCCCTATCTGGAGTACTGAAGTACCTTCAGTCGACTAGAGACGTCTGGAAGACGTAAACGTTCCAGTGGAAAAGTGTCATCTTTGAAGGAAATTGATTGATGCATGTGCATTCAATCGAAAATTCACTTGCTTGCGAATTCTAGGCTCCACTGGGCGCAAAACATAACGGCATCCTATCAGCCACATCAAATGAAAGGCAAGCGGGTGCCTCGGCTTCTCTATGCTCCGGGCCGGATTCAGCAGCAATCGCGATGCCGCGTCCCCAAAAGAGAGTAGAAGTGTCCTTTTCAAGGCAAACTTGCAGCTCCCGCAGTTCCCCAACCCTACTAATCCTGCCACCTACAGGGCTCTTGGTCGAAACCACGGTCACATTTCTGCAGGCTGCCGTCTTGGTGGTACGTGCGCCACGACGCTGTCCAACACGAAATACGCAAATTTGCCCGAAGTACGTAGCGGTACGGGACAATAGTAACGCCGAAGCATTCTCGACAAGGGTTGATTGTTGAACGCTGGATGCAGGCATCGTATTGACGAGATGCGATGCGATGCGTAGAGTTGTTGTTACAGGGTTGGGTGCAGTCACTCCACTTGGAGTTGGTACGTCAAATTTGAGTCATCTTTGATGAAACATGAAGGTCACCCGATCTGATTCACGGTAGGAGTTCGTCGGACGTGGAGTCGGATCTTGAATGGAGAATGCGGCATCGTTTCGATTAGAGACAGAAGCGAAGGCTTTACAGCTCTGCCCTGTCATGTAGCGGCTGTTGTCCCAGAAGGATCCCGAAAAGATGGGAAGTGGACCGCCCTCGAATGGATCTCCAAAGACGTAGGGCAAAGAATTCCATCAGCCTAATTGGTATTAACCACATCCATAGGAGGCGCATAAGACGGCGAAGTTTGCTCAGTACGGACTGGCTGCCACAGACGAGGCTTTGAAGGATGCTAATTGGCATCCAAACAAGCCAGAAGACCTAGAGGCTACTGTAAGGCTTCGCAAGGTGCGCCTGTACCGTTGGACTAACACACACAGGGAGTCTGTCTGGGATCCGGAATCGGAAACCTTGAAGAGCTCTACAATACTTCATTGGCTTACGCAACAGGAGTATGCTTTGATTTGGTCCTCCTTACAGGCCGTTCTGGCTAACCTCATCGCTAGGAATATCGCAAGATCCATCCATTATTTGTGCCTCGACTTTTGATCAACCTTGGGGCTGGTCATATTTCCATGCGTTATGGCTTTATGGTCACAGTGCCGCCATTGTGATTATGGTCCCTAACTGACAATGATCAGGGACCTAACCACGCTGTCACCACAGCCTGCACAACTGGCGCGCACTCTATTGGCGACGCATCCCGCTTTATCGCCTTCGGTGACGCAGATGTTATGGTAGCAGGAGGTGCAGAATCCTGTATTCATCCACTTGCAATTGGCGGGTTTGCTCGTTCTCGCAGCCTCGCTACGAATTTCAACGAGACCCCACAAATGGCTTCGCGCCCGTTCGACAAAGGCCGGGATGGCTTCGTTATGGGCGAAGGAGCTGCCGTCTTGGTACTTGAAGAGCTAGGACATGCGAAAGCTCGTGGAGCTAAAATCTATGCTGAGCTAGTTGGCTATGGCTGTTCAGCTGACGCGCACCATCTGACCGCACCGCTGGCTGATGGCTCGGGTGCTTACAGGGCTATGAAGCAAGCATTGAAGAATGCCAAAGTTGCGCCTTCGGCAGTAGGCTATATCAATGCCCATGCGACATCAACTCCGCTTGGTGATGCAGCCGAGAACATAGCAATCAAGACGTTGATGCTTGGACCTGAAGGCAAGGACAAAGCTGCCGAGATCAACGTCAGCAGCACGAAAGGCGCCATTGGCCATTTACTGGGCGCAGCTGGTTCAATTGAGGCACTTTTTACAGTGCTTGCGTTGCATGAGGTGAGCTTCCCCTCTGCTGGCACTTTCCAACATCCTGAGAAGGCCTGAGACTGATAAGGGGGCAAATTAATTCCACAGGGTGTCTTACCGCCGACGATCAATCTAGACTCCAAGACAGACGAATTTGACTGTAACTACGTATCGAATACTGCCCAGGAAAAGGACATCGATGTCGCCATCACCAACAGCTTCGGGTTTGGGGGAACTAATGCTAGCTTATGTTTCACAAAATATGATGCATGATTTGTTGTTACAGGAGTCAAAGATGCTGGAGGGTTTGAGCCAGCAGCAGCCAGAGAGGAGGGACATGGGTGGGGAAGAGGACTCCATGATTTTGCATATCAAAATTTTGTTCTGCCGAACAAATTGTTACCATATATCTGCGAGAGCTCGACCTGCTGTCTCGTCCACTTAGGGAGTACTCCCCTTGCTGTGGTCTTCATCTATCTAAGCACCTCCACAATGCAGCCGTGCCATCGGAGATACTGGACGAAATGATATGTAGACCTCATGCCGGGGAGAATGCCCGCAGTTTACGTGAACAGGGGTATTCGGAGAGCATCCCCACACCCACATAACTTCATCAATTCCATTTCTGTTAAGCTCAGTAGCAAGGCATTCGGTTGGACAAACCCGCATAAGTCTCTGTACCTGTAATGTTCTCATACATTTCGGCTCGGCAGGTGGGGTGGGGGGGCCGCCCTCGCTAGATGGTCTTGACCGTTAGTTTATGAACCGCATCTGATGCTACGCCGAGGAGCGGGGGGTTGTCCCTGACACAAATACACACGGCTAAGGGCTTAGCGCGGGGAGGAGACGAAAACCGCCAAGCTTCCAACTTGGTTTCTCCTCCTCGTCCCCGGCCAACCCTTGTTCCAGCCATGACTTTCAATGGTAATGGAGGTGTTCAGTAAAGTTCATCTGTACTGAAGCGATCCCAACCCGCGTAGGTGATGATGCCCAAACCACTTGTTACGAACACCAGCTGTACAGGCTCTTGGCGGCGCGGCCTTGGCGCACATAGGGTTGTCTTTTGTACCTAAGTAGCCCTGCTTCATCTTCCTTCCTTCTTTAGATTTGATGTCCTCGTTTAATGACACCTCTATTGATTCGCTCTAGACTGGCCTCCTAACACAACCAAGTTAAAACCCATCATGCCAGTGTCCGCTGCAGCAAAATTCAATGCCACCGTTATGCGAAAACTGCAGAAAGCAATTGCGAAAGATCCCGAAGTTGACCTGTTCACTGTCTTCCCAAGCAATTACGCGTCGCGACTTGCAGGTAGAAAGAGTCAGAAAGGTGGGAGACTACTTTTTCATATATTTCCTGGTGTATCTCACGTGTCGCTAATCTACTTTAGAAAATGACGAACTGGTGCTTCCCGAGCCCTCCGAATCGACACAATCGAATGGGCACTTGTCCATACCACTCCCAACAGACCCATCAGACATTGTTCGTCCTTTATCAGATGCAGTAAAATCCATTCTCGACATCCATGGTGACAAAGCAAGCTTAGCACAAGGGTTTGAGTTGACCAACGCGTTAGCTCAGACCCTGAAGAACAGCGAAATAATATGGCAGTCAAAGTCTTCTAGTGACCGCTACGTTGCAAAACTCAGTTCCAATTTGGCTGTGAAGTCGTTTCGGGGTATTTCTGACTTCACCGAATACACGAGCATGGAGTTCCTTGAGCTTCATAAGCCCCATCTTCCCGTACCCAGGCCACATGGGCTTATCACCGCCGGCGGATCTGCTTACCTCTTCATGGCTCTCATGCCAGGAATCAGCCTCAACAAAATATGGCCTGAGCTTCAAGAGGAGCAAAAGGTGGACCTCAGCAACGAGCTTAATTTCATATTTTTGGATCTTAGGCAGCTAGAATGCCCCGATGGTACCCCTTTGGGTGGACCGGGAGGGGAAGGCTGTAAAGACACTCGAAGGCGTACCAGGGTCAGCGAAGCGCCACTCTATTCCAGTAGCGAATTTTGGGATTTCCAATATTCTGGGGCTCGCGCCGGAAGCCAGGTCTATCTTCAATTTTTGCGTCAACTGACCTTGCCGTTTCAGGCACGCAACTGTGTCTTCACTCATGGAGATCTTCGGACAGAGAACATCATGGTGCAGCTTGGGAAGGACGGGAAATATCGAATAAGTGGTATTATCGATTGGGAGATGGCCGGTTTCTACCCCGCGGACTTCGAATGCACAAAGGTCACAAACACTTTCGCTACAGATGAGATGGAAGACTGGTACTTATATTTACCATGGTGCATATCCCCCGCCAGATTCCCTTCAAAGTGGCTGTCAGATCGTATCTGGGACAACCACATTTTTTAATGTCGGAACCAGCTTTTGGAAGAACTAGAGATAAGAGAATATGTGGTGATGTTTGAAGCGCAAGACAGATGCAGCCCTTTCCAAAGGCTGTTGATTGGTGGATTCATGGCTACCTTGGTCCGTAGTGATTTTCCACAGCATCCTTTCTCCCCCTCTCATAGTCCTCGTCATCTTCATCAATAATGCATTCCTCGCGAAGATGATCAATTGCCTCTATGACATAATCCTGGCAGTTCCAGTGAACGGTTTCGTTATCGACTTCCACCTCGTCCATTTTCTTTCGCAGCTCTGGGAGGTCCTGCTCATTGATCGTGCCAACCAGAATGCTCCTCCTATGTCGACGGCTATTTTCCGGTTTGGTTTCCATGACGGTTTTGGTGAACTTCGGATGTTGTCCACCCACTTCGAACACAATATCTTCGTTCCCGTTGCTCAGGTACAGAGCCCAATGCTCATAATTTCCCTTCTGCGGCTGGTACATAGCGATGTACAGCTTCGCCATGATCCAGGCGAGGTATACAGCGAGGGGCACTGCACACGGTGAGCGACATGGGAAAACAGTATCTATGCGACATGGATGAGCACTTACATTCTGTGCAGTTCTCATGGGATGGTTCTAGCCGTGTACAGGGCTCTGGTAGCAGGTTCTATGACGAAATGTTGCGAACGGACTCCGAGACGACACAGAGCGGGAGAGAGGAAGAGTGGGTGAGAGGGCGCAGGGGTGAAAAATTGCAGGAATGAGAAAGTGCGAAGTTTGATGGACTGGAAATCAAGGCAGAGGGGGCAATAAGCTTCGCACATGTCTATCATTATTTTCTGATGCTCTCAACATTCACTAGAAATTCGTCACGCAACTGCTTCACCTAATCTTGCCTGTCCGCAATCTTGGCAGCTGTGAACTTGTCCGTGTCAATGACCAGTGTATGGGACTTAATTTGATCGAATATGGGATCAGTGATGTGCGACCTGGCAAAACATGGGCTGAATATGCTGCCAGAAAAGATTAGGCAGAGCCCCCGGTATTCTCAAAGCGCGTAAAAGAACCAGAACTTCTTGCTGTCCCATATCTTCTCCATCATGAGAGTGCACGGGGTGATGCCCTCAGATGCCAAGGCCTTCTCTTCACAGTCAATGATCTCTGTGAACTTTTTCCGCACTCCATTCAAAACTGAAAGGTTCTTCCCGAGAAGCGCGTCTATGCTTTGATTAGTTAAACCAGCACGGAAAACGCTGCATTTCTACGGGTAACGAACAGGCCCACTTTAAATCGATCAAGCCCTTTGATATGTCTGTTGTCATCAATGTTAGAAGCGATGTGTGCTCGTTTCTCAGTACCACAAGACCAGGATCTCGGCCGTCGTATCATTGAGGCGGAAATTCCTTAAGAAGACTCCGTGGAAAGTGCTTAGCGTGATCGTAAAGTCGCTTTGGAACATTCGCTTTGCACTAAAGAGCCATGGGTTCTCGTTGGAGACTTTCCCGGTCGAAGGCACTGGGAGCTTGGCGCTCGTGAGGGAGATGGGAGGCCAGAGGCTTCGGTTCGGGGGTCGGCTTTCTGATCTCCCCGGGGACTGAAAATAGATAGCCAGGCAGCAGCGGGCGCGCAGCATCAGATTTTCAGAGGTGTGAGGCAGAAAAATGTTGGATATCGCACGCGGGCCCCACGGTCGTCGCAATGGAGTGGCTGAGCCACAGACTGAGGAGCCAGCGTAATTCTCAGCTGGACAGAGACAGCTGAGTTGGATTCGGGAGCGGTCTTCGTCGAACCATTCGAAGATTCCTCGCTACTCAGCCAGAAAGCGCCGGAGATCGATGAATTCCTCGTAGGTGACGAAGTCCAGCCGCGGCGCGGTGGAGAACATGCGCATCATCATCTTGATGGTGTAGAGGTCAAAGGCACTATAGTCCGCGTTGACGAGGGTGGAGCCGAGTTCGGATTCCGAGAGACTGCCGGAATGGGAGGAATTGGCGACCAAGGATAGCGGGTAGAGATCTGAAGAAGTCCGCGTCAGGAGGTGGGGCCGGTGATGGAGGAGGGCAGTTGTTGGCGAGTTGGGGAAGACAAGAGGTTGGATTTGAGGGTGGGGGACCCTGGCCGTAGCCCATGGGTGGAGGTGGGGAGTGGATACGGGCATTTGAGAGAGGTTTCTGTTGGTTGTAGGGCTAGTTATAGTTGAACGAGGGTGGGGTGTTGCTGGCGGGCGTGTAGTTGTAGTTGCGATTGCCATCCGAGTTTGACCTGTTTGGGGCAGGATTGAGAGGCGAGCTGGTTGGAGGAGGATTGTTTGCCGATGGTCTTCGATTTGCTGCTAGATTTCCTAGCACTTGGGCAGCTTGTTCAGGTCGGCGTGTCTGCAAATGATTTTTAGCTTTTCTGGCGATATGTCTAAGGATGATTCGACCTACGCAGGCAGCGCATCTGGATTGAATTTCTTGTTGTACGCCATGTCGATGGTTGTGGGATTGTCACAGGAGCGAATATTCAGAGTGCTAACAAGGACGGGCCTGGGATATTGAACGAGCTTGAAGAGGGTACAGAACTACGGAGGGATGGGGCTGGAAGTCATTGCAGCTGTTTGGAATATGTCGTGGCCCGTTTTGCTGGCGTGGGCAATGAGGCTGTGACCCAAGCGCCTGGCAAGCAAACAGCCAGCGCAATGTGTTGACATGACAGCAGGCTCGTTCTCGAGATAGCAATAAAAGTGGAGACTGGCTACGGTTTTCAGTGAAGTAGGGGTTGATTGAAGGTTGAGAACCTTCAAATGAGAGGGATGGATTGCAGCTACATGTCAGGGGGCCCTGGGGGGAAAGTGGAGCTCACCCGAGGCCTGAGGCACGAGACATCGCTAAAAATGAAGAGGGAGGAGAAAGGATGGAGAGTTGACGGAAAAGCGGCGAGGGACTACAGCTTTATAACCTTGCCAGAGGGGGTCGGCCTGGCAGATGGAGGGCGCGCCGATGCTATACCAAACGCGGCGGACGGTGAGGGCAGTCACGGGGCCGCTAGACCGGAAGGCGTAATCGACAGGTTACAATCCTAACCAAAATTTTTCTCCGCGTCGAGGTCGTAAACCATTGTAGCCACCACCTACGATCAGCCCATTGCTCTGCATTTGAGCATGCTGATCTGAATATCCAACACGCCCATTATCTAGAGTCCATCAGTACCGGCTTTCTGCGCAGCCCCGCCTGTGAGATGCATGCCCATGAGATACGCACACGTGAGATACATGCCCGTGAGGTATGTGCTCATAAAGTATATCCCCTTCAGACGCATACCTATGAGATGCATACCCATTGGGTACACCCCCCGTAGGACGCACGCCGGTGAGGTATACACCTGTAAGGTACACACACCCATGAGATGCACGAATCGAACTACACGGGGAAGTTTTAGTTTTGTCCATAAGTGTCCCTTCGTCTCGATGCACCCTGCTCAGGATTATGCTAAGCAAAAGAGCCAAATCTAGACCCTTATCATTTGTACTTTCGAGTAATCAGCGGACTGTGCATCATAATCGTAGAAGGTCCTAGACACGGAGTGGCAATTGAGGCTACTATATAGACGTATCTCACCCTAGACCCCTTTATGAAATAGAGGGATTAAATTCGAAAATTGAAACAGCTCCAGATGAATGACCTAAGGCTAGCAAATCACCCCAAACATCTCCACAAGTCGCCCGATAATCAGGATGGAGCCATAGGAACTTTTCCGCACCTTTAGTTATCCAGTCAGATACTACAACCAGCTTACCATCTGGCGAGAAGGCGACCAAGTAGATCCAACCTGAGTGGCACTCGAACAGCTCGCCGCGCGGCGCTCCCGTGGTCGAGTCCCAGAGCCGGACTGTCTCGTCGTCTGAGCCTGACGCGACCAGCTTGCCGTCCGGCGAGAAGGCAACCGAGCGGACCCAATCCGAATGGCCATTGAGCGGCTCGCCGCGCGGTGCTCCCGTGGCCGCATCCCAGAGCCGGACCGTCGTGTCGTATGAGCCCGACGCGACCAGCTTGCCGTCCGGCGAGAAGGCGACCGACATAACCGTACTCGAATGGCCCAGCTTGCCGCGCGGCGCCCCCGTGGTCACGTCCCAGAGCCGGACCGTGCTGTCGGCTGAACTCGACGCGACCAGCTTGCCGTCCGGCGAGAAGGCAACCGAGTAGACCGAATCCAAATGGCCCTTCAGCGGCTCGCCACGCGGCGCCCCCGTGGTCACGTCCCAGAGCCGGACCGTCTTGTCGTCTGAACTCGACGCGACCAGCTTGCCGTCCGGCGAGAAGGCGACCGACATAACCGTACTCGAATGGCCCAGCTTGCCGCGCGGTGCTCCCGTGGTCACGTCCCAGAGCCGGACCGTCTCGTCGCCCGAGCCCGACGCGACCAGCTTGCCGTCCGGCGAGAAGGCAACCGAGTGGACCCGACTCGAATGGCCCTCGAGCGGCTTGCTGTGCGCTCCCGTGGCCGCGTCCCATAGCCGGACCATTGCGTCGCCTGAGCCCGACGCGACCAGCTTACCGTCCGGTGAGAAGGCAACCGAGTAGACCGGACCCGAATGGCCCTTCAGCGGCTCGCCGCGCGGTGCTCCCGTGGCCACGTCCCAGAGCCGGACCGTCTCGTCGCCTGAGCCCGACGCGACCAGCTTACCGTCCGGTGAGAAGGCGACCGAGTAGACCAGACCCGAATGGCCCTTCAGCGGCTTGCCGCGCGGCGCTCCCGTGGTCACGTCCCAGAGCTGGACCGTGCTGTCGGCTGAACTCGACGCGACCAGCTTGCCGTCCGGCGAGAAAGCGACCGAGTAGACCGGACCCGAATGACCCTTGAGCGGCTTGCCGCGCAGCGCTCCCGTAGCCGCGTCCCAGAGCCGGACTGTCATGTCGTCTGAGCCCGACGCGACCAGCTTGCCGTCCGGCGAGAAGGCGACCGAGCGGACCCAATCCGAATGGCCCTCGAACGGCTCGCAGCGCGGTGCTCCCGCGGCAACGTCCCAGAGCCGGACCGTCTTGTCGTCTGAGCCTGACGCGACCAGCTTGCCGTCCGGCGAGAAGGCGACCGAGCGGACCCAATCCGAATGGCCCTTGAGCGGCTCGCCGCGCGGCGCTCCCGCAGCAACGTCCCAGAACTGGACCGTCTTGTCGCCTGAGCCTGACGCGACCAGCTTGCCGTCCGGCGAGAAGGCGACCGAGCGGACCCGACCTGAACGGCTCTCGAGCGGCTCGCCGCGCGGCGCTCCCGTGGTCGCGTCCCAGAGTCGGGCCGTATTGTCGTCTGAGCCTGACACGACCAGCTTGCCGTCTGGCGAGAAGGCGACCGACGTGACCGAATCTGAATGGCCCTCGAGTGTCTGCCACGCTTCGCTCCAATTCGCTTGCCCTTTCGAAATCATATGTACCCAGCTAGCAATATACTTCTCGAATTGTTTCCGGACAATGCTTTGCTCGGGAGTAAATACAAGGGCCGAGCTATATATTTGGAGGGGTGCCTTCTCAATCACTGAACGGTTGTATAGGGCAAATCGTTTCGCGTCACGAAGAAACTCTGAGGTTTCGATGCCATTTCTGGGCTAATTTTTTCTATTAGCAATCGCTAGCGCATGACATTGGTCAGAACTTACGTCCACTACGCTCTGCAATTCGTCTATCAGGCGGATGCTCTCTGATATCCTCCCAGTGAGACTCATCGCTTCTAGCCAATGGAGGAAGTGACGCTCAAGAAAATGGTGTACTGACTCCCCGTCTTGAATCATATCCTTGCTCTCCTTCAAATGATAGACCCAATACAGGCAAGCATATTGAATGTCTACCGGTAGGCACCCGTCGATAGTTTGTTGGTCGACCTCTGTCCGTAGCCTTCCCGGCGTCTGTAGATCGCAGATATCTTTCTTGAGATTGTCATCTGTAGACATGAGTTGGAGGCAATGGGTCGCCAATTTGCTATTAGATTCCTTTTCATCAATCCAGAATGGGTTTGCCTTGCGCTTCTCAGGGTCGAGGAGGAAGTCTCGGAACGATAGGTGTAGTAGTCGTACCGGGGTGTCTAGTTCAGAAGGGACGCTCAAGACGGAATGAAGCAAGTCCAATCTATCGTCGATGACTCTTTTCGGAACCCGGATGAGGCGTGCGAGAGCAGCAGTGGAGAGAGGACTAGCAAGAATGATAATCGAGCCAACAATGTCTCGGAACTCCTTTACCACGGTATCTTTCGCCGAATCAGTAATTCCCACTAGTAATTGGTCCAGGACCGGGAGGTACGTTGCATCAAGATTGTCTTTTTGTCCCCTGGCTTGGTATTCTAGTATCTTGGTCAGCCGCTCATCGGGCCCGGCCCCACCGTATCTCCTTTCGCTGATAAACCGACAAGCCGTCGCTGCGAAGATAAAAAGGGGAATGGCCATCTTGACGAGGACTCGGACTTTCGTTTGGCTGGGCCAATCTTCCGGTAGTTTTCGGTGTCTAGGAACGGTCTTGTTATATTCATCCCGGATTCTGGAAAGTTGGTCGTGGATGAAAATGGATATGTCGTGCTCAATAATTGGCTGAGGTATCTGCTGGAGAACTAAGTCTTTATATCTGCCTCTGATGTCTTCGAAGCCAAGGCGGATCGGAAGCTCTGGCCGGCTTGTCGCAAAGAACTTAAGGCGTACTGATTTCAAGTCCTTCGACTGTGACATGAGGTCAATTATGACCCTGACGTCCTCTTCCCGGTCGCACTCATCGAGGGCATCAACCACGACCAGTACCTTCAACGGATTCTGAGGATCAACGGCCATTTTCTCGAGAGGCTGCAAGAGGAGCTTCTCGAACTGATCTCTCATAGTCTTCCCGATGATAGCTGGGTCTGCCTCTATGACACTTCGGACGTGTGGTGCTAAGCAAGGCAGCTTGTGGATAAGTTGATCAGTAACTGTCGTCCAGAACGACGCTGCGTGACCACGGTCGCCTTCGCCCCTCTTGAAGAAGAAGCTGGCGCCAAGCTCTTTCCTTTCATCGAACAACTGGGCCACAGTGCGGGAAATAGTAGACTTTCCCGTGCCTGCCATACCATTCAGCCAGAATATACACTCTCCCTGTGGGTCATCAGCCCATGCAGTTATCTGGTGGAGAAGTTTCACTCGAGTCTCTGGGTGGCATCTTGGGTCATGCTGGTTTTCGTAAGAGTTGAACCCAGCGCCTTTCGCTGTCGGCAGGGCAGGGAGATCTATTTTCTGATCTGTCACGCCGGCGAACATTTGACATCAGTAACAAGCTGTGCAAAGAGTAATGCAAGATGCCGAAGAGCAATGGCATTACATACAGAAGCGCTGGGGAACTTCTTTGCCCGCATCCTCCTCAAATTTCTTCAAATACCGAATAGCCGTCTTGTAAGGCTCGCTGTGCCGGTCGTTGAACTTGACGATCTCTGAGTGATCTGCATCGACTTTGACCTTGACTTCCAGGTTGTCTGGAAGTTGTAGTAGTGCTGAATCAGGACCCACAGCCGTGATATATTCGCCGGTTCTTCCGAAGCTCCGTGTCTCTTCGTCCTGCGTGAAAGGTTGAGTATTGGAGCGCTGTAATTGGAGTCGCACCGTCTTACCCATTTTAGCCGTCTTGACTGCTGCATCTCATAGAAGCTGATGATCTTATAATCGCGAGACAGATTTCTGAAATCTGCAATTTGAGATTGTAACAAAGCAGACTTCTCTCGAAGCTGCTCAACAAGCTCTCGGCGCGGATTGTCGTCCCCAATCATGCTGAGAATGTCCTCTAATAAAAGACCTTTATGCGGTGTACCGAAGAACAGAATACCATAAGTGGCTCTGTGTAGTGCTGCTACCGTGGGATCATCGCGATCATCTGTCAGCTTGGCTCGAATTAGGGCCTGCCATGACCGTTGACATCAGCATTATACGGCATGTCCAATATAACCAGCTGTGACCCACATGTGCCAAAATGATGCCACCGAAGCTGTGAGCGATGAAAATGAGAGGTCTTTCGCGCAGCTGCACTTGGATCTTAGCACAAGGTCAGAGGGAATAGCTATAACGTACACTTTGAGTATTCCGAATATTCTTGATCCCTTCAAGAAACTGCCGTCCATAGTCCGTGATAGTATCAATCCCACGGCTTGACAGCTTTGAATCATAGCCGTATATCATCGTTCGGCATTGTGGCATGTCTTTGGAGAGAAAATCGCGGAGCCACATACGGGCAAGGTTGCCTCGGCCCCTCCACGATCCATAGGCGTTTCCGTCGAGGCCTGTGATGGCAATGATGCTAACGTCTGTCAGATCTCGGATACATTCGTTCGACATGATGATAAGAGCTTACTCTGCCGAGATGGGCTTACCATCCGCTGTCGGGTAGAGCTGTGTAAAGCCCAAAAAGTGGAGGTCGAAACTGATATCGTCATCATCGCCCATCTCCACCTGCCAACTGGAAAGCGGGTCGCTTTCCAGCTCTGACAGGAAGGCGGGATGACCGCCCTTGAACTTAACCAGGGCGGTGAACGTATCGTTATCGCAAGATGGTACGCATTGAATTTCTGTTTTGAGGCGCTGCTTCTCGTCTTCATTCAGGTTATCGAAGATAACTTGCTGTAGACGCGACTCCACTTCCGCCACATTGTTGGTCGCTGGAAGGCCAGTGACGCGAAAGATTTTGGGCCTTGGGCTAGTGGCCATGATCCATGACAATAGTCGAGCAAGTCCCGGAGAACAGCTAGACAGCGATTCGTTGGAATTGAATGGGTTGGAGACTGACTCGGAGCTGTCACCGTGCGTGTAAGCTTTTCGTACATTCTCACTGGTCTACACTTGAGGTCCTGAGGGCAAATCAGTTAATGACACTCCCCGGTCACAAAAATTTAAGCTCTTCAAACGCACGGGCCACGGTGTACACCTAGTAGGCAACAGATGGTGATTTTATGGAGAACAGCAGTGAGGTAAGATGCAGAAATGGCAACAAGCTCACAGCTAGATAGGGAGTACTAGGCCATCCAACGTGGTCGGCTTTCACATTAATGTCTATCAAAAAGTCACAGTGGATGCATGACACCAACCTCGCCCACAGTACCGCTCAACATCCACTTCCAGATGTAGGCGCCAAAAACATATCTTATCTCCACATCTAACCCAAGGGCCAATTTTTAGGCCCTCCTAAGATGGAATAGAATCTTTTTGTACGAGTCTGGCCCTGTACGGTAAGGATGGAACGACGACCATCAGTCGAAGCCCCTAAAACAAGCCGCGCAGTCAGCGTACCTACTTATCCTTCCACTGAACTAACCGATCCATTTCGCATATTCGCCGAACTCCCGATCCTCCTTCAGCCCCTCCAAATCCTCATCCCTAAGACAAATTGCCGCATCAATTCCCCCACTTCTGTCTATTGGCATGAGATACATCAGACCCTCTACTACGTCAAACCTAGGCCTGCGGACTGATTCGGGGAATCCTAGGCCGAGGTTGAAGTCCAGGTTGTAGCATGCTAGCTTTGCCCAGGATGAGAAGAAAATGTCGGTGGAGAGGTCCATATTAGCGCCATAGGTTATACTCGACTTATCGGAGGTGAGGAAGACGTGAGTGGCGAGGGAGCGGATCGCAAAACTGAGGTCTGAGGGGTTCAAGGCTAATCGAAGGGATGAAGCGAGCGAGCGGAGAGAAATTGAGGTTAGGGAGGAGAGAGGGAGGGTATTGTATGTGTGATTTGACATGTTGCCTAGATAGGAAGGTGGGATGGAGAGGCAGGAACGGACGTCGACTGCGCGGGCGAATGTGGATGTGGTCTGAGGCGGGAGACGGGAGGAGCGGATCCGAGAGGTGGATTGCCAGATGAAGGCGGAGAGAGCGTCGTTTGTTGTGATGTAGGAAACTGTCGGGTTGTCTGAGATGGAGTTTGAGGATGAGGCGATGGATTTGAGTTTAGATAGGCTCGAGGATGGGAAGTGGAAGTACGCCCATGTGCATTTCGGAGGTAGATTTTTTGAGGCGGGTGGAGAGGTAGCACTGGGTTTCACGATCAGATGATCGAGTTCTGGGCCAGGTTTGTAGGTGGTTTGATCGAATAGTGGGATGAGGTTGTCGCGTGCGCGATTGCCTTGGAGTAGTTCTTCATCTGTAAATGGTTCATTGTGGCAGGCTTTGGAGAAGATGCGGATGACTTGGCCAAGGCCGTGCCCATCCATTGTGTTGTGTTCGCCGGCGAAGTTGAGGAGGAGGCCGCCGTTGATGAAGTTGGCTTGGAGGAAGAAGACCGGTGCTGGGTCCCCATCACAGCTTGTAGGAAGACCTTTAAGGGGCGTGAGTACTGCCCCGTCAAGCATGCTGAAAGGGAAGTTGGCTTTTCTGAGGGCGTCCATTGATGGTACCGCAGCATTATGGGTGAGATCCTTCACAATCAGACGACTTGTCTTGTCCGAGGGTATGATTTTGGAAAGTCCAATATTGCCTTCTGCTACACCTTCACTGATGACTTGTCCAGCTAGCCATGGAAAGCTAATGAGCAGTCGTTCGAGACCTTTAGTCAATGTGTCGATAATCTGGGACTGGGAGGAAGCATCCTGCAATGGGAAGCAAAGACAAATGGGGGTGTATAATCTCAACTTGATCAGATGACCAAAGAAATCTTGATATTCGGATAGGTCCTTTGCCATGCGTGGTTTGTCCATATTTGCCAGCTGGAAAAGAGAATATCGACCTGAGAATAAGCTCCGACCCTCAGTGTCGCGATGTTAGGGGTTACCTGGGTTTGTGTCTGGACGATCAGATTTGGTCTAGGTGTACAGACGTAGGTGTTGGTGTTTTGGCAATTAGTAATTCTTGAACGATGAACCCTTGCAAAATTCGGGTGTCAGGCTGCTTGTGGCACTTGGCCTCAAACATGCACTGGCCAGGCGGGGCTGTGAGTGCTCAGCCTCTTCTACAACGAGATAACTTTCTCAACTTCCAGATATTCGAAGTCGACGAATTCACTCTCAATCGCACTATGGTCGCCTGGTATTGAATTGCGCCGATAGATACACTGCCATCACAATCAGAACTTGAGGAAGGAGAGTAAGCTGCTGCTGTTGTAACTCTGGTTCAAGTCAGCAAGCGAACGAGAGAGTTTCGAGAACTGGCCCATAATCAAGGCGGGTCGATTGACATTCGATTCATGGATCCCCTCACGGCTTTTGGAGTTGCGAGCAACGTACTACAGTGCGTGCAATTCGGCGTCATGCTCATACAAAAGTCCATCGAATGCTCACAGTTGGGTGGTGTGAAACAACTCGATGCTATGCAGGACTTGAACCAGCAGCTGCTTGTATCGAACGACCATTTGAAAACTTCCCTTGCAAACAAGACGGCCGACCTGAAGGCTCCTGGTCCACTGCGAGCGTTGCATCTTGCCAACGAGGAATGTCTTACAATATCAGCGAGCTTCATCAATTTACTGAACGACTTCAAGCAGAGGACTGCTGACTCAAAGTTGAGAAGTGGTATGTGTCGTTTCCCTCAGCTTTGCGAAGAAGAATACACCATATAACAGCCTGAAAGCCGGCACGGTGTGAATTCTCGTTGAGACTGAAGTCCATGCGGCGATGGGGGTCAGACGGACTGACAACATTACAGTTCGTCTGGCTTTTCGGACTTGGCAAAAACGATCTGAAATTGACGGTCTGAACGCTCGTATTCAGGCCGCACGTTCCAACCTGCTCCTATCTCTCTTGGTTTATGGGGAAGCAAGGATGGATCATCACCAAATGGTGCAGAGCAATGAGCATAAGGCTCTTATTACTGAAATCCGGGAGAAAAACTGTCTCACGAACACAATGAAATCAGATATCCGCAACCTTTCCTCGACTCTGGCTGATATGCGTCTTGACGACTCAAACGCGAAGGCACAAATTCAAGTGGTTGTACAACGACTAGAGACTCATCGCTTGCAGTGGAACAAGCAGTCGAAACGCGTTCTGGAGTACGTAAGAAATTCATCTCCTAGCACGAAGTCGTGGGAAGATAAGGTGCAGAGACTGGCAGAGCTCTTGGACAGGGAGATATCTTGTCGTTCAAGTATTCTGCAAAGCTTATCGTTCTATCAAATGAACCGTCGACGCAACGCTGTTTCTAGGGCCCATCAGCAGACCTTTCAATGGATTTTCAAGTATAACGACGAACACGTTGCAGTATGGCACAATTTTCTATACTGGCTCACCCAGGGAAAGACGGTCATGTACTGGGTATCTGGCAAGCCGGGATCCGGCAAAACGACGCTCATGCGCGAACTTGACGAGCAGCTGCGAAATCAAGCCGTACTCAAAACATGGCTTGGGCAATCAGAATTGCTGCAAGCCTCGTGCTATTTCTGGAGCAGCGGAACCAGAGATGAGAAGTCTCTGGATGGGATGCTGCGTAGCTTGCTGTATCAGCTGCTGAAGGAGCGACCCGATCTGATCGAACAAACGACCTACAATGGTTCGGAGCATTTCATCACCGATGTCATTAAAGGAATGCAAAGGGTGTCTTGGGAGATCTCAGAGCTCAAGAAGGCGCTTCTCGCGTTTGTGTATCTCACAACACACGACAGCAAGTTGCTCCTTTTGATTGATGGCCTTGACGAGTACGAGGGCACAGATGAGGATCGTGAGGCAATGATAAGCTTTCTTGGTGAGCTATCGTTGTCCGGCCATGTCAGAATCTGTGTTGCAAGCCGTCCATGGGTCATTTTCCGGGATGCATTCGATCAATCTCCTCAGCTGCGCGTGGAGGATCTCACTTGCGAAGATATCAAACTATACGTCTACGAAAACTTCCATGACAACTCCCTCTTCAAGAAGTTGATGGTGAACAATGACCTCCTCGCCAAAATTGCGAAGGAAATCATCGCTAAAGCCCAAGGCGTGTTCCTATGGGTACGGCTGGTAGTGCGAGATCTGATAAAGGTCCTGAGAGATGGTGGAAGATCTATGGACCTCTTTCGCAAGCTTCACAGCATCCCGTCCGACCTCAACGCATATTTCGGAATGATGATGGAAAGCATCGACCCTGCCTACCGGAAGGATGCATACATGATTCTTCAGACAGCAATCTCTTCCGAAATGGTCTCAGATAACGAGGCCAACAAAATGCTTCTTGTGCATGTTTATTACCTCGATGAGGACTTGGGGAAGTATTTTGCCCTTGATCCAAAATTTGAGGAAGCCAACTATCTCGACGATAGCGAATTCAGATATACATTTGACCGCATCGATCGTCGCCTAACAAGCCGCTGCATGGGCCTTATGGAGCTTGATCGCTTTACCCACGGGTCATCACTGCGCACATTCGAGATAATGAATGCCATTCATCAAGATAGCGATCTAGCTTGTGTCACCGGTTGGTCTACCAGGGTGGGTTTCTTGCATCGTACAGCAAGAGACTTCTTGAGCGGGCCAGTAGCGCAAGAGATATTGCAAAACTACGCCGTTCCTGGTTTTGATGCCAAAATCTACCGCTGCAATGTTCTGGTGGCACACATGAAGAGCTTGAGCAGGACCCCGGGCTTTGAGGGAAGAATCTTTTTGGCTGCTGCGGATCTATTGAGCGTGCTCAGAACCACTCCGCTAGGACAGTTTGAATCTCTCGATGCAAAAGCCGCGCAGGAGTTCCTCGGACAGGTTGTCAGCATGATCCATCATATCGAGCCATTTTTAACGAGAAGGAATATCGATCGCATCCGAGGAGACGCACACTCGGTCGGCGCTAAAGTCTTGTTAGATCTGGCTGAAGCGTGGACAAAAGAGGAGATATCTGAATTTGGCCTTGCGATCCAGATCGGGTGGAGATCGCTCATTGAATGTCGTCTGACACGAAAACAGAACGTAACTCACCTTGGACGACCGCTTCTAGATCACGCTCTCTGTGGCGCACTCACATTCGAGATTGGAGAAAGCTATTCGATTGTAAACAGCTTGCTGAATTTGGGATCAAGTCCAAGACAGAAATGCAATGGTTTGCCACTTTGGAGGCGCTTTGTCATCTTTCTGAAGACCATCAAGTCAAGAGGAGGCTACATGAAGGATGCCGATGGGCCCCGCCGCGTGAGTGAGAAGCTAATCGAGGTGCTCATTCAAGAAGAAGCTCAAGATCATCGCACCGGCGAAGATGATGCCTCACAATTCTTGAAGCTGCTAAATACAGTGCTAGATGCAAGAGATATGGCAAAAGTCGTGCAGTACTTCGACGATGTATCTGACGGAATACAAGCCAGGAAGACAAGTCGCAAACGTTGCGCCGTCGACGACCTCATCTTCCAAGCTGAGCCCTTGAGAGCCATAGAATTAAAAGGCCCTCATTGCACCACTGACGAAGATTCAAAGCAGCAGCCTGTAAGCAAGAGGCTGAAAGAAGATGCGACTAGGGGAAATGTTAAAGCACATCCTTGAATCCGCTAAACGGTGTGCCCTTCTCTACATGTCCCGTCTAGGACACGCCTCGCTTAAATGACCTTATATTTACACCCGAAGATCTCGGGTCTCGTTCCTTTAATCTCATATGCTCTCTGCGATCTTCTTGGTTAATATCCTTTTCTCGATTCCTCTTACCAATTTGTTCGACTGTTCGGCGAGTGAGAGAACAAGAATAGTATGAGGGAATATTCGGGCAAGGCAGGCACCAAATCCTTAGTAAAGGGTTAGAAGACCCTCTCTCGTGATTGTTTTTTTTTAGCGAAACAATCAATTATGCCGTTATATTTGTCGCCTCTTTACTTGTAAAACTTATTCATCGCTGTGTCGGGTGGGTGCATGAACAGATAGACGACAAAGCCGCCTGCCATGCTGCTGAGTAGGTAAAGGGCTGGACCGTCTTGCATCCCGAAATGCTTCATCAACCTCCTCTTCGGAAAGAAGTATGTTGGCAATTAAACCGAACTGCTGGCGAGAGTCCATACCATGGATGCGCCCATTCCACGGTAAAGTCCTCTTACATCCTCGGCTTTGTATATTTGGCTCTGCCCATCCAACTAATAAGGAGCGCCGCTAAGACGCCGGAGTGCCAGTCTGATCGGGGTCCAGGGTGAGCTTGGGGTGAGCGTAAAGCGGCCTCACCCCCGTGCCGCAAGTAGGGTGAAGTCGATGCAGATTTTATCGGTGTCACGACTGACACCAACGCTACGTCTAACAATGCTCTCTAGGCGTAACTGTGGTGGCGGCTTAATTGACTGCAACTATGGAGTTGAACATCGACTCGACGCTTAAACAGCGTAGATAAGTCGCTAGAGATGCACTCTATATAAGGAGGTCAGGCAAACCTCGTATGAGGGGCTGTAAATTCCATGATGCTCTGTGATAAGAGGCAGCCATGGTACTTACAGCTTGACAGGAACTGCTAGGAGTCTCGTAGGCATTTGGCCAGTGAAGTATGTGCGTTGTATGTGCATCTCAAAAGGCTGAGCCTGACTACTGCGCAACTGCCGTGACACGAACACCAACATGCTACCACTTCCGTAAATAACGACTGCAGGTGAGGGGGAGAAAGACCACACATTAGTTAGTTCAATAGGTCACTCACAGCTGGAAAATCTAGTAATCGGGAAGGCAGTGCGCCAAATTCCTAACGTGATCATGATAGTACTGGCTGTGTCCCGAACCTGGCTAATGCGGTAAGTAAGGTCTTCAAGGTGAGATACGCTAATAGGCCAATGAAGGGCGTGGTAAAGGGGTTAGGTAAATGTCACTACCAGGGCACAGAAGAGGAAAGCCCTCTTGACAGGCGGAGATGACACTTCCATCTAACAACAAAGGAAAACATTCAACTAGGTTTCGCTACCATCAACCCCCTTGAGCAACTTTAATGGTGCTTCACAATTCAACATCCTTTTACACTCTTGATGGGTAATGATTAATACGAATCTTTATTGTTGTCGTCGCCTGGCATACGATATTGGAGCAGAAACCGGGGGAAATTGAAAACGAGCGGAACACGGAACGATATCACGTGGCGCGCGTCATTGCCTTCCCTTCAAACGGATTCTGATTCACTTCACCAAGTCTCGCGAAGCAAAACAATTCTTCGCGTGAGAATTCTATTTCTCTAGATATCGCCACTTGCCCTATGCTGCGACCTCGATTCCATTCACAGTCGACAGCGCACATGATCATGTTACCGCTTATTCAACGAGCGAGTTCACTCGACTGACTTCGACTCCATCATTGGTGCAACTATCCCTGCACTTTCGTTCCTCCCTTACCAACCTATACCGCCACCATGCAAGGCTTCAATATGGGCCGTTACGTCCCTCCGGACCTCGAGGGCACCATGTCCTTTAACCAGGCCTCCGGCAAAGGCCACGCTCTCGGCGCCCGTGCTCGCAAGCTGAAAACCGAAGGCATTCTAATCGTCCGCTTCGAATGTCCCTTTTCGATCTGGTGCGCAAACTGCAAGCCAGAGCAGATCATAGGCCAAGGCGTACGATTCAATGCCGAGAAGAAGAAGGTGGGCAACTATTATAGCACGCCTATCTGGAGCTTCCGATTCAAGCATACTGTCTGTGGTGGGTGGATTGAGGTTAGAACGGACCCAAAGAATACGGAGTATATCGTTGTTGATGGTGGGAAGAGGAGGGATACTGGGGAGGATAAGGTGCTGGATGGCGAGATCAGGATCGGGCCGACAGAGGAAGAGAAGGCAAGGTTTGAACGAGAAGGGGGGTTTGGGAAGTTGGAGAAGAAAAATGAGGATACGCAAAGGCTGTTGGATGAGAAGGAACGGTTAGAGGCGTTGACGAAGAGAAGTCAGAGGGATTGGGAGGATCCGTATGAGCAAAGTAAGAGGTTGAGGAGGGAGTTTAGGGTGGGGAGAAAGGAGAGAAAGGAGGCAGCGATGAAGGGCGAGGCGTTGAAGGATAAGCTGAGCTTGGGGATTGAGCTTGTAGAAGAGAGAGAGGAGGATGGTATGAGGGCGAGACTTGTGGAGTTTGGCGAGCCTCTTGAGAAGACGAGTGGACAGAAACCTATGTTCGAGATGGGCCGTGAGCAGCCGCAGTCAATACCGGCGAAAGACCGAGGAAAGAGAGGAAAGAAAACCACAGCAGCAGAGCTGGAGGCCGAGAACAAGGCCAGATTATCGCAGAGACTGAGTGGGAATACGAGAGCAGCAATGGATCCATTTCTCTCTTCTGAGCAGGCATGGCTGCCAACTACAAAGCGGAGAAAAGCGGATGTTAATCCTATCGATGCACCGGCACCTATCATTCAAAGCGCGGCGTTGGTGGATTATGATTCTGATTGAGCAATGATACCCTGAGAGCGAGAAGCACACACTAGATTGCCTATAGTACATGGAGCTGCTTGACTACTTTTACAGTCTCGGTAACAGAAAACTTCGTAATCTCATAAGTGTGATGGTTTGTAATTTCTTTTGCGGTTACCATGTTGAGTAGGCGTTTTCAAAACGAGCATCATGGTTTGGTAGTGTTTTCTGAGCTCCCGGTCGAAGAAGCGCCGAACGAGGTAGTCGAAGAAGGGTCTCTCGTAACTTGACCTGTCGTTGGAATTCCGCCTCTTCTGGTGTTGGCTGTGGTGTGTGGCGCTGGAGGTGGAGGCGTTCGACTTGTCCAAGGCGCTCTTGTGACGCCATCAACCATCCCAACAGGAGGCTTAGACATGCTAGTCGCCCAAGGTGCGGTCGTGCCAAGTCCTGAACGCGGCGGCCCAGGAGCAACCGGTGGCGGTGTCGCTGTTCCAATATTCACCATTTGTCGTGCTCTCACGGGTTGGTTCATATCGTTGGGGTTTCTTAGCGGCTGGGTCATGGTATCTGACGGTGGAAGCGGCTCGATAGCATTTGGATCCTTTTCCCACTTGAATAGCGAGCCGAAAGGGAAGTGTTGAACGACTGGGAATTTTGAGAGAACTTCCGCGTTGTACATCTTGATCATGCCTTTGTTGATCTTGCCCCAGCCGGCAGTGATCCCGGATATGTCGAAAAGCATCGGACTATGCTCCCAAAAGGGACCCCTTTTTACGTCGTAAATGAAGCCGATTGCCGAGAAGTACATATTCCGAGTCCGTTCTCCCTGCACAAAAGTTGGCTTGGTCACAGACGATGCTTCGGGGGCATTAGGTATTGAGCCCTCGGTGGGTGTTTCCTCCGCTTCACTGATGGCAGGACAATATTGAGCAGAACCAAAGACATAAGGGAGAAAAGAATTATCGTCCAAACCCCAGACACCATGGGAGCCCGCCGGCTCGAGCGTGTAGATTTTGATGAGTTGCCGTATCAAGTTAAGGTATGGCTGGAACACTCCAAGCACGATGCCTCGTTCTTCGACGCCCTGTTCTGCTTTTGCGAATCCACCAAGTTTCCAAATACATCCAAGGAAAGCAAGAAAGCTCAATTCATGCCCCGTACCATAGTCAAGTCTCTGAGGACTTCCGAAACTGCCCAAAAGATAGGTCTTTAGCTCCCCAGCAGCGCTGGAATGTGATGCTGATGTAGTAGAAGAGCCAAAATCAAGAACCTGAGGTGGCACATGCTCATTGAGAAGGTCTGTGATACGTGATTCGACCAGATTGTACCATTTCCGAAAGCTGACGTTTCCGAAGCGACGTGGGCCAGTGTCCGGAGGTGCATCTGTGATAAGACTCTCAAGCTCTGCTATTAAGTCACGAAGCTTTTGGACTGTTGGTGAGAACTGGACGAGCTCTGAGCCAAGGTCCCAGGTTTGATACTTCTTGCCTTCGCAGTGATCAACTTTTCTTGGTATCATGGAACGGTTAAGCTGCAACATAAATGTCATGATATCTCTGTAGGCTAGAGAAGTGAGAAAGAACGAAACGTCGGGTCCATCATGAATTTTCTTCACAGGTGTTGTGAAGGTATGCGAAGAAGCTTCATCCAATCGTTCAAGAATCGTGGTCATCCCAGCCCTAGAACTGCCAACTTGCTGTCCAGCAGCCATTTCCCTAGATAATGATCTTCTGCTGGCGAAAGGGATCCAGTTTGAAGTCGGCTTTCCAAAAGCGCTTTGCGGGCGCTAATCCTCACCGCCTTACGCAGTGAAGGGTGGTCTCCGGAGTGCCAATATTGTAAAGCCAGTTAATTGAATACAAGAACAGCGCTCGTACGTATGCTCGTCATTATTAAGTGTGTACATACGGGCAATATGTAGTACAGCGTCTACCATGAGTACATAATTAGCATTATCTTAACGCGACGAGTCTGGGTGGCCTTAAGCAAAGAAAACGAGTGCAATCTGCGGAGCACCCACAATCGATTTTTCCCTCAGTTAAACTTCCAGGTAAGATTAGTTGGAGATCGGTGCACAAGCGCCTAGAGATTTAAGCAAGTTTTAGTGATGCGATGCCTGGAACAACAAGAGGCACTGGTGAGACGAAATTGTGGCAGAATTATCCTTTGGCTTTGGCGGAAAGAACTTTTGGACCGCGCCTCTTGCAACTAGTAAAAAGTTCCCTCGACGTTGAGGTCCTGCTCTCCATCCCTTAGACAGTCAAGCCGTTACGTATGACATCAACACATCTATACTTGTCCTAGTCTCTTTTCCACCGTTAACAGTAGCATTTCAATACCGTACTTGGCTTTTTCTTGTCTGCCTAGTGAGGTGTCGAACGTCATTATGGACCCTGTCACAGCTGTCGGCTTAGTAACCGGTATTGTCCAGCTCATCGACACTACTATGAAGGCCATCAAATACATTAACGATCTGAAGGACGCTCCTAGAGACTGAACGAGGCTTGCACGAGAAGCCGCCAGTCTGTTGGCACTCCTTACAGATTTGAGATACAGACTGGAAGAAACCAAGTCGACAGACCCATGGTTTACTGGCATTCGTTCGCTAGGAGTGGAAGGGGGACCATTGGAGCAGTTCAACGAAGCGATAGACGACCTCGCAAGGAAATTGAAACCGGAGAAATCGTTGAAGAAGCTCACTAAAGCGGTGTTCTGGTCACTTGACAAGAATGAGATCACTCCCCATGGTAGGATTGAGGGTGCACTTGCGGCATAAACTGGATGCCGTCCTTAATAGCCACAATCATCTTCACCATCACCATCGTTCTGTGGCAGAAAGCAAACTGTCGAGGGCCAAACATGATGTATTCTATCCGACATGCGCCGTACGTACAAAGAGGACAAGCTGAAGAGGAAAGAAAGGAAAGGGATCAAGGGGTTAAGCAAGTGAAAGCTCGGAAAAGATTCAGCCGTGTGGTACTTGAACGACATGCTTGGCAATGGGAGGAGCTACTGCGTAAGCTCCGAATTGAAAGCTCAGCAATTGAATTACAGGCTGAACACCCAATGAAGTCGCGTTTATCCAACACCAAAAAAGGGCTCGAATTTTGATGACAGATTGCTTGAGACCGAAAATTTGTGGTATATCGATGTTAGCACATTTCCTTTCTTTCCTTCTTATTTCTCAGGACTTTGTCCCATTCAATTTGAGGACGGGAAAAGGCGTGAGAGGGCTCGATTGAACATGAAAAGGGTCACTCAGCCGGTACTATTCTCAGGAGCCTAGGGATGCCTTGACAGGTCGGTTCAATAGAGGTAGGAACATGAACGTAGGAACTTCGGCGTCGGCCATTCTACGTACTGCGCTTAAAGTAGAAATAGAGAAGATCGCGCTGATGAAAAGTGGCGAGGATGGCCGTTGATTTTGCGAACGCGCGATGATGGCTGAACGATCGAGCATCCAAAGTGCCTACACGTCGCCAGCTTTTTCAGTACGCCGAGCCTCCAATGCCTGGTCTGAGACTTCAGCTTTGCCCGTGCCTCATTTAGGTGGGGGAGTTAAGGGTGCTCCCGGCCCCGTCAGTGCCCACGAGCAACTTGGGTCCCCTAATTATAGAGCTACTTACCCCCCCGGGCTCACCTAGCTCCGGCGCTAGTCGCGTCGCGCATGGGCAACCAGCCGCAGGCCCGCCCTACGTCGTCAAATACATTTACTCTTTATACACACATGTGTCCAATGATTCCGCGTTAATTGCCCTCTTTGAATTTCACAGCAAATCATGGCGGAACGGCGTCCTGGAAGACCTAAGTCAGACGCAAACGCCGCTAAGGCCGTCGATATGCTAAATAGGGAGGTCACTCCCGGATATAACCCTTCGCCCTCGCCAAAGAAGAGGAAGATAGGGAGCGCAAATGAGAATTCTCCTGCCACAAAGAGAAGAGCCATTGCAAGGCCCGCGGAAGACGTCCAGGCACGGCGCAAATCCACGCGTCTAGCACGTCCTACATCATTTAAAGACCTACATCGATCGGGCCGTGCTAAACACAAGCAAGATCGAAACGGCTTTGATGGCCCAACAACTCCTCCGCCGTCCTTGAAGACTACGAAAGCTGTGAATAGGCAGGGCGAGGCGAAGCCTGTACTTGATGGAAACAACAGTTTGTTCGTGGTGGAGGAAGAGGAGGAAGATGAGGAAGATGCGACGAATCCGTTGATGAGGTTGCCTGCTAAGAGCACGCGCAGTTATGACAAGGAAATTAGGCAAGCTGGAAAAGTCAGAGATGGCGAGAGCATACTTGTGGATGCGCAGCCTGTCAAAGCGCCTCTAAGGAAGCAACTACTGCTGAAGCCTCGAGCACGAGTCACGAATAGTGCCATGAGCAAACCCATATCAGAATCCGCTAAAAGCCGCTCTAGCCTACCACGACAACAAAACCGTGCAGCAGTAGCAGCAGCAGCAGAAGAAGAAGAAGAGGAGGAGGAAGAAGAAGAAGAAGAAGAAGAAGAAGAAGAAGAAGAAGAAGAAGAAGAAGAAGAAGAAGAGCCCGATGCAGGAGTATCTGTGCATGAGAGAAGCATAGAGGGAGACCAAACTCTTAGGATTGACATACCACAGGAACAACAAGACCGTACTGGCGCTGCTGAAGAGCCTGTGAACTCTGTGGAAGATCAACCCACGGATAGCCAGCCGGAAGAGGTGGCGCAGCTCTCCAGTACTAAAGAGGTGTTCGCAAGAGCCAGCGGTCTGTACGAATGCAAGAAAAGTTGGGATAGCATGCTGGAAGCTGTTCGAGACAATCTTGACGAGGGGGACCAAGACAACCGAGCAGCAGAAATTCGAGAACTTGCCGGGCTTATCGGTGCTGCTAAGCTTGCCTACCGTGCAATTAGACATGCGAATGGCGCCAACATGGAAGGCAAGGAAGAGGAGATCGAGGAACTGCTTGTAGATATCGGCAAGAGAGTCCGCACAATTCGTGCAACTGATGACAGGAAGAGAAACTCCCGTCTTATCAAAGATGTCTATGTACAGGGCATCCCGAAGATGGTTCAGCTACTAAAAGCCGCTCTCGTCACTCGATCGCTGAAAGAAGAGCCCTCCATCGCATCTTTGAAGGAACTGGTCAAAATTATCGATGCTACGCTCTACCTTTGTGTCAAGGCATATCACTGGCGTCCCCGACCAACACTAGAGTATGGGGTTAAGAAACGCACCAGGAATGTAATCAAGATGTCGCTCGAAGCACTACGGACGGCATACATTGCGGCTCAGCATGACTTTTCTGACGACGACGACGAAGAAGTGGAGGCGCGCAAGTTCGAGAAAAGACAAGCGCTGGCGGAACATGTGGCGAAATTCCTGGCCCACGAGCTAGAAAAGAAGCAACGCGCCGAACACAACAGACGCGAAAGAAATCGTGACAGAAACAGGCGCCGCACAAATGGCGCTCTATTACAGGCGACTGCCTTCGATATTGATCAACTAGATTTGGACGACGTTATGCCTACTCCAGCCTTGAATGGGTTGAGGAGGAGCCTACCTTGGACGGAGACAGGTGTAGTGGCTGCGCGGCGGTCATTAGTATCCAGCATTCCAGCCCGATCTCTCGCAAAACATGTCCCACAAGTATCGCGGGAGCGCACTGAAGATATTCCAGGGCCCATGGCGCGGAGGTGGAGCGAAGAGGAGGATAGTGCATTACTCATAGGATTGGAAGAATTTACAGATGCAAATAGGTACCTTGAGATTGATGAAGTGTATGGATCGGCCGATGGTCCACTCAGGGGCCGAGACGTGGACGAACTTATGCAGCGCGCGAGGTTCTACAAACAGTCTATGGCCAGTCATATTGAGGAAGAGCGCGAGAAAGTGGGAAACGTGGATCGTTGGGCATACCTTTTGAGCGTGGAAGGGTGATTTCGATTGGCCTATGCGGGAGCTTACTGCCTTACTATGATACCCAAACCTTTAGTGTACAGTTCATTTAGAGACCATATTTTATAGCGTCGCTAGGTGTCCGAGCGTGCCTTCCCGTAACTTGACAGAATCCACAATAACAGCTTCCTGACAGGCTCGACAGGGAAGAGACCCCCTGGACCCTGGCCAGCAAGATCCACTCTTAGGCGGCAGAACCCTTGCAGTCGCCAATGCAGCGCGCCGAGCGCACGTGCCGGCTCCCTTGAAAGCTTGCCATAAAGAAGCGCGTGCCACGTAGCTTTGGAAGGACTTTGTGCAGGGAGCGCACAGCAGTCACCAATACTTTTCTGAATAAATCTCAGCTGTTTTGCGGACTGGAGACAATACTCTACACACCATGGCTTCGACGGAGGATACGTCCTCAGCGGTTGACCCGGCGGTTGCAGCCAACCCTCAGCCTGCGACCAAAGCAAACATTCCCCCAAAGCGCCCATTGACTGGCACAAAGTCCACGCCTCCAAAAACGTCGTCATTCATGAATCCCACAAGCACAACTACCGCGCGATCTACTGTAGGGAGTACGCTCAACAAGCCACCAGCTCGGCCCACTAGCAGTTCTGCTGTTAGAAAACCGGCTTCAAGCACCCCTACAATGGCAAGCGCACACAAGTCTCGACCATCCTTGGTATCAAACGATGAGGGTGTTAAGTCCGGAGCTTCAGGTGATGAAAAGAAGACAAGTGGGATAGCCAAGCCGGCGAAGAGGATGTCACTAGCTGGTGGCACACTCGGTCGAACTTCTGCCACGAAAGCTGTGTCTGCCACACCTGACAGGAGATCCACGATTCACTCCTCGCCTCCATCAGAGAAGAAGCTCACTGCTCGACCAAGCATTTTGAGTCCAACAAAAACCAGAGCTCCTACAACGCCTGCGTCAAAGACACCCGCATCCACTACGCAACGAAGCACTACAAAACCTTTGACTTCTTCACTGCGTAGCGCAGGCGTTTCAGAGGGTAAGAAACGCCTGAGCACGATCCCTGCTTCTCCAACCATAAGGATCGAGCGTTCAGAGGAGGATAAGGAGAATGCGAAGTCGACTCTCTCTCGACCTACTCTAGGCCCACGGCAATCTACTCGCTCGGCAGTTTTGCAACAACGCTTGCGAGAGTTTGAGCTCGTCAATGAGATGCTCAAGGCAGCTATGACTGCTGAAGATGCTGGGGACGGGGAAATGCAGGAACAGCTAGAAAACGAAGTTTCGGGAACCATAGCTAAGCTCAAGAATGTCCTTGAGAAAGCAAGAGCCTTCGAGAAAGAGCATGGACGAACACCCACTGAGGCCGAGCTAGCAGCTGAGGCTGAGACGGCAGCATCCTCTGCGAATGATGCCAACGAAGAACCCACGAGGCTAAAAGCCGAGCTGGAAGAAAACCAGGCCAAAGTAGAAGCCTTGAGAAAAGAGCTAGAAGAGATGCAAGTGAAGATGACTGAATTTGCTCTAGCTGCAGAGGCGGAGGCTTCTAATGTCCAAGCTGCAAAGGAAGCCATCCAGGCAGAACACTCTTCTCAGCGGGAAAACCTTTTGGCCCTACATGCGATGGAAGTTGCCGAACTGCAAAAGAAGATTGAGGACATGGAAACACGTGAGCGCGCCCAGGCAGAGCAAGCAGCCAAAGATACGGAAAAAGCCAAAGCGGACGCAGAGCAGATGGATAGTCTTGTCGCGTCACACTCCAAAGAAGTAGCTGGTCTGCTCCAAAAAGTTGAAGAGGCTGAAGCTCGGGAGCAAAGCCAGAGAGAGCAAGCTTTGAAAGATCTGGAGGACACCAGGGTCACCTACCAGCGACAGATAGACAACAACGACCGTGAGCTTGCTGGCCAGAATAATGTTATCAAGAGTCTGCAGGACGAATTAGAGCGCCTCAAGCGTTCTCATGATGACGACTTGGCGGCTGTCCAGCAGTCTAAAGAGCAAGAGATTCAGGAGCTTGGAGTCGTTATTGAACGATTGCAGAATGAGGTACAATCAGCCGACGCAAAAATGAATGAGAATGCCGCTCAGCTGCAGAAGCTTAGAGAGGAACATGAGCGAGAACTACAGACTCGCGACGAGGTCGTAATATCAACAAAGACGGAGCTCGAAAAGCTTGAAACCGTCAGAGAACAATTGCAAAATGAGATACAGTCCATTCACAAGGCAAAAACGGAGGAGAACAACGCTCAAATACAAAAGCTGAAAGCAGAGCACGATAATGCCATCTCAATCCTCAAGTCTGGTCATCAAGAAGACCTCGATGCCCTGGCCAGCCGCCATCAGCGAGAGTTGCAGAACTACGACGAGGCGGCTACGTCAGCAAAAGCAGAGCTTGAGAAGGTGGAAGCTGCCGCAGAAGCATCAAAGAGAGAATCAGACAGTCTTCTAGATGTTCTCCAAGCTAAGGTCAATGCTTTACAAGAAGCTGCGGCCCAAGCAAACTCGACTTTGAAGAGCAAGGAGGCCGATCTGGAAGCCGCTCATACTCGGGTGACCAGCCTAGAGCAAGTCCTTGAGACCCTCGAAAAAGAGAGCGTAAGCAAAGATGAGCATCACAACAGCCTGCTCAAGAAAGCCAAGTCCGATGCCGAGGAGGCCGCTAGGGCTTTGAATGAAGTTGACAAGAGTGAACTAGCTTTGAAGCACGAAACCATGATTAGCGAGCTAAACGCCCAGCATGATAAATCACTGTCTAAAATCCGGGCTGATATGGAAGCTGCGTCCGCTCAACATGCAAGTGAGCTGCAGGCCAAACAAGATGAGCTGGCAAAAGTCCGCGCAGATATGGAGGCCGAGTCCGCTCAACATGCAGAACATCTACAGGCCAAGCATGACGAGTTGACCAAGATCCGCGCAGATATGGCAGAGGAATACGCCCAACATGAAGATCATATCCGAAAATCCAATGCGGCAAAGGATGATCTTGAGCGCCGCCTTCAATCAGAGCTCAGCAAGGCTCAAGATGCCGAACGTCTCCTCCAGTCAGAGCTTAACAAGGCTCAGGAGGAGGTAAAAGAGTCAACCCAACTGGCTGCGAAGATCCAGGAGGATGCTGAAGAAGCAGACAAGCTAAGGGAGGAGCTTCGGGCCGAGCTCGCCGAAGCTCAAGAGGAGGCTAAGGAGTCAAGCAAGGTGGTCGAGGAGCTTCGGGCCGAGCTCACCAAAGTTCAAGAGGAGGACAAGGCGTCGAGCAAGGTAATTGAGGAACTTCGGGCCGAGCTCGCTAAAGTTCAAGAGGAAGATAAGGAGTCGAGAAAGGTGGTCGAGGAGCTTCGGGCTGAGCTCGCTAAAGTTCAAGAGGAAGATAAGGGGTCGAGCAGGGTGGTCGAGGAGCTTCGGGCCGAGCTCGACAAAGTTCAAGAGGAGGCTAAGGAGTCGAGCAAGGTGGTTGAGGAGCTTCGAGCCGAGCTCGCTAAAGTTCAAGAGGAGAATAACGAGTCAAGCAAGGTGGTTGAGGAGCTTCGAGCCGAGCTCACCAAAGCTCAAGAGGCGAATAAGGAGTCGAGTAAGGTGGTTGAGGAGCTTCGGGCCGAGCTTACTAAAGTTCAAGAGGAGGACAAGGAGTCAAGCAAGGTGGTTGAGGAGCTTCGAGCCGAGCTCACTAAAGCTCAAGAAGCGGATAAGGAGTCGAGTAAGGTGGTTGAGGAGCTTCGGGCCGAGCTCACCAAAGTTCAAGAAGCGGATAAGGAGTCAAGCAAGGTGGTTGAGGAGCTTCGGGCCGAGCTCACCAAAGTTCAAGAGGAGGACAAGGAGTCAAGCAAGGTGGTTGAGGAGCTTCGAGCCGAGCTCACCAAAGCTCAAGAAGCGGATAAGGAGTCGAGCAAGGTGGTTGAGGAGCTTCGGGCCGAGCTCGACAAAGTTCAAGAGGAGGCTAAGGAATCTAGTAAAGTGGTGGAGGAGCTCCAGGCCGAGCTCACCAAAGTTCAAGAGGAGGATAAGGAGTTGAACAAGGTGGTTGAGGAGCTTCGGGCCGAGCTCGCCAAAGTTCAAGAGGAGGACAAGGAGTCGAGCAAGGTGGTCGAGGAGCTTCGAGCCGAGCTCGCCAAAGCTCGAGAGGAGGCCAAAGAGTTGAGCAGGGCGGTGGAGGAACTTCAGCCCCAGCTCAGTAAAGCTCAAGAGGATTTGAGGGAGTCGAGCAAGCTAACTGAGGAGCTTCAGGCCAAGATCGACAAAGCGGAAGAGGAAGTCAAAGAGTCAAGCAAGCTGGTTGCCGAGCTTCAAGCCCAGGCCAATAAAGATCAAGAAACCATTGTCAAACTTACAACGGCTGCCGAAGATGCGAGCAAAGCTATCGAAGCGAGTAGCGAGGAAGCTAACCTGAAGCAATTACCTGCATCGGAACCACACGAATTGGTAATGCTCAAAGAGCAACTAGATGGCGCCCTGCAGGAGGTCGAAACGCAACGAGTTTTGAACGAGAAAGCAGAGGAGGCCATTGAACAATCAAAAATCGAGATTCGCGAGTTGGACGCCAGTCTCAAAGCCGCACAGGCTGAGCTTACAAAGGCTAAAACAGCGCACGCTAACGGCGTTGACTTCCTGAAAAGTCCTGTTGGCAAAGCCAGTGAAAATGGGAGCTCAGGCCTCGAGGACAGTAAATGGGCCGCAGCAGACATTGTAACGTCAAGTGAGACCGGTGGCGATGAGCATGGTGCAGGAATACAAGGTAGGGTAAGTCCCTGTCAGCCCAGAACGGACGTG
>Ga0335072_10000431_pt1 | contig 83509 bp, 75 predicted proteins | sample Lox_Sample_21_FD_206725 | JGI IMG/M metagenome (GOLD analysis project Ga0335072, IMG submission 206725) | Soil microbial communities from Loxahatchee National Wildlife Refuge, Florida, United States - Lox_Sample_2.1 | ecosystem: Environmental > Terrestrial > Soil > Wetlands | place: USA... | reverse complement strand
GCGAGCACTTCCGCTTGTATCGCGACAACACGCTCCAGCAGCTTGACCGCCTCCTTGACCTGTCCGTTTGCTTGATATGCCGCGGCGAGCTCGTGCTGCGACGCCAGTCGATTGGGATGGTCTTCTGCGAGCACTTCCGTACGTATCGCGACAACACGCTCCAGCAGCTTGACCGCCTCCTTGACCTGTCCGTTTGCTTGATATGCTCGGGCGAGCTCGTGCTGCGACGCCAGTCGTGAGGGATGGTCTTCTGCGAGCACCTCCGCTTCTATCGCGACAACACGCTCCAGCAGCTTGACCGCCTCCTTGACCTGTCCGTTTGCTTGATATGCCGCGGCGAGCTCGTGCTGCGACGCCAGTCGTGAGGGATGGTCTTCTGCGAGCACTTCCGCTTGTATCGCGACAACACGCTCCAGCAGCTTGACCGCCTCCTTGACCTGTCCGTTTGCTTGATATGCCGCGGCGAGCCAGTACTGCGACGCCCGTCGTGAGGGATGGTCTTCTGTAAGATTTGACTTTTGCAGCCACAGAACAGCTTCTTTCATCCTCCCATCAACGTATAGGCACCGCCCGACTTTTAGACAAAGCTCGCTCTTCTCCTTTGTATCTTGGCCTTTCTCATCCTTCTCTATGCGTGCCACATGCGGTAGATAATCTCGCCAAATCTCACGATTTGTCCAATCGTCAGACGGAAAGACTTCCGAGAGGTGTTTCAATGCCGCCATACTCGTCTCTACTTCACGGCCGTTCTGACTAATCCACATGCTCGTCGCCAAATGGACTAGCCTATGCATGTCGAGTTTCGTGCCATCGTCTCTTCTCTCCAGAAACGAGTATGAGCAAAGTGTGCCGATGGCCTCTGCTAACCGTGCTTCGGGATGAGCTGTTGGTAAAATGGAGCACGGAATTGCCCTCCATTCGATGCAAGATATGAAAGCGAGGAGATCTGCCGCTAATGTATCGCTTTCGAGAATCATGTTGAACGTTATAGTCCAGGTCTTTGCGACTGCATTCGTCAAGTTCCGGTATCGTGTCTTGTCGCCAAAATCTGTGCTCATAATAGCAACAATATCTTGCTCTGTCTTCTTTAATAGCCGCAGGTACTCGGAGATGGAGCTTTCATTTACGTTGATATATGCTGCCGCCTGGGTAATAGCCAACGGAAGGTGGTCCAGCTCTGTGAGAAGTTTCATCACAATCTCGTTATCGTAAGGAGGACTCTTTTGAACCAACGACTTCTCCAACAAATTTACCGTCTCCTGTTCCGTCATCTTTCTAATCTTGACCACGTCACTGCCCGCTAGATATTGCGCAATGCCTCCATGTCGTGTCGTGAATATGGTCAAGCCATCTTCGCTTTCTGGCAGGAAGCCCAGCAAACCTTCTGTTTGCTCGAGCCCACGAAGTAAGTCCAGGTCGTCAGCGTTGTCGGCGATTAGCAACCACTTTCCTGCGGTCTTTGCGCACAGCCGTTGTTGTACTAGCTTTTTCACATCTTCTTTGCTCTCCTCTCCCTGGTGTATTCCTAATGCTCTTGCAATCTCCATGCAACCTTGCTCAAAAGTCTCCATACTCAACGCTTGTACCCAGAAGATGGAGAATTCCGGATAGTCTTCCTTGACAGAGTATGCGAACTGTAGCGCGACTTGTGTCTTGCCGATACCACCAAGACCGCTGATCGCCACCTTCTGGCAGTCTTTATTCACAAGCAGCTTTAGTTTCAGTGTATCGAGCTCTGCATTTCGACCGACAAACTGGTAATTTCGTGGGAAGGGGAGGTAGAAACTACGCATCTGCTCTACGGCATGTAAGTTCTATTTCTCCATATAGAGCTGCGCTAGACGCACTAACCTCGAGTTGCTTCATCGACCGTCTGTGTCTTCGCTACATCTATCGCCGGTATCACCAACAGCAGCTCCTTCGCGTATGCCGCCGCGGTTGCAGCCGCGTACGGTTGCCATCTCTTATTCTTGTGCGAGTCTGCGTAGTCACAGACGCCTCTGATAACGAGGCAAGGAAAACTGTCCATCAGTCCAGCCGCTTCCATCTCGAAGCATATTATTCCTTCTTCCGCTGCTATCCGGTCTCGAGTCAAGCCATGCTTCATTACTTCGTTGCCGGACGCGATGTTGCCGTAGTAGATCTTCGGAGCCGGGCTTGTTCGAGGCGGGAGCCTCTCGACCACCTGGCCTGGATCGCACTCCTCGCACGTCTCGCCGCCGATGTGGTCGTAGGCGGCTCGGTACAGCTGATCGTGCTTGTCACTTTGATATCCGAAGGTTTGCGCCATGACGGGTTTATTTGCCACCATTCTCGACAGGTGTTCGGCGAGACTATCACCCTCCGTCATGTGCTTTATCTTGACGTCTTGCAGCGCGTTGAGCAGCACCCGTGGTGGCTTGTCGAGCGACCCCGTTCGCTTGAAGATGCCTCCTTTTTCCATCTTCCCAAAGTCCCACTGCACTACCCCGCCGTGTTTTCCGTCGGGCTGACTGACCACCACGTCGCCGAGTCGCATGTCTACCTTCTTGCTCCACACGCCTCCACCGACCCCAACCATCAGTCCAATCTTTATCGCAAAGCTGCGAAGCATGTCCTTCGCGACCGTGGCGGCTGAGTTATTGCCTGTCATGCCGGCGGGCAGGCAGGCAACCACGACGTTGTGGACCCCGATTCTGCCAAATGTGTAGCTGTTCTCATCGCCTTTGACGGTCGGCAGGGGATCGTGGACGTCATCAAGCATTGCCTGAAAGGCTGCCTTCTCGACCGCTAGGGCGCATATAACTCCGATTGCGTAGTCTTTTGGGGTTCGCGGTTGCGAGTGCAGTGCGGGTAGAGGTTGCGCCATCTTCCCTAGGCATCAGTCAAACCGTTCGTATTGATTTGAAGAAGGATAATGCATGGCGCGAAGTGCGAAGAGCCTTCATCAGGCTAAATACGAGACTCAGCTCTTCACGCCAGTGGGGTGCAAACGCCCATACTACCCAGCAAAAGCTGTTGCTGCGTGGCGTCGAATCGCAGCACACTGCTATCGCATCCAGCCGAAATAGTTGCCTTAGGCGACAGGGCTCGATTGCGACAGCTGGAGACACTTCCAGAGCCGCATGGCACCATTTTACGGCAGCGCAAGCTCTGCAAGCCTCTCATATCCAATGCCCAAGATGCGCCTTTGGAACGCAACACTGATAGCGGGCTCGTCCTCAGCGACAAAATGCCCCTTCTGGTACAATCTACCCTTATTAGTTCTGGCGACCTAAGCGCTCTGAACTGGCAGCCTGTGTGCTTCTTTGGGGATTATATTCGATTGTAATTCCTGTACCATTGCGCCGAGTATGCGACAAAGGCTAACTGCCTATTATACAATAACGGATCCCGAAGACTGCGCGAGCATTCCTGCTTCATTAAACCGATCTGCATCAAAACTGAAGAACAGAGCAGTGATCCTCCAGCCCTGCTGCGGCGATCTCCTCCTCCGCAACCTCCGCTTCGCTTCTCCGTACCTTTTTGGCCTTCGTTGCCTCTGGCATAGGGTTCTTACGCTTCCGACCGAGTTTCCCCTTGGCTGCGGCGGCCTCTTTCGCGGCTTCTTTCGCAGCACGCTTCCCTTGTGCCTCGACAATGTCCTCGTAGCTCATCACCTTCGCCTTCCCTACTACCGTTGACTTGGTCGATTTGCGACGTTTGGCTTCGTCGTTCTGTTTGAACAAGAGTTGATTTTCATCCTGAAGGAGGGCACACTCGGCAAAGGATATTTGGGCGGCTTTAGCGAACTTCTGTAGGCGCTGTTGGCTCATCACATCAAGCGCATGAGCTTCCTGTTCGATCAGGTTATGCAGCGACGTAAGAGCCTCTGCTGTCACTGGCGTCTGGAGCACTTCGCCTACCGGACACGACCACACCTTCACCTCATTGGCTTTCGGAACGGTTAGCTCGGCGAGCGGCTTCGGTATGCTTCTGAGAACCCTGTCTGGGTTGAATGGATAAAGGCCAGCCTTTATCCTTCCGGCCATAATGTTCTTAGACGTGAGCGCCTTTTCTCGGGCAGGGCTGTAGAGAGACGTGAAGTGCTCTTTACCGACTGTATTCGCGCCTCCTCGATACAGTCGTTCGACCTCGTCGCGATAAGTTGGATCCCAGATCACGTGTGACTGCCTAATAGGCAGTAATGGCTATTGTCACGTATATAAGAACACCCAGTTACCTAGGTGTTACAATACCAAGCCTGTTTCCTACATTCAACTAACGGGGTGAGATACTGTTGGCGTTTCGCCTTTTCTTCGATCGAGAGTACTCCATGTGCGCGGTTCCACACAGTGGTATAGTACGAGCGACGCCATGGCGTTTTGATAGGGCTGCATATGTTCTAGGCTCTGTTGACTCAAAACCTTCCGCTAGCGCGCGACTTGCGGCGTCCATTCTAACTTACAAATGGTGATGGGGATCGTAAAAGGAAAGGAACATCGCAGCAGTGACAGACAGCATAGCCCAGAGGACACGTGGCAGATCGCCATCGAAGCTGGTAGAATCTTGCCATAGGTGGTTTCTAGCAAATATGAAAACCGCTATAATACATTAAATAAATACAACATAAGCAACGCTAAACTTGCTTAGTCTTGGCGAAAATTCGAGGCATCACGGTGAAACTCCCGGAATGCCAGTTGCCAAGGGCTGAGTGTTGATAAAGCCTGATGCAAGAGTATCTCGATATAGGACTTCCATTGTATACTTCCGAAATTTGAACAGCTCTCGACGCTAATGATATAGGAGGTCGGAAAGGCTTGTGTACCTCTTTATAGGATGAAAGAACCGACCAAGGAACGGTCAAGTTGTACGTAATTGTATGGTTAAAAGCAGAAACTATGTTGAACAGGGGCCGAAAAACACGGCAGCATCAATCGGAGATCTATAAAGAAATGGAGTCGGGTATGCGATGTTTATATGTCCAAGGTTGTTCCAGCATGGCGGGGGTTTCCAGCACGTAGGGGGGGAGGTTACGAAGTAGGCAAATGAAACGTTCAAGAAGCTGATCTTTGATAGGAGATTGAAGCACCCAACAAAAGAAAAAATCTGCGACAGAGCTTCACGACGGCCGTCGAAAATTTGAAAGAGTCTCCAATGTGGTTCGATTTGTGGTTCAAATTTGGCATTATCGTAGCTGCTTAGCTGAACGGCGTGTCGTTGTGATGGTCCAGTCTGTTCTGCGTGAGTCGTCACTTCAACACGAGCGATCATTAGAGATATTCCCAACAGCATCCACGCTTCTCTATCGCCTTGTAAAGTCGGATTGTAGATAGTTGAGTGAAGTGTGGTGATGAAGACGTAAAACTCTCGCTACGTGAAGCGGATTTCCCTCAATTAGTGGATCGACCACTCCTTTCTTCATTTAAGGTCAACAACGCAGTCACGGATTAATTTCAAAGATATAAAGCTCTGTAAAGTGCATGAAGTTATTGTTACTTCCCACAATGGCCTCAAAACATCTTCAGAACCGTTTGGAAGCCAAATAGCAACAGCATGGGTCGAATATGTCATCGACTCCGCTACGCAGTCAGACAAGTCTGACAAAGCGTAACATCAGCTCTAGGATTAGGGCATTCGATTGTCAAGCCCAAATTCCTAAGGTGGAAGTCTTCTCACCCGCGCCAGGTTTCACTCCAGGGCCAAAGCTCTGTCGCTGTTGTGCGACACTGACGTCTTTCTTAGATGTAGCACCAATAAGACCATGCTGGAGGAATCGGTCTCTCTCAATTTCCACCACTCCATGTACGCGTAGACTCGTAACTAAACTGGCTCCAGTCCAAGCCCCTAAAGTTTCAACGGCCCGTACTTCTCTCGATACCTGTGGTCCACCAGCAGCTTGAAGTGTCTGTTGAACAATCTTGGCAACCACGGGATCGATCTCCGGTTGCTGATCGCGTGCTGGGATGTTACTCGGCTCGTCACTCGGCGACTCATCAGTTGTCTCACTGAGTTTCTTCGGTTCCTCAGCGAATTTCACTGAATTCGATTCCATATGTGATGGCATTTCTTTCTTCTCGACATTCCGTTTGAAATGCTCTTCGCGTTTGCCTTGAGCAGATCCATAATTTTTCACAGTATCCCAACCTCGCTTCGTGATGAGTGTTTCGAGCTCCTTGATGAGACGAGATTTCAATCCCGGCGTATTTGAAATGCCACCAGTGAAGATCAAACGTGACACACACAGTGTTCTGATATCTTGTGGCAGATGTAGAAGCGCAGAATACATCAGTAGGTGCAGAGGTTGGTCGTGGTCATCGAAATCGGAAGATGAAGTCCCTCGTGAGAATAAAGCATCTTCTATAGGTTCGGCGAGACGATTGAACGGAATCTGGACATTGACTGTAGATGGCAGAATGTTGACGAGAGTTGCATTACTCTGGTCGGTGCTTTGTTGTTCATTACCACGCTCACGACACCATCCCATTCGTGTCATGACTTCTTCAACATCCTCAAATGTCAAAGGTTGCTCCGTACTTTGATCAAGCATGTTGGTGAAGGACTCGATGAGTAGCTTTCCAGCTCTCACGCTCCTTACCTGCATTACCTCTCGATATTCATAGACTGCGCTAACAGTAGTTTCTGCCCAGCCAATATCTACCACCAAAGCTGAGCGAACACCGGCACCAACTACGGCCATGACGGAAGGTGGTAGTAACGCTATACTTGTCGCTTGGAGGGTTGTGAAGATTGCTGCAAGTAGCGTCGAAAGAAGTGGCTTAGGGAGCAAAGATGACACAACCAATGCCACCTTTTTCTGGCGATTGTCGAGCATTAGGTGGTCGTGTTCAACGTTGCGTATTAGTCTCTCAATTTTGTCTTCGACGAGACCAAGATCAACTTCGTCAACTTTCATACGCCACAGCTCGTGATCTTTACCCCAATTTTGTCCTCTCTTTCGTTTCTTCGGCCGCGATTCATATCCCGGTGCCCATTGTCTGTAGTCACCGACGCGTCGTTGATGCTCAGGGGAGTAAGCTAAAACACATCGCGGAGAGCTTTCGCCAGCAAAGCCTGCTCGCATGTGCCTTGCCCCAAACTCGAAAACGAGTAGATTTTCTTCGTCCAATCGAAAGCTTGCGGTCGGAGAGCCGTAGAGTGAGTTAACTGATCGACTCAAAGGCGTATGGGGTGAAGCAGTAGATTGCAACGCTGTAGCGGGAGGTTTGGCACGGCCAAGGGAGACCTTTCTGAGGTCTTGTTGGGATGTACTCGTCATAGTGTGTAAAGCCCAACTCTTACACTTCCTCACTCCGCCACAAACGAATGCTGGTGTCTTCAAAAAGCTGCTCGAATGTGTTGAATGAATGGACTTCCGTCTGATGAACTTGAGGCCATAAGGCTTTCATCGGCCCAAGCTCCTCAATGAAATTTTGGCTTGGCACAAAATTTTGGATCCGAAGATCTTAACGAACGACAATTCAACTGTTGCTCCACTGCTAAATTCCTTCACAGCAGCTGCAACAAAAGTCAAATCCGACATGGCTCCTCTCTTTGTCCTTTCCGAAACCAGTGCTGGTTATGTCTTATTCAAGTCTTCCGACAAAAAGCTACTGAAGCGCACCGACATTGCCGATTCGTTGAAGACGGCTCAAGATACTGCAAGTCTGTACGTGCAAATACTTCTTGTTCACGGTTCATGGCTTCTCAATACTGACCATTGTCCTTTCTAGTCTGAAACTCAAGCAATTCAAAAAGTTCGACAGCGCAGCAGCAGCACTCAATGAAGCCGCCGCATTGGGTGAAGGCAAAGTTACTCCACTCCTCTCGTCGCTACTCGATTCACTCAAGGATGAAACGAAAGCCTCACTCGCAGTTGCAGATGCTAAACTTGCTACTGCAATTGCTAAAATTCCAGGTCTCTCCCTCAAACCCGTAGCCGATAACTCCACCGAGGAGATTCAGCGAGCAATTCGTCAGCACCTTTCCTCCCTCCTACCAAACCTGACTCCCGATGAACTTAAAGCGACAAACCTGGGTCTTTCTCACTCCCTCTCACGTCACAAGCTCAAGTTTTCACCAGACAAAGTTGACACCATGATCATCCAGGCAATCTCGCTGCTCGACGATCTCGACAAGGAGCTCAACACCTACGCCATGCGCGTGCGAGAGTGGTACGGCTGGCACTTCCCAGAAATGGCCAAGATCATCAACGACAACCTTGCTTATGCTCGGGTGGTGCTAGCTGTTGGCATGCGCAGCAACGCCTCCAGCACCGACCTGTCCGACATCCTACCAGAGGAGATCGAAGAGGCGGTGAAAGCGGCCGCCGAAGTGTCAATGGGCACAGAGATCACGACAGAGGACCTGGAGAACATCAGCATCCTAGCCGAGCAGGTGGTCGGCTTCAGCGAGTACCGGGCGCAGCTGTCAAGCTACCTAGGAGCACGGATGGGCGCGGTAGCACCGAATTTAACAGCGCTGGTGGGCGACCTGGTTGGGGCGCGTCTCATCGCGCACGCAGGCTCGCTCACCGAGCTGGCCAAGAAGCCCGCCTCCACCATCCAGCTACTCGGCGCCGAGAAAGCCCTCTTCCGCGCGCTCAAGACCAAGCACGACACCCCCAAGTACGGCCTCATCTACCACGCCTCGCTCGTCGGCCAGGCCACCGGCAAGAACAAGGCCAAGATCGCGCGCGTGCTGGCGGCGAAGGCGGCGCTGGGCGCGCGTGTCGACGGCGCCGCCGTGCTGGCGGAGGTGGATGAGGGCGCGCCGGAGCCTTCGGAAGAGGAGCGCAGCGCGCTGGGCGTGAGCGCGCGCCGCTACGTCGAGAGCCGCCTGCGCAAGCTGGAGGGCAAGCCGCTCAAGGCGGCGGGCGCGCAGATTGCGCCGTCCGGCCAGCTCGTTGCCCGGCCCGGCAAGTGGGACGTCAAGGAGGCGCGCAAGTACAACGCGGATGCGGATGGCTTGGCGGGCGATGAACCGCCTGCTGCTGTCAAGGACGAGAAGCGCCTTGTTGCGGAGCTCGATGTGAACGGCGAGGCCCATGCCGGAGCTGATGAAGATGAAGACGAAGAAGACGACGACATGGATGCTGACGAAGATGATGACGACCTGCGGGCTATCAAGTCCGAGTCCACCGTGACACTGAATGGACAGGCGGATTCGGAGAAGGTGAAGTCACGTGCTGAGAAAGAAGCAAAGAAGGCAGCGAAGGAAGAGAAGAAGAGACGGAAAGCTGAGAAGAAGGCACGTAAGGAGGCAAAGGCGGCTAAGAAGACTGCCAAAGTCGATGATGGCAAGAAGAGGAAGCATGAAGGTGATGTAGAAAAGAGCGAGAGGAAGAAGAAAAAGCACAAGGGCGAGGCATGATGCGTTGTCGTTTCTTGATAAGTCATTACTGGTGTTTCAGGCGTTATTGCACCGCTACCGTGGTGTGCATTGAATGGGATAGGACAGAAAGGAAATATTCTATTTGGCGTTTGTCAGGAAGTCAATGACGATTGAGTCCTCCGGTTCAGTATTCATCGCTCCTTGTAATTCACGGAGCATTATAGGTACACATGCCGTAGTCACTCAATGGAAAGATTCAAAGAGAATGAACATGCAGAGCTACGATTTGCGCGAATTATGATACTAGGAAGAGGGGATGTCTATCTATGCCCGTCAACCTTACTCCATGATCATAAAGATCGATGTTCAAAGCGTGCATTAAGTAGGCATCTCGTCACGTTCCATGTCAGCACAACACCAAGCCTCGTCCTCACAACCAAGCCCAATCCGCCCTCGGTGCAGGACAACCACGCTCCCGCCCGCAAGACTCCTACACGTAGCGAATCTCGACCGCACCGCCCCACAGCACCCGCGCAACCAGCGCCCCCACCCACCGCGGCGCCTGCCCACCGACAGCGACCCACTCCGCACCCTCAGGGTGCTCGAACGCCAGGAACTCCGCGCTCCCCCCAAACGCACGGTACAGCGCCGCGGCGGCAGCAACGTACGCCGCGCCAGCGAGCACGCCGCCGCCCAGCAGCCGCAGCGCGGCGACGACCACCGCGCCCGCGCCCTCCTGCCACGCCACCAGGCCGAGCGGGTCCGCGGCGTCAAGCCCGCGGCGACGCACACCGCCGCGGCGCTTCGTGCGCCGGGTGGGCCGCGCCCACGCCGGCAGCCGCTCGTCCTCGATTTCCGCCGCGGAAGAGGCGGACGCAGCGAGGGCGCGGCGCGCCCACGGCGCGACGTCCGGGCTACGGGCGGCGAGCGCGTGCGCCCCGGCGTCGTCGCCAACAGCATCTAGATTGCCGGCGCGGGTCTCGTCGGCCACGCGCGCTAGCAGCCAGCGCGCGCGGGCGCCGGCGGCTAGGTCGGCGTACCGCGCGCGCTCGGCCGCTGCCCGCGCTTGCAGGTCCGCCGCCCAGGCTTGCAGTTGCAGCGCAGCCAGCCGCTCTTCGCGCGCCGTATGGTCGCGCAGCGAGGCGCGGTGGTAGTCCGACAGGCCGGGGCCGAGCGCGGACGAGCTGAGGTTGAAGGCGGAGGGTGCGGGGGCGGTGGCGGCGCGGGAGATCAGCGTTGTTGAGGAGATGGAGGGGCTGCGCGGGCGGAGTGCGCTCGGTGATGCGTTGCTGCTGGTCGTGTGTCGGTGTTGCTGCAGCGCTCGCGTGATGCCCAGCGCGCCGCCGTGCATGTGGAGGCTGTCACCGCCGCCGGGAAGACTTGCGGAGTTGAGGCGTTCTCTGCGCCAGGAGATGAATTTCCGTGCTGCTGAGTGACGGAGCCATTGCATATTGTCTGGATCGAATAGAAGGGATATCAATTCTGTGAGTTCTGAGGGTAGCAGTGGTGGGCTGTATGAAGATGACATGAGGAGAGAGGCGTCCATTTCAGAGTCGTCAGAGCCTGGTGCGGTAGAGATCGCAAATGGTGGTAATGATCCATCATTGCTGGGAGCTGCCGAAACAGCAGTTTTGTCCATAGCATTGACAGTTGCTTCCGCTGCTATTGATGGTGCTTCAGTAGAGTCAGACTGTGGCTCTTGTGTCGACTCAGAAGGAGTAAGCTTCGAAATTATATCTTCTAGTGACAATCCGAATAAGAAAGGCTTAATGGAGGCAGACTGGAACTCTTTCAGGACAGACGCTTTGAATGTCAGCAAATCTTCCCGTGACATGGTATCCGCCTTCGTGATAATAGGAATGATATTCGACAGAGGCGCTATACGACGGCACATGTCCATGTCTCGTGAAAGGTTGGAAGCTGTACGATGTTAGACCAAAGATCTGAGAAGCCACAGTGACAGGAATGCCTACGTGATCCGAATGCATAAATAACTACATCAACTTGTACGCCGCCGCTTCCACACAAAACATTAAGCAGGTCATTATCGTTCATTGCCGAGATTGAAGCGTTCTTATGAAGTAGAGCTTCCATATACTGTGGAAGCGGATGCGGAGTAGAGTTGTTTGCATTTGTAGGCAGAGCGGGTGTATCGACGAAGCAAATGTTGCGTTCGAGAACCGTGTCTTCCATACTCTTACGCCTGCGTAGTATTCGACTTTCCTCCATGTCCGACCACCAAGCTGGGTATGACTTTGTGCTCGCATGAATCTCAACGAGTTTGGGTGAACTTATCGCTTCGCCTATTCGATTCGTTCGTTTGGGTTTCGACTGCTGAGTTGGAATGAGCGCGGATTTCGAGGAGCTCAAAGGATCCACATGGACGATATCTTCGCAGTACTGCACCATCGCTCGTATGAGACTGCTCTTGCCGACACCTAACAAGAATTAGTAATGGCGTGAATGCATCAATCAAGTAAGTTACCTTTTCCACCGGCAACGCAGACCTTTAGCTTTCCCATTGCTCTTCCTCGTGCTGTGAATGGTCGTCGACTAGGCATTGATAGGCTGGGCATAACCAGCTCAGGCATGCTGCTACCCATCATCTGCATCATACCGCTTGATTGCGGCTCTTGCTCATCCATCTCTTCATCGTCTGATGGTGCGATCGCCTGGCTCACATTATCTTCCGTCATACCATCATCTTCGTCACTGAGCCTGAGACTCCGGAAACTGCCCGACTTCGGTGTGCTTGGAAGAGCTGAGTCGAAAGGCGTATGATTTCCCGTCATAAGCGGCGTGAGTGGTTGAGAGACAGTCGGTTGAGTATGCTGAGCAACTTTCGGTGGTGATACACTTGGTGCGGGAGATACATTTCGGAGACTGTTATCTGGTGTTTGGTCGTCCTGGGTCTTTGGTGGTTCAACATTGGGAGCTTCAGATGACTGAGGCTCGCTCTTGCTCGCCTTTCTCTTCCGTCTGAACAGTCGATATATGCCTTCACCACCCTGCTCTTCCGGCTCATCTTCCTTTTCGGTTTGGTTCTTATCACCGAACGCTTCACCGAGGGTATCTTCAATGCTTTGAATGCCGAACGACCCGTCACTGTCCTTATCGCTAATGATGCTCTCATCCTTTTTTGGAAGCGTGGGAGTGTTGGAGAGAGTAGGTTCAGGCTGGCTGCTCATGGCTTTCTGCATATCACTCTCCGAAGCCAGGAAGAAGGTGGTAGGAGTAGGAGTAGCGTGTAAAGTATGCGCGTCGGCGTCTGCGCTGCTCGACTTCCTCCGAGAGCGGGGCGACGGCGGATCGGGACCTGGACGCATGATGTGGAAATAAGAGGAAAATGAGAGGAGAAGTAAAGAGGAACTAAAGTACCTAGGGGGCCTCACGACTCATGAGGGAAAGAAGTGAAAAGATGTTGTGTGCGAGTGACTTGGAAGCGGTACGTACACTGTGAGCTGTCTTACTGCCAGGGTTTTGGTTATGGAATGTATCGGCATAAGCGGGGCAGAAAGCCGATGACCAATCCAGCAATCGGAGCTAACCGCCGAAATACAGTACTGCAGACTGAGATCAACAAACTCTGGATTTTCGGGTCGATGCATACGCAGATGCAGTTTGATATAATCGTCACGCAGAATGAAAATCCACCACATCCATGCGCGATACGCCATGATGATACAGACACTGTGCGCATTCGATGTTGGAGTAGGTACACACATGCCACATAGTAGACTACCTTTCCGTCTTAGGTAGTCTCCAGCAACCTGCTTCCCCATATCTAATCATACATACATGGATTTAAAGTATACAATTAGCACTGCAGGAATACTTGACCCGACGGCATGTTCATCCCCATGGCGTCCGACATGCTTCGAGATATCAAGTGAAAATGTGGATTATCATCCTAACCGCGTAGGCGGGAGGATTACCGATGAATATGAATCGCCCGAATATGCTTCAACCAACCGGTGGAAGCAACAGATGTATGTAATGGAATAAACGCTCCTCTCCACCCTGAGAAGCTCAATCTTTGCCGGAACCCGGATTGAGGAAACCTCGTCGATATCCGTTTGTTAGCTATCCAAGGTGGCAGAAGGTCGTAGCTAGTGCAAGCAATAAGATGCCGTTGGGTGAATGAAGCACAGCAAATGTGAAATAGCATAATGGCAAAGCAACGCTATGCAAAAGTGGGAATGTCGTAGAAGCTGGGCGGAAAAAAGATGAACAAGGAACTTTTTGGTGCCGCATGGTACTTTTTGAGGACGTCAGAGGATAGCGGTGAAACATGGCCGTCGTGACAAATGCTTTCCGCAACTCATCTCATCTATAACTATGGCGGTGAAAATGCTCGAAAAATCCGAGGGTATAAGGCGAACCGGAAGGAAGTCGATCTAAGGCGATGAACGCGGCTCTGCGGAAAGCCACTATGTAGCAGTGCTACGGCCACGAGGAGCGGCACTTGGGCCGCGACCACGAGGAGCAAAGTTACCGCGGTTGGAGTCTTTGTTGAAAGTACCACCACGGCTTTGGCCAGCAGGGCGACCATCAAAGCTCTGACGGTTGCCGCGAGTGTTGCCACGGTTATTTGGGAAGGCATTGACGCGACGCTCCTCGACAAAAATTTCATGACCGGCAATCTTATGAGGGTTAGCAGCAACGGCAGCTTGAAATCCAGCTCGAGTGCTGAATTCGACGAATGCGCTATTCTGTATGGATATTAGCAAGGACCATTTTTCCATCCAGGTCCAAACGGTACCTTTTGACGGTTGATATCACAGTAAGGAATCGGACCGAACTTCTGGAGAGTGTTCTTCAGTTCCTCCGGTGAGACTTCCGCATACACGTTGCGAACATAGGCGCGGACCCTATCGCTGTCTCCAGCCGGTTGGGCTTGTGAACGAGATTGCTGTCGCTTGTGGTCAGCACCAACAGCTTGCCAACCACCAGTTGAGCCTTCCTGTGAGCCTTCAGCAGGCGATGGCTCGCGTGCAGGCGGAGTGGTAGCAATAGCAGCAGGAACAGATGGAGCTGGAGCTTGTTGAGTCTGAGATGGCTTCAAGTTGGCTGGAACAGCGTTAGAAGGAGTAGCCGTGGTGGCCGGAGCAGCCGTGGCGGCAGGAGCAGAAGTACGATTGTTTGAGCCAGCGAGTTGAGCCCAAGTCCTGGGAACAGCTGGTTTGGCTGGAGAAGTTGGCTTCTGCGTGTCCTTCACGGGCATGATTGGGGATACAATCGAGTCCTTGGGCTTTTCAGCCTGCACGGTTTCATCGGCAGGCTCAGCCTTGGGAGCCTCAGTGGTAGTGACCTCAGCGGCAGGAGCATCTTCCTTTGACTCCTCATCCGGAGTACCATTGACAGCAATAATTGGAGTTGCCTCTTCGGTGCTGTCCTCATTGATGACTTGCTCGAGCTCTTTGTCGACGATCGACGCGTCGTGTTCCTGTGCAGCGGGATCAGCCGACGAGGTCAGACCCTTTTGTTCGGAGTCTTCAACGGTGGGAACCGGTTCCTGGTAACCACCAGCCAGACCAGTCACTTGCGGCAGCTCTGGCGTCTCATTCTCGGGTGCAGTCTCTTCATCTTCGTCGAAGAGGTAGCGGAAGATATCGTTCAGAACGAAGTAGCCGTTGGTTTGAGCGGCAAGAACAAAGGTCTGGACGAACTTTCTAGAAGGCTGAGAGTTGTTGGACATGGCACCAACAACTTGGATGACGATGTTTTCACCAGACACCTGAGAGTCGACATTTGTCACGCGGACCTTGCAGTCCTGGAAGGCAAGTTCCTTGATTTTATCGTTGATTGCCTTGAAGAAGCTTGTTAGCTTGCCGTAGGTCTAAGAGTATTACACGTGGATCACTCACCTTTTGACCGGTACAGACGGCTTCCTTCTCAGCCTCAACGCCGAAGACAAATTGAGAGCGCTTGTTGAAGAAGAGCTATGGAGAGTCAGCAAAGCATGCTGGTTCAATACATTTCAACAACGAATCATACGTGAAGCTTTTCTGGGCTCTTGCTCAGCGTAGTGTAGTACTGCTCGACGAAGTACCAAGCAACCTGATCCTTGGGAATGTCCTGAGGCTGATCTGGTCGGGATTCGGTGACAACTGCATCTCGAAGACCTGCAGCTTCAGTGTAGTGGTTACCTTCGGTGACATGGACATGGCCAGCGCCATATACGCCATTGACGGGGAGAGTAGCGGCTTCAGTTGCCATGTTTGCGGGTTGATTGTGGAAGATGACTCTGGAGTCAGGATACGGAGACTCTGGAAAGTGTAGATGTGAGGGAGATGAGGCTGCCTCCGATGGGATTGAGGAGGTGAAAGCGGAATGGTAGGCTGTAGACACGTGAGGCTTGAGTGGTGAGGGATTCCTAGATCACTATGCAGTCAGTATGGTGAGTTGCCGAATCCGGGATCAGGGAGCAAGTAGCCTTACCGGGTACAGGATGTAGCCTGGACAAGAGTAGTTACGGTCAGGGCGGAAAGTGAAGAGCCGAAACGGGGAGATTTCCGATCGATCCTGAGTGAAGAGGAAATTTGAAGGGGGATGAGGCGGGCGCTTCAAAGAATTTGATGTGAAGGAAAGAATCGAAGGTGAGGAGTGGTGGAGATCCGTGGGATGGGTCAGAAAGCGAGGAAAGGAGAAGACGAATCGGATGGGACTACAGCTGGGGGGATTGTTGGAGGTAATGAGAAGTAGTTGGCAGCGATGGAGAAGGAGGAGGATGATGATGATGTTTGGGATGGCGTTCCCGTTCTGGGGGGAGGACTTTAGTCGGGGTGAGTGGTGTTAAGCGGGAAAAAAGATTCGGGAGGAGTTTAGTGCGTGGCTTCCAGCTGGTTGGTTGGGTTGGCTGGATCGCGGCACCCGCTTCCTGGACCTGCCCGGGCGTCGACGGTTCGATGAAAACTGCCATTACACGGATTAGTCATCGATCCTCATCTCCCCATCCGAGTGTTTCCTGATGTAGCCGTGTCTCGTGTTTACACTTGCTTTGTCAAACGAATCTACGGCTTGCGCTGTATCCTATGGCCCTTTCACTGCCCTCCATGCGTACTTCATACCGAATATGTGGAGCTTGCCTGTGTTGCTGCCGTTTGGCCCTTAATGCCAAAGCAAGATCTAACCGCCATCCAGGCGAATGGATCTTTCCGGTTTCATAAGAATATCTACATTAAATGTACTCGCTGTACCATTCTGACATTCCGAACTGGCCTCGTATGAAGCTCAAACACGGAAGGTGTTTCACAAGCATATCCACCTTGGCGTGGTTGTCACCAATTTTGTCGCTATTGTAGTCCATTCACCCAAGAGGAGAAAGAGGTTACATGGGAACCACGTGGAACTTTGGGACTGTTCCTTCGGTACACTTTTACGGCTGGCGCTTGGTATGCTAATCATTACGATCTAGAAGGAACCACTTCGCCTTAAGGAACGTTCATCACATGGCTTGGCAGATAAGTCAAAGTCAAATGGATTCTTCAGTTCGCAAGAAGTTAGATAGTATATCAATCTCGTACATACTCGACATTCCAATCTCCAAGTCCATAATGTCCCGAATGCCATGAACCAAGGTACCGTATCTCCGTTCGACATATAGTAAACTACACGTGCGCAGTATTCCTGTCCAATTTCCTCAAGCCGTAAGACCGCACTATTCCGAACCGACCCACGAGAAGTTCAAAGCACATCCATACCGTGCACCTTCTGCTGTTTCTTGCGCGGCTGCATCTGGAGCAAGCCGCCAACGGGCTCCAGACCCGCGCCGCCCACGCCGGCGCCCAGCCGGGCAACGCCACCCAGCGGCGCGTCAGCGCCTCGCCCACGGCCAAAGCCCAGGCCCAGCGCTCCGCCGCGGCCCAGCGCGCCTCCGCGAGCCAGCGCCGCCCCGCCGCCACGCAGTCTCCCCGCAGCCGCAAGCGCAGTCCAGGCATCGGGGCCGCCGGCCCTGCCCATGCCGCGCAGCGGGCCGTAGGTCAGCAGGGCGTGGGCGCGGCCGCGCGCCGCGCGCAGGACCCGCGGGTCCGCGGCCATGACCGCCATTGCGCGTGCCGCTTTGTGTCGCGCCGCTTGCTGCTTCGCGGCCGCCTGCTGCGCGCCCATGCGCTCGGAGAAGGACCCGCTGGACATGCTTGCTGTGGATCGGGGGCGCTGGGTGGTGTGGCGCTGGTTGGGTGGGTGGTGAGTGCGAGTGTGTTGGTGAGTGCTGGTGTGTTGGATGGGCATGTGCAGGTTGTGGTTGCAGGTTTGGTGTATGGCTTGCGGTGGAGAAGGAGAGCGTGGAAATGTTGGAGGCTTTAAGTACTCGCTGCATATGTCGAGTGTCCGGTGAAAGTTGTCGGAAGGCACGGGATCGAGTCGGTCATTGAATGTGGACGTATTGTGTGATCTGGCGTTCAGTCACTGTGCTCCGTGAGTCAATTGCGGCGGTTCTATATTCAATGTTAATCATTGTCCACATGCAAGGACATTGTAAAAGATCAGCTCGATGTTATAGAACCTAGAGAAGTAGAAGAAAGACGGCATAGTGTACTCGTGATGAATTGGTATCTGTGTTAGGAACCGTAACCCCGAAGTAGTAAAGAAACTCGAGTAAACGTGAAACCCAAAACCAAAATACATGTGCAGACCAACCGAAGACCGTCAGCCGAAAAGCAAGTGTGAACAAGAGAGACAACCCAATCGAAACAAAAATGCTCGTCGTCGCTGACAAGAGCCCTCGTAAGGGCCATCTCGCATAGCGACAAATTAAGAAGAGTCCGGCGATGACTTGTCAGTGATGTCCATCTGCGAATCTTGATATTGGTCTCTAACATCAAACACGTTTAAGAGGCCATCTCCTTCTCTTCCTCCGTCTGGCCCTTCTTTGATCTGAAAACAGCATCCTGTCCAACCATTCTCCTTCCGAGAGCACGCTCAATCTTTGCGCCGAGTGCTAGTTTGTTGATCTCTTCCTTCTTACTGTCGCTGATATTGTAACGCTGACCTTCCAATTTGGGATCTTCGAGACGAGCGAGACCGGTTTGCACGTTATGCACTTCTTGAGCAAGAGGAGACGCCTTCTCCGACGGAGTAAGGGACGGAGCATTGCTAAGGTGAGAGGGAGCAATGGAGGGAGCGAGTGTGGGCGTCATGCTATAAGTTGAGAGACGGGTGCTTGCGCGGTTGTCCATGGTCTAATCATAAAGTGTGAGCAGTGCGATTTTGGTAGTCGTTAAAGATCGACAAGGCATTGATCAACTTACCGACTCTAGAATCGGACGTTCAGAGGCGACAGAGTAAGACATGAAGAGAAATTGAGCCGAGCGGTTGTTGTGGAAGGGCGGTGAGTGGCTCGGAAGTGATGCTGAGTCAATGGGAGGATGTCGTCGAACGACGCAGACACTAGATCAAGACAAGGACGATCTAGTTCGATCACGGATGGCGATCGCAATAGGGAGTTGCGAAGAGATGGAAGCAAGTTATAAGGTCGCAGTTCGGATTGTTGTATGCGTTTCAACCTGACAGTAAGCGTGGTGGGAGGGGGTCGGGTATGGAGTCCGTCGATGAGCACACTCGGCGTTAAGGAGGAGGTTGCGAGTGAGATGGGCGTGTGTGGCAGAGTGGCAGTTGATTGAAGATATGCAAGTCGGTAATGGGAAGGAGACAAGAAGGAAGCAGGAGGGAGTGAGTGAGTGGGCGATACAAGACACACACACACACACGGACCGAAGCCTAGGTATTAGATGGTAGGCCACGAAACGAGGAGGGCGAGAATTGATGAAGCGAGGGCCCAAACCGGCGCATGCCCTGCCGATTTTTACAAGGTCAAGCCTACTGCACCGTCTTGCCTCTGCTGCTGCTCTCCCTCTCCGGGCCTCGTCGCAGGGCTCCCCCCAGTAAAAAGGAACCACGCAAGCCATAAGCCGGTCCGCCACGTGCGGCGCTGGCCGTTGAAGCTCCACGGCGGCTGGCAAGCGAAAGGCTGCCTGTCATCCCATGGTGGTGCTGCTGATTTGAGTTCCTTCGCTGCTGTACGGTAGCATGACATGCATTTCAATACATTGCCACAAAGCAATTTGTCTCCCTGGCGCATCCGGAGCGTTTGTTGACGTCCATGTTCACTTCTCCTAGCCGATGGGGCCTAACCCTCCCTTGTCATTGCTCGCGTATCACAAAGACGCTCTGTCGGCTCCACTCTCCCAATTCCCTACTCCCAAAGGCCTAGATGGAGATCTCCAAGACCCCTGAGCCTGGCCTGTTCGTCGTTGTCGGAGAGATCAACGGAAGCACACGGTTCGGAGCCCATATCACCCATCGCCAGGGGTTATGCACCCGAGTCGCGTCGTACCCTGGATGAAAGTTTGTGATAATGAAGCGCAAACGGCAGACCAACGCCGTAACCGTCTGCGAAAACCAAAAGGATCGAAACCGGCCCGAAAAACACGCCATCTTCCGCCCTTATTCGTGACATGTAACGAATTTGCGAACCAATCGATTCCAAGCCTAATAGCCTTGAGAGGCTTCATCTAAAAAGGAATTTGGCTGTCTGCACGTGCCTCTATAATCGTTAGTAGCCTGTTAGTCGTCGATCTATTTCATCCGAGCCGACTCTTCAAAAGTGGTTCTGCGTAGATTGTCATTACCTGTAGACGATTGGCAAGTGCAGACCAAGCCTTCATGTTCTTAAAGTGTGGATACCGCAATGCAGAAAAGCAGATCCTAAGGATTGAGCTGCTGAGAGACGCAAGCCGATGCAATCATAGGGACTTTGGATTCAAGCAAACTCTAACTCTTGTAAACACATCGAATTTTCCGGTAGCCTTGTGTCAGTCGTGTTGTGTGCCCAATCTGGACACTCCTTACCCCCTGCTGCTCCGAAAATTTGATCGCTTAATAGCCTTCCGCGCCTGGACCACTGGCGGAGATCCTCTCAGTTTTAAACAAGACCTCTCAACCCACAGCACCACCATCGAGCTCCTTTCGCCTTTCAAACTTATAGAATAGTTTGATCTGGGGTTCCAAGTCCTGCCACGATGCTGAGCAGTTATTGTCGGTCCTGTGCGGTGTCATGCGACATCGTCACATCGCTTGGCACGCGCCTCCCTTGATTATGGGAGTCATGTATACTTGACTATGGGTGCCGTGTATACTCGACTATGGGTGCCGTGTAACCTTGACTATGGGAGTCGTGTATATATTACAAAGGCAGGCCAAGAAAACGCAAACAGTCGTTACTGCAATTATGATAACAGCGCAATAGCTCGCAGCTTCAAAGGCGGACAATGCTGTCAAGACTAGGAGGCAAAGGACTTCATGATTATGCGCAAATATCTCTCGATCGCATTCGCCAGGCCAGACCATCAGCGGCAGACTTACTGTTGTTCATGAGCTTTATTTGGCTGGCACGAATTCTCAGCTCTACTCCGAAGCAACCAGGAAAACGCTTGAAAGGAGCGGAAAGAGCATGATGATGAACGGCACGTTCAAGAAGTGAACGAATAACATAGACCACACAGGGACAGATGTTCTAGAACAGTCACCCAGATGTCTGGGCAGGTTGTGGTCTGATGATTCGATGGTCTTGGCTGCGTAAGGTAGGCTATTCAGCTACGATTTGGTGTAGGGCCGCTAGCCTAATCTCTCGGGCTGAGTGCAGCCTCTTCTTAAAGCTGTATCTGGCCTTTCACCACTTCAATGCCAAGTTCCAATTAACAATAGTTGTGGAAGAAAATCAGACCGCAATGACTTGTGCTGACCACCATTTCAATTGCTCTCACCGTCGATCTGCCTGTTTAGACACCGCTCTAGTCTGCCTCGTGGTGCACGATGTTATCTGTCTGTGCTTTTAAGTGTATATATCCCCCATCTGTCCACGAGATGTGTCTTCTTCCATTTCAGTTTGCTTCAATTTCAGTCTGCTTCCATTTCAGTTTGTCAAGCTACGGTAGTAGTCTAAATTCACGCCGATATGCTCTACTACTTCTTTTCAGGTGCTCAGTATATTGCTGTCGAGCGCGGTGACATCGGTCATGGTGCTGTCCTACCAGGCTACCCAAGACCCATTTCTGACTGGGGATGGGGAACGTTTGGCTCGAATGGCATCGACGCAGCACTCTATAGTGGCTCGAAATGCTACTTCTTCAAGGGATCTGAGTACATCCGTGTTACTCGCGGTGCAACTGACTTCGGGACGGTCGATGCCGGCTTTCCGCGTCCTATCTCAGACTGGGGATGGCCCGGCGGATTTGGAGCCACTGGAATAGATGCAGCAATGTGGTCCGGTATAGACTGCTTCTTCTTCAAGGGAAGTCAGTATGTTCGAGTGAGCAGAGACGACACAAGCTTCGGGACCGTTGATACTGGTTATCCGAAGAGCATCGACGCTGGCTGGTCCCTTGGAAACTTCGCTGCGGGAGGCATAAATGCGGCCTTGTACAGTGGAGCAAAGGCCTACATGTTTGCAGGCACCAAGTACGTTCAGATTAGCGAAGGTGACCTGGAGTCTGCCCTGAACAACGCTTTTGATAATCCGAGTCACAACATCTCGGAATGGGGCTGGGAAGGGTTTGGAAGCAATGGTATCAACGCTGCGCTAAACAGTCCTGGACCACTTGCCACACCTCCGACAGGCGGCGCCAAAAGCAACTCAAATTTTGTTCTGCATGCGGGTGGCGATATCTTGACCGGCGTTACTGTGTCCATTGCGTTGGATGAGCTAGCTCATGTCAACCCACACCCTCCTGGGCAACCCGACACTGGCGGTTGGGCGATCCAATTGAACTGCTTCTCTCCGAATACCCCAGGGATCAAGACTCTATGGCAACAATACATCATCGAATCTCCACCTGGAACCGGTGGGATAGCTGGGCATATCAACAACTGGACCAGCAGTGGCATCGATATCAATCACTGGGTCTCCCTTGCTCAGTTACCAGTCGTTGATACGCTTGCTCGAGGTTCTTTTCTGTCTATCTCTCCTCAAAACGACTCTAATGGCAATATTATCGGCTGCGTATTCACCATGACCTACGAGAGTGATACGTCGGGAAAGTCGTTCCTTCCTGGCCTTCTTGCTCCTGTCACGGAGACGATCTACATGGACCTACTCACTACCCCCGACGCAACTGGGCATACTGTTATACCTGATGAGCTCGCGCCTATTGTCGCTATGGAGCTCAACATTGTTGGGCATCTAGACGGATCGGATACGTTTTTCACAAGCGGTGCTGGGACCATTAACTATACTGCGGCACAGCAGCTCACTGTTTCGGCTGAAGTACCTAGCTTTACGAATTCTTCATACACACTTGAGACATCAAACATGACCTATGGGCCTCTGCCGGCAGGATATACGAGTAACCCCACGCAGAGCTTCAGGGCAGATACGTACCTGCATATCAAACCGGGATTTGGACCGGGAATTGGAATTCCGAAAGGAGTCCCGCTAGCTACGAAGCGACCAGCAAATCCGAGTGAGAGTAAGAGTTCTTGAGGTATCGTGCGGGATGCACAATCTTGTTTCTCCGAGGTGTGATGAGTAGGCCCGTTCGGGCAACAGTAGTGGGTTTGATAGTAGTAAAAACACAGTCATTAGTGGTCTTTTCTTAGGCAAATTTCATACTACTTCAGCTTTCACAAATGGCCTCACAGCGAGCTTCACAAACTACTTTGAGACAACACTTACTGCTTGTGGGTTGGCATTGGCGAGTATCAGAACGAAGATGTTTGAAGAGCAATGCGAACAGTCACGCTTAAATTGATAAGTGTAACTGTAACTCTTTGACATTAGAAAAGGTTAGAAACTCATAACTTCGTCATCCGAATGTTACTGCCACCTATGGGCCCATCGTGAAACTGCCTCAACACCTGTCCTATCCTCCCCATCGCTGTCGATAAACACACCAAACCCATATCTTCTCTCCATACTCTCTAATTTCCCAATCTTTGCTTCGACGTCTTCCTCATCCGCAACCGTTTTCAGGTCCTCACCAAGCAGCCTTGACCATGCTACATACGGCACACCAGCAGCTATCGTATCCGATGGTCGAGCAAGAAATCTATGACTTTTTCGCCCATAGACCCACCAGACGGAAATATTGACGACTAGCACGAAAGCAATGAGACTAGTGGAAGAGATCACGGCGATATAATCGCTGTTGAAAGATGTTGCGCCGTAGTATGAACGAGAGAGTTGCAGCGAGCCGATGAAGATAGTATAAACTACGGTAGCTTGGGTTGCCAGGGATACGAAGCACATGAGGTAATCTCCATTTCGGTATGCAATAAAGATCTCCAAGAGAGGCATCGCCCGGGTGTAGTCTGTCCAAAGAACTCGGGGGTGTTGATATCCCTGTCGGAGCGCGTGGAAAGGGGTCAAGCAGCGGATATTGTGCTCGAGAACGTCAATCACCGACTTTGAGTGCAATTGTCAGCGGTTGCTCAGGATATACGAAATGTTGTTATAAGCTTGCTTGCACAAGTATACCGATGATCAAATAAGTGTCGGCATTGAGCGGAGGCGAATAATTCCAGTCTCCTAAGTTAGCATTCCGCTTCATGAGCACCGCGGTAATAATTCCATAAATGAATAAACCAAGCAGGATGGCCAGAAAAGGTATGAAGATCTCATTCCTAAGCAAGAAGAAGGTCGAATGGTCAAGGAGGTACCTTTTAGTTGGCAACAAGAGCCGACTGATGCGTTTCCGCGTCGCTTGAACTCCCCGATAGAGACGTTTGCGATGTTTCTCGAGAGGCAAGTGTTGAAATAGTATATTTAAGTGTCCCGGCTTATCGTTCGCTGGAGTATGCCCTTCCAGATACAAGTCACCTGAATCCGATAGACGAAAAGATATATGCCATAGGCTGTGAGTGATTTGGCATAATGATTGGCAATCAGCGTGCGTGTCGAAACCTAAGTCTTCAATGGATTTGTCTCCCAGCAGATAAAAAGTCGTTGCTACCCCACGAGGGTCTGAAACCAGTCGATATCTTGGAACGGCAATAGGAACAGTAGTGCGATTGCGCACAGCCAAGAGAGACAGAGAAGAGCTACCAGCGGCTTCCACCAGTATGGATCTACAATGGCAAGGCACCACGAGAAGATATTTGGCCAAGCCAACTGCCCTCTAGAGTACAGCTCCCAGAGAAAAGCGTAGTTTTAAATGACAGACAGAACAATCGAGCCGAGGACTTCACAAGTACTCGAAATTGCGACGCTCCAGTGGCGGTAGCGCAGAGCTTGAATAATGCTAAGTGGTGTCCAGAATGAATGGTAATTCAAACAGATGGAGCGTTTGCTGATGGATCCCCCTTTACCACGCAATCTGTAGAACTTGTCAAGTCGCTTCAACTCGTCGTCCGGCACCTTCCACATGCGCCCGTACACTACGGCGATGAGCATCGGGAGGTATGTAAATAACCAGGAGGCGCTAAAACTAAATTGAATGGTGAAATTCTTTTGATTGTAGGTACCAGTGGTGCCTGTGTCGAAATATGTTGCTATCAGACCTTGTGGTGGACGTTTCAGTCCAGGGGCTGGGATAAAAGTCGACTGGAATCTCTCTCCTAGCCATGTGCCTGCCGAATCGAGACATCCGGTTCAATCTGGCCGTTTATCAGCAAGACAAATGGCAAAGCTATACCTCGTACATACGTTGGGGATCCAGGTCCGGCGCCGCACTTCTCTCCTTTAAGCAAATTATCAATGCTAGCAAACAAACCGTGATAACATTGAGAAAGAGGAGGTAGGGCGTTCTCAGTACCCATGGTTTCCAGCATCGTGATGCATAGGAGGCTCTTTTAGAAATTTTTACCCGAAGGAGTTTTCGAAGCTCTCGCCAGGCGATACTAAGAAGTAAGATAGCGGAGAGCACCACCGGGAGACCTACCAATGTGAGGACCAGCATGGGGCTCAAAGAATCGTAATATAACCCGGCACCTGTTTCAAATCTGTGCTGAGGTGGCGTGAATACTATTTCCAAGCTATGATCGGAGAGTTTCCAAACATAGGGGTTCTGTGAGGAGATCCTCCAAGACCAGTGAACATCCAGTTATTCCAAACTTCATTTCATACTCAGGACGTATTGGACTTACCCTGTAAGCCCACCAATGACCTCTGAGACGTTTGGAGCTACAGAGTAGCCGCTGTCGTTGAAATAGGGGCTCCAATCGTTGATCGCAATATTGTAAGTAAGAGGGTTGTATGAGTAGCTCACGCATGGCCTGTCTGGTTTTGATCGTGGAAGCAGCGCCCAAATATTACGGCATACCGCTTGCCCAGAAGGATGCAAGAGTTATCGGCCATTGGTCCATTGGCCATGTCTGGAATCGGTGCTTTGATCCAAACGCAGCTAAAGACTGGGTTAGCTTCAAATACTCCGTAGCATGATCATATTTGCTCACCTAGGAAGGCTGAGAATCCAAGCGTCAAATAGGGCGTAAGTTACATTCTCGCCGCCAAGTAGATAGATGTTGTGCGAGCTCTTATCCAACGATGTGCCCAGTGCCGCACATGCATTATATCTACGCTGCGGTATGGCAACTTCTGGTTCAAACGGCAGATTTACACCCTCAACAACTCCTCCTTGCATGTCAGTGACATTCTGTTGGAACCATGTGTCGTTGACAATGTTGTATAGAAACGCCGACGTTGAAGGCACCTAAAATTCTCACCGTTAGCGTTCTATTAAGCCGTTTCAGGTCCACACTTCGTACAATATCAAGTGTCCCATTCTGCTCTGTATAGCCACCTAGAACAGCCAAAGCGCCATGCATGTTTCCAGTGTCTAGCCATACCATACTTTGATTGACTACTGGAACAGAGTCTGGTACTGGAAGGACCGACATGCTCTCGTTCTGGGTGTCGAAGACTTGTATTACGTGTAGATAGTCCACACTGGCTGTAGCATTGACATTGCCATCTCCGTCTAGTTGGACGCTACGGTCACTGCTGGTAGTGGCGCCGCCTAAGTAATATCCTCGCTGCAAGGCTGGAACGTTGCATCCAGCTCCATGGACTGGTATTTGTTGAGTGACATTACCATCGACGTCAATCAAGGTCCAAGCATTGGTTGAGTTGTTGGGTTCAAAACCGCCAGACACTGTTTGGCGGCGACGGATCCGAGGCGCTTCTTCCACCAAATAGCCATGCACGATCAATGAGATTTGAAAACATGAATCCATGAGCGACATTAGGTGGTCCATGTGGTATTGGATACGAAGTCACGTTTGGTCCTGATGGGATATTGAAACCAGTAGTGAGGTCGATGCCTCCCAATTCGGGGATGACTACGTTCTGTGAGCGTCGTTAATCTAGCCTTAGTCTTTCGAAGCATACTTGAAGCGTTAACTAGGCCATCCGAATCGAGATATTGTCCTCCATATAGCCATAAAGTATTATTGACCGTCGCAGCAACTCGAAGTTAGTACATGCAAATCAAAGGGGCATTAAGATAAGCAATACCTTGTAAGCCGACTTGTCGGTTGGAGGTCGAAGCGAATTGAGTGTAGGTAGTACGACATTTAAAAGACGAAGATAGGCATCAAGGAAACTTATGATAAGGTAGGAGGTGGATTTCAATCTTCCTGGATATTTATCAGGCTGGTTGGTATGGATGGATGTCCGGACGGTCGAATTCGGAAGCCACAGCTTGCTCGTTGTTACGTGGCACTCTATCTCTAACCCAACGACTCTCTTTCGACTTAATCAAAGCCCCAGAACCATTAAAGATAAACTGAAGAGACGTAGAGTCTATGAAGGTTTACGCGGACTACCAGATTATCAACCTTTTCTCAGACATCGAACTGGCTGTCGCCTGGATGTGCGAAGCTTCTCTCGCTGCTCAGATAGATACTAACTAATCAAACTGCTATGATATCAGTAGTCACTCTCCGGAGAGGACTTAAAGCACAAGTATGGAACAAGTCGTTCCTTGAATGGGTGATTAATTATCGTTATCATTCATGATATCCTATGCCTGTAAGAACGTAGACACCCAATCTCTTCGCCAGACCTTTTGAATTCCGGTTTGTCTAAGTCTTCTAGTATCTGGAGATGATCCTTATTCTCAAGGATATCGACATTTTACGTCGTCTTGGGTCAAGAATTATAGCTGGAGGCGGCTTTATTAATCCGGCAAGGCCTCGTCCTGCTGATAACAGTGGCACACCAAGTAGCACAACTTTGAATTCGGCCACGGCTGAGAAAGCCCCTGCTCCACGAAGCGCGTTGGTGGCTTGTAGCAAGTACAGTGAGGATGGACACGATGTCGGCCTGCTCGATTCCAGCGTGCACGAACTTCCGTCGATCTGATATGTGAGTTGCTGCGAGTCTCGAGCGATGCCATGAAGGTATGTCGGTGAACGTTCACCTCAGCCGCCCGTGCCTGAATGCTTTTTGTTCTGCCTTGCTGACGCTTGTAGATGAAGGAATGTCAGCGCGAGAACGCAAAGGGAGGTCGCGTGCATCTCTTCTTGAGCCCCGGCGGCGAGCGGCGTGGTTGCTGTTCATCACGTCTTTCAACCGGCCTTTCATCCTGTCTCTGGCGGAGCAGGCTCCTCGTGGCCCGGAGCCGCATCATAGTCCCAAGTCTCAGACGCAGCAGGTCCATAATCCTGCTCCCCACCCAAAGTGTCGAGCACATCGCCGACGTAGTTCTCCGCCATGATGCCCATTTCGAACTTGTCATCCCATCCATCAAGAATGCCCTCTATGACTTTACTGCCGGTAAGGAACAAGTTTCTAAGCGCAGGCACGTAGCCCTCGTAGCCATGCCACAAGTTCTCAGCGGCGCTCATACCCACAGGCGGTCTGTCGTAGTCGCTGCCCGCCCTCATAACGAGCGCGCGGCGGAAGTCAGCCAGGCCGGCGGCGTCGGCGCGCACCAGGGCCTCCAGTACGGCGGCGTCCTCCTGCGCCGCCATGCAGTACACGCCGCGGCCGTTGGTGACGGTGTGCGTGTAGTTGGCCCAGGCGACGCCGAGCCACGCGCCCGCGATGAACGTGTCCGACGTCGCGGTGTCGCACTCCAGCACCGCCGGCGGCGACGCCGCGTTGCCGTAGAGAGGGTAGTCGTGCGGGTCCGCCACGTACAGCTCCTTGTAGGCGGCGCTGGCCTCCGTATCGTTGAGCTCTACGGTGCGTGCCAGTGCTATGGCGGCGTCGCGTAGCGCGGCGTTCAGCTCGAACACCTCGGTGCCGTAGATCTCCTGTGGATATTGCGAGCTGTTGTGTGAGCCTAGCGGCACGTAGCCGGTGCTGAAGTTCTCTGGTTTGTCTCGAGCGTCGAACTCATACTGCAGGCTCGGCTGCACTACGAAGCGCGATATCGCCACAGAGCCAACACTACCGATGCGTGGATTTATGCCCGCCGTCCCGGCTAGAATGAAATATGTGTGTGAGAGATCGAAGACGCCGGAGAAGAGGAGAGCTGTCATAGAAACTGCTGCGTTGATCTCCCCTTCGCCTGTCACCAGCATGCATATTTGATGATCGAGAGTACAGCGGACACTTGGAAATAAGGGAGAGAGGCCCGGCACGCTGAGCTCGGAGCTGAGATCGAAAGAGGGATTGTCATTCTGCCAGATCTCTCCTTCTTCGTCGTAGAAGGCAACGATGAAGATCTTTGGAGTGACATCTGTGGAAGACGAGGTTGAGCCGGCTTGTATTGGCAGACGAGGTATTTGAGGAGGTCTGAGGTTCGATATGAAGATTGATAGGGTAAATAACAGGATTAGGAGGAGGAAGGAGAAGAGGCAGCTATCAAGCCTTCTGGACGCCATTCTCGTTGCAAGGAGACAGCTCCCAGGTCATATTGCTGCAGGCACGGCCGGGCAAGAAGTGAATTAACGATCAATTGAAGAAGCCAAGTCTATTTGGAGATGATTGAAGCAACAGCAAAAGGGATTGACATGAAGGAGGAAAGAGATGAGGTGAAGGTGCCAAAGCCAAAATGTCGTTCCATCAACGAGCCATGTTCTCGCGCACTCCTAATTGATCCACCTGCGGTCAGGGTCTTCTGAGTCTCGTTGGGTCGATTCCCACGCCTTAGCCGGGAAGAGATAAGCCTGCCAATATTGGCGTGCAGCCAACCCATACAGCGACGTGTGGAGGTAGGGGTTCTGGCTATTTTTGAGGATCGCCAAAAGCTGGAGCAATGGCGAAGTCAGCAAACAAAGCCATTGAAGAATTGTCACACACCCGATGGGTTGAACAATTGCATGTATGAATATGAGCAACTTGCGCTGTAATAGTCTGATACTCTCTTGGTTCGTTAGCTGACTCCAATCGTCATTTCTTTTTCGCTCCGCGCTATGTTTTTCGTACGCGTGGGCAAGTTCTAGGCTTGTGGCTGTGTCCAAGAGATTTCAACTTTCACAGATCGACTGTTGTTTGACGTCCGGAAAAACAACGCAGGTTCACTTCTTATTCCTAGATTTTCTGTATGTCTTCCAAACTCTTTAATGAAAAGTCGATGATCAAGTCGGTTCGCGCAACTACATCTTAGCAGGATGCATCGGCTCTTGTCTGTTTCTACCAATTGAGCATTTTATCGCTGATATCGTACTCATATCGGAAGCCGTTTCAAAATTATCAACCACCATTGTTCAAACATGGATCGCTACAATGCTCTGAACGATAAGATTGCTGCTAAATACCCATCGCCGCCATATCCTATGACACCTCCAGCTCCATATAACCCTGCTAACTATGCTCCGCTCTCTCCAGCCAGTCCAAGCGGTCGACCTATGTCGGGGCAAGGTGTGCCTCAAAGTACTTCAAGAATTCAGATGGAAGAAAGTGAAACTCCAGTTACGTCTCCGGTCTCATACGTTGATCCATCTATGAGACAATTTCCTGGTCAAAATCAAACCCCATTACAACAGCTAGCACCTCATAGACCGCAAATGCCCACGCATCAATTCACCGAACCTTACATCGCACCGCCCAGACCACCATCGCAGCAAGCACCGACATTTCAAATTCCTCAGTTCGAACATCCGTATCAAGGGCCACCAGTAAAGCAAAATGCCACCACAGACTCTTTGCTAGCTCCACCCGCACTTCCAACTCGTCCAACCTCGGCTCCACCAGGTCAAACGGATGACTATCAGCGTGCGTATGGAAGTCCTCCTAATCAATCCACCGGCAGTAGTCAGTATGTCGACGACCCAAAAAGTCATGGAGTTGCGCGATTCGTAGGTAACATGTTACCTGTCCGATTGGCTAGATCAGGCGTTTCTACCATCACTTCTACTGCAAAGTTACCCATGTACTTGTCACCGTGGGGTGATAACAACCCAATGGTACTCCCCAACTTACGGAAACGAGACGTAGCGCTTGCAGGAGTTTCTCATATGGCATTCGGCGCTTTATCACCAAGTGCGTTGTCCGTTGTTGGATCGTCAATCAAACATGCCACTACGTTTCTTACTGAACAGGCCGTCCATGAAGGCATTCACAAGATGGCCAGCAAGAAAGGTCACGCGATTCGAAGACAAGCTGGAATAATCACCTGGGATCTACGAGTCAAGCACAAGCTCATTGGAGAGGAAGCTGAAATCGTACTGCTGAACGAACGTACTGCAACACATCCCAGGGACTGCGCTCGCGGTTGGCTTTGTCCATATCTCTACTCTACAGGCAGAACTCCACAGCTACCACGGGCCAAGGATTTCACAATTGCCCAGTTCATGAGTCCTGGGCTACTGGCCGATGCTGATCTGGCACCTACGCTGCTCTCGAGTCTAGCTGAGGCTGGAGCTCCTATTACTCCATTCTGCCCGTGGCAATCACCACACCCTACGTTTCCACGCTTTCAACGACTGGCCATATTCTTACTCGGCATCTCACCCTACCGCAACTCATGGTCGCAGTCGCGAATCCCCAACGAAGCGCGAATCTCCTGCCACGTGTTCACACACATTCCCGCCATCGTCTTGCCCGTCAAGCCGAACTGCCCCGTCGTAGCCTGGAGCCCGTGGACGCTCGAGCAGATGACGGTGAGCGAGCCGCTCACAGCACCGACCCGGCCACCAGGCAAGCGGGCGGCGCGGCGGCCCAAAATCGACATGGACCTGGCGTACGGCGAGGCGCACATGGAGTCGCTGATGGGCCGCGTGTACGACGCCGGCGCGCACCTGCACGAGCTGCTGGACTTTGCTAACCTGGTCGTCGATCGCGACTTGCTGCCGCCCGAGATCCGGGGCCGCTGGACGGAGCGCCTCGGCGCGGCGCTGGAGGATCTGGTCAATGCGAGCGTTAGGACTACGGCCGTTTTGGGCCACGATCTCGGTGGGGTCTGCGATATGGAGAGGGCCGGAGTTGCTATGTTCAGGTATTAGATTTTCTTATATCTGCACATCATCGAGCATGGATCTGGTGAGGTTGTAGTACATTTGCGGGAACGCTTCGGATGTTTGCCGCTATGGAGGTCCGTATCAATGGCGGGGTGATTACTCTAGTCTTCCAAAAAGTGGGCATAACCCGTGAGAGATGTTCAGCGCAAGCCATGTAGTGCTGACTCTTCATCTATTTCGACTTACGATGTTGTTCAATTAGAGATGTTTAACTCGTAACTGCAAGCATCATCCTTCTTCTCTTCGTAATGACGTGGTTCGCTACGCGCCCTTGATCAGCCGAGATGATGCGAGAAAACTCATTCGGAAACGGAATCCTTCTGAACGGCGCTGGATGTCATCTTTGTCACAGCTTGGAGCCTATCGGAGAGGATGTCATTGAACTCTCCTACAATGCTCTTATCCAAACCGCCCACCGCGGCTGTCAAGGTTGCTGGGTGCTTTCAGAAGCGGTAACCAAATGCTGTCCCGCCTTCGTCGATCTCACGTTTTTCGACATTTTGGTAAAGGTTCAGAGACCAATGCTTCGCGATTTCATCGAAATTATTGTTCAGAATCCCGAAAATGACATGTCTATCACTTTGGACCTCTTTTCCGATCCTGGTAAGTGTTCAATTGTTACGCATGGCAGCATGTGCGCTGACAAACCACCGATCCAGACTATGCCTGCGCCTGGTCCAGTGTTCGCGTTGGGAGTGCGCTGTCTGGAAATGCCATGTCACAAGAAACTTTCGACAACGTTATGTCTTGGATGAAAGAATGTACAACAGAACATCTAGCCTGCGGATCCGGCGAGAGCTATCCTCTGCCAAGAAGAGTACTCGACGTGATGGCGCGAGATGAAGATGTACTTCTTTACGAATCAGAAGGGCAAGAAGCCCAATACATGTGCTTGAGTCACTGCTGGGGAAATTCACGTGCAATTACGACCACCACTGAGAATATCAAAGACCACAAGAAGGGTATTCCGTTCGAAATGCTGCCGAGCACCTTTCAGGATGCGGTACTCTTTTGCAGGAAGATGAAAATCAGATATCTCTGGATTGACTCATTGTGTATCATTCAAGATGATGAAGAGGATTGGCAAAGGGAATCAGCTCTCATGGCTCAAATCTACCGACATTCGTATCTTACCCTAGCGGCGACGGCATCTCATAGCGACGAAGAAGGTCTCTTCTACACATCCCCGCAAGCGCATGTGTTCGGAATGCTGCAAGACGGAATGCCATATCAGATGCATGCGAGACCTGCCGTCCGACATTTCGACGATGCTCAATTTCCTCTTTTTAGCCGAGCTTGGATTTTCCAAGAGCGAATGCTAGCTTCTAGAGTTCTTCATTTCGGAAGACAAGAGCTTTGGTGGGAGTGTATGGAAGCTCTCAACTGTGAATGTGGCGGAGTCAAGTCTGGTGAACGGTTGGGATCCGGTCGGGAGAAATATGAGTCCAAGATCACCCATCAGCGGATCATCTCTACTGCATCTCTGGCGTATCTTACCATTCGATGGCACAATATTATCGAAGAATACTCCGAACTGAATCTTACCAAGTCCCGAGACAAACTGACAGCACTCTCTGGAATTGCGGATCAGATGTTCCGTATTCGCGAAAGCAGGCAAATCAGGCACAGACGAGTGCATCACAGCAGTGAGCGAAGGTATCTAGCTGGACTGTGGAGTGACACCATTGTCTCCGACCTCCTCTGGTTCCGCAAAGATCACACCACTTCCTCCTTCCCCGAAAAGTGGCGCGCTCCATCTTGGTCATGGGCAGCTTTGGACGGACCAGTGAAATACTGGGACACCGTCGGTCGCAACTCAACCGACCCAGACCATATAAGCCCCCTTGAGAGACGAGCTTCGGGGACTCTCGTGGCAGACCATCATATTCAAGTTCTAGCTGGATCCACCCGTCCAGCCAGTGGAAATCTGTTTGGCGAAATAGTCGGCGCGAATCTCCGTTTGAAAGGACAATTACTCCCTGTTCAACTTACCCGAGGTGCATCAAGATACCATGGCAACCGCTTCGAGTTCAGATACTTCGACTGGACCCGTAACGCAGTACCATTCTTCGCAGATTATGAGCTAGGGACTTTGGAACTCGATGGCACGCCTGTATTGGAAGAATCCAATGGATACTTACTACGGCTGATGACAGACGAACAAGCTCACGAATATGCAATGGTACTTAGAAAGACATCGCAAGAGTCGGACATGTATGAGAGGATAGGTCTATTTCGAACCAATAATCTCTATCAAAACAGTGCCAATGAGTATCGAGAGCACTTCAAGGACGCACCACAGACAGAGTTGACTCTAGTCTAAAATCGAAATGACGAATGGGGCTACGCTGGATCGATGACTGGCTCATAGACCCTCTAATGGTATACGATTAGGTTATGAGTTTGGCATCTAGAAAGGTTCCAATAGGACATACATCTCGACGTATATTCACCAACCCTGCTCCGACATCTCTCGAAATCTCACCATCACAATTCAACCACTTCCATGTACGTATCAAGCTAGAGGTCCATGTGCAAAACCACCCAGGCCTCACATGCCGCATCGACCCGGCACGCAACTGTATCTCGGTCAGCTCGCCCTCTCAAACTCCGATATTCCATCCCGCCCTACCATCGCGCCCACTCAAATAACCGCGGCGCACGCGAATCACCTCCGCCACCCGCGCGCCATCCACGCCGCCAGCAACAACCCCACCATCCTGTCGTCGAGCCGCGACACGACCCCCAGCGCCCGCGCGCTCTCAAGGCCGCCAGCCTTTGCGAACCTGCCTCGCGCTCCGCCGCAACCGGCTTTCCGTTGCCGTCGCGCCACCGGACCCGGCGGCCTGCGTCCGGCCGGCGCCGCGGCACGTGCAGCGGCAGGTGCGGGAGGCGGCAGCGTCGTCAGCGCGCGACGAGGAGGGGCGCAGCCGCGTTTCTCCCCACTACGGTCCAGGGGCTGCGGGCGGAGGGGGATTCGCGGTCGAGATGGAGGTCGCCGTAGCTTCGCAGGCGCTGCGCGTCGATGGCGATGGAGCGCGGTGTCGCTCGGGGCCGTGAGCGTGGACAGGTCCCGCCGGCGTTGAGGCCCGGCCCTGCGACGCGGCGAGTCGACCGCGCGCCGAGGCGGATGGTGGGCTGGGCGTGCCGTCGAGGATCGTGCTGGGTCGTTTGTGTTGTGGGTTTGGGGCGTCGCTGTTGAGGAATGTGATGTTGGCGCCGTCGGTTGTGAATACTGGCGGCTCGTAGACGGGCGGAAGCGGTTCATCGAGGTTCGGCGGATTGGGAGATTCCACCTCGATCCCGGCTTCGTTGCCTCTCGGCGATGATTCATGACTTATCCTATGGCATTCGAGATCAATCTCGGTTTCAATGGATCTGTAGACTGGAGGATTGGGGAGGTATGACGTCCCTGTTTCTGCTTCCATCGTGGTATCTGCGGACCGGTCTGGACCGCAAATCAGATAGATTTTCGCAAATGGTGCTGTTCCCCTTCATATAGCTCTAGGAGAGCCTATCACGTCTAATGAAATTGACTCTGGCCATTTTATCGTCTTTTGCAGCCAGAAAAAAAATAATGGAGGGGCATTTTAATCAGGGGGAAGGTTCATTCGCGGCTGTGTGGAAGAGATGGATCCAAGTCAGATCATTACTGGGCCTTAGTTTCGACCTGTGCTCAGCCATTCTCGATGAAAGATTGAAGTGATACTCCGCATTCTATAATCTCATTTCATACTTTTGTAGGATACCATTCTAATTCCAAGCAAATATAATAGCGCGCTCAGTTTAATTTGGGGAGTTACAAATATCAGCGCGGAAAAGGCCATCTCACAACTTGAAAGGCTTGAGATATCTAGAGTCACTCTTCTCCCACGGATGCTCAACTTCAACCGCTCTTATCAGCTTCTCATGCTCCGGGCTCCTTGGCTTGATATCGGTCTGGAACGGAACAGGATGGCTTATAATTCCTGGCTGAAACTTCACAGTGGGGTTAATTGTCCTCCCATCTTCCACTAGCTTTGCAATATTGAAAACAGCAAGTGACTGTGCAACGGTGAGATAGGTCGACGTGTCAGCTAGTACCTTACCAGGACAGATTCGCCGCCCGAAACCGAAGGACATGGTGTGGGGATCTGGTTCTGGATTCTCGCCCAGGAAGCGCTCCGGCTTGAAGCTCATAGGATCGTGATAGACCTTAGGATCGTGTAGAAAGCCCCAAATCCCTGCTATAAGCATTGCTCCTTTGGGGATAAAATATCCGTTGTAAGTATCATCTTCAGTTGAAACGTGAGGAAGGCCCAAAGGTGCTACCGGATGCCATCGGAGTGCCTCTTTGACAATGGCATCTACATATGGTAGATTTTCGCGGTCCTCAAAAGTTGGCAGTCTTCCTGTACCGATGACGCGGTCGATTTCTTCTTGGGCCTTCCGTTGGACTTCAGGAAAGACAGTCATAGCCAGGAAGAAACAGCTCAATGTTGATACGGTCTGCGCGAATAGTCAGTATGTGATCGCCTTGATGGTGAGACGCCATTGTCTACTAGTACTCACAGTGTCAGCTCCACCTGCGTACATGGAACCGGTTACCCATTTGGCTACGAGAGCCTCTTCTGTTGTGAGGTTACCTCCGTTTTGCTCTAGTAACTTCGAAAGGAAAGACGGCTCATTGTTCCCGCGCTTCATTTGTTGTTTAACAAATGAAAACGGCTCATTCACCAAGTACGTCAATGTCTTGTGCCATTCCGCCGCAGTCTTCTTGAAGCCAGCACCGGGAATCCAGTCTGGTAGATATTTCACTAAGGCTGTCAACATAGACTGTTATCATTCTGGGGCTATTCACTCACATGACGGTATGATGTCGACCAGCCATGCTCCGGGCATAGCCGCCTTTGCAAATTGCCACAGAGCCTTGTCAGCAACCTCGATAAGAGGATCTTGCTTGCGGGGCTCAATGGTGTAGCCATAAGATATTTTAAGAATAATCGCACCAGCTTCGCTATTTCAAGGTGAGTTCTCGTTAATGACAGCCCCGAATCCAAACCTACGTGCGGATATGATAGACCAGATCTTGCGGGTTTTCAAGTACTCTTAGAAGGAAGCGACGGATCTCAATGTCCTGAAGGGTATTGAATTGAGAAACGAGTTTGGTGGTACCTAGGACTTGATGCGCTTGTTTCCGATACTCTCGGAAGCGGTTATTGTAAAGTAAGCCGGCCATGGAATTCTCCCAGCCACACCTGAGCAAAGTTAGAATATGTGAATGGTATTCGATCAATTGATTAGGCTAGAACATACATCTCGCCTGAAAATACCATGGCAGGACGTGACGAGTGTTTGATTGAGCGCTTCTCGAGCAGATCAAAGGCAACTTGCGCATCATGTAACAAGATTATAGTTTGTCCAAGGACTGTAACTGAGCTTATAGGACCTGTCGAATTCAGAAGATTAGGGCACAAGTAGAGACGTAATTCGGATCACGGCCATACCGTATCGGTCCTTGTGCTTTAACCAATGCACCCATTCCTGCTCACCAGTAGGAGGGAGGTCAGTGAGATTTCCGATTAGGGGTTTTGGTTTTGGCCCTGGTGGAAGTGGCGCCGGTAGTTTCTTCTGGAATAGCAGCGAGAAGACGAAGTATAGGACCAGGGATACCAGGCAGGCAAAAACGGCTGCCGAAGAAATCATGGCGGGAAATTGATTCAAACAGCAAAGTGAAGGCAGTAAGAATGAATGCAAATGTGCTTGGGAGTTACAGGAGAAGGGTGGGGTATGGAATGGGCATCAAGCACAAGGAAATTAATATGTCGATCGCATATGTACATGTATACGACATGCATTATAAAGGGAATAATCGGAGGCCCGGACCCACTCGGCACGCGACTATGACATTTGGAGAATCCGCTCATGTGCAGCCTTAAGTGCGACCTGAGGAGAAAGATGACATAATCCCTAAATAATCGCAACGATTAAGGAAGAATTAGGAAAAGGGATATGCAGTATGCTAGAACCTCTTGGGCCGAGGCAGTTATGCACATTGCCACGCTCTGAGCGGTGACCGCTTACGATGCGGTTTCCCGATTCGTATCTGCACGACCACGGAGACTAGGATAATTGAGCCTTCGAAGGATCCGTAGTTCCAGCCATGTGTCTCAGGCCTCGGTTGATTTGAAAGACTGCTTGTCGAGAATGTGTCGATTAAGCTTAAAGCAGAAGGTTCAACGTCGAGCCTGCATAAATAGCATCAGCTCACATAAACGTAGAGCCGCTACCCGCTAATCCTTAACCTGCAGACCAGGGATACTCCGTAGAGTAGCCGTCATGATAACCCCTGCTGTAACCAAGACCTAGGCTGATGGCTCTAATTGTTCGGACACTAAACTCAAGTTGGGTATTGACTGGCATTGCTAACAGAAGCTTCTTTTGGAAAAGCTTCACGTACACAATTCCTTCACTAAACCGATTAGATATTGCTGAGTGCTTCCATCAAAACGCTGTTTAAGACTCTGCAGCCCTCCCCGACGCCGGTGGGGGCTCGGAAGCCGCTGTAAAGCCACCGCTCTATGAGTTCATGATCGACGTCGTGCACATTCAGTCGAGCGATGGTGTCGTAGGCCTCGCTGCACAAAGTTGTGGACTCATCCAAGGATGCCTTTGGAATGCTGTGGTTGGAATACTTGGCACAAATTCCCTTTCCGTCGTTCGCAATCTCAATGTCGTCACCGTCCGTACTGCAGACGTTGTCCAGTCTTTCAGCTCGTTCAAACCCGCGCCACCAGAATTGCCAAATTTGGGCTGGAGGATCATCAGTTTCTGAATTGCCGATCGAGCTTGTTTGAACTCCTTGGTCCCGCGTAGCTGATGTTGACAAAACAGAAGAGGCTATGGCCTTGTTGGATCCGAGCGCATTTTGATACGCAGCTTCTCGATGCCGATATCGTCGGATGTCCTCGCGCAGCTCGTCACCTTGTCGTTCGGCGTGTTCAAGCAGTAGTTCGAGCTGCTTTACCCGAACCTCCAGATTTGCCGTGTACTCTCTGACTTTAGCTCGATGCCGCCGCTGATTATTTCGTACCCGGACGAGTGTATGCGAGGGAGTTTTGGTCGTGCGCGACGAGGTACATGAGTCCGATTTAGAGGCACGAAGCCTCTCACTTTGAGCCTGCATTTCTCTGAATATCATTCTGGAGTGCTTGTAGGCAAAAGTTATTCTCGACGGGTACTTTGGATAGAGAATAAGCAGATGTGATCAAGCGTTTCTACCCAAGGCCCACCAGCTGCAACGGTGACATATCGACAAAAGTTTGTCTACCAATCACGGCCTCCACACGTGACGTTGGGTGGGAAAGATTAGAGCATGACATTCGAATATAAAAGGGACATAAAGTAGCCACTTCAAGTGCAGTAGTTCATTACATTGCTTGTCTGGACCATCCGCGAAGATCATCCGAGAGTTTTGAAACCTCCAAAAGAAACAATGGAGTCCTCAACAATCTACAATGAAGTCCAAAAGCACTACAGCCTCGCCGCAGAAGGTGTAAACGACGATAAGGCCACGGCTATTGCAAGAGCTTTCGGTTACTCTGAAGAGGACTTGAAGAGCATTCCTGATGATGCTAACCTAGGCCTAAGCTGCGGCAATCCGGTGGCACTTGCAAGTCTTCGAGAAGTATGTTCGTTGTGTAGCTTTTTCAGTATCACCCAGCTAAGGTTTTCCAGGGAGAAACAGTAGTCGATCTCGGCTCAGGCGCTGGTCTCGATGTGTTCATCTCCGCAAACAAAGTAGGCCCAAAGGGCAGAGCCATAGGAATTGATCAAAACAAAGACATGTTGGCCAAGGCAAACAAGAACGCTCAGAAGACGGAAACGAAGAATGTCGAGTTCCTTGAGTCATCCATAACTAAAATTTCTCTGCCAGATGCTATCGCGGACTGCGTGATATCGAACTGTGTCATCAACTTGGTACCAGAAGTTGAGAAGCAACTTGTCTTCAATGAAATTTTTCGCATCCTGAAACCCGGCGGACGCGTTGCTATTTCAGACGTCCTTGCGAAGCGACCTCTTCCAGATGCGCTGAAAAAGGACGTCGCGCAATACGTTGGCTGTATTGCAGGGGCTAGTCTCGTGGAGCAGTACCAGAACTACCTCCAAAGTTCGGGCTTTGACGGTCAGTAATGCGAATAATTTGATGTTCAGGTGCTCATCTCTTGAATAGCTATATCCATTGTGGATACTCATGCTGATCTCAGTGTCTACGGGTCCTTTTGTTGCATTGAAACAACGCAAGAACAGCCCGTCGGTAAGGCCAAGAGCTGCGGCGGCGAATGCAATGCTGCACACCAGACGTCTGGCCAAGAAAATATCGATATCAACTATTGGGTCGGTACGTATCACAAGCCAGTCTTCACACAAAGGATTTCCAGCACTGACACAGGACATCAGGAGGTTTCAAGATTTACGCCGTTAAGGCCGGGAAAATGTAATGGCGTTGTTTTCATGGCCATATTTTGATGCCTTAGGATCTGATCGAAGGGTACGATTCATTCATTCATTTGATCGTTCGTCGAATAATCAGTCGCGGAGGGATTTCTCCCATGATTGAATAGGCAACTGTCAAAAGAGTATGCCGTTCGTGTAGTCCACGGTGCAAGCCATGTGATCCTGATCCAACCGATCTGTATTCTTCTTTCAATCTCCTGTGTCCAACTCCAAATCCAACTGCACCCCATTACTGACTCCGTAATCGGCAAGGGTTATGTGATCTTTGAAAGGCCTCTCGCCCTGCCTCTTCAACATAATTTCATGAGGCTGTCGCCCAATCTGTGCAGCAACTAGCTTCTTAAAATCTCCAACGGTATCATTCGGCAGACATGGGATAGTTGCCTTCGTGCCCAGTCGATCATTAACTGTGACGAGGATGAAAGTAGCCGGCGCTGATGGCGCTGATGGCGCTGACGTTTTCTTTGGTGGTTTCTGAGGAGGTTTAAACCCCTCACTGTTGTTGTCACGCAGTCCACGATCAGTGGTTTGTCTGGGTGGTGGTCGAGTTGGAGGAAGGTTGTCATCTTGTTGAGCTTGGTTGTCTCGCTCTCGATTTCTGTCCACGAACCTGTCTCTGTCGTCTTTCCCACCAAATCGTCTTGGCTTATACTCCTCCTCTCTATCTCTGTATTGTCGCTGATCGACGCCTTCTTCCGACTCTTGATTGGATTTCTTTTGGAATTTGAAGCCTTTGCTGAGATTCTTCTTCTTAGTCGGGCGCTCTCGAGTAGGAGATCTGCTCCGATCGCGGGTGCGGTCTTGTGAATTTGTAGGAACGTCGTCGGAAACCATATTTGAGGGATATCTTTGGATTGACTGACTTTGCGAAACTGAAGGTAGTTACGGAGCACATGTATGAAGATGGGAGCCTTGGAAAATGAAGAGTGTGGCGGATGGTTTGCTCAGAATGGCTTAGCGGGGTGTTGTGGGAGAGTTCACAAGCCACCTACCCGTTGCCCGACAGAAAATTACCACTTTATCACCCCGCGACCAAATTGGCGGCGACTTGGCTTGGAATATCAAAACAGCCAGGGAGACGTCGAATATGGGAATAGGCGTGCCACAATGCACGCTCCGAACTTACCAGCCCACGCCAACGACAGTTCGCTTCACTGTTTCTACTCGCGCCGCTCCTGAGCGAGTCGTAGGGCAGGTCAAACATTATTTACTCTTGGCTGGACGAATCCTGATTGCTTCGATTTTATCTTTCATCTTGTGGATGAAATGGGTCGTTTTGTCTCAGGATCCGGAGGCAGTACCTACGATGCTGCAGCACTCAACTTGTGGACAATTGGCCTTGTGGACTGCCGAACACGTTCCATCGCTATATCTCTTACCAATGGCCTTCTTGATCACATTAGCCATCGTACAGAGAGGGTATAAAGGTTAGCACTATCCCTATGTCATGCTTATAAGACATGTTGATATTTAGCATCATACCACCTATTACTTTCGTTAGAACATACTAACACCCGTTCAGAAGAATCGCTGCTTGTACTCCGAGGGCTTGGAATTCAAACAACCAGCTCCGCTTCGACATATCTATCAACAGCGTCTACTCGCTTTATTCCTACGACTGCCATTCAAGACATCTTCATCCACGAGGCGTTTAAAGGCTTTGAAGTCAGATTCTACCTTGCTATTGTTGTAGAAGGCGAGGAAGACGTTGTCGTTGTCTTTCCAGTAAGTTGGTGCCCGTTGGAGCACCTATCAGAAAATCACACTAATTTGAATCAGAATCTTCTTCCGAGTCTTTCAATACTAGAAGAGGTCTGGCGCGGTGCTAGATCTTGCTTATACGAAGCGAAGACATGAACTTGGCTATTCTTTCGCATCTTCCCCCGCTCCAGCTTGGACGTTCTTGGATCGACCATCTTTCCGCGCCAGATACTTCGCATTGATAACCTCCACAGGCTCCATTCTCTCCTTTTGCATAACCGGCACGTACCTTCCCACTGGATTCGCCGAGTCTTCGCCCTGGAATACCCTTGTGCTTCTATCTGGATCGGCTCTGCTGGCGGACATCTCAGATGCTACACCTTGCGAGACAACAAGATCCAGCAGATGGCTAGCCAGCACTTCGTCCATCTTCGCGCTTCTCCAGCTTCGCCAGAGGTCCTCCATAAGTCCCATCCGGCCCCACTTGTTCTCACCATCCGCATACACCCACTGGAGCTCATCGCTGCCGAGGCCCCGATCCCAGAAGCCGCGAACGGCTTCCCGCTCATCATCGTCATCTACCGAGAAGCCGTTGGCTTCCATATACCGTTCCTGCGCCGATGTGCTGAACGTGCAGTCCCAAAGCACCAAAGGCTTGTCCGACGCCATTTCATACTGCGGCCTGCGTGGATTCTTCGAGACATCCAGCATCTCTGAAACGATCTCCGGTCGTTCCAGACCTTGGCCCACGAGGAATAGCATGCCCACCATGCATCTCACTTGATGCCACAGGAATGCAGAGCCGCGAACTGTCAAGCTGTATGTCGTCGGCTGCGTCAAGTGAGGATCAGATTGAGATGGCTGAATGAAAGACACTGGCGTCGAGGACGTAGAAACGGTCTCGATCGAGGCTTGGGTAATGCGCCGTTTGAAATTGGTGAGTTGCTTCGTTGGATCGACTTTACAGAAGTTGCGGAAGTCATGGGTACCGATGAGGTAACTGGCCGCTGTTCTCATAGCATAAATGTCGAGAAAGCCTTCCCTCCTGCTCAGAGACTTCGAGTCGGTGGAAGATGTAGGGTGTTGTTCTGACTGCGAGGATGTTGGAAGGAGGTCGGGAAATGGGAGGAAGGCTGGGTTGGTGAAGAAGTACTTGTAAACTCTTTCTTTGCAGGAGAAGCGTGCAGAGAAGTTTGTCGGCGGAGATGGGCACCAGGCGAGAACGCGGATCGTTGCAGGGAGCACCCGATTGAGGAGCGAAATGTATGGCAGTTCATCATGAACTGGATGAAAGCTCTGCTCTTCCTCTTCCCATTCTTGTTCCTCGTTGGAGACCCCGACGATCCTGATATCCTCCAATTCTCCAATGGTTTCTGCTTCTTGTAGACCTATTTCAAGCGATGCACCATCATCTACTTTTATCTTAGTCCTTGCCAACTTCGCGCTCCTCACCCTCAAGCTCACGACCTGCCCAAAAGCAGAGACTCCTTTATCCGTCCTCCCACACTTGCTGTATTCGCATCCTTCCCAATCTACAGGTAGACTTCCAGGATTCTCCGCCATCTTATCAAGTTTCTCGCCTACATTACCCTCCATCAAACCTGATTTAGCCAAACTAGGTGGAAATATCAGACGGCACTTGACCAACGCTTTCCACAGCTCCTCTTCGATTGTCGGCAGAGGAGTCGAATTGCCGAGGTGATGCTCGAAGCCATTGTAGCCAGCACCAATGTAGGCGAACTTCAGTGCTATAAGGCGTGTTGTGTATTTCGAGGGGTCGAAAGGTTTGGGAGCTTTGGGTTTCTTGAGGGTAGTTGTTGACGAATTAGTTCGCCGTACGGAGGCATCTGAATTCCATGTACTTTTGGAGCTTGTGTATGCGGAAGCTTGGGCGCGTAGTCGGGCTTCGAGGTCAGTTATACGGGCGATTAGTTTGCTCGTGTGCCAGGTCGAGTAGTCCGTTTGGGTGGACATGGTGGAAAAGGTTCTGGCGGCGCGACCACCAGGCTTAAAGGGCGGTAGGCGGTATCGTCTTGTAGATAGCTTTAATTCCGACAGGTAAAACAGAAATGGGCGGCGCACTTCTAGAGCGCGGCCTCTCATTGAGATGTTTGGGTAACATGATGTGAACAAAAGGTTTTAGGGTCATGCAAAACGACGATGCAGGCACTGACAGAGTCGCATTTCAATCAGCCTCAGTTAGCACTTAATAGACACACCTACGTTTTTCATGGGGCGGCCAATCTCTTCATCAAGGCCAGAAACTGATTTTGCATTATAGAAGTATTAATTGGTTGGAAAATGCTACTTCTACGCTCTCAAGAATCTATCATGCCGTCTACGATTCGCTAACTGTGCAAGTCATAACCAATTTCGGTGATCATAACGTCGACAACTTCGCTTCCATTTCTTGTCCCCACCGCGGGCCAAACCGCTTCATAGTCGATATCACTACTATCCCACTAATCAAGGCGACGATTGCAATAATGGTGCATATCCACCCATTCCCTATTGCGTGAATTACTGGTGCAGCAACCACACCACCCGCGCATGCTACAATATTTCGAATGAAGTTGTTTACGGCAATTCCAGTCGAGGCTTTCCGCGACATGAACTCAGTCAGCATCGTCGTCGACATGCCGAAGATCAGCATGGTTCCGATTCCGAAGAAGAAATTCGCAATGGCCTAAATATTCAGTTAGGCTTATTCGATCAGCGAATTCATTTTACATACTGGAACTATCCAATACACTCCCTTCTGTATCGTCCAGCCATACCAAACCAATGCCATTGGGAAGCATATAGCCGCGAGCCATGCGTTCTCTCTCATGCGATCCTCTGGCCTGTAAATTAGAAATCCTCTTTCATCTCTACGATTAGCTCGTTGGGCCTCCCTTTTCATGATGTAGTCTATCCAGGGACCACCGAGTAAGGATGCAGCCACGTATCCAAGCGAGTTCGGAATATACATTAAGCCAATAATGGTCGTTGAAAAGTTGTAGGGCGGTCTGGCGAAGGTATCTTCAATGCTGATGTTGAGGAAGTAAAGACTACCGAAGCTTATGCTGGCATACAAGACGGTAATGGTCACAACTGGAAACCGCAAAAGAAGGATAATCTTCAGCGGGTCGACGAAAAAGCGTTTGAGCATGGCGATCCACTCCTTAGCTTGAACTTTGACGCTTTGTCGTGTGGTTGTCCGTGACAAGGCTTGCTTGGATGTTATTCCAGTACCGGCTTCAAGGTCTTTCTCGCCTTCTGCTTCCCCAGTTTCTACAACGGCGATTTGCAGATCTGCGTGGGTCTCCTGAATAGACTCTTGTATAACTGTATTCCTCCGCCTCAGTGTCTCAGGCATAAAGAAAATGAGCGCAACCAACACAAGCCCTCCGAAGATCACCAAGAACCATTGTGTCGATCTCCACCCAAGTCCCTCAGTCAACCCGCCCGCGACAATGGGCGCAAACATCGGTCCGCAAAGTGGCCCCAAGTAGAATATACCCATGGCCCTCCCTCGCTCTTTAGGTTCCCAGATATCCGAGATTGAGCCGGCACCAACTGCCTGTACCGACGCAGCAGCGCCGCCTGACAACATACGCATAGCGACTAACATGCCGATGCTAGTGGAGACAGCTGCGAGCGCGCCGAAGAGGACGAAAAACGCAAAGCTGATGATGTAAATCGTCCTTCTGCCGAGCGTCTCGCTGAAACTGCTCCACCACAGCGGAAAGAAGGACATGGACAGCATGTATAGCGCTACGCTAAGGTTGGTGGTTGTGGTCGAGGCATGGAAATCGTGGGCGATGGGCAGTAGTGCTGGCATCACAATGGCAGAGCCCATTGGCGCTGCAGCACCACACAGCGCAACAATGCTCGTGATCATCCATTTCGTTTTACGTGGGTAGGCGGTGGGATAGCGGACTTCTGGAATAAGAACAAAGCGGGCGAGGATACCGCGACGTTCTGAGCGAGGTATGGGTTCGTACTCGAGGGTGGAATGGTTTGTTTTCGTGATGACAACTGGAATCGGCCGAGGATCTATCGTTGAGGGTTCTATTTGGTCCGCACTGTTGGACTCTGAAGAATTTACCATTTCTTTTTCGTTTTGATAGTCGAGTCGAACCAGCGACCCTTCTTTAGAGCTGGAATCATCACCCGGCGACAGAGGATTTTCTTGATTTAAGGCATCGTTCACAGTCATCGCAGGAACAGAAGGAAAGTGATAAACCTCACATCTAGTGATTTTGACAGTACGAAAGGAGACATGAAGAAGACTTCGAAGAGGGAATAAGGAAAGAATTGGATCGGCACTAGTAGGAATTGCTAAATCCCGAGATGTTTAGAGCCGGGCCATAGAATCTCTACGGCTACTCATAGAGGTTGACGGTGAGCTTACTGTGCCGAGTAGCCGTCTTCCCCATCTTTCACCATCATATCTACCAGGGTCCTGGAAAGAAATTCTGTCAGCCGGAGTCACGGATGGGTTATTATTAGACCTTGTCAGTAATGCAGGAATCATCAAAGGCAGATAAAGATGGATAGAGGAGGATGTTCCGAGTTTGAACATTTTGTGGAGTTTGAGTTCAAAATGCAGGGGAACGACGGCGGAACGTTGCAATAAATCAGCCAGCCCGACGCCCTGAAGTTTACGCGCGCCAACCACCTTAAATGCCACTCATCGCACCACTTAAAATCTCAAAAACTCTCCCCTGGTGACTTCGCCGACCTCCCCGTTCTTCTGCAGTTCGTACAATTGTGCTATGTTCCGCAAGGCTGATGAGTGATCGACGATCAAGCAGAATTTCCATAAGCGGTGATTGCTCATGTTCCGTTCAAAATTGGAATAGAATTGATTGGTTGATGCTGCGTTCAGGGTCGCATGCATAAATCTTGGGGTTGACTCCCAGTCTTAAACCAGATCTTATTCTTCAATTTCAAAATGGCAGATACCCCGGCTTTCGATCCACGAGCAAAGCTGTTGGAACACTTCAAGGGCAGGGAGAATCAACCAGGTGCTTGGGATGACCTTTGGAAAGGCAAGGACTTCTTGCCATGGGATCGCTTGACGCCAAATCCAGCTTTGGTTGACATCTTGAATGATCGAACTGACCTGATTGGTAGCTCTATGGATGGAGGAAGGAGGAAGAAGGCGTTAGTACCCGGGTGTGGGAGGGGATACGACTGCGTTCTACTTGCAAGCTATGGCTACGATGCATATGGTCTCGAGGGTTCAGAGAACGCGATTGAGGAGGCAAAGAAGTGGCAGCAGGACCATCAAAAGGAGTATGAGGTGAAAGATGAAGCTGTAGGACGAGGTCAAGTGAAGTTCGTGAGTGGAGACTTCTTCAAGAGCGATTGGGAAAAAGACGTTCCGGGACTGAGAGAGCCAGCCCAAAATGGATTTGATATAATCTACGATTACACCGTAGGGCTTTCAACTTCCTCGTCCTTTGGGAGAGGGAAACTAATCTGTCTAGTTCCTATCGGCGCTCCCGCCTACCAGCAGACCTGCTTGGGCATTGCAAATGTCGAACCTTCTCAACAAAACCGGTACTTTAGTCTGCATAGAATTTCCGACATATAAAGAGCCTTCTACTGGTGGACCGCCATGGGCTCTTCCACCAGAGGTCTACGAAGCCCATCTACGACGTCCAGGAGAGGAAGTTGAGAACGACCTCAACGGCTACATCAGCAAGACATATCTTGATGCAGCTCGGCAGAAGCCTAACGACAAAGGCCTGATCCGAGTCGCACATTGGCAGCCCGAACGCACGCATGAAATCGGAAAGGGTACAGACTATGTTGGCATCTGGAAGCATGCGCAGTGATATATTGCTACAGTTAAGGTCTCATCTAAAGCACCGGTCGCGCATCTTGCCAATATTAGCAAGCACCATTACGGCGCTTTGCCATTGAATTCAAATTACTGCCCTCGACAAAAATGGCCCTTTTTGATTGCGCCGCTGCCAATATAATGCAGAGCTGTGTCAAAACTTATCCGGTACCCTTGTGGCCGCTGGTTAGGACTGAGAAGTCTAATACAAGATCTGCAATGTGTACTAACTTTGCCTTCACTTTCTTCATAGTGCGGAGATTCTCCGCGCCACCGTAATGGAGGTGCAAGTGTCCTTGAGCGACGCTGTTCCTTACTTATGCTCTTCCTTGGTCTGCATTGATAGTGAGCCCCTGTAGTAGTCTTCATGACGACGCTACGGAGAAGCAGGGTTGGTCTCATCATCTTTGGAAGTGATGACGGGATGAAACTGCAGATATCCACGTACCTCGCAGGCTCCGGTAAAGGTTCATCTTCAACTGCAATTTCATATTTATCAACATCGAACGTTGCAGCGGTAGAGTCTGGTGGGAACTCTACCTGATTTAGTTTCGATGTTTGTGCCATCTCATAGGTGTTGGTATTCAAGATTTCTGTAAACGTAGACATGGCAAGAGACCATGATGTGTAAGTGGTCAAAAGGATTCTTGACCCTTAAATTTTATTCATATCATTCCATGGGATCTTTACGACATGGAAGTCACCAATTGCCTCCTCGGAATACGAAATCCGGTTAATGAATTGAGATCTCCCATACTGACGTCGTGTAGATCATCTTTGCCGAAAACGGTGATGCCAATCGATGAGCGGATGATCTCCCACACCGCTGTACCCTAACATGGGGCGACTAACACCTTGAACAGGGGTTCGTTATGTTATTTTATTTGCAGAAATCATCTGGACATTTCAGAATTAGTCATGGCAGTGCACGAATTAGGCATCTACAGCCTGCCTTTCTGCTCGTATGGCATTGCAGGTGATATTCCGTCCTTGACCCTACACTCATACGCTCCCCCAGGACAGCGACTAGGAGATGGAACCATGTCTACGGTACCATTTCATTGAAACTCGGCATTTATTATTACCAGGTAAATGAGAAGGTGCTTTTATTATCACGTGCAGACTTCAATCCATCCAGAAAGCGTCCGCTACGTGGCAATGGGTGTCTTAACGGGAAACAGGATTAGAATACATCATTGCCACCTCCTCGATTGGGGATTAATGAGTAGTATTTGCTGAAAGACGTTGCACAGCAGGAGCAGGAGCTTGCTTTGATCGTGTCAATTCGCAGCCACTATGTCATCGTGCAGCTTCCCTGCAGCGGCCAGCGATGGTTCCCTGCTTCCGGAGCGACCATCGGACGAGACGGGCACAGTGGAGGTGGGCGCTTGCTCATGCATGCTCGCTCTGCCCAACATTCGACTCGGAATGGACCACTCTGCCTGACGTTTTTCCCAACCCCGCTGCAGCGGAGCAAACTCCTCGTAGAAAATGAGAAATGTTAGCCAGTTGCTGTATTGTCTCCGTAGACGCCCATTTCTTCCGCAATGTTCTCAATGTTCGATCCACCTCGAGAGACTGGCGCATCGCCCGATCGATATCAATTGAACTATGGCCTTCAGCCAAGCGGTGACAGCAACTACCAACCCAATTTGACAGGGTCTGAAATCTTCCACCAGACCGACTTGGACCCTTCTACTTCAGGTCGTCATGGTCACGTAGCTCAACATTTTGAATCCCAAAATGGACAGTCTTCCTCGGGCGACGCAGCTCTGTCGGATTGGCAGGCTGCTTTCCAAGACTCTCCTGTCACGCGAACGTACATGCATGCAATTTCATATCCCCATCACTACCCGCCAAGTGACGGGGATCTGCAGGGTGTTAGAAACCAGCCATATCTGATTCCTCTCCCGTCTGATGAATACCTCTCACCGAAACCCTCCAACACCTCTACCAGCCAAGGCTCCGACCAAGAAGCCGGCCCAAGGAAATCAAAACGGACCGGAGAGGGCACAAGTTCGCGTAAGAGGTCTGCTAGGAGAGCGCGGAATGGATACAAGGCGGCTTCTGGAGATGAAGAGTCCGATTCCGAGGGCGACAAGAAGCGCGTCAAATTCCTGGAACGCAATCGAGCTGCCGCAAGCAAGTCCAGGAGGAAAAAGAAGGACATGGAGGATATTCTCGAGGCGAGAGCACGCGAACTGTCTGAGTCCAACTCTCGTTTAAGCGCGAGCTTGTTGTCGCTGCGGGGGGAAGTCCTTGAGTTGAAATCCGAGTGTCTAAGACATACAAATTGCAATTGTCAAGCAATCCGGAACTATATGATCCGGGACGTTGGGAATCTGAATCCGCCACAGTTTAAATCCTATACCGGTCGATTCTGCTGGGCGTGCGGGCAGAAGCTTGGCTACGATAGCTTGTATTGTATCGCGTGCGGTGCCGCGTCTCCAGTTCTAACGCCAAACACTAATCCGTTAGCTTCGGACCCTGGTGAAGACACTGGCCAGTGGAGAGAAGATGCGCCAAGCGGGTATTTGAGAGATAGGGAGAATGAAGAAGACCAACCTGGGTAGGCGTTGGTCGACCACATGAGAAGGTAGTCCAACCACACTCCCTGCTGCAAGCCTTAATTATTCCGCAGCGAGGCAAAGAGCCTCAAAACCTTCTAACACCCTATTGCGATTTTTGAGCAGGAGATTGCGACCGTTAAAGATCTTTCAAATGTTTGCTCGAAAGGATTATCTTCATATCCTATGAGCAAAGTCAGTACAGTGGCGGCCCATTCCTAGCGTGGTATTGGGATATCACCTAAAATATTCCTAAGTTCAAATTGTCTGGATACACCCTCCGGTAACTGCATGTAATGGTAATACCATGCGTAAATTTTGGTCCACTGCTGCGTATCTCAGAAAGCTGATACCCACCGGCCGATCGCTCAATCTGAGTGAAATACGGTATAGGCGTTGGCCGAGTGCCTTGAGCCGTGATACCACACAACGACCCTGTAGTTTGACGGACTTGAGCCATTCTATCCGTTTCTCTGCTTTAGCTAAGGCCTTAATTCTGTTTCCTTAGGCTGTTGTAATGCTCTCCGAGGCCAAAGTTGTGTCTGTAGTACGCAAGCCACAGCTTCGTCTTTCCCTCACTCTTATTCTCGCCTTCAATATCAATAGTATTACCATCTCCTTGAAGCACACTGATATCCACCCCGTAGGCCTTTGCCAATGCCATCAATTCTATTTGCCCACCCCATTCCCCGGTATCCCTGACCCTTTTTACGTAGCTTTCAATGCCTTCCCCCAAGAACGGCGCAAACTCGTCAGGGTGCTTCTCCATATAATTCGCCGCGACTCGTCTCACCGTCCTGTAATCCTCGCCGGCCGCCTCTACGCCGACAGCGCGGGGCCTCAACTGCAATCCCGAGTGCGCTAGCCCATCCGCAACAGCAGCATACAAGCAGTGCCCATCAGCACGGACCTCCCTCTCCGCCAGGCCTTCTCGCCGAAACTGCTGCACCATGGCCTCCCGCTCCCGCTCCTTCATGTCCGGCATGCCCTCCGCTTCCGCCTCCGCCCGCCGCGCCAGCTCCTCGCGCTCCGCCGCCCGCCGCGCCAGCCGCGCCTTCTGCCGATTGGGCCTGCGCGTCCGCGCCGGCGCCGCCTCGGTGCCTCCCTCGCTCAGCGCCAGCGCGCCCAGCGCCGCGGCCGCGGCCTCCACCTCTTCGTCACGGCCGCCGCTGCTCACCGCCTCGGGCTGGTCTTCGCGCGGCGGGCCGTCGTCGTCATCGGCGGCGGCGGTCCCGTCCGCCACGTGCTCTTCCGCCGGCCCGTTCTCCTCCGCCGGCCCGGTCGCTGCCGCCCGCTCGTCGCCGTGCCGCTGCTGCTGGTCGCGCTCGAGGCGCGCGCACTCGTCGGCCACGGCCTTGCGCGTCTTCTTCGTCGCCGCCTGCTTCTTCTGCGCGATGCGCGTCTGTAGCGCCTGTGCTTCTTTGCTGTGGCGCGCGAGCAGCGCGTCCATTGTTGCGGTGGGATGCGTAGGTGTAAGGGGAACGGTGCGAGGGGTGAGGATGGTGCTGTGGAGGAGGAGGATTTGGTACTGGGGTGCTGGCGGCGGTGCGCTGGTTCTTTTGGGTTGGTAGTGGGTTGGCGTGGCTCAGGGTGTGGAGAGCTTATGAAGCTTTTGATAGATCATGGTATGGCCGTTGAGTGTAGGGCCATACGAGCTTCTTATTTGAACTATGGTCAAAATTTCTTGGTTGTGGGAGAATATTCAAAGCTTCATCGAAAAGATACGCCAAAGTTTGCGAGGACGTTATATAAACGCCACTCCATGTGGCTTATCGTAACATTGACGACCGTTAGGTACGTTATGGCTCTACTAATAAACTCCAAGCTTAACCCACCGACCCGCAAACCAAACCTTTTCGTAAATCATAGAGAGCGCACTTATATCCTCCGGCCCGTTAGAAAGTGGTCAATACAGTGTTTGCTAACGTAAGCTATTGATACACTGTGAAGACTGATATAGGCTCCATCACGGCAGATATACGGGTACTGTTGATAGCATCCGTCTTTGTCCCTCTGTATCTAGGTAGTTAACCGAAACGCCTAGAATGGTTTTTGCCGTCGTATCAAAACCTTATACTCCATACCACAAACTCAAGCATCAAGATGATAAGACAGTTGATAAGAATAAAGATAGCCGTTGCCATTGTTGCGAGGGGATTCGACGAAGGAGCGAGAGCCATTTGTGAATGAAACAAAACCGATCCATCCGTTCAACTCCAACCAAATGCGTTATTTCACGTTTCCTGATTATATTGGATATGGTTAGTGTCGTCTAATTCCTTCTGCTTGCAAACTTCAAATTGGTGGAGCTTAAGATTTCCCGCGATAAGCAAGTCTAGCTTTCATCCTCTGCATAGGTTTCTTGATGGTAGCCCGACGTTTCAGCTTCAGTAATTGGGTAGCCATCGGATTCGGGGCTCTCGTAGTTGCCGTAAGGGTATACCGTGGCATTGTTCGCCTGTAAACTGTTCGTTAAGCCCATGGCTCCGTTAGGTTGTGAAGCCATTGGTTGCTCGCTCTCGAAGCCTCTATGCCTCAATTTCTTTGGAATGTCTCTGTGATGAAAGTTTCGTAGGTGCTCCACCAGATGATCTTTGCGAGTAAAGCCTCCGTGAATGCCGTGCTCGTTCCTATCGCATACTTTGGCGTCGCAGAAATATTTTTCTGCTGTTTCCTTGCAGTGGACACATGTAGAATGTCGCTGGAGATCCGCTTTTCTTTTGAATGCCTTCTCGCACCGACCGCAATGATGTTGACGATTTCGCTTGCTTAAATACCTAATCACCATTAGCTCAGACTGTACCGGGGCGCACAGTGGATGGCGGGGCAAATGTCCAAAGTCCAATATGGCGAGGGCGTTAACCTACTCGGGAGGCACATCTTCAGATGAGGGAGAAACTGAAGGATCTGGATCTCGGGGGTAATTGTACGTGGCAGTTGTCGGAGAGGTTGCAGATTGAGGTGATAGGAAACTCCGGTTCTGGTCAGGAAGACTGTTCGTGTGGATTGAAACCAAAGATGACGCGGTGGTATACGTCGATGCTGGATATGTAGTGGCTGGTGCAGGGTAGTAAGTTTCGTTCATACCTGATTGAGTGTAGTAGGTGTCGGTCTGATACGTCGCATTCGGCGAAGTGTAGGGGCCATTTTGGTATACTATCGTTGACTGCGGTGCACTTCGATACGTACGAGTCCAATCTGGGTCACTGTAGCTCCTCTGATAGATTGGGGGATATGGAACGCTTGAACCGGAAGCCGTGGAGAAAGAAGCGGAATGATGACGTTGCCCATTCAATGCACTGCCATAACCTACGGTTTCTTCAGGAGGGTATGAAGCAACATTTGGCGTCGATGGAATGGCCTCAGAAGACGAATAAGCTTGAGGTGAGACAAAAGCTTGAGGTGAGGCATAAACCTGGGGTGAGGTACAACCCTGAACGACATCAGCCCATACATCAACGAAACAAGTGGAACGGTGAGAAGACTAACGTATCTGATAATGCCGCTGTATTGGGTACGCTGATCCATGATGTCAATATGGGGAGACTATACGGCAGGTTTGTTGGGACGCGGTAGCGACATTCAATGCTGCAATCGGTTTGTTTGTAAACTTGTTCCGATAGATGTGCGGTGAACGTGGCGCGAGGCTTCTACATGTTGAGGCCTTGGATGAGATCAGCTCAGTTAATGGCGTCAGGTGCGGAATTCGAAGCAGCCTGCTGAGTTTCCAGCCTTCGTTTATACAACCAACCGTTCTAGCGCCCTGAAGGAAAATGGAGTGTTGTTTGATATGGACGTATAGCATAGGTGTCGTGGCCCCTGTTCTCAAATCCCAGACCTCAAGAAAGGCGACTCAGCACAGGGCTGCAAGCAACAGGATGGGTGACAGTTGTAACCCCTTAAATGGCCTCAAGGCCAGAGACCGAAGATGCGTACATATGCATAACAAGCGCAGCTTTGTAAATGTGCGGACGTTCAAAGGCTGATAGCCAAAGATGTAGGCGAGGCGTGCTATGGCAGAGACGGAGCAAAGAGTAAACGGTCAGCATTGGTCAAATGCTGCATCCCAAACTACTAGTCGCACTAATTCTCGAGTCCGCATCCACACAGGCGCGGGCTAGGAGGCTGCACGTGAGTAAATGTACGAAAGAACATGACCACAAGGCCAAGTAGATCCGAAGATGGGCTTCTAGCCCGGGATGGAACGTCCCTCACAGCGCTAGCTGATCCTTAGCGTCGAGGGAAGTGGGCGCAAGGCTGTGCAAATGGTGAGCTTGCAGGAACGCTGGAATTAGCAGAGCGGTGAATAGCGTCATTCTCCGCTAGAGTCAATCTGCAGTGCAAAGTTGATGACTGCCACGACTATTGAAAGGGCTTTATTCGAAGCCGGTAGATATGAAGCCCGTGGTGCCCTGCACGGAAGACATTGGGGAGGGCATGGGCGGCCTCTCGGAAAGGATTCGGTAGAGATCAGCACGAGTGGATGGAATCGGAACGAGAGGCACAAAAGGCAAAACGCCAATGTGGAGTATTTGATTTACGGCGGTTCGTGTCCCTGTATGATTAGGTGCGGTGTGAGGGTGAAATGAGGCTTTGGAAACGTTGCCTTTTTGCCTTGCGGTTCGCGCCTCACTTTCCATCTCGGTGTAGATTTACAGAATAGACGCGCGCCGCTCGCCTCATTTTTGCATGACGTAGAAAGTGATATGCCATGCACGCCTGCATTGTATTAGCATTTTGACCTACAGGGGACGCTACACCATACACAGGGGTCCCGGGGAGTGCCGGCGGAGTTGACCAAAAAGGCGAAAGCACGTCACGTGAGAGGCTCTGCTAAGGCTGGATGTACGCTGATGTTCGCATTCTTGACTGCACCGGCTCCAAGAGCCATGGCAGGTGGTATCTCCTCGTTATTTGGACTGTAGACGCCTGGTTAGCGTCAACTGCAAAATATATAGCCCATAATTTCTCTAGAAGTCATCCTCCAGGAACTTGTACTGGAACTTGAAGTCTGCTTTCCGCCGATTCATCCTGTCAGAAAAGTCAGTTTGATACAAACAAATTTATTAAAGAATGAAACATACCATGTACTCTCGTAATCGAAGAATCTGTAGGTTCCTTGCTCGTACTCTTCCGTTATGCTCTTTGGCTCCTCGTGGCGTTGGAACCACGTGGAGTACTGCTTGTGAAACCTCCAGCTTTGGCCTTTGAGAGCCTTGGCAGCCAGCATTTGTTGGTAGGTTCCTTGTCTATAATAGAAAAGATAGAACAGCGTGTCTGTGTCTATCCGACTGTACAGCCTCTGATCATCGAAAATTGGCAGTGGTTCCTGTGGATAGTGGGACGGAGTATAAGGGAAAGGATGCTGAGGTCGGTAGTGATTTGGTCGAGCGGAGTCGATCGGTTCTGGGACACATGCTGCACTTGCGGCAAACAGCCTTTGCGCATTAGGATTATTGGGATAATCCAAGGCGGCAGATCGTGTTGCCTCAAACGATTCTAAAAGATCGGACAAGCCCGAAGGTAGATGGTAGATAGGCTCCTCTTCGACTTCTGAGTGTGTATCACCATTTGTCAGAGCAGGAGTTGAAGGTTGAGGAGCATCGAATGTACCAGCAGAATCAGGTGCAGCCTTGATGCTTTCCTCTTCGAGCGGTTTTGACGGTGGCTCTGTCTTTGGTTCTACTGCAACTGGAGCAATAGTACCTCGATCAGACAGCGGAGCTGTGCTTGTATGGCTCAGTGCTGGTGACTTCGAGTCGACAGTTGTGGCCCGTTGCAATTCAGAAGACGGATGAGGATGTGTGGATGACGGTGATGATGTTGAAACAGTACGGACAGCGGCTACCGCAGAGAGAGGAGAGAGGCCAGTAGTAGAAGAGGTGGTCGGGGCGTGTCCAGGTGGTGGAGGCAGTGGTGCTATTCCAATGCCATTTCTGTCGCTCGCTGCCGCTGCTGCCGCTGCAGAGGCGTATTTAAGCGGTTCACCAGGTGCTCGTGCTGGAGGTGGAGCGGGTTTCATGGTCGGTGTTGTAGTGCCGTTAGTAGAAGTAGTTTGGAGGGGAGTGTGCAGTGTTGCCAGTGCGGGTAGAGGTGATTTGAGCTGTGTGGAAGGTCTCCGAGCGGCTGCTACACCTGACTGTTCCGAAACTGACCCAGCCTTTTGCTTCCCAGGCAAAGTGGGCTTTGAATCAGAATCTGGTTCATCAGCTATTGATTGAGCGTCTTGTGAGGACACTCGATCAGCCTCGTTGCCGGCTCCAAACATCTCCTCTTCCTCTTGAAGGTTCAGATCGTCGTACATTTCTTCGTTTTCCACGAAGTCTTGACTGCCGTTCTCCTCGACGTAGTATTTGATCTCATCCTCAAGGGACTTTACTTGGTCGACTTCGATGCCACCATTCTCCAGTGTTCGGAGCACAAGCTCCAGCTTTGATTGATGCCACTTGTGTCTATCTCGCTGCTCTTCGATCGATGCCACTTTGTCCGCTTTAGATGTATCCTTCTTGCCTTTCTTTATGGTGGCCTGTAAGTTTTCGGCCTCTGCCTCAAGTTGTTCGATTTGTCGCTCTAGTTCTTCAACCATCTTTGACACGAAGTCGCACGTTTCTAGCTTCTCCTTCTCCTTGGGATCTAGCTTTGCGCCGGCCATCAGGCCTTCCTTTGAGTATGCCTTCGTCTTCATGTCTTTCTCAACGGCTTTGAACTTTTCCATTTGCTGAAACACAGTTAGCAGGCAATTTTCTGTGGACGGCGGTAAGTGAAGGGCTACACGTACCGTCTCGATGAGTTTCCGCTTCTCCATCAGCGGCTTCTTGTCTTTAATGTCGTTCGAGGCTGCCCATGTCTTGATTTGGTCTCTCGACCTCTGGAGCTTCTTGATCTCTTTCTTCAGAGCATCTTCCAGTTTCTCCTTCTGGGACTGATTGCCTGTTTGGTGTATCTTGTCGTAAATGCCTTCGAAGATCTGAACGCCCTCATCGACCTTCTTAAAGCACTTATCGATCTCGATTTGCAGTTTCCTGGCCGCCATGGCGATGCGAAGTCGTCAGCGTTGGAGGCGCAGGGCAGGTTTGTTGATGAGTGGCGGGAGGAGGATGAAAAAGTAAACAGACGGATGGTGTCGCGTGGGTGGCGTGTCAAATCCCCGCTTCGTGTTATGACTTGGAGTGAGGTGTGAGTGTTGGACTTGTGAATGAGCTCTCAGGTCGCAGAAGCATGGCTTGAACGCTGGACAAAGCCAAGCGCGTTGCTATTGGTGGTTGGCGTGTGTGCGTCTACGTTACAGGCATCAAGGCCACAAATCCACGTCGCATGCCACATCGCAGTTTCGTGCCTCATCTAATTACTACTCCGTACATGTACGGAGTACTAACGCCCAATTACGCTTACTTTCATCCCGCAGTTTGCCAGTGGGAAAGCCGGACTTCGTCTCCTAGCAATGATCACGCCTATTGCCCACGACGTCGTTTGAGCGGCTGAACCACCTATATACACTCGACGACATGAAAGGTAAGACGTGGCGGTCACTCGCTCAAGGGAACTCGCTGACGGATCCAAGTGGTTCTACAAAGGGTAAAGTCTGCGTCTGTCACCGTAGATGGCAACCTCATCGCTTCCATTGGAAAAGGCGTCCTGGCGTTGGCAGCCATACACAAGGATGACACCATCAAGGATTGCGAGAAGTCGGCGGTAAAGCTGTTGAAGATGCGGCTTTGGGATGACGACAAAGGTGGAAAATGGAAGCGTAGTGTGCAAGACATTGACGGCGAAATACTTTGCGTATCTCAATTCACACTTCTCGCTTCGACAAAGAAGGGAAACAAGCCGGATTTTCACAAATCTGCTGGCGCTGAGAAGGGCAAAGAACTGTACTCTGCTTTTTTCAAAAGAATTCAGGAGCTGTATGGAAAGGATAAAGTCAAGGACGGCGTGTTCCAGGCTATGATGGATGTGGCTCTCGTTAATGATGGTCCGGTAGGTGTCGACTTTACCTCGGAGCATGGCGTGGTAATGCCTTCTCGCTTCCTCTGTCCATATGAGTTGCTCACAATTCGTTGCAGGTAACGATAGAAATTGATACCGATCCACCGCCGTTGGATGTGCCTGGAGGATCTGGGTCGGGTACCACTACGATGGACCAGCTCGTCGACGGGATGCAGAAGATGAACAAGGAATTTGTGATTCCTGCGGAATTGCTGGAATGAAATCGTCTCGAATAGGCTCAAATCTGGCGTATTTAAGGCATCTGGCGTTATACACAGCGGCAAACGGGAAGGAAGGCTGTATATACACTGATACCCAATGCTCAACTGCATTTCAAGCGCGTTGATAGATAATGATTAGAACAAAATCAAGCTTTCGTCCAGTTAAATCCTGCCCAAAGCCAATAAACATTTGCTAGCATGAGACGGAGCTTCATACGATTTCGTCACCCAAGTCTTTCACGTGCGAACAGTCGGATCAGTACCTTATTAGTTGGAGTACCGCGGCGCAGAGTTGCAAAACAAGTTAATGACGAAGTTCGCACTGACACTGAATCTAAGCGAAGACGAAATGCGGCTGCCTCACCCATGTCAAACTCAACTCCAATTCCACGAAACACGGTCCTCTTTCTTCCATCACTCCACCTGCATCCATAACGCGTCTTGCAATCATCTTAGAAACAGTCGTGGGTTTCTTCACCGCCTACACCCGTTTTCACGCTATTATTGTTCGAGTTTCGACATGCTCTATCAACATTGGCAACACCTTGACATCCCAGATCCAAATCGGTCACCGCCTGTACAATCACTACAATAATAGGTGAGCGGTTGTCCACCCCCTCGAGTCTTTTTAAACTTTGGTCGGCTTCCAAAGACTCTCTCGCTCTGACTCTCCCAAGCGATCCAGAGACTCGAGTATATTACTCCTGGACTGACCCTTGCTCCAGTTTAGACGCGTGCAAAGAGACTTCATAACAGAATCTCAGGCTCGAAACTTGCCATTTTGTTACCCAATATTCCAAATCCTCCTTCAACCAGAGAACCACAGTGTTTAAGATGCATGAGAAGGATTTGCGTCGTCTGGCGCTTGAAAGCGGCAAGACAACTTCGCGCAAAGCGCGTGCCAAACTCGCCTCCGGCCAGAGCTCAGCAGCCGGCTCGGGTCCAACGTCACGGAATAACTCTCCACGTCTCTCTCCCACGCACTCTCCTGGTGTATCTCCTGGCGGCTCGCGTTCAGGCTCAAGGGCGGCCAGCAGACAAGGATCGGAAGACGAAGCTGAGTTCGATTCTGACGATATCGCGTCAAGCATTGCCTCTCTAGACCTCAATCGCTTCCTACAGTATGACAATGCAGCCCCTGAAGTGTGGGAGCAGGAGCTGGGTGGGTGTTGTGAGCAGATTATTGAACGCTCTCGAAACATGAGAAATACTGGTGCCGCACGGGAAGAAATACTGGCTATCTATGTTAGCATCCTTCAGGCGCAGTATGCTGTGGAAGAAGTTTCCACCCAAGTTGACCAACTGATTCCGGCCTTTCTCAAGCTCATCAGATCTGGAAGTACGGAAGCAGAAGTTCTTCTTACCTTGAAGGGTATGTTGTTTGGATTCCATGGTTGTTATCCATATGCTGACAACGGCCAGCCCTCTCAATGACAGTCATGACCACTGGCGACGAGATTTTTGCAGAGGTTAGCTCAGCGCTTAAAGGCCGCATTCATGATTCAAGCTCTGAGGCCGTACAAGTTGGTGCAATCCATACCCTTGGTGCCGTGGCGTTCTTTGGGGGAGCACACGAAGTGGAGGTCGAAGAGACGATGGAATTCCTACTCCTTATTGCTTCTAGTGACGGCGAATCTGTCGATGCAGAGGATAGTGGCCCAGTAGTCGCTGCAGCGCTTCAGGAATGGGGACTTTTGGCTACGTTGTTCAGTGCCATGGATGGAACCTCAGACGAACCGATGAGTGTCTTCGAAGACCAGCTCGACAGCTCTATCCTCAGCGTACAAACTGCAGCCGGAGCGAACGTTGCACTTTTGTACGAGAAAAGCTGGTCGCCGCTTGACGACGATGATGAAGAAGATGATGTTAGTGAAGAGGAAGTTGACGATCATGAACATGGCACCTTCCAACGGATCAAATGGGCCCACCGATATGAGGCCAACACCACTGGAGATGATGTGCTTCAATCGAAGCTGCACGGACTAGCGACAGGCAATGCACGATACATGGGAAAGGATAGCAAGCGAAGCATGCACCAAACATTTAGAGACGTCCTTCATAGCATCCAGCATCCATGGCGCGGGCCCAGATTTTCGACGAGTATTGATCAAGACTCCGACCTCTACCTTGGTCACCGCCTCGCGGTGCGTCATGGGAGACAACTTCTCTTCGTGGTCAACCGATGGTGGAAGCTTCATCGCTGGGAGGCAATCAAACGAATCGCTGGAGGTGGAGTTACCAACCACTACAAACTCAATAAGCTTGTCCGCGAAGCACTGCCGCAGACTCTGGTGCCGCCGGAAAGATTCTAAAATACGGGACTTTGTTTAAGTTTTGCCCTTTATTGCCGTTTGCATAGTTCACAAGATACCACAGCACTTAAGTTCTACTGCATGCGCGAGGTACATTTGCATTTCGTGGATTAGACTGATACCGGGGAGATCGAAGAGTCCGGTGCTTATACATCTTTACTACTTACTCACAGTTACCTATCATTTCACATTAAAATCAAAAGACTTAAGAAAAAAAAAAAAAGGTCCGCTTCTTTTTCGTCAACGTCGGCGAATTTCCCGTCACTTTCAGATCCCATCTCTCTGGGCCCTGCGCTCACCAATCCTCTCCCATACCGTCATAGCTCTGTATTCTCCATCACCATCGTTCCACATCCGCTGAGGAGGTTTGTATATATTTCGTCGTACGATAGGCGATGTCGGAGTGCGAACTGGCTCTGCAGTCATCCCATTCCGCAACGCCGCTGTGTCCTCCGGCTGTGACGCTTTGAACGCGTGAGGTATATTTTCATTTTGCGGCGTTTCGGACTCTTCCTCGGACTCATCCATTTCCAAAACATCCATTACTGGGATATCACTTTTCAGAGATACTGCTCTTCGCACAATCCGTTGATATTGTTGCTGACCCCATGGTATATCGACTGATGACACTGGTCGTCGCCTTGGCCGCGATACAGTACAGTTTGCCGATTGGAGTTCCCCAGAGTTTAGTGTCTGCAACTCGACAGACGTGCCAGGCGGTGGTGGCAAGGGACTCTGTCGTGGACTCTCAAAGGCTGGCTCATTGTCAAAGGAAGGTGTCCATGTTGTTGGAGGTGTTAGAGGGAGAGTAGAGTATGAAGACGCTTGCCAAGTTGGGCGGGAAATGCTCGACTTCGATATTGATGCAGTCGAGCTCTTCCTTCGACGACGAAGGCTAAAGAACTTGTTAGGGCCTTCAAAGTCGGATTCCCTTATGGTAGTTTCTGGCTCTTTAACGACCACCTCCAATACAGGTGTAGTTGGAGTGGAGCTTTGGGAGGCCTTGTCGGACACTGATGTACGAAGTGGAAAGAGGAATGGCATAGTTTACTGAAGTATTTGGACTGTTGATGGTACTTTCATAAAACCATAGTTCTGCTGAAATGGTCTATACCTTTGGGATTTACGGATATTAGGCTATATCATGTACAGGGGGAAGTCGGGTTTCTATATGCCGTTCTTGCGACGTCCGTACATCCGTTGGAAGGCAGAATCATCATCACGAGGCGCGCGCCTGGCACAGTGCGACTGCTATTCCCGGCCTCTTATGACTGGTGCATCGCCAGGCGGAAGGCAAGGCGTAATGGGCACACCGAGGCGCAGACCGTTCTTCTTCCAATGCGTGGTGGTCTGCCGACAACATAAAGACCTCGGGCTTGAAAGCTGTGCCGCGTTCAGTATATGATTCCCTTCATACCTGTAATTCCAACTGGGCGTCTCTTTGCGCCGTGTAGAAATTTTTCTCGCTGTCACTCTTGGTCTGTTCTCGATGCGGATTGGGTAGTTGTTCCTGATCTGCTGCATCGCTTTTGGGCACAGGCGGCAACTCGGACTTCTCCATCGTATGCCGGTTTGGGGCGCAGCAATGGCAGCTCCATTTCGGAACCGTATATGCCGTATAGGCGCAGCAAGCGGCTAAGCCGTGCAAAATATCATCCAATGTGCCTTTTACAACGCTTGAGCAACCACCAACGCGGCGATGCCCAACCCCAGAGTCCAGGAGTGACATAGCGAGCGATCCGGAGTCACGACTGCATACGCGGCTCCCCCGACACTGATGTCTTTTCGGAGCTGTTCTAACCATCTACATTTTTCTTGCGTATGCCGCTGTGAGGGTTTCCCAGTTTAAGCCTACCTTTAGTAGAGTATGCAAGAGCTTGGAGTCAATTTGCGGCTGTCCTGTCTGCCTGTTTATCCGATGGTACCAATCGGTGACACATCAGATCATCACGCAGTGATTTCCGAAATGATACTCTTATTTGACTGCTTCTTTCAAGTTCTCTGAAACATGACACCGCTTCCCGAAGCTTACTTTTGTACAGAACTACCATAAAAGTGATATGGCCCCCAACCCAAGGGTACGAGGCTCGATGTTACCCTTGTTTTGACCGTAATCCTCAGTGGATTATTGTATAAGTCCAAAGAAGAAAATGATATCATTCCTCACCACGGACATTGATGTTACATTTGATCATCGCTGGAATGACGGCGAAAACACGAAAAATTATGCTCAAAGTTGGGGCCATAAAGTACGACAACTAGCTTTCCAATTCTCTGTATTGCAGCAGTCTTTGGTGTATAAGCTTAGAGAACATGGCCCCTATTTTTCGCAGAAATATTTTTTTGTCGGAGAATGACCTTTCTCATTTAAATCCAGGAACTGCTACCATCTAAATCCACCTAATCTTTCTCGATCGGAATGGGATACACGGACGTCTTTCATCCCTTTAAGTGTAACCTCTGCGGCTTGCCAATTGCAGGTTGTCCACAAAAATGGATGAACCAGTATCGAGCTATCTATGCGAAGGGCGTCAGAGGTGATAGCCCGTCAATTTCGGGTGTTGCGTGGGCAAGCAACCATCTAGCTGCTACGGTTCCTTCAAACAGCTGTACTCGATACGATGACCCGGATTTCGCAACTTCATATTTGATGGATGTATCAGTATTACAAATGAAGTCAAATCCAGGCATTACGGATGAAGATGCGTTGCCTTGGGGTTACTTAACACATGAAGCCTGCTGGCAAGTGCTCGAGGAGGCCTGTTACCCTGAACAGATCAATGTTGCGTTCCTCTTTGGATTGTTGAGGTCATTTCCGCTCAGCACACTTCATGTCGTTTATTGGGGCCATGACTATGGCCATGTATACGATCTTGCCTTCCCCAGTCGGCGAGCAACAGACGAAAATGACCTTGAAGACTATGTGATGCTTGGACTTTGCGGCTATGCTACTCCGGCTGCACTACGTCTACATAACTCTAACCCGTCATCACCGTCTCGTCTGCACGAAATGATCGACAAAGCTCATCTTTCGAGACGAGATTTGGTCACGGAGGATCTAGGTAGCGGAGATGCACAGTCAACCTCTGACAAGTTCGACATGCTTCCGCCCGAACTTCGTGAGCAGATTCTATGCGAGCTTCCATCCCCGGATGTTGTCAGCGTACTTAGGGCATCGCGAGCTTTCCACTCAATCCAGCTATCTCAAACGTTCTGGTCGTCGCGTTTCAGACGGGGTTTTGACTTCGGCCATATCTTCGAGGTTTCACGGCGACAGAAACGGCCCGGCAAATATTGTGACTACCGGTCCTTGTATCATGATTGCCGAAAGCACTGTGCTTCGAGCGATCTTCGCAGCCGCTCGCGGGTGTGGAACTTAATAGAGCCCGTAGCCGCTCTCGTGGCACGTTACAATCTCTCCAGGCTGCAGGGCGAACCAGTTCTAGCCACGAGCCACCAGCTGAAGTCTTCAGATAACAGCAACTGGCAATGGGCCATCGGGATTTGTGGAGAGAGCACGACCTGGACATGGGCTCGAAGGCTTGAACGTCGTGGTATTACTGTCGGCGGAGGTCTTAGGAGTATTGATGTGTCACTTGTTAATTTCCACACTCTCACGTTCGTAACAGGCCTTTGTCTGGCCTACGCTGATGGTTCAAAAGACCAATTGGGGTACATACTGTCGACCACAGAATGTCTGTTCGACTCTGGGACCGGGACAGAAATCCACCTGAAAGGGTTTGCCATTGGCACTGGGTTCATGGGAGTCCATGGTATTGGCGGTCTTCTCGATGACGGCGCAATATCGAAGTGGGTTGGCGCCTCTCAAGGACACTGTGATGTTCAAAAGATCTACGCTGAGGACGTCAGAGAAATTCAAGGACTCTTTGATGTACGTTGCCTATCCACATTTTTGACCACTGCTAACGTTGCCAGGGTTTCAAACTCGTCAACCTTGGAGCGAGGTAATCGATATGCAATACCAGCATTTCGCTATCTACGTTCCGGAACAACTTTCGAGAGCATAAACGAGACTACGATCGAAGAGGTGGGGAAGACGGCTTTCCCCACCCGGGTGTTCCATTTGCGCAACCTTGAACCGACCTGAGCCGCCATTTTCGTATTCCCGCCAAAATGATCCTTTGTTGGACATCTCTAGTGACTTTGTAAGATAAAGGTTCAAATAGACTAAATCCCTCTGAACATATCCCCACGTCTTATTTGGTGCAATCGACAAAGTTTAACAATGCCTCCATCGCCGTACTTGTTGTGGGTTAATTCAAGACCTACGAAAGCAACTGATGAACAATGGGTTGAATGGTACACAAAGGAACATGTGCCAGATCTCGTCGGACATGGCGCATCAACGAGAGCGACGTTCTATCGCGAGACGTTTGACTTGCCGGGCTCATCCAAGGAGCAAGGGAAGGAGCATCGGTTGTATCTCGCCTTGTATCAAACAAATTTTGAAGAGCCGCTGAAAAGTAAGGAATATCTGGGGATCCGTACTACCAGCGAGATTCTCCCAGGGAAGCAGATCATGGGTGCAGGCGAGTTCAACGCGAGGAATTATGAATTGATTCAGGATTATGACCCAGATAGCATTGGCGAAGGTATACTTGGCATTAAGACTTTGCACCATACCGATTCTCATTCTAACTTCAGAATGCAGTGCCACCGAACTCCATCCTTACGGTCGAAATGGAACCGTTGGACGAAGCTGACTTTGAAGCCTGGTATAGGGAAGAGCACCTTGATGCGCTGCATAAGGTTCCAGGCTATCGTCGATCGCAAAGGTACAAGCTGGGCCCTCCAGTGCCGAAGCTCACACAGGGCGACCCTCCGCGATACCTCGCAGTTCATGAATTGGACGACGTGAAGACGTTCTCTGGTTCTGAATATCCGGAGGTATCGAGTCAGTGGACGAAGAGGCAGGTTGGAGAAGCCAAAGCTTTCACATTGAGGGGATGGGAGAAAGTAGATGCCGTGGGATTCTGAATTGGACTGGCTTCGGTTTTGTTCCTCGCGAAAGCAAACTAGGTGAAGCATCTTGACCTCGAACTTGGAGCCAACCATAGCATTCTAGCTACAGTTATATTGGGCTAAGTTTATATCCGCAATAAATGCTTCATAAGGTACTCAGAAAATGGGTTGAATTTCTAAGTCACTTGCCGGTTGATGCTTCGAAATTTGCCTTATTGCCTGATTTGAATATGGCCACAGTGACCTGTGACCCACAGACCGCATCATTCTCGGCGAAACATGCGCTCCGAATCAGCGGTTTACTATTAGAGGCTCGATGCGAACATTCTTTGAAAGATCGCGAAGAGCTGAGCCCAACTCATCCCCTCTTCCGCCATCAACAAGGCCGCAACTTGTGGAGCGCTTTCTACTCACTTCTATTGTTCTATTCTCCCACTTTTACTCTCCCCAGAACCTTTCTACCGGCGTTCTCCCGCGATCCACCACCCTTACCCTCATGTCGCACTTCTTCGATGATACTGCCGAGCTAGGCAGCGAAGAAGAAGACGGTGACTTCGATGAGGAGAACGAAGATCGTCAGGATCGTCCTCGAAAACAGAATGGTGCAAACAGAAACATGGAAGATTCAAGTGAGGAAGACGACGATGACGATGAGGAGGAGATACGCAAAGTAAGCCTTCCTAAAACCAAACTGGCCGAGTTGGAACTGACATAGCGTTTACCAGGTCCAAGAAGGATTCATCGTTGACGAAGACGAAGACGACGACATTCAAGAGAAAAGTCGGCGCAAGAGGCGCAGGGAAGAACGTGAGGACGAGGCTCTTGATGAAGAAGACCTGGACCTTATTGGAGAGACGATTGCTCCTCGAGAATCCAGTCAGGTAAGTTCAGCCCTGAACCCATCGACTTCTCACACAACGCATTACTAAAGCTAACACTGTAGCAGTCAAAATTTAAACGCCTTAAGAAAGGACACCGCGAAGACCGATCTACTGAACCGCGAGGCGTGGATGAAATTTTCTCCGATCAATCTGAAGACGAAGACGATGACCGTCGACGACGAGATGCCCCAATAGACGAATTTGCCGATTTTATCGAGGAGGACGAACTTTCTGACGACGAACAAGCTCGACTTCGAGATGATCATGAAATCGCTCGGCCTGGTACAAAGTTCACCAGCTTCGCAACTTTAGATATTTCAACACTTGATGAGGCGGCGCTGGAGGATTACAAGGCTGCGTTTGGCGATGGATCGGACTATGAATGGGCCATCAATGAAGAGATCAACAGGGAGCTTGAACAGCAAGAAGAAGACAAAGAGTTGGAGCTTCAACATGTCTTTGAACCTGCCCAGCTCTCTGAGCGCATGTTGACGGAAGCTGACCACGAAATTCGCATAACCGACATTCCTGAGCGTCTTCAACTGGCACGTAAACCCTTCAGACCATTGGACCTCTCGCCCGAAGAAGAAGATCAACGTTTGAAAGAGGAGGCTGCATGGATCACCAAGCTCATGGTACAAGAGCATGGCGTAGAATCCTACAAAGAAGAAGCTTTCCTATGGTGCGTGAGCAAGGTTCTCGAATTCCTAAATAAGGAGAACTTAGAGGTCCCTTTCATCTTTCAGCACCGAAAGGATTTCCTGGTCAGAAGCATCAAACGAAGTGCTCTATCTGAAGATGACGCATACAACGGCGATGTGAACGGCGATGTGGCAAAGGCGGAGCGGATACTGAGACAAGAAGATCTTTGGGACATATACTATAAAGATCTCAAGTTCCGAGGCCTCATGGAGAAACGTGATACCGTTCAGAAGCTCTATGATAAGCTTCGCGAGTCAGGGACTCAAGACGATATCATTGAAGATTGGCTGCCAGGCGTCTTAAACACTGACGAGACACAAGATCTCCACGATTACCTCAATTTTCAATATGCTGGACAACTTAAGGATATCTCCGTGGGAACCAATGGCACAAATGCCGCTAATGGCACCCTCAAAAGGGCCAAGTCTTCAAAGGGGGCCATTTGGGAACGAATCCGCGGAAGTCGCGCCTATTCTCTTGTCCGTGCCATTGGTATAACTGCGGATGCCTTTGCTCAGAATGTAGAAGGCACAGGCAGGCGACAATATACTGAAGATGCCACAGCACTTCCTGATGACATGGCTGATGACCTAGTCGAAAGCCCGGACTACCCAACAAATCAACACATACTGCAAGCCGCGAAAGCGATCTATACGGAAGAGCTTGTGATGAACCCTAGGTTGAGAAAGCACGTCCGAGAACAATTCTATAGAGACGGCGTTTTCGATGTTGTTCGAACCGAGAAAGGACTTCGCCAAATCACAGAAGATCATCGAGACTATGAGTTCAAGTACCTCCGGAACCAAAACCTGAGGTCGGTGGTCAAATCACGGCCTGAGCTTATGCTTCGTATCTTCAAAGCAGAAGTCGAAGGTCTCGTCGAATTCCGGCTTCAACTGCGAGGGCAAAGCGAGTTCCGGAAGGGACTTCACAAATACATAGTGTCTGATGCCTTCAGCGAAATCGCTGACGCCTGGAACAATCTTCGAAAGGAGGTGCTCAACACAGCCTTGGATAGGCTCGAAAGAATAGTCGCTCGAAGCGTCCGGGAAGCCATAAAGATTGGTTGCGAAGAAAAGATCGCCAACTTCTGCCGAAACGAGTGTTCGAAACGATTGGACATTGCACCATACAAGCCCGTCGGTGAAGTCCTTGGTACTCTGCCTCGCGTTCTAGCTCTCTCGAACGGCACTGGTATTTCCAACAAAGATGCAGTTGTTTGGGTATTCTTAGAAGAAGATGGTTCGCTGAAAGAGAACGGGAAGTTTGTCGATCTCCGCCTAGGCAATGAAGAACGTCACCAACCCGACGGGGCAGATGTGGCGAGGCTCGTCGAGATCATCAAACGCCGCAAGCCAGATGTTATTGGTATCTCTGGCTTCTCAGTTCAGACCAGGATGTTACGCAAAGACATTGAAGACATCGTCGAGAAATTCACACTATTCACGGGTTCGCGCAACGACGACGGCCGAGAGGAGAAGCTACCCGTAGTCATTGTGAATGATGAGGTTGCAAGGCTCTACCACACGAGTGATCGAGCAATTCGAGAATATCCAACCCTCCCACCCCTGGGCAGATATTGCGTGGCGTTAGCTCGCTTCTTGCAGAATCCCGTTCAAGAGTATGCAGGTTTAAGGGCCAACATTATCTCCATTTCGTTTCATCCTGATCAAGATCTTCTTCCTAAAAAGATTCTCAGAGAAGCTGTTGAGGCAGCACTTGTCGAGATCATATGCATCACCGGAGTCGATGTCAATGAGGCCATCGATGACCCCAAAGTCGCAAATATGCTACCCTACGTGGCTGGTCTCGGTCCGAGGAAAGCTGGCCAATTGATCAAAGTTGCGCAACTGAACGGTGGTGCATGGATCTCCAGAAGCGATCTTGTCGGTGATGAAAGCCGTGATGTTCTTCAGGCGGTTGGTTCGACCGTTTTTACGAATTGTGCCAGCTTCCTCTACATTGATTGCGAAGACACGGACCCCGATGCAGGCGACCCTCTTGACAACACGCGCATTCATCCTGAAGACTATGCTCTCGCCCGAAAAATGTGTGCGGACGCACTGGATCTTGATGAGGAAGACGTTCAGGCAGAAGTTGATGATGGTGGTGCCAGCGCCGTAGTGAAAAGGATGTTCAAGGAAGACCTAACTGACAAGGTTGCCGATCTGGAGCTGGACGACTATGCTCACGATCTCATGATCAGATTCAACCAACCTCACAAACGAGCTACACTAGAGCTGATTGGCCACGAACTTCAAGATCCGCACGAAGAACTTCGAATGCCTTTCAAAGGTTTGAAAGACGAAGAACTTTTCACTATGCTCACCGGCGAAACGAGAGAATCTCTGCAAGAAGGCATGATTATTCCAGTGAAAGTCCGTCGCATCTTTCCAGACCATATTGATGTCAAGTTGGATTGCGGTCTTGACGGAGTGATCCAAGAAGCAGAGTATCCCGAAGGAGTTGGAGGCGAGCGAGGTGCTGATCCTCGCCAGGCCTATCAAGTTCACCAGACTGTGCAGGCCAAACTGCTTTACCTCAACAGAAAGATCTTCACTGCAACTCTATCACTCAGAGAGCATCTCATTCGCCAGGGTTTCAGGCGAGAACATGACCATATGTCATTCGAATGGGACGAAGAGCAGGAGGCGGCTGACAAGCGTGCGATGCAGAAAGAGAAGGAAGATGTCTCTGGCCGCGCACAGCGTGTCATCAAGCATCCCCTTTTCAAGCCGTTCAACGCTGCTCAAGCGGAAGAATTCCTTGGGTCCCAAGGTCGCGGTGATGTTGTTATTCGCCCTTCATCCAAAGGGCTGGATCATCTTGCTGTTACGTGGAAGGTCGCCGATAATGTCTACCAACACATCGATGTGCTAGAGCTCGACAAAGACAACGAATTCAGTGTAGGCAGGACACTCAAGATTGGTGGCAAGTACACGTACAGTGACTTGGACGAATTGATCGTCAACCATGTCAAAGCTATGGCCAGAAAAGTGGAGGAAATGATGAACGACGAGCGTTATCAAACCGGCTCGAAGAACGGAACAGGTAAGCGCAATCCAATCTCTCATTTGAATGACATCTCTTGCTGATATGTCACGATAGACGAATGGCTCACGACCTATACCGAAGCCAATCCAAAGCGGGCTATGTACGCATTCTGCATCAACCCCAAGTACCCTGGCTTCTTCTTCCTTTGCTTTAAGAATGGCCAATTGGGTCCTCTGCAGAACTTACCGGTCAAGGTCATTCCGAATGCATATGAGCTGAACAAAAGTGTTTATCCGGATATGAGGTCATTGAAAAATGGATTCAAGCAACAGATGATGAACATGCAGAGTAGGGGCGGAAGGCTTTAGGAAACATCAATCAATAAGGCTGATTGAGATGATCCACGGGTAATCGGTAACCATGTTCTTGCATCCAGCGATTCGGCGTATGATGAATTCCAATTGAATGGACAGCGCCTTGTAGGTGCTAGTCCATAATGCTATACTATCTAGGCTAACAAAAACTTAAATTTGAGACCGGTTTCAGACCAATTCATTGACAAGCTCCGTGAAATCACCTACAGCGCATGCGTATAATGGGGTACAAATAATCATAGTCTATAACAAGAGGGTATATCAATTGCTCGGTATTTCTGACCTATCCTTACATCATTCGGCCTCTTCATTTCAGATTTTCCAGTGGGCCCGCCTGACCTTGCTCTGCTGCAATGTCTCTTCGTTCTTGGAGTGCAACCGGCCCGGCACCAGGGAGGTTTTTGCCGATGGGCGCAACAAGGACTCCAACACTGATGTAAATCACAACAACAATGTATTCCATCATGGAGTGCATCACCACGAGTGCCGCGATCGAGCCATAGAGCGGGCTCCACCTGGTCGCTTTCGCCCCTGTCTGAAACACGCCTAAACAGGCGTAGGTAATGCGAACAATGAGGAAGGGTATAGATATGGTTGTGGCAATGAGGACTCTTCTACTAGTATGGGAGAGTGACTTCGATCGGCTCCAGAAGAATACGTCGAATGCGAAGACAATAGCGATGATGACGGCGATCACGATATACCCGGCTTTCGCTAGCTTGAGGCCAGTCTTCACGTCGTCGGTGTTCTTGTAATTGCCAATGAGGACGCTGCCTGCAATGAGGAGAGCAAGGCCCGCAAGGAACAGGAGGCGCATTGCGAGAATAGCATTCCTGATGCGATCGCTCTCGGGAAAGTCGACGGATTTGCTAGGAACACGTCAGTAATGATTCCAGCGCAGGAAATGGCAATGAACCTACATGACACGCAGCATGCCGACTGTTGTAAGGATGAGCGGTATCACTCCAGTACCTTGGAAGATGGTCGCGACGATAATCCATGCGACAGAGTCCTGATGGTCCTCGAAAAGGATCAGCAGGATACCGCCTACTAATCTGACCAAGCAGAACACCGTGAGGGCAATCCAAACGAGTCGTGGACGCCCATGTTTGAAGAAAAGGAGGTATGCCGCGACCACAAGAGTGGGAAGGTAAAAAATACTCTGGAAAAGGCCGACGAAGGAGTGTGCGTCCCAAGTCATTTTGAAGATTGGAGATTGTAATCGCTTAAGTTTGTTCAATAGAGGTTTAAGTTGCAATGAGGAATTCGAAAGTGAAAGGGGGCATTCTTATAGACCTCAAGCCGTCCCAGATTATCCGCGTCAATCGCCATAACGGGTTATATACAACGGGAGGAGAAGGCCTGTAAAGCTGCAGCTCAAATCTGCAAATCACCCTCTTCCGGGGGCTGAATTTCTTTAAATCGCTCATTCCAATCGTCTTGATTTAGGCACCTTCGTTCCATAGAACCTCATTTGGCACGATCGCTCCCATGCGAACGGTTTCAATGGCGCTCTATCACGTGTTCGCACAATGGTTCCCAAGGAAGGTGGACTGTTTATTACCTGCTGGTGTGGGCGTTGGTAGGAGTAAATTAAAGCAACGGCGATCCCGGAATGAGATGTTATCGTGGTTGCATAGCCACGAATGACCGTTTGCTCCCGACAAACTTTATCGTAGGCGGCAGTTTCCAGATTCCCTGCTCTGTCTCTCTGGGTTATACGAAGCTTGCGGTCTCAGTCACGTGGTCGTGGTGATTGGCCTGATAAGGTATAGTGCAGCGTCGTGGCCGGAGTTGCGTCAGGAACTCAGACGTTGTCAACAACACTAATACGACGCCACGGCATTTGTAAGACGATCTCGGTAGCCGATCTCTCATCACTATCTCTCGTCAAGTCGTGATAATCGATCAGTTGTAGAGAATGCCGCGTAACAGGCTGTGGAAGTCATTCTCCTATGGAGCAACCCACTTGGATGGTTTCTGGCCCCTATCTTTGTCCGGAGGTCGACTGCACGTGGAGATGGAGGTCCAAACCTCCGGACTTCAATAATATCGCGGACGCGGCTGGAGAAAGGAGGATCAGGGATTAGCTACAGCTACAAAATGGAAAGCTCTCTTTGAATTGTCTCGTTTCCAAGTCAACCACTTGCGTTCACTTTCTGATTCACCATTTGCGTCCAACTCACTGCTTCCAATGGAGTCTTCCCGCCCCTCTATAGAAGATCTCATCTTCAAAGTCTCTGGTCTATCTTACGAACTATCACAGTATTTAAATAATAACGAGAATGATGGGTGGACGACGGCAGAAGAAAGTATAAAGGTAGCAAGAAGCCGCCTCCTGAACATCCTTGCAACGCTTCGTGACACTGTTCTCGGACCTTCTGATCGTATCCGTGAAATGGCCACCGAGTGGGCATCGCCGAGCGCATTGCGATGGATACTGCATTTCAAGATTGCCGACCACGTTCCGCTCTTGTTTTCTATATCGTATCCCGATCTAGCAAAGCAAGCCAGAGTGCCGGAGTCGCAACTGAAGCGCATCATGCGTTTCACCATGACAGACTCACTCTTCCGTGAAACTGAACCAGGCCACGTCTCGCACACACCAATGTCGGAGCGGTTGCGAAGCGACAACCCGCTGCACGACTACCTCGCGCACTGCCTCGAATTCAGCATGCCGGTGACCACGAAGATGACCGAGGCGACGGTGCGCTTTGGCGAGACCGATGCGAAGGACCACACGGCCTTCAACGTCGCCTTCGACACACCGCTGCCCATGTTCGCGTGGCTCAAGGCGCACCCGGACCACGCGGGCCGGTTCGGGCGGCTGATGCACGCCATGCACGCGTCGCCAGCCTGGGACACGCGGCATCTCGTCGACGGCTATCCATGGGCGGAGCTGGGCGACGCGAAGGTCGTCGACGTCGGCGGCGGGTTGGGTCACTGCTCCATCTCGCTAGCGAAGGCCTTCGCCCGCCTGAGCTGTGTCGTGCAAGATCTCGAGTTCGTCGTCAAGGATGCAGCTGTTCCAGGGGACCTGAAGGGCAGGGTGAGAGTGCAGGTCCATGACTTTTTTCAGCCGCAGACTGTCACCGATGCCGATGTGTACATGTTGCGGCAGGTCCTGCACGACTGGCCGGACGAAAGCGCCATCCAAATCTTGAAGAATATCGTTCCTGCTCTGAAGAAAGGTGCTAGAGTGTTAGTGATGGATCAGGTTGTTCCTGCACCTGGTCAATTGCCACAGTTGGAAGAAAAGACGGCGCGAACGGTGGATCTCGTGGTCATGAGCCATTTCAATGGCAAACAGAGAGGGATCGAGGACTGGGAGAAGGTATTTGCAGGAGCAGATTCGAGGCTGAAAATCAAGGATGTGAGACAGCCGAAGGGCAGTGTATTTGCGATAATTGAACTGGTGCTGGACGATGTAGCTGTGAATGGTCACGCAGACATCTCTACGGAGGCGAAGACGGACGCAGCTGGTAATGCCAAGGACGACATTGAAGTTAAGACCAATGGGTTGCATGAATGATGCAGTTTGAGGTAATTTACCAACTTTGAATGACGAGCATTTCCGCTTCCCTGCTTCCACGTCTCTTCTCATGAGCACATATGGATGGCCGGCCCAGTCAAGCGGCAGGAAATGTCTTCAGTGATCGGTAGATCTTAATCGAAGCTGTACAGTAGTCAAAGAAAAACATACACCTATCATCAACTCCAAACGCCTCGCAGTCTACACTCTTAGTCGTCAAGCGGTGGACTAGAATACACTGATGTAGTTCCCTATCCTCTCCTTCTGATTTTGGGCAATGCACTCAGCTATCCAGGTAATATTCCGGATTTCCTGATTTGAAATATTAGTGTGATTTCTGTCTTTGCAGGCCATGAAACACATACCTGCTCTCGAAGCTTCACCCAAGCATAGACGACTGCGTGGCTGAACTGATAAGTGAAGGCGAGCTTGGCAATCTCCATCTCTTTCTGATAGAACATGTCTTCCAAGCTTTTGTTGTCTCCACCTACGCCACCTTGCATATTACTTACTCCACCAGCACCACCGCCCTGTTGAGATAGGCCGGCTTGATCGAAGAAAGTCTTGTAATCGCTCACCATCTCGACCGCGATCCGGACACCTTCAACATCATCGGCCCGCGACAGCATCAAAGTGCCTTCGGGATGCAGTTTTCCGAGCTGTGGATACAGCTTCTTTCGCTCCGCTTTCGAGAGTTCAGTGCCGAAACTGTTAAGCGTGATATTGATGCTTCGTCTATCCGCCTCGAATTCCAGCACCTCAGTCATCACATCTGCGGTCGGCGTGCCTTTCAAGTCAGGATCTTCATTGACGAATCGGTGGAAGTCTTCGAGGTAGTTCTTGTAGAGAGTATTGCGAATGATCTCGATGTTAAGCTCGTCGAGATCGGTATGCGATAGAGAACCTTTGAAGTAAGGAGCCAGCGGAGTCTCGATGAGCACGGAGTTGTAGAGTTCTTCGATGTTGGTGGCGACGGTAAGGACGGGAAGTGTCTCGAACCAACCAAGAGGGTGGCACCGCTGGAGTAGTTCGCGAGTGTCTCGTTCGTGTAATGTGCCGGTGATGAGGAGAGCGACGTTATCGATCATATAGCTGTAGGTCAGATAGTCCATGAATTTCGCCAATGAACCGGTAGCGTTTGCCTGTAGGTAGCGGAATTCAGAAACGAGCTTCTCGGTGGTTTTGTCTGCTAGGGCGGAGGTCGAGGGATTCGGTGGAAGAGCGGCTAGAAAGTCGCCGTATGCGGGGCCAAGCTGGAGCTTGACATCTGAAAAAGAAGTGTCAGTGGCATTGGAGCGATGATAAGGGCGACATATGGTACCATCAATGGTCTCGCATTGGGTCAGGTTGCCGTAGTTCTGGCTGGTCAAGAGGGCATTACGGAAGCCGCGCACAACACCTTCTATGTAGCTGCAGGGCAGTTAGGAAAGTCGAAGAGAGACAGCGTGCATGTACGCACCCATTATTGACATTGTAGAACATGCCCTCCATGGCGGGCAACTGATGGTTGTGACGCTCTTTGGTAGTTATCTGGTGGAGGCTGCGAAGTTCAACGTCCATGGAAGGAAGGGAAGCTTGATATAAAGCACTGGGCGCTTTGTGGCCCGGGCAAGCTATCTTCGCTGCCTCGTTCAATGGAGTTACTGCCTAGCCCGACCCACGCATTTCTTTTGTCTCTCAGCTCACCACACCATACCGCTACTCCTCGGCAGATGCAGCTGTCTTAGCTCGAGATGAACGCGCCAGATGAACACCCCAGATGGAATCCAGAGTAACATTGAAGTCTCTATCAAAGTGTATCTACGCTTCTAACCTGTGGAATTCATCCCGCCGTTGATATTACGTGCCGGACCCTTGTATCAACCCCAATGGTGGCGCCGCAGCTGTGGAGGCGCAATTCGTCTTCCCACGTGGTTCGACTCATCAAGATGCCATTTAATCGCTTCGTGCCACGGAATAGCTCCTCAGCCTAACTGCGCATTGCTTAGGCGTGCGACAGAATGCTTTGAAATATTCCCCGCGGCTGTGCCACCTCCTTGAGAACGATAAGGTAACGAATGATCCAAGGCAACAGTTTTCATGGACTTTCTATAAAGCCTTGTTCATCTTCGCACATCTTCCACTTCCGCTTCTTCACTATTATATTTGCTAAGCAACCAATTCCTACACAACCTCTTTGACACATTCCTGGGACTGCGTCAAGTTCAGGACGTCTATATCAGATCCACTCATCGCCTCGTCGCATAGCCGCTCTTGAAGAAGTCTTGCTCTGCACCAGAACATATTCTATCCGTCCATTTTTCTGAAGAATTGACCATCACTCTACTGAACTTGAAACCTCATCTTCGCCATGGCACTGTACCTCTGCGGCTGCTTTTGGGTCGGACCAGGACAAAATCCGAGGCGACACTATCTTGCCCAAGTGAACGTTAAAGCGCATACTACAATTTTCGGCACTGCATCTCGGACTACACTCAGACAGACCTTCATCTCACCGAACTTTGTAAGTCCGACGATCAGAAATGAACCCAGAGAAATGCGTTACACCTTCCCGCTCTACGATGGCATTAGCATTGTTGGCTTTGTCTGTACTATCGGCGATCGCGTCATCACAGGCAAAGTACAGGAGCGAGACCAAGCTCGTAACACCTACGAGGAAGCTGTATCTAAGGGACAGACCGCAGCAGTGCTCGAAAGAACTATGCATGCTCCAGATGTCTTTACATGCAGTATCGGTAATGTCGGCCCTGGAGAAACTATAGTTGTCGACATCACGTACGTGGGCGAGCTCAAGCATGACTCTGAGGTCGATGGCATTCGCTTCACAATTCCAACCAACATCGCACCTCGTTATTCCAGCTCTATGGTCGACGTTCACCCACCGGATAACGTCGAATCCCAGAAACGTGGTTTCGAGGTTGTTGTCGACGCTGAGTTCCCAGATGGTGCATTTGTCCGTGAGATACGCTCTCCAAGTCATCCTGTCGCGGTGTCTCTCGGAACCACGTCTGTTGCACCAACTGCCAATCCTTCCATGAACCGTGCATCGGCCACATTGAGTCTCGGTGATGCTGAACTTGATCGGGACTTTGTGCTTCAAGTTGTCGCGAAGGAAGCTGAAATCCCAAAGGCCCTTCTCGAAACGCACCCGACCATTCCTGGCCAGCGTGCATTGATGACAACACTAGTGCCTAAATTCGCACTTACACCTGAGCGACCCGAGCTTGTCTTTATCTGCGATCGCAGTGGCAGCATGGCTGGATTCAAGATGAAAACTCTGGTCAACGCACTAGTGGTTTTCTTAAAGTCACTCCCTGCTGGCGTGAAATTCAATATCTGCAGCTTCGGTTCGACTCATAGCTTCCTCTGGAATAAGAGCAAGGCATATTCCGAGTCGTCCCTGAAAGAAGCAATTCGGCATGTCGAAAGTTTCGATGCAAACTTGGGAGGCACTGAGATGCTCGCCCCTATCAAAGGCACCCTGGATCGCCGGTATAAGGACATGCCGCTGGACGTTTTCCTTGTTACGGACGGCCAAATCTGGAACTCCGCAGAACTATTCAACTACTTGAACAGCGAAATTCAAGTCAACAAAGCACCAGTTCGCGTCTTCACACTTGGAATTGGCAATGATGTTTCACACTCGCTCATCGAAGGTGTTGCGCGCGCAGGAAACGGGTTCTCGCAATCTGTTGGCAACAATGAAAAATTCGAAAATAAGGTTGTGCGCATGTTGAAGGCAGGCCTCACTCCGCATATCTCTGATTACACTCTCGAAGTGAAATATGATGACGAGGATGGCGATTTTGAGCTTGTCGAGAAAGTTACACACTCATTGAAGGTCAAGCTCGCAATATCCGACGATGGAGAGCCACCTGTCGCTGGTGCCAACACTGAAGCGCCAGTAATTTCCCTTTTCGATTCCTCTGCCAATCCCGATGCTCCAATTCCCGACCGAAAGGATAAGTTCGCTGGCCTACCGGCAGTCGAAGTGCCACAGCTCCTTCAGACTCCTCAGCAAATTCCACCACTCTATGCCTTCACCCGCACTACGGTCTACATTATAATGGCTCCAACCTCTACGCAGAAGGCACCTTCATCTGTCATCCTTCGTGGAACGTCTTCTCAAGGCCCACTATCGCTTGAGATCCCCGTTGCCGTTCTGTCGGAAGCAGGGACGACAATCCATCAACTCGCAGCGCGAAAAGCCATTCAGGAGCTTGAAGAAGGTCGTGGCTGGCTAACAAGCGCTACCGTGGACGGAAACCTACTGTCAAAGAAGTACCCGGGCCGATTCGCAGACATGGTTGAAAGGGAAGCCGTCCGTCTAGGCGTCAAATTCCAAGTTCAAAGTCGATGGACGAGCTTCGTTGCGGTAAAGGAAATGAAAAAGGAGCGTGAAGAGGACGATGAAAAAGAGTACGACCTTCTTGAAGAGTCATCCGAGACCACAGATGCCAAAATCGAACGCAGCTCTGCAGCAATGCCCGACTATTACTCTTTGGCTCAGGATATCGGCTATCTAAGCCAGAACATTGATCAGGCGGTCGTACATTCGATGGCCGCTCCAAGAATCCTTAGCGCTAACTTCACCAAATCCCGTGCCAAATCTAAGAGCGTAAACCCGTTCGGTGCAATCGGTGCCATTGGATCTGGAATCAGCAGGGGCTTAGGAGGAATGTTCGGCAGTTCGGTAGTTCCAAGCCAATATGAAACAGTGCACAAGGTCGCTCATATGGGCCCTCCTGCACCTCCGCCAGGAGCGGCCCCCATGGGCTTTGGCAGCAGCGTACTCAGTACTCTCAGAAGTCAGAAGGCGGAGAAGGAGGAGGGAAGTGTGGACAAGGGGATTGCTGCGCTGCATGGTCTTATCTCTCTCCAGACATTTGAGGGATTCTGGGAATGGAAAGACGACCTGTTTCGGGCTTGTGGCGTTACTGAGAAAGATGTTGACGCGAAATATGAGGCGTGGATGGTCGAAAAGAATGTGCTTGCCACGGCTCTCGCCATCCGTTACCTCGAGGTAGCGTTAAAGAAAGAAAAGGACACTTGGGAGCTGATCGTAGAGAAGGGCAAGACATGGGTACAGAGCAAGATTGGAGATGAAGGATTGAGAAAGGTTTGTGGTGCCGTGGATGGGTTGATCAAGACGACGGCATGAGGGAGGAACTGCTGAAGAGAGAACAGCATGGCGGATATACGCAGGTAATGTAATACCAGAGAGGGTTGAACATGAGGAATGAAATGATAGTTCTAAAAGTTTGTTGTTCTTAATCGCAAAGCAGCGAAGGCAAATGGCTTTGACCACATGTATCCATCGTTTGTAACACAATTTTCTGCAGGATTGCAGTCCAAATTGGCTTCAAATTCATCATGACTTTGAAATGTGCTTTATTCCTCCTTGACATTACTTCAAAAAAGTTGGCGTGTTCGAAATTTGATTCGAAATGGGATGTAATACTTCTGATTCCTTCGAGAAAGCTCCGGATATACAGGCAAAGGCTTCCTACCACCCAATTCTCTTCATTAACTTTGATGTAAGTGACATCTTTCCATAGAGTAAGTTCAAATCGCCCAAGCTCTCTCAAGCCGCGGAACGGGACAGATGCTTCCCGAAGCCGCGGGTAGGTGCTTCGCTCTGATCTCGCCACTGAGACCGCGATTCGAATATGATTGCATCTACCTCCACGGAAATGGGGTAACAAGGGCTATGCAGTCAACTCGAAGAGGTTCCGTGCCGAGACCTCATGCAAAATACTTCTGGATTCGGTGCATCCTGTACCACACACAAGCAAGATCTTGAACTAGGTCCAAGATGGGACTACTTTATACCGCCGTTACAAGAGCCACAAAGTCTGACTGCCGTGAAGAAGGCTTAGCATTCAAATATTGTGACGACAAACTGGTGGACATCAAACGAGACGGGAAGCATTAGTAGGTACCAGGCAGCGAAGGCAAACCGACATCAGGTTGTTCCAAACTTTCACCAATTCGTAGAACCCATCTTCCATTGGTGACATCAATCTACGATGCAAAATTTGGTGGTTGAAGTCAGGTCTTCTCATGTTCGCTGTGCCATAGCTCCACGGCTGGAGAAGGGAATATGTACTGGGGCTTCCATGCAAGAAAGATGAGCCTATTCCTCGAATGCTAAAAGTAGTAACCGCAAATCGCCATGTCCGAGCTTGGGCCACTTGAAAGTAGTGCCGATACTCTATCATTGCCAGACGATCTGTGGCGACTACTGCAGCAATCCGATATTAGCGCCCGGTCCACAGCGCAAGGATTCTCTCCACGTCTACGGCTACTCATGCTTGAAATGCATCTACAATCGTCCAACTACAGTTAGGCCTGGCTTGCAAAACATGAAGGTGGCGTCCTTCTTGATGATCCGCAGCCTGAGGTAGTACGAACTGTGCAGGACCACGTGCTTGCTGACTTGTCTGATGGCAAGGAAGTTAGTGCAAATGTTCCAGCCAACGTATCTTGTCCGATGGTCAATCCGTTCTACCTGGTATAGATCTAGTAAATTAATTTCTCACAGGGAGCTGAGGCTGTGATTAGTTCACCCGACGCAAAGTAAGACGTGTCGCACCGGTGTCGAGAGAAGTATTTCATAGAATGAACGGTTGACCGTTATGAATTCTCATGGCTTCTCCTAGACGGCTCTCGCTCGCGGTCCGATCCCGTCATAATTGAAGTTCTTTGTCCTTTCCAGCCAATCGAATAACGGAATTGCCATGAACATGGATCCTGAGATGACCAGTTGTGAGGCGATCAAACGAATTTTGAGGAGGAGAGCGAAAGATGACCGAGCTCAGCCTCTGCCAGGCGACAGCTGTTGATGAGATCTGATCATGGATGTTTGCCCATTTCGCCAGTCGTCTATCTGGTTCATTATCAAACGCCTTCCGTTCAGAGAACCTTGGAATGCTGTCATCAGCTTTTGTTGCGCCCGAGTCGGCTGTGCTTGCGTCTATCCATTTCCTGTGGTGTGCGTCAGATATCAAATCGAACATAATCTACTAAAGTGACTCCTCATCGCGTTGATCCTGGCTTATCAATCAAAGGTACGCACGATAGTGATCGATCGGAGATGGAGAACGGCGATGACATGAATTTAGAAAACTACCTGCAAACTTGTGAGCCGTTCTTCAAGTCGGTGGTGGCTTGCTCTGATTTAGTTCTTGCATTCTGTCGTGGACTACCAGCTGTTCGCCATGTATCTCTAGCTGGTTGTCAGAAGTTGTTCATGGTTATGAATGAGAGTAGTCCTAGGTTTTCAGGACAACCATAAACACCGAAAATTTATCCATACTCGTGCGCATCCAGTCTCTGGAGCTTTGCTTCTTTGACGGCTTCACACTTCCAAAGACCGAAGAAACGAAAGACGGAGCAATCGGTCTATCAACCGTCTTGAAGGGACGATATTGCCGCCTATTCACCCATCCTTCCTCAACTGAATTCTTCGAGAGGCATTGCACAACTCCGCTTCGCTCGAGTTACAACAGGATAGAGTGGAAACCCCCGAGCAATTGAACTACGAATTCCACGTCGGAAAGATGGATGCGAAATTTTATGGACATACTCAAGATAACTTTTCAGTACCGGCTGCTACTTGGCAAGAATCCAAGATCTTGAGCAACTGGAGCGATCCTCATGTGCTGTATTCTCTGGAGGCACATCCTTTGCCAGCGTCCATAGCAGAAGTCAGCGCAAGCTACCTCTACAACACACCAATGACTCAGTGCTCGCCGAACCAGCTATTATCTAGATCCCTGCCAAGTGAGCCGCAAAGTGCGATGGAACTGGTAGCGACTCAGCACTGCCAGAATGGGATGGAGCCAATGCTGGAATCATGCGGCGACGCTGAACTGAATGCAACGAGGCCGTCGCTCTATTCGGAACAGAATTGGCGAGACGAAACAATGAATGCCTATCAAAGGAACCAAACCAATTACGGCATCTTTGAGAGCGACACAAGAGACAACAGTAGAGGCGAAGGATTCTGGAGTTCAGAAGCATTACACGATGCAGGGTTGAGTTCGCATAGCTATTCAAATGTGAACGAGAGTGAGGCATCGGGGTATGGCTTCCCTCATTTGTTTACATCGATCGAATCCTCCCGAGCGTCGTGCAGCTCTGTCGAAACTTGGCCGCCACCGTCTATGCCACGAGAGCCCACAAGTCCATCACTGATAGCGTTGACTGATCCTAATACTCAAGTCAGCCAAGATCTAGATGCGGAAGAGTACAAATTTATGAACAGTGTTAGCGCGGAATCGCTCCTCGTAGCGCCGCGATACGTTCTACCTTCGCAGAACGCTGACTTTCAAGAGTTCCACCGTATCCCACCCTTAACCTCGAGTCCAATGGGAGAGGCAAGTCTAATGACCAAGTCGACGTCTCATCCCGTCACAAGCCCACCGATTAGTGACGAACAGCGTACACGAGATGAATTTCTGATCCGTTGCCGCCAAAACAACGTATCCTACAAAGATATCAAAGAGCAGGGAGGATTTGAGCAGTCGATTCCAACTCTCCGAGGGAGATATCGCAATCTGACAAAGGACAAACGAGACAGGCTCCGCAAACCAAAATGGACTCAGAAAGATGTAAGAGAAACTTAAGACCGCTGATATTTACTTGAGGAAGGGTGCTAACTCTTGCGCAGGTTGACTTGCTGGATCTGGCTGTGCAAAGATATACGGGACACACAAAAGGAAGGAAACCAAGATACCCTGGCGACCCAGAAGCCCTTGGTGTATCGTGGAAATACGTGGGAGATTATATCGCACAGAATGGCGGCTCATACCACTTTGGCAATGCAACCTGCAAGAAGAAGTGGATGGAAGTGCATGGGATTGAAGCCAAGAGACAGAATTAGCGATAATATGCTGTGGCTAACAGCGTAGTGGAGGTTTGATAGCGTGTACGGAGCGTTCTGACCTTGTATCACTGGCCGTCATGACAACCCCCTTGTCAGATGTGATGGCAAATAGAGGGACATATGGGTCTGCGGATAGCAAGTTCAATGCCGGTGATTGCTGGTTCAATTAGATCTCAGTACGGAGTACTCCGTACCTGCCAGGTTAGCTAGTTAACGTATTTCACAAGCGAGTCGCGCACACAAGCGAGCCGCGCAGCCGTTTTCTCACCAAAAATCACGAAATTGAGACCACAATATCTCCACAACAAGTGCACGAGAAATTTCCAAACTTAATGATACACCTTTAAGCACATAATGGAAACGTCTGATTTGAATTGGGAAGTAACAAATGGGGTATATGTG
>Ga0335072_10000430_pt1 | contig 83522 bp, 74 predicted proteins | sample Lox_Sample_21_FD_206725 | JGI IMG/M metagenome (GOLD analysis project Ga0335072, IMG submission 206725) | Soil microbial communities from Loxahatchee National Wildlife Refuge, Florida, United States - Lox_Sample_2.1 | ecosystem: Environmental > Terrestrial > Soil > Wetlands | place: USA... | reverse complement strand
AGTTCTTGCGGGGGAGATACTTACAATATGCGATGTTGGACTGCTTGATCGACAAGCTATAATAAGTGAGCATCTGGTTATGGACTTGGAAATCGCACTTACACTCTCTGATAAACAACGCTCCAGCTCTTTGTTGGCTCCTAAAGCTAGCGGGGGTAGAGAAGGCCCTGCGACTGTTTGTAACTCACCGTCCGATCCATAGTTTGCTATACTGTTCAAAGCGCCCACAATCTTTATACGATATGGACCCATGGTCTTTCTTCCCATTGTGGAAGATGCATTGTTCTTCAAAGTTGTGTCGCAAGATTTGATGTCCACAACGCTCGTCGACCTCAACTTTTCAATCTTCTCTAGCCAGTCTTTCGTTGTCCAGACCGTGGTGAAAAGGGTTTTCAAGTATGTGTGAATCGTTGAGTCCATCGGAAGAGGACCGGCTTGACCCTTTACATAAACTTCCGGCGTGCTGACGAGTGAATTGAAGAAGCTATCTGGATGATACTGCCGTGGAGGTGTGTACTTCTCCCAATCAATTGGAGAAGCTACATGTTTCTCCGATGGCACGTTGGGGTGTGCAAGGCGTTCTAGCATTTGAGTTTGCTCCGTCATGAGTTTCATCATGACTAGTCGATCGTCTGTGAGTGTTGGGCTGCCAACATCGATGTTGTTCACTTGTTCGCTAAGGTTGCTTTGGCGAAGGTCGTATTCACAAATTTCAATCAATGTCGATGCCAGAACCGATGTTGCTTCTGAGCGAAGCCAACCTCGTTCAGCCATTAAATTTGTTCTCTCCCAACACGGGACGAGTAACGCATCGGACGTCAAGAACTTGCAGAACTTCCTCTTGTACTTTTCAACTTCCTTTCTGCACTTTTCATGGGCATCTTGGTCCTTTGCCGCTTTTCTGTCGAGATGAGCGACATACAGCCGGCCATGGTGGCATAGGGCGTGTATCTCCCACGGCCCACTTGTAGAAATCTCTTCTAAAGGAGACGAAGGTGCTGTACCGGGGTTAATTTCGGTAGTGAAGCAGCGATGTTTAAGGCGTTTGGTTGCGAGCGATGCCATACTAGCCGTATCTCCGCTACCGTCCTCGAAACCTAACTCATCTACCAAAAATGCCAGCCTATCATCTACCTCATCCCAAGTTGTATATGGTTTCCTGGAGGACATCCTTGACGCGAAAGCAATCTTTGCCGTTGTTCTTAGCCGCCCGACCATCTGGACGGCCTCAATTGTTTGGTTTATCTCGTTGGTTGAATCAGAGTATGACGGTAACCACTCCGAGTGGATGGCGCCTCCGTCATAAGATAGCAATTTCAAGATAGAGGCATAGTGAAACCATTGGAGAAGTGTCACTCTAAGCTTCGATGTCTGATCGAAAGGACAGTTATCCGGCGGTAGCCCTTCAGTCCAGAGGAAGGATTTCTTCGCACTTCCGGCCCGTAAAGGGATCCATTTAGAGTCGAAGCACTTGTACTTATGAATGACGTACCAGAGAGTGATCATGACATAGTAGTTATCTACCAGTTGAAGTGTGTTGTTGTACAGTGCACTGGTTGACCTCAACGGCATCTCGGTTGGTTCCATTAGGTATGCCTGGTAAAGAAAGGTGAAAATGTCTTGGATCACTTTGTCTATCCGTTTCATTTGAGCATTTGCTATTCTGCATTTGTTCTCCTCTTCGTTAGGAAAGTGCTTGACATCTGCAGGTTTGTCAGTCGATGTCGACAGGGTGGAAATTGCAATGTCTCGATCCCATTGCGAGGCAACGCTGAGTATTGGACTGGTTGATTGTACGATTTCGTGCAAGAAATTGTGAACTTTGACCAAATACCGGATCTTCCAACTGTATAATATGCTGTCAGTATGGTCTATGTTGACATTTGCAACTTGAGCGTGGAATTTGACGTACAATAATGCCTTCATGTCTACTTCTGCTTGAACAAACATGTTGCTAACAAGCGCCAAAGATTGTATTGTTGCATTTTTGCGTTTGAAAGAGGCAGGAACCATATCGACGTGAAGGATCTTTTCAAAGCAACGTGCGACTAGATTGACTTCGGACAGCTCAGACGTATTATAACTCTTCTCGGTCTTTTCCAAGAATATCGCCTGCCACATTGCACCAGTAGCGTCTTCGTGTCCTGACCCAATGCCAACATAGCGGTAGATTTCTTGCGGACTCGGCGGCGAAGGAATTCTGTCGATTTGCATTCCGTCGGAGAGGCGGAACGCCGCGAGGAAGGTGACTCTTCTGTCCCTAAACGCAGCCGCACGTATATCTGGTAGACTACCCTCGGCTTGATATTGACACGGATTGGAAAGGTCATCTGAGGGAGCCAAGGGAAGGACCTTCCATCCACCGTCTTCTTCGAGTTGAAACACCTGACACTTCAGTTGTAGCGGTGGATTACCATCTGGTGACTCGGATCCATCTCGGTGCTCCTCGCAGCGCCACTCATTCGTCGTACTATCTTCAGAATCTAGACATTTGGTTTTCCTATTGCGCACTTCCTCATTCTCAGATTCAGGATCGCATGAGTGATATGTCTTGAAATTCACTAAACCGCCGACTAAGAGATTAATCTTGCCATCTGTCGGGAAGAAATACCAGGCATTGAATTCAGGACGGTAGACTTGTTCAAGGTGTAAGAGCTGATAGAGTATTCCATCTTTCACGAATGAAAAGGATGTGCAGGTTCCGGTCTCCTTTACCTCCTCCTCGTTGAGAAGAAGCGAGTATTCGTGAACTGGCCAGCGGTAGTTGAAACAACCGCGCTCCGTAATTGGGCCTAGTCGAAAGACCGATTGCTCCTCAGAGTTGGACGCCCTGGTTGCTCTACGCATTGTAGGATCACACAGTTTATTATGACCGAGCTTCAACCCAAAGGAGTATTTACCCCCTTCAGTTCTCTGTGCGCGCGCAAGAGTAGAGTATAAGGAGTGACCAAAATCTCCTCGGGCAAAGATAATGCCGTGTGTGTCTGAAGGAGCTGCCATCTGGAGCAATTCACCTCCATGGTTGATCGATCCTGTGTATCCATCGGCGCCGAAGTCGAACGAACTAGCTGGTAAGTTCTGAAATTCATTGTAGCTCGTGTAGGTGGTTCCTGGAGCACGGAAAAGCCATCAGTATAGGACTACCAATTTAGTCTTTGAACATGTACCGCGAGTGCCGAACTGCAGCCATTTGAATCGCAACTGGTCCTCTGAACTAAGCTCTTTCCCTTCTTTAGCAGCGTTTGCCATGTAGGAAGAGATCTATGCTAGTGAATCAATAGGAAGATCCACTCAAAATTGACACGGCAGAAATTTGGGCCTCAACATTCAGCTGCATTCCGACCGCGGCTGTCATATATCGTTTGGTAAGGTTGGTAACGTTTCTCGGACGCGGTTCAAGCTCCGGCCAAAGAATTTCGGCTTTGCAAGCCTCTGGTGATTAATCGCTCAGTTCGTGCATGCTTTTGCAGCTTGACTTCCAAATTCACCAACGATTTCGTCTTGGCCCTTCGCGGCGTTGCCAGCAAAGGGCCATGGCGGGCGAGAGCGCATTGCATATCGCTTCCACCTTGCCAATGGCGTAAGTTGTGCTGCAATGATGGATGGGGCAGAGTGCCGTAAGAGGTGAGGTAGCCAGCCACAAACTGCGTGGTTCGGACACCGGAGAGTTGACGGCAGCGCGGGCGAGCCGATGCAGGGTTCCTCTGAAGCAAAGGATTCCCATAGAGGGGTTCGGTGGCCAGGGCCCCTGTCGTTGCAGCGTCAAATCGCGTGTTATTACGAAATTCGCTGCCCTAGCTGTCTACCTCCCTGAGGCTGAGAAAGGAACGTTAAAGGCGATCATGGAATCGCATGAGACGACATGTGGGTATAGTGAAAGACTCAAATTGAAGGTATAACAGAGGAATTGACTGAACCTGGGTTTCGTACGTCGGCTTGAACACATTCGCTTCCAGGTTTCTTTCTGGTTTGCATGGTGTGGTGGTCTTTACTCGACTCTGCTGTCTTCAGCTCCGTGAATTGCAGTACGAGTGTTAACTTACCTCATTGGAATTGCGGTTCGCTCTTTGCGAATTGAGATCTTTTGAGTATTTCACCTTGGACATTGTAGCTACTTTCTCATTCTTACGTAGATTCGACTTCTCCGCTCTCACCCACGGCTGTTGTAGAGGATGCATATTCCCACGTCCGGCCTCGGCTTTTCCTCCGTACTCTACCTTCTTTGCATACATTTCATTCCTAATCTCCGTTAGTTATGTCTCCGCTTCGCGTATCAACACCTTAGGTATCTGAGATGAGTTCTTCGAGCAAAACCATCGTTGTGCTTGGTTCAGGACCAAAATTAGGAAGCCATGTCGCTGCACTCTTCGCGAGCCGCGGATTCAATAATGTTGCGCTGTTGTCGCGTAATGAAGACCGCCTGAAGGAAGACCAACAGTTCGTTCTAGAGCAGGCTGTGAAAGGAGGAGTCAAGAACATTGAAATCAAGGTCTATCCGGTGGATTTGCAAGGCGATCCGCAGGTATTGAGGGATGTTTTGAAGGTCGTGGAGAATGATTTGGGTCCACCCGAAGTGCTGCTGTATAATGCGAGCAAACTGGAGAGAAGTGCGATGTTCGAGTATACGGAGATGGCGTTGGAGCAAGGCTACAGGGTGAGTAGTTCCTCTGATTCGTCCAGCTTAGCATTCTTCTCTCAGAGCGATTCGAACTAGGGAGAAGATGTCCCGATTGAGTAGAATTGACAGACACACAGGTAGCAGTTGTGTCTCTCTATACAACAGCATCGTGGTGTCTACCACTGATGGTAGAACTGGCCAAAGACAGAGCTCGAAAGCCAACTCTTCTTGTCACTTCGGGAGGCTTGTCGTTCAATCCAAGGCCAACACACTTTGCACTTGCTGCGTCAAAAGCAGCTCAGCATAATCTTACCATGTCGTTCGCTGCGGAGTATGGTCCGAAGGGAGTTCACTGCGCGGCAGTTGTCGTAGCTGGTATTGTGGGACAAGGTAGAGGTGTATTCGATCCTGCAAGCATCGCTGAGACGTATTGGAAACTGTATGACGAAAGGAAGATGGAAGACAAGAATGTTTGGATTAAAGATCCAGGTGATCCAGAGGGTAAGGCTTACCAGAGCGGATTGAGGTAGGATCTGAAATTTGTCTACGACTTTTATGGTTCTGAGATAATCCTTTCACAACGGTTAGCCTACTAGAGCAACACGGGATTTGCTGGTAATTTAGATGCGGCACGCGAAAGAATAGGAGAAATCGAAGCAGAATCATTCACAGTCTAATCCATATATCTATCGGGTATCCTATATAAGCCGCGACTATGCGTTACAATGTGCATCATCATTTGCCCAAGCCTTTCTCTCTGATCCACCAAGCGGCCAAAGCGGCACCAAATACCAGTATAACTTGTAGACCAAATGCTACATTCGTGCTCTTGGCATAGCTCTCTCTTACGATAGCTCTTATTGTAGGAGACAACTCTTTGAGATATTCCAAACTCTGGCGAACCTTCTCTGCGATCTCTTCTGCATCTTTACCGCTTCCGAGGCGACGACTGAGTTGAGCACGTAGTGCCTGATTGAATACTGTCGCCGACAACGAGATACCGAACACGGAACCCATGCTGCGGAAGAGGTATGAGCAAGCTGTGGCCACAGCTACATTCTCCCTCCCAGCATTCGCAATCAGTCCAATGAGCGTTGTTGTGACACCAATGCCGTTGCTGAATCCTCCGACCATCAAACCAATGACGATACCGAGATTACTCTGTACAACACTTCCCGCGCATAGAACGATCAGAATTGCACCGAGTACCAGAGTTGCGTACGAGATTATGGTTAGCCAGTAATACTTCCCGGTCTTGGACATGTAGACTCCGCCGAACAAAGATCCAGACACGCCACAAATGATTACTGGAATCAAACGCAACCCGGCTTGTGTGGCTGAAAGTCGATCTACAGCCTGAAAATATAGCGGAATGTAGAATATTGTGGCCATCCAACCTCCCATGGAGAAGAAATTGCATAGATATGCAGCAATCAGGCTCTTCTCGAAGATGATGTGACCTGGTGCAAAAGGTTCTGCGGCAATCTTGATCTCGATGAAGGCGAAAGCGACGAAGAGCGGAACGGAGAGGCATGTACAAATGATCGTAACCTTGTCGTTCCAGCCGACGTTGCTTCCTCGATCAAGACCCATAAGCAGCGAAACAACGGCACAGAGTAGAATTGCCGCGCCCAGAAAGTCAATCCTCTTAAGCTTTTCCATCCAATGGCTACTGTCAAGCTTTGGTAGATGCAAACCCACGAGGACTGCAACAAAAGCCAGCGTACACAGTGGTGCTTGCCCGATAAACGCCCATCTCCAACCGATGGAATCAGACAGGAAGCCGCCCAAAGGTGCACCGATACCCGAACCCGAAGCAAAGATGATGTTAATGTAGCCCTGCCACTTGCCTCGCTCACGTAACGTCATGATGTCAGTGAGGAGAATACTGACGACCGTTGTCATGCCGCCTCCACCCACACCAGCAAAAGCTCTCGCACAGATGAGCTCGTCGATGTTGCGTGCCAGCCCGCAGCCGAGACTGCCAACGGCGAAGATGGCATACGCAGACAACAGGCAGGCCTTGCGTCCGAAGATGTCGCTGAGCTTGCCGTACAGCGGCTGGAACGCCGTCAACGTCAGGAAGTAGCCGGTCGCGACCCAGCTCGTCTTGTTCAGCGCGTGCAGCTCGCTACCGATCTTGCCATACGACGACACGACGATTGTCTGGTCGGCCGCCGCCAGGAATACGCCAATCGAGATCGCCGGAAAGATAATCCACAGGCGCCGCTTCACCTCGGGCATGCCGCCATGCTCTTGTAATTTGTGCGTGCTCTCATGTGAGGTTTGCCGCTCGAGGTCGGCGACTGACGGAGTGGTATCGTCGGCGGCAGCTGCGTACGGGTCTTCGGTGCGGTTGACATCTTGATATCGGTCTGCGCCTTCAGGAACGATGCCTCCGGAGGGATCAATTGGGTGTGCAGAGGCGATATCGATAGATACCGGCTTAGAAAGGAGGGGAGAGGTCTCTGTCGGTTCTGAATTAGGCATTGAGTCGCGTTGTGATATGATTGAGGATGGTGTAGCCCAAAGGTATAAGTCAACGTTTACTGTGGAGGTGTTGACGGATCCTCTGAGATCCTCTGAAATGTAACGAATTATACATTATCTAATTCGGCACTTCGGAACTCTGCTGCGGCAAAGCGAAGGGCGGAAATGCGATCTGCAGTAATCCAACCGCCGTGTAGGATGTCATTACTCCATGAGATCTAGTCCAATGATGTAGAAGTCTGGGGTTGCAATCGTCGCCGCTACCGGCCCGGGTTTAAACGCAGTTTAGCGAGACTCTCCAGGGTCCCGGTTTGGGAAGCAGCAAGATCTGGTCACATACCCACATGGCTAAGGTACGAGACTTTTAAGCACTCGCGGGCTCCTTAAACTAGGCATTCAAGTTTCGTAGCATCTCATCGAACGTGATACAGTCCATAACGAGATCGGCTTACTCAATCTTACTCGTGTTTTGGTTCTTGAAGCACAGGCAAGAGAATTCTGCGAACAGGAAAATTGTGCCCGCAAAATTTGCATTGCTCGCCGACATTCCCTTAATAACGACGGGTTCAAGCTCCTACACTAATGTAATCGTCTCAACCCCCTCTTCATCGCCTCCAATAGGCCATGCATTCGCCGGCGAACCTGCACATATCGTTGAGCCAACCAAACAGTAGCCTTCTTCGCAAGGTCTTAGGATCATCTCATGCGAGGAACCGAGTAGTAGCGCTACGACATCTCCTGGCTGACATCCTTCCTTTGCGACCCCAATCAAGTCTTCGCAGCGGTAAATCAGCGGCCACTCGGAGAGCTCCCGAGCCATTACAGCAGCTTCGGGGAATCTCTTTTCGGTATAAGTGTATTGTGTCGAGGAATTCATGGCCAATGCCATCGTGATATATGGAAACTGACGAGTATCCTTGATATTACTGTCCGACGACTCTCTGTCCATGTATTTGAATTTACGCTGGTATTTCTCGATTTCCATCAAGTATCTGTTTTCTGCTATCCATGCCTTATTTGTGGCAGCGAGATGCCCGAGAACTTCCTCCCTTCTCGCGTCTGTCTGAAGGAAAACGTTCCATGGGTGTTGCTGAGCGCGTTTGTTCGGACTGACATACAGTAAAATATACCATAGAGTCACGGAAAGAAAGGCTGTCGTGAAATCATTGGCGTCGTTGACTGATCGGATCCAGTTGAGAAGCCAATCGCAGGCCTCCCAGACATACCGTATGGTACCTTCACGTAATGGAGCTTTTCGAACCCATATCATTTCCCCAATAATCTTTCCCTTCAGCACAATACGTCCAGGTTGGTGTTGGAAGTACATGTTTCCGAAGTCGGATCCGAACAAGTGGGGAGACTGTCCCCATTTTATCAATTCCACTCCATGCTCCAAACCATCTCGAGTAATATCTGGAACCCAAGATGGCCATTCAGCCATACGACCAATCATGCAAACATGAAAGAGAATACTTAAGGACTGAGTCTGTCGGATGATGGAAATGATGAACTCTTCGCAGATCTCCTTGGCGGTCTTACTATAGTCGGGCTTGGCAAGATCAAGTCCAATCTCTTTCAGAACCGACAACGAACCGTAAAGTTTGTCTCGAGGATCGTGACATCGACGCGATATTGTCGCTGTGATGACTTGTAGCAAAGCAGTGACATTCGGGCCCTGTACTGGTTCGGGCTTCAACTTCGAGTGCCGTTTGAATGCGGTGTAGAGTGCCATGGTCTGTTCTGGCCCTAACGAAAATCCGTTCAAGTAGTTGTAGGTATAGTATTCGATAGATGAATGGCCGACGATAATTTGTGCTCTACGGGCGAGCAGAAGCTCTTGCATGGTCCACACTCTCCGAAACCAGTCGTGGCTATCGATGATGGTTGATCGATAGTAATCACGCTTCCACTCTAACGTTATCCAATCTGCGACATAAATCAGCGGGCATTCTCCATTGCCAGGAGATAGAACTTAGACGACAAAACAAGTAGGCTAGTATGTAACTGACCTATTAAGGCAACGGGCAAGACGGATGCCCAGTTCGGCACTGGTAGATTCCTCAGCCAACGGAGCCTTTCCTTCAACCACTCGATCCTTTCTTCGACCATGAACCCGCTTTGCTCCAGATATATATGCTTGAACCTATCTCGAAGCATAGCAGGAGCCGAAAGGACCAAAGCTTTTGCACCCAATTTACGAATATGCATGCGAAAGTAGAGATTACCTGGTCCAAACCAAATAAGGACCTCGCTGGCAAGCCTGTATACATCTCCCATGAGCGCGACCTGATGACTGCGCTCTTGGACGTTCCTTTGATCGATGCATACGGCGTCTATCCAGAGGTTGCGGGCCTTGCTCTTCAGTCTGAGATACCTCAGAGCCTGAAGACAGTTAACTGTGACGAGAAGCGATTTATCATCGCAGAATATCCTTTGGTTTCCGTGACAAGAACCCCATACGTATGAGAGCGCTTCATACGATTCCCTGCCCTCTTTTATATCTAGCAATGATGTCTCGTGGAGGTTACATCGGATGGGCGCTCTGAGACTGAGAGCAGGGTGAAGTCGAAGGATTCGAATGTGGGACTCTGAGGCGACGGGCTTGTGTTGGTATGGAAAGTCGTGAGGCATGTCGAAGGATGTCTTGACGCTGTTGTAGTGCTCTAGAAGAGCAACTACGATTGATGATGCATACAAGCAAGGTCTTCAGAGCCGGGACGCCCTGTACTAAAATAGAGGGAATGTTCTTTCCGACTTGCATCGTGTTTCGAGGCTGAACTTTTTGGACTGCCCAGAAACTTTGCGACTTCGAGATTCGATAGGTGCGATATCGTACCCTGCTGTCTGCCTCGATGAGTGGGCTGATCTCCAAACACTGGAGGAGGTGGCTGTGCAGCGGAGACGTGTAGTACGTAGAGTACGATACATGCACTCCGTACATGTACCTGAGTTGAATGAACCTGTTGTTCTTCCTCGAAGGCATATCAACTCTTTGCATCGCATTTTAACTTTTGTTTCTTTTATGGCCTCTTGCTTCGAAGGCTACTCTAGTAACTTTAAGAATACAGGCGCCCACGGTCTTTGAAACTAGCCGTTGTCGTCACCAGCATCGACTGGATGAGAATCATGATTAAGCTTCCGGAGTTTCATAGAAATGGGATCAAGAGGGCTGTATCCCAAAATGTCCGGACTTCCTTGAACTGTAAACCTTCAAAAGCTTCCTCCGACTTAGCCTTCGCAATAACCCAAGACGAATGCACCGGCACGCAAACATCGGGTTCCTCACTCTTATTCCCTCGCATCCATACATTCCTGACTCCCCTCGCCTCAATCCGTACATCGCCACTTCCATCCTCAGGATCAATCTCATACAGGTGATGCATATCAGTTCGCATCTTCTCGAACGGTGCAAACACAACTTGAACCCATGTCCAGCACACGGCACCACCGATGTATACGGCGTTGTTCTGATTGTAGATTACGACTTTGGGATGGAAGTATCTTTGTGAAGTGCTTGAGAAGTCTTTGCGGTCCATTCGCTCGCTGTAATCATTGATGAAGCGTTGGACAGCAGTTTGAGGACCATGGGTAAGCCAGTATTCAAGAGATGGTATTTCGGAAACGATACGCGGCATTTTGCCGTAACTAAGGGTGTCAGAACGTTGGATGTTAATATGGTCTTTCGATCTTGAACTAAGTATTTGCACAACTCGATGGTCTGTTTCAGGAAACTGTGTTGACGAATTTATAGACGTCTGGACTAAGAATTGACAGCTTCGAAGGCTAAGTGTTCAGGTTATGAACGGAGAACTATATGGTGAGATTGCATATATGAGAAGAGAAGGACGTCTGAAATTTGGAAATCGACGATCACGTACATTTCTAAATACTGTTCCTACGACTAAATTTGGGAGTGATTGAAGGACTTTTACGGCATTGAGTCGATCTAATCGCCGAATCTGGATCTTTCAATCGCAAAATAGTATCAAAGCGAATATTTTTGCGAATCTTCCTCTGCATAGAACGCTTCAAGTCAATATATCTAACACAGATCGTACAAAGCGGCCGAATCAGTATATATTACGGTATGTGGCACCTTACGTGTTGGGAAAGCCATGCAGCGTACACCTGCGTGGATCGAACGATGCACAGTCAATACAGAATCCTCTCTTAATTCCCTACTACCTCTGTAGCCAGCGGACGTGTTGGTAATCGATCCATAGCATTTGATTCAACCCGAGGCTTCACTTATACTGGTTCATTTCAGACCGACGAAGGCTTCTTACGATGCTATACCAGGGTGTCAGGGCATTATACCACGTCAGAGGTCTAGAGTAACTCACCCGACCAAAGACATCTTTCAACGCCCAAAGAGAAAATGGTCTTTCTGCACCTTCGAGTTGGGAATCCCAGTCACATCGAAATCCCCTAGACAATGTCAAAGTCGCACGTCCCATTTAATAAAGATGCCCTACCACGGCATCGCCCGAAAATTCACATGATGCCCAACGGTGTGAACTTCCGGTAGGAGCCCAATCCCCTGCTGCTTCCTTCGATAAAGGTTATTGAGGTTATTTAAAACGCGAGAGTCAAAGTAGAACCACCTAGCATTGAGTGTGCTCTCGTAGTACTGTTAGCACTGTGAGAATGACAAAACCTCTCGCGCTACGAAGGATCAGTCATGAGAATTGAATTGATGTACGACGATGGCTGCCCAATTGGTCGTTGAGGCAGCTCAGCCCCAATCTCGTCGTCTTCTTCGGGAACACCGCCCCTAGCGCCCTAGCCAGACCAAACTTCGAGTTTATGACTCCACGTCGAGTGCTATTTATTTTAACATTAGCCATGTATCTTTTCAGCTATGAAATAGTTTGGGAGGTCGACCTGCGTGACTCGAGGTGATTGGAGAACCTCCCTGATAACTGCCAACCCCTCTCCGCTTAACATATTCTACGCTTTTCAATCAAAAGACTTTCAATCCCTTAGATCCATCGATCAAATCTCTAACTGTTTTTAAAATCGACTGCAGAGAGTATTCCCTATCTGCACTGGTGTGAGCAAGCCAACTTCACCTACTCTACGAGAGACTGAACACATCACACTGGAGCGTTATGGAAGATAGCATCAGCGAGAGCAACGACAGTTTCGTAACCGCCATGGAGACTATTGACGAAGGAATCATCCCATCCGCCGCTGTGCTCACTCACAAGTTCGCCGACCCGCCATCCAAGCTAGGAATCCTCCCACGGCTTCCCGTCGAGCTGCGCCGCGCAATTTACGAGCTAGCCTTCGGCAACATCCACTGGGTGCGGTGCGAGCGGCCCCAGTCCTTCTACGAACACTGGGCCCAGCTGCCAGGCATCTGGCACCGCGAGCCGTCGCGGTTCGGCTTCGGCCCGCGCGTCAGCCACGGCTTCGACGCCGACGTCGAGCGTACTATCCACCCGTACTGGCCGCACATGGGAGGCTTGTCCCGGCGCACTATCAGTGTGCGGATCGACGCGTATCGTTGGACGGCCACTCACGATCCGTTGATGCTGTGCCATGGCGATGTTACCTCCATCGAGATTACGGTCGTTCCGCCGCGGTTGGAGGATCCAGCGCAGTTGATGTGGATTAGGCGCAATGCTCTGGAGTTCATGAGGCATTGGAATGCGTCGAGAGTTGTGGTCAAAGAGTGGACGATAACGTTTTTGGATGACGGACAGGAGCCAATTTGGATACTCAAGAACGCTACTTGGTTTGGATTCAAAAAGCAATTTACGTACAGGTTTGATAAGCTTTCGTCGAGTGTCGGGAAGGTTCTAGAGGTGCTTCATCCCGAAAAGGAGATGCATGGGACGAACAAAATCGTCGAAGTGCCGAAATACTGCCAACTTGATTGGGTCACTGTGGAAGGCATCTCACTATTTATTAAGAAGAACGTTGCTTATCCTAAGTGGAGTCTTAGTTACGCATACAGCGAGAGGCTGTTCGAAATCGAAGCGTGCGGCGATCCTGGGCCAACAGGCAAGGTGCTACGGAAGGATCGTCTCGAGCACATTAGAGTCTACGAGGAGCGTGCTTCTGACCTGGAATTTGAATGGGAGCGCTGTGTATATGACCACTACAACTTCAAGGAGCTTCTACCGCTCATTCCGCCGCGTGGGGTCGAGTGGCCGCTCCGCCATGACATCCTTGATCTGGCTGGGTGGAGCAAAAGCAAGCTTATGAAGAGAGCAGTGGCGAACGTCTATAGTCGAAGAGCTTATATGGATGTTCCGGGTATAGTGCTGAGGTTGGAAAAGCCAACTGAGGAGAGAAGGATAGCTTGGCTAGCCTCGTTGAGGCTGCAACTGATGAAGGATATGAACCAGGAAGAACTGGAGGAAGTGAAGAAACAGTACGCGTGCGAAGCGGCGGAAGAAGAGCTGACATAAGATTTGATATCTAAGATAATATCATGACTGCCTTGTGCGATAATTGTTCATTCCAACAAGAATATTTCATGATACTCCGTTAACTACTCGTATCTTGATACAGTAATTTCAAGTTCCAACCAATGGTACTGGAGATGGGGTACTGGAGATGGATATCCAAGACGTATCCTTTCAGTTGCCCAAAGGTATTGAGATGCCCATCAAGATGCAGTGGGCTTGTTGCGTTTCAACCATAAGATAACACTTGCGAATACTTTAAGTCTTACGGCGTAAGGACAAGACCAGATCGGATGAAATCAGACATGTAATTTAGTGCACGTAGTTAGCTCAATTCTAAAGATGAAAATGGAATTTAGATCGTTCAAATTAAGAATAAATAATCGTTATCTATATTGGACAGCCGGCAGTTCCGATCGTAAGTCGGTTACTGGAACTTCCACTCCACGATCGCCTGCAAGCTCTTGCGGCCCATAACGACCGGTAGTCATTACATTGTGTACTGATGGCTGAATTTGCACCGGCTTCTCGGCGTTATTGTCGGCGGCTTTTACGTCTTGCTTCTGTTTAGCGAGACGACGATACAATGACCAGATCCAGAATGCCAATCCGAGAAGAATGATGCAACCGACGAAGGCCCCTATGACGGGTCCTGCAATCCAGGCGTGATTGCTCTTTGTTGGTGATACATTAGATGACTGGGATACGGTTGTAGTCGAGAAAGAAGTGAAAGAATACTGTGAAAAGCCATTCACTGTAGTCGTAGAAGCCGTACTGGTATGGCTAACCGAAAAGCTATTTGTTGCAGTGGTATCAGTCGTAGTGGCAGCAATTACAGATGTAACTTTATAAATCATCAACGTTGTAGCTTCAATGTAGCATCCATACCCTAGTAAGGGTGCCGTATCACTCGGATTTTGGAAATACTCCATGGTGTAGCAGACTGGTTCCTCCGAAGGGCTGTCGAGCGCGTCATTTAGTCACATGAAGTGCTAATACGCTCTAAAGGTATATTCAAGACGTACCATGTATATTTGCCTGGATTCTCAAGAACTGAGCCGGCCGAGCAGGACGTTGCGATGATCCATCCAACAGATGTGGTAGGCATACAGCCGCAATAACTGGACGATGTGCTCCACACTGACCCAGTGTAGCACCATGTTGGAGTGTCTACACTGTTAATTCAACTGTCTTGTAGCCACGGCATCACTCGGAAGTAACTTACACTCCCCATCATTGAGTAGGAAGCCCGCAAAACCGCCGACGTCTTGGCGCACCTGGATTTCTTGCAGTGGACGTGCATCATCCATGATTGTCATATACATTTTGTGTCAGGATGATTTCGGTAACAACTGAACAATACGGAAGATGGTCAGAACCCACTATGGAGTCATAATTGTTGCATGTTTGGGGTAGACTTAGGTGAGGGATAGGAGATAAACGGCGGGTTCATTAGCTATACGAGGCGGCATGCCGCTGGTTGCATACGATAAACGCCGAAGTTTAATTTATTTAGTGGCTTATTTCTCGCAAGGCTGAGATGATTCCCACTTAGTGTGTTATTATTTGCTCTTCCGTTAACAAGTCAACAGCGAAAGGGATAACTATAATCAATCCTAATCTGAAGAAAGTCAGGGCGTGGAGATACTGCGATATTCTAAACTCCGAAGCGTTTCGTCGACGGATTTAGGGATCATATTTTGTCGATCTTCGCATTTCCCTCCGTTTAAGTACTGTACTCTGTCTGCTGATTCGATTTATTCTACCGGACGAAGCCCGACACATAATCTACAGTCACAAATGTTTCTCATCATCATCGCGGTGGATCAAAATTCAGAAACGTCAGCAGCATGGCAACCACCCTTCTCGAAACGGCGAAAAAGTACATTGAACACTTTGCAGCGCTAGATACTCAACTTCTCGAATCGGTACTGGCGGAAAATCACACCCATCAGTTCGCACCAGCTTCTCTGAATCTTTACGGGCCATTCGACAAGCAAGGAATGCTTGAACATAATGAAGACTTGCGATCGATTTTGACTGGATTTCCTGTAACGGCAAAGGAATATATTGTGAGCGAAGGTAGCAATCAAGTTACAGTGTGGGCGACGAGTCAAACACATTTTCGCAATGATGTAAAGGATGAAGGTATTGCTACTGATGAGTGGGTTTACGAAGGGGAATACATCTTCCTGTTCAGTATGGATAAGACTGGAGAGAAGATAACTCGAACGATTGAATTCTTAGACAGTAAGAAAACAGTGGAGCAGCTCCTGGGATTGATGAATAGAGCGAAGAAGAATCGGGAAAAGCGACTCGCATCGAAAGTGACGTAGATCTTAGTCCACGAAGTCCCAATTGGGTCCTAATCATGACAAGGCCGAAACGATATGCTAGAATTGAAAACGTACATTTGCCGCTGGTCTTTGTTTGTATCGGATTGCGTAAATATGGTGTGTTGAAGCGTTCTCTTTGCGTGGCAATCGCTGTTGTTGATCTTGAGATTTATCGTATGAATGGCCGGGGGTAAGCAAGGCTAAGGCCGCAAGGCATTAACATAACTCCGACTACAAATTTCTATGCGGTCTCCGTCCGACATCCGCGTTCCAGAGAGGCACGCAGCTCTCCATTAGCCATTGGCGTCCTCTGTACCTCTTCTTCCAAATGTACGACACGATATGTACACTTCCTCTGACCGCCGACCTCTTCGCTCAAGCCATCTCCCCGACCGAACCTCTTCTCGCTATCGGCCTCTCCACCGGCCATGTCCAAGCCTTCAAGCTCCCTCCAGACCCCAGCACGCCCAACTCCGCATCTCCAGGTGAAGACGACGACGAAAGCACCCTCCAAGAAATAGCGCGGCAAGTGTCGGCGGCCGAGAGCGGCCGCGGCCTCGTCGCCACGGCCTGGCGCACGCGCCGCCACAAAGGGTCGTGCCGCACGGTGGGCTTTGGCAGCGACGGCAGCGCGCTGTACAGCGCGGGCAGCGACGGCATCGTGAAGGCGGCGGAGGCGGAGACGGGCCGCGTCACGAGCAAGATTGCGGTGCCGCGCGGCGCGGCCGCCGCCGATGTCGACGCGCCGTGCTTGCTGCGCGCCCTCACCCCGTCCACCTTCTTCCTTGCTGTTGATTCCGGCGCGCTGTATCTCTACGATGTCCGCGCTAATGGCGCGTTGGATGCGCGCCCGGCGCTGACCATGCATCCGCATGACGACTATGTGTCGAGTATCGCGCCTCTGCCGCCCACCGCGGCCAGTACGAGTGGACTGCCGAAGCAGATTGTGACTACGGGTGGGACAACTCTGGCGGTGGTGGATATCAGGAGAGGAGTGCTTGCGAAGAGCGAAGATCAGGAGGAGGAGCTGTTGAGCAGTTGTGTAGTGCAGGGTCTGAGTAAAAGAGGAACCAATGTCGGTAGTAAGGTCGTCATTGGTGGAGCAAGTGGAGTGCTTAGTCTCTGGGAAAGAGGAGTATGGGACGATCTTGATGAAAGAATCGTCTTGGACAAAGGTCCGCAAGGAGGAGAGAGCGTTGATGTACTCGCAGCAATTCCAGATGAACGCGATATTGTCATGCCAGGAGGAGGAAAAGGCATCATTGCTGGAATGGGCAATGGAATGATCGTCCTCACTGAGATTGGTGGCCAGAACGGAATAGTTGATGTTTTCAGGCACGACGAAGCAGAAGGAGTAGTTGGATTGGGATTTGATGTTGCGGGTAGAATGATCACCGGAGGAGGTAGCATAGTCAAAGTATGGCGGGAGAAAGATGAAGAAGATGAAGACGAGGAGGACGAAGAAGAAGAAGAAGAGAAGCAGGTGAATGGTCTGAATGGTACCAAGAGAACGATGGATAGTGATAGTGATGAGGATGGAAATAGTAATGACGAAGAGAGTGGGAGAAGGAGGAAGAAGAAGAAAAAGAAAGGCCAAGGTTTTGTCGGTGCAAATGGTACAAGCTTTTCATTCAAGGGACTGGATTGAAGAACTGGCGTTTCGGTGAATCTGCTCTCGAGATACCCCGGCAGTTGTATTCTGCAAGTCCAGATACATTTATTTGAAAATTCCGCGATGATTCGTGCTGAGATTGTTACCGCGGCACTAAAGCATTGGTATGGATTCATGGATGAAAGAGACCATTGGTTCAAGACACTGAAGACTTGACGTGGTTGACAATAGATTGATTGGATTATTCTATTCATTGCAAAGCGATTCTTTTTCAAGCATTACTGATATTTAAAGTCTCGCAGTTGGGGATATCAATGCACTTGACTTCCTCAGAACATCTTCCGCATCTTTCTCGATCGTCTTAGCAAGCTGTTCGCAAGTGGGAATGTCATGAATCAAGCCAGCCACAAGTCCCAGACTCCATACTCCAGCATCGACATCACCAGTCTCATATACTCCTTTTCCACGTTGTCCTGACATAAGATGGGCGACGTCTGAAAACGAAATATCCTTCTTGGTGTTTTCAATCTCCCACACCTCTGTGCTGACTTTGTTCTTGTGCAGGCGAGTCGTATTTCTAAATTTCCGCAACACCAAAATCGTTTCATTCTCATCGGCCTTCACAATCGCCTCTTTGACATTCTGGTGAATGGGCGCCTCGACCGTCGCCATCCATCGTGTGCCCATATTCATGCCTGAAGCACCCAGCGCCAGCGCGGCAGCAAGCTGTCTGCCGTTGCCGAAACCACCCGACGCCAGGAACGGGATCTTGAGCTCTTCGGCGCACTTGGACAGCAGGATCAGCGACGTGGTGTCGTACTCGCCGCCGTGACCAGCGCACTCAATGCCGTCGATGGAGATGCAGCTGACGCCGAGCTTCTCGGCGCGCAGCGCGTGCTTCAGCGTCACGCACTTATGGATGATGGTGACGCCGTTCTGCTTGAGGTAGGCCAGGATGGGACTTGGATCGCCCGCCGTCTCGATGACCTTGATGCCGGACTCCACGGCCGCCTTCGCGTATCCGAGGTAGTCTGGCTTGCTCATCATCGGTAGCATGGTGATGTTGACGCCAAATTGTACTGCATCGGGCTTGAGCATCTTCTTGCACCGTGCGATTTCTGCACGCAGCGCCTCTGGCGACGGCTGTGTAAGGGCGGTTAGGAATCCTAATGCTCCGGCGTTGGCCACGGCGCTGATGAGTTCTGCTCTTCCGACCCACATCATTCCACCTTGTACGATGGGAATTCGTATGCCCAGTTGCTCCGTAAGCCAAGTTTTGATAGGCATGGTTGTGAAATAGCTGAAGTTGTGATGCTGATAGCGAGTATCACTTCGCAACAAAGAATGGCAAAACTAGTCTTAGAGACGGAAATGGACTGAGATGAAAAGATTGGAAGTTGTTCTACCGTCTACCTGTTTATCTGTGAGAATAGAGTCTTACGTTAATGTATTGAAAGCATAACGTTGTAAGGTTCTTTGATTCGAAATACACGCAGCTATTCAACCGAGGTTAGTAGGTGGAGAGAGGACAGAGCGTCCGAGATTTTGTGGCACGATCCGAGCTAGTAGTTGGAAGTGCGAAGGCAATTTACAGACTAACTGCTAATAAAAGTGCTAGAACGCCTTTGAATTCCGTTGTTTGAGGTTCAGAAAGTGAATTGGAACGGTGCTGTGCGTTACGTGACAAATTGTACAGTTAATCGATTCGTATTTACGTTAGCTGCTGCGACTGTTCCGCGCAGGAAAGTGGTATCTTCGTCAAGAACATCTGTACTAGTATGTACCAAACAATAGATATCTAAACCAGTAATACCGCCCAAGTATTTGATTGATCCGGGTCGTGAGCAACCAAATTCGTACAATCCCACTTCTGGAAGAAGTGCCAACCACCAACACGTCTATGCGCTCTCATCCATGGCGTCTTTGCCTTTCCCTAGAGGTTTACGACCCCAAACTGAAACAACATCGTTATAGGGTCTGTAGGAGCAACCGGGCGTAATGGCGTTAAGCTCTTCCCTGACCTGCGCAATCAAGACCTTGGACTCCTCAGGTTCCCAGCCAATGCGCGCTAGATTCTTGACTGTCATGCCCTCCAATCCCTCCAACAAGTTTTCTCTCTGCCAGATGCCGACCATACGTTGGACCTTTGCTTCGTCCGTCTCTCCCTCCGGCCATGGCCCGTTGGCAAGGAAAAACGTTTCTTCGTGCACGTCTTCGAAGCCGACCTCGCGGAACCACCGACCGTAGTGCTGCACGTTATTCCATGCGCGTCCGCCGGCATTGCTCGCTTCGAGGGATAGCTGGTTCCACTTCACGAATGCGCAGTCGGGTGGTGGTGGTGTCACCCACTTCATAGGTATAACCGGATCCTGAAATTCGAGGTAACCGCCTGGCGCAAGCGCATCGTAGGCCGATTGGATGACATCTTTGGGTGCAGAGAAACAGGAGAGGATGGCGCGCGCATGGATGTACTGGAAGGGCATCTTATATAACCATTCATCTTCGGCATCGTCGACTTCGAATGTGCAGTTTGGCGGAACACTGCGTATTGTGGTTAGCCAGAAACATGAGTGTAACCGAGGGCAGAGAATTGAGCGCACTAGGTAGGTTGGATTGGAGAAAGGTCTGTGCCGATGACGTGTGCTTCGGGATGGTCGTCGGCTACATTTGTGGTGGTTAGTCACTTTCAAGTTGAAAATACAAGATATTGCCTACCAAACTCTATTGCCCACACACCAGTGCCTAAGGTAATTGGTCGGTTAAGTCTTGCTCAATGTAAAGTTGTAGAAATTTTACCTGTTGCAATGTCGAGAACATTGTGTAACGGAATATCATGTATGGGTGCGCGAGCCAATCCACCGAAGACTTGTTTGAACATAGCATGCTGAAGATCTTTTGCGGAGTAAGTAATCATGCGGCGGCAAGATGTATGTCAGAATTTACCAAGACGATCTTGTTCTTTCTGTCGCAAGAGATAAACGTCAATTGGAAGGTTCAATTCGTAGATAGCATTGCGCGACATACCTCGTCATTCGGTAATAGATATTCTGATAGGTTTACAGTCAGCAAGCGGCTTTCCAAGGTGCAACAACCACGTACTTCCACTCTTGTAGGCGTGATATGTCCTTCCATGTTCTTCCACATGCTCGTAGATGCTGGGTCGAAGGCTGGTCAAGGAAGATCTTTTAGGAATGTCAGAACTTTCCATTTGGGCGTCCATGGCTGGTCATGAACAATGAAGAAGGGCGAAGGTGATCGTACGCGTAGCTGCGAACCCCACCAAGAGCGGAATCGGTGTCCCAAGTATCCTGATCTTCATCGAGGAAGGGTGGATCATGGTCGGCGAATGGAGGGTCGGCGTGGTGTGCGCCATTGTCGGCGCCTTTTCCAGCGGGCTGCATCGGTTCTCGGCTACCGAAGCGACGCGGAGAAGTAGAGGCCAAGGAGCAGTTGCAGCGGCAGCATAGGAAAAGACTTCGCTTTGGCCGAGCACATGGCCTAGGTAAGAGGCAGGAGGAGGATGACGCGATGGGGTAGCTGGCTTGTCCCGACTATTTCAATGGCCTAAGGTGGGTTCCAGGTTGCGTTGCGACAGACATTCGATTGCCTCCGCCGGACCACTCGCCTGGGAGACGAGAGACGGGAACGGCCTTTGGACGAGTCGGACACTTCCGGCACCCTACAGAGCGGTAGACATGGGTCACCGAGGGCTCGGATTGCATGCATATCGTATGGCATCTTCAGATGCTGTGTCGCTGATCCAAAGAACTCATCGTAGAGCGCCGACCGCCGCGCACGCTACCCAGCCCTGGCCCTCAAATCCCTTCCAACAAGCCGCACTTAATCTGCATGCTATCGTAAAACCTCCCCACTTGGTTATACGGGGAATATCTTTCACATCCGGCGAGTGTTTAGCCGACTTTGTTGGTCATGACGCGAGAAAGGCTGTCGCTTATTTGACCCATCACCGGCGAAAAGCCATCAATGAGGAATATTTGGCCAATTGCGATGTGCTGGAATGTCAGCCTTGCCTACTGCTCATTGCAGCGTGATGGTGATTTATTTCTGCCGTGCTTCCAGCAATTCAGTTTGGCATTGCAGCAGTCTCTGCTGATCCAGCCCTTTCCACCGTACGATACGATACAATCCGACCATCAACGCCTTCGACCACATCATAATTTTTTATCATGGCTCTCGCATGCACCGGTGAGAATTGATCAACTAAAGCTACGCAGAACCGAGCATCCTTTATTCTTAATCGGTTTCAAAGTTTCCATTTCTATGTCGTGAACCATGTCGAAGCGAAACTGTTTAATTTACCAGGTCAGACGAAAGAGTTCGGAATGGACAACGGTGATCGACGTGAGGGTCTGAATGTTCAAAATGGCTGCGCGACATGAGCGGGAACGATGAAAGATCAGTACATAAAAGAAAATAAAGCGGAAGGATTGATCCAACAGCTTGAAGATTCTGGGCACCAATCCAAACCAATCAACCCCACACCAGCCACGAAGGATCACATCTCCTATATACCCGAGACGACGTAAGTTCAAGTTAAGATGCCAACAACTCAATCCACGCGCTTTGCGGAGACCAGATCGGCTACTCACTCACTCACCTCTACATAAGAAGTAATACCGAGTTCTTCTGCCGCTGGGTTGTTGTTTTTCGTCTTCAACGGAATGTCTTCCGCCATTATTCCGAGCTCGGGGAGTTAAGCAAATATCCACCGGCAGTCAGTAAAGCTTCAAAACGATATTCAGATTTATACAAGAGTTGATCATCTCTTGATGGTGGTCAATTTGAATTGAAGCATCTAATTCTGACATTAGTCTTCCTTTCTCTACGACGGATTCATCAAAAGAACGCATCCGGCTCGAATTGAATTACTCTTAGTCTTCAAATCGTTGCTCCTGGACGCATCCAGTATCTCTTCAACATGTCTGATGTCACAGAAACAACATCACCACCTCCAATTGAAACTTCGGTTTTGATCGTAGGATCTGGCTCTGCGGGTCTTTGTGCTGCCGTCTGGCTCGCACGGTTGAACATTGACTTTATCATCTTGGAGAAGCGAGATGGACCACTTGCAATCGGCCAAGCAGACGGTGTGCAATGCCGGACGGTAGAAGTGTTCGAGTCGTTCGGACTTAGCGACCACCTGGTACGGGACGCATACTGGGTTAATGAAGTGTGCTTCTGGAGCGTGCCGGAGGACAACAACACCACCACTAACGGACCTTCAAACGGAGCCGCAGATGCCACCGGCAAGATTGTGAGGACCGGTCGCACCGCCGACGTAGCCGAAGGTCTCTCCTGGCAACCACACGTCATCCTCAACCAAGCGCGCCTGAACGCCATCCTCCTGGACGACATCCGCGCGCACGGCGGCCGCGAAGTCGACTACAGCGTGACGGTGCAGAGTGTCCGCGTCGACGACCCACCACCAGCGAGTCCGCACGCGCACGCCGTGACTGTCACCGCGTCGCAGGGCGGCTCTCCACAGACGTACCGCGCGCGCTTCGTGCTGGGCGCGGATGGCGCGCACTCCAGCGTGCGGCGCAGCCTGGGCTACGCCATGGTCGGCGACACCACCGACGCCGTGTGGGGCGTCATGGACGTGTTCGCGCGCACCAACTTCCCCGACATCCGCAAAAAGACGACGATCCGCGCCCGCGCCGGAAACCTACTGATCATCCCGCGCGAGGGCGGCGAGCTAGTGCGCATGTACATCGAGCTGCCGCCCGGCACGGCCGCGCGCGCCGTCACGCTGCCGGACCTGCACGCCGCGGCCGCGCGCGTCTTCACCGGCTACGAGATCACGTTCGTCGACACGTTCTGGTGGAGCGCGTACGCGATCGGCCAGCGGCTGGCGGCGCGCTTCGACGCGGGCCGCCGCGTGTTCCTCAGCGGCGACGCCTGCCACACCCACTCGCCCAAGGCCGGCCAGGGCATGAACGTCAGCCTGCAGGACGGCTACAATGTCGGCTGGAAGCTGGCGTACGTGCTGCGGGATCTTGCGCCGTCGGACCTGTTGCGCTCCTACGTGGACGAGCGGAGGCTCACCGCTGCCGCGCTCATCGACTTCGATCGTGAATTCACCCGTTTGTTCAGCCTGGAGTCTGAGAAGGACTCGCCTGATGCGGCGAGGCGCTTTCGGGAGTACTTTATCAAGTCTGGGCGGTATACGGCGGGTTTGACGTCGAGGTACGAAGACTCTGAGCTTACGCGATCGGCGCAGAGTCGAGAGACGCTGGCTGCGAATGTTACGGTCGGGATGAGGTTTCCTTCCGCTCAAGTTGTGAGATTCTGTGATGCGAAGGCTATGCAATTGGCGAAAACTCTGCACGCCGACGGTAGATTTAGGATCATTGTCTTTAGCGGTGACATCAGAAAAGAGGAAAGAAAGAAGAGCTTGGACAGTCTGGCGGCTTATCTAAGTTCAGAAGAGTCGCCGATTCATAGGTACACAAAACCTGATGAAGATGTGGATAGTGTGATTGAACCCATTCTCGTTCTGAGTGGCGAACGAGTTCAGATGGAGCAAGAGATGATACCGGACGTCTTTTGGCCTGTTACTGGGAAGTGGAAGATCAGAGGTAGGATTCTCACCCGTTTCATTCTTGGATTACGTTAACTTACATCTCTAGATCTCCACAAAACCTATGTGGATGATATGAGCTATAACTACGGTCACGGGCACTGCTACCAGACTCTGGGCGTTAATCCTGATGAAGGAGCAGTAGTCATTGTGAGACCGGATCAATGTGAGTTACCTCGAAGTATGAGCTAAATGTCCTCCGCTAAGAGTGCATAGATGTATCTGTAGTCACGTCTCTTGACGATTATGCTGGTATAAGTCAATTCTTTGAAGGATTTCTGTCGAAACAAAAGTAGGCGTTTAACGATAGAAAGTATGATTGCATTGCATGCAATATACCCGTCAACGAAAGATATTGCATCGCTTTGAGTAATGATTTTCATTAGCATAATGCAAATGATGCATTGTATAGAGTTAAATCTTTTCTCACGTTCAGCAGCGTCTCACGCTGTGAAGATCCTTCTCATTTGCTTCTGTCTCTGAGCCGGTTGAACTTTAGGCTTCAATAAGATCCATATGCATCATTGACTCATTCGCCGTCCTCCGATGATACTGTCAGGTCCATTCGTAAACTCTAGTATCTGTAGAGCCATTGATGCTCACATTCTACCTCTAATCAGCGAGTTCCCTGACTCAGTTACTCTACCTTAGCCTTCGGAGAAATTGGTTAACCCCAATATGCAAGAGAGACAGCGCACATGAGAAATCTTGAAATTTCTAGTGACTGATCTAGCAATAGAATGATTCGACATTGTGTAAAACAGTCATGACCCACCAACTCCAGTTTGCAAGAAAAGTATCAAATGAAAATTTCGTGATTCCAACGATGGGTATCTCGGAGATCAATCATGACGCGTGCCAACGTAGGTACGGTAGCCGCCCACAGCTCCAGCACTCCTCTATTACGTCTTGGGCTCAAGCCGTCCTCTCATGAGTTCTACAATTCATCAAACTTGCGTGTCTTGTCGTGGGTGGTACTATCTCTTCGCGCTCGCAGTGACGGGATGACTGACGGGAGCAACTCTGCGCTGGCCGCTGAAGACGGTGTTGCCGTGAATGAGTAGCGGAATGACGGCGATGATCCAGAACAGCGTGACGATGGCCATGGCCCAGGTAAAACGCATCTCAATCAGGATGGTGCAGCCGAGCGCGTAGATCCAATTGAACGAGTTGCGGTCGAACTCCTTAATCTGCCGCGGCTTGTTCTTCTCGAGGCTGTCGGCGATGTACCACGCCACGCGCAGATTGATCCGGTCCCAGGTGGTGCGCTCTGCGTGCGCGCGGCTCTCTAGCGCCATGGCTTCGCGAGTTCTGACGTCGCGCGATAGCAAGTGCACTTTGCTGACCATAGCCTCGAGGTCATCGGGCGGCGTGAGGTAGCCAGACTTGCCGTCGGAGACAATCTCTGATGGACCTCCGGTGTCACGTGCCACAACCGGCAGTCCGCATGCCATGGCTTCCAGTACCACTAGCCCGAAAGTCTCAGTGACGGAGCAGTGCACGAACACGTCCGCCGTCGCGTACGCCCGCGCCAAGCTCTCACCCTCCAAGAAACCCGTAAACAGCACCCGATTGCCGAGCGGCTCGAAGGCGCTCCGCACCTCTGCCTCGACAGCGGGGTTCCGGTTTCCGCCCACAACGAGCAGCTTGAAAGCGACGCCGCGATCCTGCAGCGCGCGCGCAACCTTTGCCAAAAAAGGGAAGCCCTTCTCAGGCGCCAGGCGGCCGACGCAGCACAAGATGACCTCGCCGTTGGGCGCCAGCTCGCGCCGCCACGCAGCATCGCGCTTCGTCGCGCTGAAGAGCGTCGTATCCACGCCGCGGCCTACGTGCACCAGCTTATCTTTTGGCACGCCCGCGTCGATCAGGTACCGCGCCACCGGACCTGACGGGTAGAAGATGTGGCGCACGGTCGCGGACGAGAACAGGTAGCCCTGCACGATCTGCAGCAGCCAGACGGCGTAGCGGTCCAGCGGCTGCGGGAAGATGATCTCGGCGTAGGCGGACAGGTCGGTTTGGAAGTTGGCCAGCACCGGCGGCGGCGACGCCATGCACCGGATCTGCAGCAGCATCTGGAAGCCCACGCTAGCCGGGCTGGCCAGGTACACCAGATCGGGCTTGAATTTGGCGCAGATGCGATCGAGCCGGAACGGATATGCGATCGAGAGCTCGGGTGAATATGGCAGCGGGAATCCGCCCAGACGCCGAATCGGTCCGACTGGTGGAGGTGGTCGCGAGCGCTCGCCGACGTAGTGTGGAGCCACCAGCTTCATTTTTACGCCATTCTCTTGCAGGTATTGGATCAGCTTGGTTGTGGTACGTGAGACGCCGTTGATCGGGCCTAGAGACTCGGATGCGAGAAGAATGCGCTTGCCGCGCAACGATGCGGGAAATTCGAGCTCATTGCGGAGAGGAGGAGTTTCTGTCATGGCTGTAGATAGCAACTGAAGAGTGCTAGCAGAAGGTAGAGCAGCGTTCGCGCCGTAAATTATGTTGGGAGTAGTTGAGTTCGACCAGCCAATCTCACGTAAGGCTGCGATTGGACCCGAGAAGTCGCGTGTTGGAATGTTCAGGCGCCGAGGACCTGGTGATTAATGCTGCAGGCAGTAGGAATGTGGCCGAGGTAGGGTTGGTGTTGAGCGAGAGGCAGCGGTGGTGGAGCTCAGGTGTAGGGAGTAGCTCTGATAAAAGTGAAGGGCGAGGTATCGCTTACTACATTTACTAATGCAGGTCTAGAAAGCCATCACTGAAGAGAATATCAGCGACAGCACACGGCGATTGAGGTGTGGAGGGAGAATAAAAGCAAGGACGGAGATGCCGAAGTTCGGTGGTGAGCTGAGGTTAGGGACGGCGGACAATGCGAGTGGGTTTGTTTCTGCTGGTCTTGTGAAGGTGGCACGAAGGCTTTATTGCTGCCAACACCGTCACGATGCTACTATTTTGTACAGCTGTGAGATAGATGAGATCCAATCAAGAGCGCAACGTGCCGCCGTCAACCGCGCTGGGCCCCTCGCGTTCTGGCCTGCAAGTGCATATTTTTGCCCCTCCAAGCCTCCAAGAACCCGCTACGCTGTCCCTCCCATCGCTCGCATCACTCGTTCGTCCCGACACCGCAAATGAAGATCTAACATGGAATTGCCCGGCAAACTGCCAATCGCATACACCTGGTACACACCGTGCCTGAATCACGACCACACATTCACGCCGTTCTTTACCGTCCTTCCGCCTTCGAAGAGGTCATGAGTCGAATACCAAATGATGATCCATTCAACGCTGACCCATTCATTGGCTACAAATATAAAACAAATCTAAACCTTCACGTTAGCCAGGGTAGAGCAAAAAGGTCAAGCGGTAACGTAGGGGTTGTGGTGGTTTGGCGATCTTCGGCCATGGCGTCTCACTGCGCCAGCCTGGACCCTGGGCTATGGTTATACGGGAAGGCAACGTAAACGGCGCTTTTCCGACTGGTACCGCCCCAGCTCAACCGTTTTTTACTCCAGGCACGCGAGTCCGCTGTTGATAATTGCGACCACGCCGCTGCTGTCGTGTCCTCCAATTCCTCTTTTCATAATTCTTTCCTTCCTCCTCCATCTTTTTTTTACCACTCTCAAACTCCCGCAATGAATCCTTCCTCTGACGAGAGCTCCGTTGAGCCTTCCACCCGTCCCACCACTCCCGAGTTGAGCCCGCAGCTCCTGGCGCAGATGCCAGATAACGCGCTGCACACACAGTTCACGCATTTGTCCGTCCAGAATCCGCAAAATGCCCGTCCCAGAACAATGAGAGATTTCTCATCTGATATTTTCGCTGATCGCACGGTCATTAAGAAGGTCTGCATAGTCGGCGCTGGCTATGTCGGTACGTATCTTCAGTATCTCACGCTACCCGACCACTTCCGCCCTGCACACTTGGCTACACCATTTCCTACGTTCAACTTAGCTCCATATGCGCCGTGCTGACTTCTAAATATGTAGGTGGTCCAACCGCGGCCGTCATGGCCTTACACAATCCTTCCGTCGATTTCACCGTCGTGGACAAGTGGGAAACTCGTATCAGAAGATGGAAGTCGGAACATCTCCCTATTCACGAACCTGGTCTCCACCATGTTGTAAGAATTGTAAGAGACGGAGCAATTGAGGTTCCGGAAGATGCAATACCACAGTCTTCCGGCGTGGCTGGATCGCCGGCTCGAAATCTCGACGTAACAATAGCTGACGGAGCCGAACGACGTCCGAATCTTTTTTTCAGCACTGACTGTCCACGCATGATTGCCGAAGCCAACCTGATTATGCTTGCTGTTAATACTCCGACTAAATCTTCAGGTTTGGGTGCTGGTCACGCGACCGATCTTTCGGCACTGGAAAGTGCAGTTCGAGAAATTGCAGAGCATGCAAAACCAGGTGCCATCCTCGTGGAGAAGTCCACTGTACCATGTGGAACCGCACAGCTAATCAGGAGGCTTCTGAAATCGACAAGACCTGGCGTACATTTCGAGATATTGTCCAACCCGGAATTCTTATCTGAAGGAACAGCCATCAAGAATTTACAGTTACCAGATCGAGTTCTGATCGGTTCGGATGATACTGCGAGTGGTCATGTGGCTGCTGCTGCACTTGCGGACCTGTATGCTTCGTGGGTGCCACGAGACAAGATTCTCGGAGCGAATACATGGAGTTCAGAGCTTGCCAAGCTGGTCGCGAATGCAATGCTCGCACAACGAATCTCCAGCATTAATTCAATCGCAGCGCTTTGTGAGAAGACTGGTGCAAACGTCAGCGAACTCGCAAAAGCAGTTGGAACGGACGCCAGAATAGGACCAAAGTTCCTCAACGCAGGTCTCGGCTTCGGTGGATCCTGCTTCAGAAAGGATATCTCGTCGCTAGTATACATTTCTAACTCTCTGGGTTTACCTGAAGTAGGCGCATACTGGCAGCAAGTTCTCACAATGAACGAGTTCCAACGGCAACGGTTTGCGCGTAAGGTCATCGAGCGACTCAACAACACTCTAAATGGCAAGAAGATCTGCATCCTAGGATTCGCCTACAAGCCAAATACCGGTGACACGCGCGAATCGTTGGCCGTCGACATCATCGATATCCTACTGGAGGAGCAACCCGCCGAACTCGCCATCTACGACCCATGTTGTTCAGCAGACGGCATCCGAAAGGAAATCCAGCACTTCGCGCACCACAACCGCGTGAAAGCATACACCGATCCATATGCAGCAGCCGACAACGCCGCAGCAGTGCTGGTGATCACGGAGTGGGCCATGTTCCGCAACACCGCGCCGCCCACGCCCGCCGCCAAACCCCCACCCACGCAAATCCTCTCGCACCAGCCGATCATCCCATCAACCTCACCAACAATCGCCGTCTGCGGCAAATTATACGTCCCCGCGCGCGAGCCGCCCTGCGCGCCCGACTGCCCCGAGTGCGCGCACGCCGCCGCCGCCACGCTGGCCGCGCCCATCCCCAACTCCGAGACCCGCCTCGACTGGCGCAAGATCGCGCACCGCATGGCCCCGCCCAAGTACGTGCTCGACGGCCGCGGCGTGCTGGATCTGCCGAAGCTCGAGGCGGAGGTCGGCGTCGTTGCGGAGGCGCTTGGCCGCGGCGGCGCGAGAGCTCCCGGCGATTGCTACTAGCTTGTGGACGTCGCCTTTGCATGCTGGTGGCGTTTGTGCATTTCGTGCGCGTGCTGGGTCGGCCGCCGGTTCTGGAGTCGCCGCTTTGCGTGCGGGCTCTTGCGTGGCTGGGTTGTCCGGCTCGTTTGACCCATTAGGTGCTTCTCTCTTTGGATGACTATTGTCGTTTAGGTGATGCTGTAACGGCGTGACGGCTTTCTGCCTGTTCAGTCATTTGGATCATGTGTAGGTACATTCACATCCGTCAGTATCTTCGCGTGCACGAATGGCACAAGGCCCTAATATGTCCCGAACTGGCGCTTCAGAGTTCTAATGCCTGACGTGGAAATATCTAGTAATGAATAATAAACGTTGAAAGCATTCTCAAGAACAATCAGCAGTTCCACAGGTTTCGAGCGTTGAGACGTCTTCTGAGGTTGAAATATAGTCGAAATGCTTCAATAGTGAACCGAAGGCGAGGTGGCTTTGAGCTACCGCATTCGTCGCGCTGAAGTCAAGACAGTTTGTATTTTCAAGTAACAGTACGTCTGCATACGCAGAGCGGAAGTAATGTTTGCTTTACATGCAATCCCGACATTCTGCGGTTAACGAAACCAATCAACACCATGTATATCAGCCTCGCTTTGAAGTCACGTGGGTGGCCTGATCATACGGGCATCGCACAGCGCAGCCTACCCTCACATCTAATGAAACTACGAGCCTAATGACTCAAATTTTCATACAACAGCCATAGCCATGATGGCCTTGACTTTTAAGGGAGAATGGCCACCGAAGTAGAGGACATTGTGCTAGACGACATACGAAGGCTGTACGAAAGTACCGAGCCGCCTGACAGTCCGGACGAACGAGTGTACGCAGCAAGCGTCGGTTCTGAAATATCGGTGCTACCACAGATTTTAAATGTATCAAGCCCATCGGCTGAAAATGAACCAGAAACCGAAAGCGAAGAGGGGAGAGACTCGACGAACGAGACGGCAGAACAACATGCTAATGATGCGGATGAACAGCCGTCTACCAAGTGGAAATTTGGCACTCAACTGAGAAAGAAGCTCCAGACTAAGGAGTTAGGCCTAGCCTTAGTAGCTATAACCACTCTTATATTCACCGTACTAGCTCTTTGGCCGAGTATCTCTTCTCTGGAAGAAACCGATATTGCCACGCAGCTGGCAGAATGGGAAGCTCAGAAGGACTTTCTTGAATTTTGCTCTTCCACACCTGTTCGTCGAGACTGATGGCGCTGAAATTGAACAGGAAACTAACTGTATGTAGAATGCGTCTATCTTCAATACCGACTGCGCTCTCACCACGAATTTCTCTTTACCAGCGCCACCGCATTTTCTAGATCACATCGGTTCCGTCGTTAGGAGACACATTCAAGCCGCTATATATCTGTCTCCAGATTACCATGAGCTTGAACCTTTCGAGTCCAAAACCGATATCATTCCAACAACACTATTCGCGGTCTCTATTTTAGTTGCCAGTATCGCATTCCCTTACCTTGCGAGAAAGTTAGCCCAGGGATACCCGAGTAGCATGTCGCCTGAGATTCACGTCCCGACAAGCGTCCCAAAGGTGTCAGATTCCGCATTTATCCTAAGTTTGGACTGCCTATGTCGCTGCTGCGATCATCGACCACGAAATGAGAACCCCGGTGATGATATGCCAGTCGCTCCGTTCTGGAAGACTTTTCGCAAATATGCCGATAGCGAAACCCAAACCGTGGAGGTGATCGAACTGCTGGAGCAAGCGCGCGCAGAGGGCATCGCCCAGCGGAAAGCGCGGACACAGCTGGCGAACGAAGCGCAGCGGATCAAGGCAGCGCGGGCACAGCTGGAGGACGAGGAGCAGCGCGTCAAGGAGTTCCGCGCGCGGCTGGCCGACGAGATGCAGCAGTCGGAGGCGGAGCGGGCGCGGCTGGCGGAGGAAGCGCGCCGCCGCACCACGAGCGTCAGGATCAGCTCTGAGCAGCGCCAGCGCTATCACCGCCTGAAGGAGCTCCTCTCGCAGATGCGCCGCCATACCGGTGGTGTCAACACGGTTGCCACCGGGTTCGAGATGCAGCAGCTCATCAATGCAATCGAGTACAATATGGAAGCTGCGGAAGCGGCCCTACTGTAACATACCATAGGATGGATTGACTTTCTGAATCTTTGAATCAGATATTGGGAATCTAGCGGATCGGCTCTATTGATTTCAGTAGAAGAGTTTTCGGCCACAGGAGTTGAGTATCTTCGGAGACTTAGGTTTGGGTTGACAGCTCTGTTGTTGAACTAACCTCCCTCCCTGCGTCACCGGCCCAGACACGACGGTGACTCCGTGGAGCGAAGCCCATAAAGTACACTGGATTAGTGGTATTACATGCCTCTTTGCGATCATTTTAGCCGGATTGATCACTATTCTTAGAGAGCTAGCGATTATCTTGTCTACTTCTGAGGAATCCAATATGAAGCTATCCTATTGCAAATTGCGTCTGTTCCGCTTCTATCACGACCTTAGCTTTTCAGTGAGTCTCTCTTACATCAGCTTATACCAACTTGATAGGTTCCAGTACAGAATTCTTAAGAAATTCGCCTTGCATAATTCCATAAATGTAACCATCGCCGACCAAAGTAAACGATTCATTGGATCCAGGACGGATCGCGTATGGAGCATCTGCGCCCAAGAAAATGCAAATTCGATCCCCTTTCATCACATGAGATGGCGCAAGGCCAACATAGCCGCTCTCTGTCATGATTACGCGCCGAGAATGAAGTCGCTTCAATTCAACAGCGTAGATCGATGCTTTGATTAATTCGCTGGTTAGTTGACGATCAGAGTTCCCATCAAGATAGCGTGGCAAAGCTTCTCCCTGAGCAAAGCAAGCAAAAGCTGCACTGTAATGTTCGAGAATGTTGTCCCAAAAATCACTCGGCCCACCCCCTGAGTCGGCAAGAGCAATTCTAGCGCTGGCTAATCTCTTTTCGTCCTGCGGAATCCGTGAAGACAAGATGCAAAACTTCTCTATATCCTTCAAATATGGTAAAGCTTCCTTTGGCTTGAGCGGTTCTAGCCAGTTGGGACTCCATTCAGCTCCAGTCTCTCTCACTGTGTCGACAAAAATTCCCACTAGAACAATTGTTCCTTGATCCAAAAATAGAACTCTAGTATGTTGTGCATGATTTGATGCTCTAGGTGGCCTTTTGAAGTTTAGGTTCCATCCTACGGGTACTCGAATTTGCATGGATCAGTCCGGAGCCCAAGATGGCAGAGCGGGAAAATTGCGAGGAAATTGGCTGCAACTAAGAATATTGAGCATATCTTCCCTAAGGAATGCCCTCGCAAGCTCTTCGTATATATCTTCGGCCGGTTTTGTGTAGTCAGGAAATTGACCATAGTCATCTTTGTTAGCCGCAAGGCCGAGCAACGAAAACACTCTGTCTCGAGGATCGGAACACTGCGGATGATTATAGTCTTCCTCCAGCATCAAGTTGGTACCCATGATATACAATAATGTCCTGGGTTTCTCCCTATACATCCTTCGGCCAGTTGCGATTCCACTGACAAAGGACTTTGCTGTGGATAAAAGAGTTCGCCCCAAATGATCGACGTTGAAACGATATTTGGAGGAGAGCTTTTCAACATTAAGCCATGCGGTAGAGAATTCATGCCCCTGAAGATCGAATCTCCCACACTTGATGATGAGTTCACTGCACACAGCGAACTCTTGGATAACCCAAAGCCTTTTCCAATAGGTTCGGTTACAAAATTTGTCGAACGCTTCCGGGAGATGAGAAATAACATCCTGCTCACTCCAGGCAACTCCTGATAGATCGGATATGCGCTTAACTATCCTAGATGTGACCGGAGCATGTTGTGTTCGGGGAACTGCATCGTACTCTGCTAATTCTTGAAGTGCAACCATAACTAGGTCACTATTGTCTACAGAGCTCCCCAACCAGGCGATGACATCTAATGCGCTCTCATATATCAGTTTCATCATGTGAACTTGCTGGCTTTTCTCAATGTCGTCTTTTTGATTAATACTGAGCTGATCTGCCCAAAGCGATATCTCATCTGTTTCATGTCGAATATGTCGGACTGCTTCGGCAAGATTTAAACCGATGAAATGTTGATCACCCCGAATTCTGATTTCTTGGTCATATTCTCCGCTTCCCCAGGCGTAGGAAATGGCGGTGTATTTCGGTTTCTGATTAAGATCAACTCTCTCTAGGTCACAGGTGATAATAGATTCTGGAATAGCTTGAGCACGATTGTAAGCCAGGGGCTTAATTTGGATTATTCGAATTTCATTAACGTTGAGCGGTTGATAAGTGGTAGGATTGTTACATATTTCGTTCGTTTTGCCGGTAGATATTCGAACAGGCAGAGTTGTCGCCATTCTGAGTTCTTTAATTGGCCTCGTATATCCACTTTCAGGTCAAAACGAACAAATTAAGAGAATTGTGCCTTGAGGAATGAAGTGTGATGAGGAACGAAGAGACGATTGACGCCCGAATCTACTCCCATTCCCAAACCTTACGTCACGTGATAATATATCGTATTCTAGGCTGCAAGCTGAAACAGAATCGCGTAGCGCCGTGGCTGGTCATTGTATTTGGGAGAAGAAGTGCTAATTACTTCTTAGGGTGGAACCACTTGAAAGGTTGATATCAACTTCTACGTGCTGTTGTGGCGCGGAGGTGCTCCTACTCCGTATTCGATAAAGACTCCACAGAAGGACGACAATCCATGCTACGTTGAATGTCTAGCATTAAGTTACGCAAAGGAGATGACTGAGCCGCAACGCGTTGTGTAGTTCGGGTATGCATAAAGCCACGCATCATTCAAGACAATCATCCGAATACGACCTTTACTCTAATTACCTACCTTACACTGTGATGCCTTTTATGGAATGTTTCCAAGCGGCAGACGAGGGTAGGGTGGACCGAATCAGATGATTGAGAGGCTCTGATGAGTGAAGCGGCGATTGGCTGTGATGCTTTCAGCTCCGAAAGGTGGCGTATTATGCCCGAAGGCGAAGCATAACCAACCGTCGGGGTTGTACGAAAAGCCATCAGGCCAGCAACCAGGGGGGAATACAAGGTCTTTCTGCTCTTCAGACGTCAGCTCGTGTGACCATTCAGCACTAGTGTATGCTTCCCCCTGTATCTCAAAACTTCCTTCGCCTACATTCTCCCATGCAGCTCCTTCATTGTGCTCTTCTTCATGCTGCAAATAGTAACTGTCACGAGTACACTGTTTCGCTCTTTGACTTTGCGAGTTGCAATGTCCTAAATCAGCAGTTTAACTAATATCCTGCCGCGATTTGCAGGCAATAAATTACCATCCACCAGCTAAGCTCCGTTTTCCTCGTATTTTAGACGCTTATGAGGCGTTGAGCCTTCAATTTCACTACTTGGCATGCACCGTTCGTAAATGTTTCATGAACTTTAGACTATGTGGAGCATAATTTACACCAAATGGTCGAACCACGCAGATCACACGCAATCAAGAAGAAAACGCTGTTCAATTACTCTTTTTGAATGTTTACATTCTAAAAAGGGGCCCGTATAGCGGTTTCTAAACATGGATGAGCGGGAGATGGGTAAAGAGGCGAAGATGGGATGAAAGTCGAGTTTAAGGCGGATCAGTGAAATTGACCTTGGATATATCCCTCGTTGATTGATGTAAATAATAGTACTACACTAATAAACTGGCTGCATCGCCAGTATGAAGAGAATTACCATTCCTGCCCAATGATTATCCCAATTTATGCAGATACCGTAGCTCTAGATCGCAAAACTTGACATGCTAAACATTCTAAACTACGGCAATGGCGGCGCCCGCGAGAACGAGCGGAAGAGCATATCCACCAACAGCATAGAGGTTGGCTGCACCAGTGAACTGCGGAGTCGAGCCAGTAGTGACGGTGGAGTTGGTCTTCGGGCTACCTGCAGCAGAAGTGGTAGTAGTCGAAGCTGAACTGGACGTGATAGCCGGAGCTGCGGAAGCAGAGCCCGAAGCCGACGTTGTCGCTGCCGCAACCGAGGAGAGACCAGTAACACCATAAATAGCAGCGCATGAGGCAAGATCGTCTCCCTGTGATTGTTAGTTAAGGCTACAAAATGCTGATGGGAATGAACATACGTTAGGGCAGCACCATGGGTCACCAGCATTGTCTACTGTGCAGTAGTAGCCGTCATCGCAGGCCTCTGTTGATCATTAGTTTTCTTCAATCTCTCGATAATTTGGGAAGATTCGTACCGCTGGTTGAGCTGCAGCACACCTGGCTGGCTGGCAAGTAGCAGAAATCAACACCGCAGGCGGCGTATCCTGCGCCACAAGCTTGCTCGCAGGTACCAGTGCCGGAGCAGGTGGTTTGGCCTGGCTCATAGCCTGCAGTTTGACGCTTTGCAAGACCGAAGATTTCTTCCGGCGACATTGCTCGGCGCTTTGGCTGGTAGCCTCGACGCTCTACGGTGGCCAAGGCCGGAGCAATAACGAGCAGGGCACTGAGGAGGACGAAATGCATCTTGAACGAAGGATTATGACTTCTGACTTGACTGACTGAATAAAATGGAACGATCTGCTTATGTGAACGAGTGTGCTGAAGATCCAAAAGCTGGCAGACGGTCTTAAATAGACGACCGGCCAAAGAGGCCTCAATACTAACAGGGCCAAGGTACGAGCATCGGGTGATTGCATGTTGAGGCCTGATCCCAGGGGGTGGGGCGAAGTCCACAAAGCGACGGAGCGTAGTTACTGGCTGCGGTGGTATGATAGGGGTTCGCGATGAGTGAACGGGCTCATCCGCAGGCAGTCTTGGGCTGTGTGGTGGGTGGTGTTTGCAGGCAGAATGGGCGCAGCCCGCCTAACGAAACGTCTTTGCACCGGGGTTGGCCGTTTTTCGCGCCTCTGGTGGCTTGCCACGACCATTTCAGCCCTGTACGCCACTGCACTTCATTGGCTACGTCGATATTGCCGGTACATCGTCCCATTGCAAAAATAGCAGAAGGCAGTGTGTAGGACAGTAGGGCTGCTTTTCCCAACCCAAACGGCGCCACGCTATCCAAGACGTGACAACGCTACCCCAGGACTCGCTAACATACTCTTGTCTTTCTCGGAAATTCATCCATCAGTCATGCTTTTGACTATCCCACACATTGACCACCGCCGTGAGAATGGCCACATACCTTGTCTCGTATGATGGTGCCGATTCTACGCAATTTTCATTGCAACCTTGATATTCTGTTCGATTCAGCTCTCGACTTGTAACTTGACGAAGAATTCCGATCACGATTGCATTTCTGTTCTTCGACGCTACTCACACTACGAACATATGATCCCATTGATTGTCACATTGCAGTGGTCAATCAGCCTGCTCACATCTATCATTTTTCTTGTACCGTGTCGGACCATGTGCATGCTTCGCGCCACAGGGGCAGCTCCACTTTCTCCGGCGGTGTGCTTCTGGCTTGTACACTTACGGGCCGGTGAAAAAGATAGACCGGAAACATTTCAGCGCTAATACATCACGCTTGAAGCGCCTTTTCCTGCGCCTCTGTTCAGTCGCGTGTGGAGGCTCATCTGGGACGGCGCTTGCCAAGTAGTAGGAGAAACACTAATCTCGTTCCTTCTTTTAGTTATTATTGAGATTGACTACTAAGTGCCAACTTGGCGCCTCGAATCAAACTTCACTTGCTCAGCATCATGCGTAGAATCAACGCTAAAACATTCCAAGATTGTGCCAATGCCCGCCAAAGGGACGATTGGTAGCAATGCCTAGAAATTCATACTACGTAGTATATAACTTAGACAAGCAGTCAGGGATGTCGGTCGTTCCAAATTCGGTCGATCCGTTCATGGAGTCGACCGCATTCCTCGGTTTGGTCGGACTACCTTTGTGCTTCCGAGCCGTGTCAGTGGGTGGTATGAGATCATTGGAAGGAAATAGCTTCGTCCATTCATTCCTACGCCTCTAGCTAATAGCAGTCTCTCCGCAAACTACCTCCACTGAGCTTTTCAGCTACCAAACGGCTCACCTTTGAACAGGATGGCCTAATATTTCTACCCCAAAGGCGCAAAGTTCATCTCCTTCATCTGTTCCCTAAGCCGTTGCAACGGCAACTGCATTTCCAGCGTCGTAAACAGTTGGCACTTACCGGATTTTCGAGTCTTACACGATTTGGCACTAGCACTCAGACGGAATCGAGAAAGAACCGATAAGAGACGATCGAACGCCCAAAACCTGTCACAACATAGGAAACAATGATCAGAATGACAATCGAGCAAATGGAAAGTTCGAGAGCGCTCAAGACCTTACGAATTCTTTACCATCCTTCTCTCGCGCTCACGATTTTCTTCTCCGAGCAAGTAGCCCCGTCTTTGTCGGTGCCGCTCTGCCTCCTTTCTATCACACTTTCTCCCTGGCTGCTACTTGGCCTCCTTCCAAAAGCTCTTGCCTCGATGTGAGATTCTCCCTGAACAGTCAGACCACGGTCTTCGTCGCTGTCCAACTTCGCCTTCCCATAGAGCCACTGGTTGAGCTTCCAGATGTAATAACAATCAAGAGCCTCAGGCTCGAGATAGGCCCAAATTGGAGGTCCGTTGCCGAGGGATGGCATTTCTGAGTCCGACAGCCCCCAGAGTTTCATTCCATTTGAGTAACAAAAATAAGCCCAACGAGCTGGTATACAATTTTGGGCCCAAGCCGGAAGTTCGGTTGGTGCTTCTGGAGGTTTGTTAGGGGATAGCATGATGATTTGGCGAAGGAGTTGTCGTGGTCGAGATTGGAGGCAACGGAAATGGAGGCTCGAGGCGGAGAGATTGTATGGCAAGGTGTTCAAACGGAGTTCTGTCTGCCTTTTATCTCCGTGTTCAGTTACCAAGGTTGCATGGTCCAGATAGGACATGCATACCGTTGGATAATCCCGTGAATTACCGGGAGTTAAAAGTACTTTCGTGAGCGATGGCAGTACCGGACTGAGCTGGATTGGGTCGAAGTCGAGCCCGGCGTAGTTTGCAGATTCCATGTATACATAAGTTAGCTCTACATCTACCAGAGGCTATTGGCGTAGTTGCGACGTTCCAAATTCGGTGCATTTCAACCAACGTTCTGAGACGCAATCTCTTTCATCAGAGTTAAGACAATCCCGGCTATTGCCATTATGAAGAGAGCCGGAGGAGAAGCATCTTTATAATCGTTTCCGAGATGGACCATGAACCATAGCAACGCAACGATGCCCAATGCGCATGGAAGTCCTGCAATTGCAAGCCAACATTTCTCTTCCTTGAAATACAAACCCCAGCCCATCTTGAATATTTCTTCCGCCGAAATTTGCCCCGAACTGAGCTCGGTATGCCTCCTTGGCAATGTTTTCATAATGTCTTTCGAATTCCCACAATGCTTTGGGTTTTCGAAGAAGTGCATCAGTGCTGTCTCCGGTATTGGCGGCTTCAAAGACGGTGATGGTGTAAAGTAGTACTCTCCACATCCGTGAGGTTCATCGGGGCATAGTTCATGACATCCTGTTGGCATTCCGCAAGGAGGCCAGCGGTGATCCGCACCGTTCTCAACCTCAACTGCACAAGTGGTGTTTCCATTTTCATCCTTGGTTGCATAGCAGAGGCGGAACTAGAAGTATTAGTACGTACTAAGGTTCTATGAACATGACAACGGCCTACCTTCTTGAACTCAATCTTTTCCAAATTCACGAGTCGAATCCAATATCTCCATCTCTTCCTTTTATATTCTGAACGAAATTGTTCAAACATGTCTTTGTCGTTATGGATTTCCGTCTGATTTATCTGTTTCAGCAAAATTTTATTTTTCCCGACCTTGAAGCATAGAAGGGCAAATCCTCTATGTACGGTTGACACTTGGCTATTCTCTGCTTTCGGATTGTGACACCCAAGGCTACAATGATGCTTGGATTCAGGTCCTGTCCCGTTATTTCGAGATGGTTCTTGAGCACTTTGGCCTTGAATCAATGATCCTGACCCCGTGTCATGTGAAGTTGGCCGAGTTCGTGCATCGAACTGATCCCCGATGTCTTGTACAGCTTCAGGATGAGAGATTGTATTGTGCGTTAGAGTTGAGCCAGTGGAATTTCCATTCAGAATCTTGATCCATTCCTCGATTGCTTTCGGATCTTGTTCATGTATTGTCTCTGTAAATCTCCGTCCACAGCGCTTTTGCTCAATCAGATATCCAAGTGGCACAAAATAATTGTTGAGAACTTACACAAGTCCATTGGAATCCCGTATACCCGTCCGGCACGTTGTGCCGTATCATTGCATTCTGGTAGTAGTTGACTACATTTTGCACCTGAGACCAGTACCATCTCAATCGAGATGGCTTGTAGATTTTAACACAGCGTTGTGCAAGATAGTCAGATTCAACGATCTCTCCATTATTGTCAGTATCATTTACCGGCTCTGGAAGCTCTTCATATTTGGCGAGCAGCGTTTCGAACCAGTTATCGAGTGGAGTTTCCTGAATTTGTGCGAATTCTTCTGCTGAAATCTCTCCGTCTTCTCCTGGAACGCAGATAAAATCATGACCGCGGCAGCCTGGCACACGGATACCACTGCGATACTTCTCCATGCAAGACTGACAGAGGTCGACCAGGGGACACTTCTGACAAACAAACCTAGCTTTCGTAATGGTGCTATTTCTGCATAGGGTGCATACGATGTCGTGCTTGAGATATTGCTTTTCCAGGTATGCGCCTCGTAAGAATACAAACCGGGCATCCTCTACATTGCCGGCGAATAGCAGAAGTCTACCGAATATGTCGAATATATAATCCGGCTTTTCGTATTGGCTATTCCGGAAGTGTCTCAGGCCTCTCAGAATTGTCGTTTGTCGTTTCATTTGGCGTTCAGCCTCGCCGAATTGAATGGGCTGTTTCTCGAATAGCGGGATAATATTCTCGAACAACTCTGGATCTCGAGAAATATATTCTGAGACCAAGTAGCCGAACGGGTCGAGCGAGTGTAGGTAGCTGACATCTTTAATCATAATTTGCATCACCTCAACACGGCATTCGTACACAGCATAGTGGAATGCCGTCGACCCTAAAGTGTCTTCAACGTCGGTAGCGCCATGGTCAAGAAGCCTATTTACTGTCTTTATTTGTCCACGTTTTGCGGCCCAGTGGAGAGCTGTGGAGCCATCGAGATTTCGCTCATGTACAGCCACCCCGGCTTTGATAAGTCGATCCAGGCATTCCATTTGACCATTTGTTGCTGCGTAGTGGAGAGCTGTCCAACCCTGGGTATTTCTCTCATGCACATTAGCTCCGGCTTCGATAAGTTGATCTAGGCATCCCATATGACCATTTGCTGCTGCATAGTGGAGAGCTGTCCAACCGTTGGCGTTTCTCTCATGTACATTGGCACCGGCTTTAATGAGTTGATCTAGGCATTCCATATGACCATTTGTTATCGCGACGTGGAGAGCTGTCCAACCGCGAGCATTTCTCTCATTTATATTGGCCCCGGCTTTGATAAGCTTATTCAGGCATTCGATATGACCATTTGTCGCTGCTAAGTGGAGAGCTGTCCAACCGTTGGCATTTCTCTCATGTACATTGGCCCCAGCTTTAATAAGTTGATCTAGGCATTCCGCATGGCCATTTATGGTTGCGAAATGGAGAACTGTCCAACCGCGGGCATTTTTCTCAAGTATATTTGCACCGGCTTTGATAAGCTTATCCAGGCATTCGATATGACCATATTTCGCTGCATGGTGCATAGCTGTCCGACCGTCGGTGTCTCTCTCCAGTACATTGGCCCCGGCATTGATAAGTTGATCCAGGCATTCCACATGGCCTTCGGCTGCAGCATAAGAAAGAGGAGTGATTCCACTGCGGGTAGCGCAGTTGACATCTACTTTCTTATCCAGCAACCAAGTCACCATGCGATGATGGCCAAAATGGGATGCAAGGAGTAATGGGGTCCATCCATGGGAAGTGGTGGCATTTGCATATGTATTCCATTGATTGGAAGCCGTCATAATTGCCAGATTGTTCTCTATTGCGATGTAATGAATCGGGAGCCAGCCCTGATGGTTTGAGATGCTGGCGTCCGCACCAGCACCCAAAAGAAGTTCTGTAATTGAAACTGACCCTTTGTCTGTGGCGAAATGTAATACTGTCCAGCCATCTTTCGACTGAGCATTCACGTCTGCTTTGGCATTTAATAACAGCTTCACAAGATCCTCACTCTGTTCTTCTGCCGCAAGATGAAGTGCAGTCTTTCCCTCGTGATCAACCTCGTGGATATCAAGATTGAGCAAAGGTTCATTCGGTATTTGAGTACCAATTGCACTTGCGAGTAGTACATTTTGCAAGCGATGTTTGACTATTATGTGTGGTATTGCAGGAGACTTGAGTGACTGGGAACGGCACCAGAACGCAAAGTGCGGTGAATCCTTGCGAAGGAATTGTTTCAGAAACGGTACGCAGTTTCTTAGCTCACTGCGCGATTCTCGGACATGGTATAGCCAATGCTTGCCTGCGTAGTGCAGAAAGGAAAGCCTTTTGCGGAAACTAGAAAGCCCTTCCTTTTCACGTGGCAAAGGACCCGACGAGACCAAGCATTCGGGCTCGAGGGAAGGTTTAAGCTCAACGTTGTCCTTCCCAAAATCATCTAGCAAAAGGTATTGCAGACAGATTCTCGCCATCATGTCGTGGGCTGCTAGTCGACCATAGTGAAACGGCGAATCCTGAGGTAGGTCAAGAAGAAAAGCTCTTGCAGACTGATGCATAATTTCAATGCGAGCATTTATTCTCTCGGCCAACGGGTCAGAAACCTTGACGAAGGACTTGCACAATCTCCTGAGCTTTGTATCGAATTTGGAAGGAAGATCGCGCTCTATGTCTGAATATTTCATGTAGTTTTTTGACGACTCGGCCAAATGAGAAGCTACTGCCAAATCATGGAGTTGAAAAGACTCAGGCGCCGAAAGAATTATGGCAAAGAGAGTGCGAGCGGGTCCTCCTTTGCCTTCTTGTGATATTCGTTGGAGAATGCGTTCATAATACTCGCTTAGACCGAGGGGATTGCTGTTTAAAACATCTTGAATCTTCCCAAGAGTTATATCGTCCCCGAGTTGATTCAGGTCCTCAAGAATCCGATCGGCCCAAAGGAATGTGCCACCAGCCCCGTCTTTCAGCTTCTCCAGGATGAGTTTTTGGGCCTCAACAGAACCGAGGTCATCCAGAGCTAGATCGCGAACTTTGTATTCGATTAATACGCTAATGTCTAGTTCAATGTCTTCTGCTTCGATCCAAATGCTGTTGAAATCGCGGCCCTTTTCCATGACTGCCGCAGTGGGTTGGCTGGTCAGCAAGAAGTGAACTCTAGTTGTAAGGTCTAGCCGGCCTTGAGTTATAGGTACGAAGACTTGCTTCAGCCAAGTGAGCATCGCAGTTTGGGACTCATCTTCACACTCGTCTAGGCCGTCGACAACGAGATTGATGGGACCAAGATTTTGGTCAGAAAGAATGTCGGTCAAAAGCCGCCAAAGATCCTTTAGCCGGAAGGAATTCGGATTACGGAAAGAACTGAGGTTTTTTTGAACGTGCTTGAAGCACTCTGGGTGTTGCTTGAGGAGGCGGGACAAGAAAGATCTTACAATACATTCAACTTCATTGCCATCGATCATGCCGCTTTTGCAGAAGAATCCAAGCGTCGTTGAAGATTCTTCTGGATTGTCTTTCCGAAGCCGCTTAAGTATCGCCTTAGCCATCACTGATTTACCCTGACCGGATCCGCCCTGAATTAGGAGAAGTGCAGGGCCTTCCGTGCTCTTCCATGTTCGAAATTCGGGCTTCTCAAGAATCCAGTCGCAGGTGCTGGGAATCTCGTGTGGGACCATGTCCTCAAAAGGATCTCTCTGTGACTCCGCACTCACTTCATCGGCATTGAGATCAAGCCAGTTGCGGAAATTTTCTAACGGGTCGGGTGCTGAGGTTGGTTAATTTATGCTAAAAAAGGAGGATGGACGGCTGATACCTCTAAGTCCCTCCCTCTCGTTAACAAGCGTCTCTCCATCAGACAAGTCATCCTTTTTAGGATTCTCGTTCAAGTTTTCGCCTTGGTACTTAATATGCGTAGGGAGGTGTGCTTTGGTGACAGTAGAAAGAGTTGTCATAGTAAGAGCTATTGGACTCTTTAGATCCGAACTGCTCAGTCGCGCGGCTGTGTTGTCTTGTTGTAAGTCAAATGGCATTGCCATCTTGAGATGTCCGCACATGGAAATCGCCGCTCAAATGCAGAGTAGATGGATTGAGCATCCAAAAGACAAGTGCTGGCTATCTTAAGATTTAGGAAAGCAAGATGGTGATTTTCAAGTGCTTCGAGGCAGGCCCAGGGTGGCGGCTGGCTTTCACAACTGTTCGTCATGTCAATGGCAGAATTTGAGAAAGAGAGAACGTACAGAGAAGTAGCAAAAAACAGGGACGCAAAAGAAATCATCACCCGGAGGATTTTGCTAAGATGAACGTTAACCTGTGTGGGGATTCGAAATGGCGCCAAACCCGCCAATGCAGCTCAACACCTCAGCACCCAATAAAAGCTTCAAAAAGGCCGTACAATACGAGAGGGTTTCGGAATATGGACCAGTCTTAGCCAAGGGTAGGGAAGCAGCCCAACGGGGCAACAGAAAGCCACGAAAGCGTGTCGGAGCGACTCTCGGTAAAGGTCGTCAACTGGGATTCAGACTGGGTCAAATTCAAGAGGGTCAGGCTCAGGTGCGAGGATACAGACATTGAAGGCAGCCCAAAAGCCCACTGAACTGCTGCCTAAGTTTCGAGTTCTCCTTCGCTAAGGTGTAGGAGTATCGTATTGCTACCAGAGACAGCTGGGATCTCATTTTCAGATCCTTCGATAGGCTGGAGGCGCGGAAATGTGGCTCATAGAGACTATGTGAGTCCATGAAAAATGCTAAAGAGATGGACAAAACGAAAGTGAAAGCTAAACCGAGAGTTAGAAGTACAGGTCGCGTGAAGGCTTCACTCGCTTCCATGTTGTTGCTAGTGTCGACCCATTTTGCATTGACAACGTGAATTAACAATCATATTCTCGATTTCACTCTGAGGTCAGAAGAAAATCCGACGATCTTAGACATTAGTCGTTGGTCGGAGGAAGAGCTAAAGTTGCAAGACATTAAGAGAATCAGAGACAATGTAGATTTAATATTGGAATGTGGGTTTAGACTCTCAGGCGTATAAGACTGAGAGCGGCATCAGCGAAAGCGACAAGACTTGTAGCTTGAAGCGGCTACCTATCGTACCTACTATAACCTCTGCCGCTTAAGCGCCAGCCACAGCATCGACAGCTACATGTAAACAACGAGTCGAAGATTCTTCGCCGCCGACTTTCGACGTGGCGGTGGTCATTGTTGTCGACCACAGTCAAGCACGTTCTACGTTGAGAACGCAAGGATGCTCCGGTATTCAATTTCCTCGACGAGACTGCTCGAATCTACCTTCATATTTCAGGCAACCGATCACGCTATTGATTTCCCTAGGTAGGTAGAGCTGTCAGCGTTTCCGGTATGCACACGCAGAAGCAACTTTGCCGATGGCGTTTACGGTCTATCTGATGGCTTTACCAACTGAACTGCTTTAGGAAGGAGAAATTGGGAATAATGAGTCCCACCGTCTTCAACTTCGCCTTTTGAAGCAGTACGGCTCAACTTCATTCCCGAAAAGACCGCGATATGGTGGCGACAAGTTCATGATTGGCCGCTTTAAGGTTCTCGACTAGCCGATTTGCAAGCCCCCACAGCCTTTTGCGCATGGATGGTGCGGCTCTGGCGAGTCTAGGCTCAGCCTTCACACCCACAGCCCAACGCCGTCGCGGCAAAGCGGCAGAGGAATACACTCTCTCTTTCCACGGATCAATTCGAAGTCTCTTCAGTCTTTTTTGATATTTTCAGTTGTTAGGTCTGTTCAGTTTCGAAGGGAATGGAAGTCCTGCTAACATGCAATTCCGTGAACTTTGGACGTCGTGAGTGCGCTTTGTGGCCTCGGACCCAACAATCCGCGGTGAAGCTCTTATATAGACGGGACATCTAATGGAGAACAAACCAGCATGCAGGAACGACTCGCATCGTATTTTTATTTTCAGCTCGGACTGGGATGGAAGACTAAACTTCAGCTGAACACATCATATGCGTTCTCGCTCCAATCAATGCAACCACCCACTGCGAGTAAGGATTCAGGGATTGAGCCTTTCTTATTGCTTTTACGTTCGAGATGAGAGCAGAAAATAAACATAAGAATGTCTTTCCAACGCACGAACTCCTCAAACTCCAAGTCAAACGCCCATTTGAATGAGAATTACACCTAACCTTCTTTCGCTGCATAACTACACTCCACCATGTGCGAACCAATTACCTGTGCCATACTCTGTTGCTGGCTATACTACCGGAACAAAGAGAAGGAACAAGCTGCAGCATTAGCAGCTAGACCAGTAGCTAGAGGTGGGATGACGCAAAGAAGCGCCTCTGTGCCCAAAGCTACTGGAGGTCCACAGGTCTACGTTGAGGCTGATTTCGTTTTTGATGTCAACTCGGTAGACTACAACAATAATAACAGTGGATATGGTGGCGACGGTGGCGACGGAGGCGACTATGGAGGATATTAATGAAGAGGAAAACAGAAGTTTAGAGTATGAAGCGTCCATGGTATCTTTGAGTCTAGGTTGCTAATACTGAGTAGCTTCGAAAATCGAACCGTAGGAATTTAGGCGATGGAACGAATTGTACATTGCCCTTCGGCTTCTGTTCATTCCTTACACTTCCGTGGACTGAGGTTTATGCCCAGAGAAGAGAGCTTATGTATCGGAGCAAGAGATGGCATATCTCTTTCCTCTGTGTACCGCCTGCCAAATGTTAATGTCATTTGCTGTGCAAAATAGAATTGCATTTTCTCAACTCAAAGCTTTTAGTGCGTAATTGTGAGAATTTGTAGCAGCTGTTGAGAGCTAATAAGGTACTTTACCTGCTCGCTCCATCGGCAATGGTCGCGGACAATTCCATATTGGGAATAATCCGAATTGCTTGTATCCACCACAGCGTATCTGCAAGTTAAACTTAGACCCGGTACATTAGAACCGCAGCGGGATAAGGCGTGTTATCTGGGAGGTACAGCTAAAAGTTATGCAGGAGTAAGTAATTTCTACATCTCATTCACTTTCTATCCCTAAGTCAAGTTTCGTTCCCATCTTCCCATCCAACCTGCAACCGCAAACCATGGCCAACCCACACGACCCCAACCCGCCCACCACCACCGCACCAGCATGGCACTGGGACAGTCGGCACGACTTCCCGCGCGACGTAATCGGGTACGGGCCGGGCTCGCACGACCCGCGCTGGCCCGGCGGCGCCAAAATCGCCGTGTCCTTCGTTGTCAACTACGAGGAGGGCGCCGAGCTCACCGCGCTGAACGGCGACGCCTACTCCGAGACGCGGCTGTGGGAAGCGGCGGGCGCGCCGCCGCGCCTGCGCCAGCGCGCCGTCAACGTCGAGAGCGAGTACGGCTACGGTGCGCGCGCCGGCGTCTGGCGCCTGCTGCGGCTGTTTGAGAGGCGCGGCTTAAGCGTCACGCTCTATGCTGTGGGCAAGGCGCTCGAGGATAATCCGGAGGTTGGGAGGGAGTGCGTGCGCGCGGGTCACGATGTCGCGTGCCATGGGTATCGGTAGGTCGACTATCACGATTTTAGCCCGGAGGACGAGAAGGCCATGATTAAGAGGGGTATTGAAGCGGTTAAGAACGTGACTAGCGAGTATCCGAAGGGTTGGTATTATGGAAGACTATCGCCACGGTCGCACGCACTTGTCTGGGATGTCTTTCACGAAATGGGTATTCCTTTGCTGTGGAATTCGGACTCATATGCTGATGATGTGCCGTACTGGGTGGATGTGCCAGCAGAGAAAGATGACCCGGATCCAAAGGGACTTCTAATGGTGCCATACTCGTATGATTGCAACGATTTCAAGTTCGGCGTCGCAACTGGATTTGGTGCTCCAATGGATTTCTATGATCATGTGAAGAGCGCGTTTGATATGCTCTATGAAGAAGGATGTGAAGGCATGCCGAAGATGATGACCGTAGGATTACATTGTCGTGTTGCTGGGAAACCTGCGAGGTTTGCTGCGCTGAAGAAGTTCGTGGAATATATCTCTTCCAAAGAAGGCGTTTGGGTTGCAACTAGAACGCAGATTGCTGAGCATTTTCGAGAACAATTCCCATATAGAAAGGGACAGCGCGTCTGATGTCGAAATAAGAGGAATGCGAAGCTGCATATGCCATGGCTTTGCGTCCTCCATCATCTGAAATTCCAGAGCTCTTGCGGCACAAAGCGAAAATGGAGATTCATGACACAAAAATTGCGAAAGAGTAGTGAGTTGCTATTTCTCCGAAGGTAAGATAGGTCATTATACGTTCAAAGTCTTCAGATGCAATATCTAGTCAGTAGCAGCTCCAGTCTTAGGCGTTAATGCAGTGAGCAGCAACCGTAATTCGAAAACATTATCTAACATGATTATCTTGGACTACAGCTTGGCTTGGCCTGTACTTAAGCTTCTCCAATCCGCAGCACCAAATGGTACATAGTCGGTCTTGCCAGGTGGCAGCCAAAACAGGACGTCGCCTTTCGCGCCAACGACATCTGGATCGACGCCTTCGCTCCTGAACTTGTGCTTCTGCTGCTTGTTGGTACCTGTTCTATTGCTTTCGGCTGTTTCGCGTGACAGAACTCGAATGAAAATGGGGACTGCATATCGCGGGAGTGACTTTAGTGCGGTCGCCGATAGTTGCTTCAACAGTGAGTTGCTGATTTGAGCTCCTTGGTCATCCTGCAGGACGAGAGCTGCGCATCCGGCCCGTCCATCGTGCCCTGGTACCTGGACGCCGTAGACATTAGCTTCTGAGATCTTTTCGAGCTTTCCTAAGACGTCTGCCACTTCGGCAGTTGACACGTTCTCCGACTTCCACCGGTATGTGTCACCAATGCGATCACAGAAGAACCATCTACCCTCTTCATCATTTCTCAACACATCGCCGGTGCTGAAAAATGCGTCTCCTTTGACGAGCACGTCTCTCAGGATCTTCTTGGATGTGGCCTGTTTATTGCCAAAGTAGCCTTGGAAGCCCTCCTCAATCTTCTTCTCGTTGAGTTTGAACACAAGCTCACCAGGATCGCCAGGCTTCACCTTGACGCACAAACCGGTGGTCGGGTCACGAATCGGTGCCTCCATATCGTCATCCATCTTGAGCACGGTGGCCGTGGAGCCCAGCAACCTTTGCGCTAGCGGTCCACTCATGCCGACGGCGCCTTGCGAGAAGCCGTTGCGACTGATGTTCCACAGACCGCCGGCGCCTTCCGTCGCCGCGTAGAACTCGTTGATTTGCTCGATTCCAAACCGCTCCTTGAACTTTGGCCAGACGTCTGGACGTAAGCCGTTGCCGAATGCTGTTCTAACCTTGTGTTCTTTATCTAGAGGACTTGGTGGGCTCGACAACAGGTAGCGCAAAGTCTCGCCCACGTATTGAATGTGTGTTGCGCCGGTGGCACGACAGTCGTCCCAAAACTGTTTACGGTGGAAGTGAGCTCCGAGGGCGACGGTTGCGCCTGTGTAGAGCGCCGTGCTGAGGCCGAGAAGCGACGCTGAAGAGTGGTATAGTGGCATGCTCGTGTACATGACCGAGTCTTTCTTCATCGGCAACCACTGGCCGATGTAGATTGGAGCCATCGTGGCCTTTGCCCAGGATACGACAGCAGGCTTCGGAAGTCCGGTTGTACCAGATGTGTATATAAGTAAAGCCATATTGTGCATTTCCTGACCGCCACGACACTCATCCGGCTCACGTTTGGGAATCGTCCGATCAATTTCCGCCCTCACCTCTGGCGTCAGAAAGACAATCTTCTTACCTAGCTCTTTCACAACTTCATCGGTATACTTCTTCTGCAGACTTTCATGTGCCAGGACTATGCGTGAGGTAGACGACTGGATACTGTGGACCAGAGGTTTATCCGTCAAGTTGAAATTAATGAATGCTGGTTTCGCACCAATCGACCATAGGCCGAACCACAGCCACACGAAGGTGTCGCTATTCGGGCAATCCATGGCTACGATTTCGCCTGGCTTGACGTCGAAATTCTTCTTGATCCATGTGCCATATCTCAATGCATTCTCATACGACTCTTTATAGGTCCATCTCCTGCCTTGAAACTTGAGGAAAACATTGTCGGCGTCGGTCTTTGATGTAGCCCACTCCTCGAGTCTGTAGAAGCCGTTCAAGTGGTCCCTTTTCATCCGAAAGGCACCGGCGATGACGATGGAAAAGTAGCGGAGGATGGCTTTTAGGTCTGCGCGGATGTGATATTTGCCATCCAGGTATGCTGCCACTGCGGTTGCAGCCGGAATAGCTAGTGGGAGCGAAACTTCTGGTGCGGCAATCAATTAGCTGTTAAAGCTCCATGAGACGTGGTGAGTGCAGCTCCGGAGAGCCAAACGGTGGTGGTGAATGGCGCAAGGGACCGTGATGTCCATGGCGCAGACCGCATTGCGATCCGGAGAGTAGAGCATTTCATTGGCTTACGTACCTGACATTGCTTTCGTCTTGAACTGAGAGAGTGGGATGGGTTGGTTGTTGCGGTCTCAGGCCATGTCAAGCGGACCTTTGCCCGACACAGCAGAGGACGAGTTCGAAAGGTAATTAAACAGCGCCTTTCGATCATGTGTAAATGCATAGCGTCGAAGTAGTGGTATTTAAGTCGATTCGTTTGGCAATGCGCGAGCTGTACCAATAGCCTGTCGGTTGGTTGCGACGCCAGCCTCGGTACGGCTCAAATTCCTAGTTTGGTATTGGCTACGGAGTACACCACGCCCACGCAGTCATAAGTGTCTATTAGCAGCCAAGCTGACACGGAGCCATTCTGTCTCGTGAGACACTCTGGCAATTCCTCCGCCATAAGCAGATGAACAAAGGTGTTTGTAAGCGAGGTTAAGATACTTATAGCATTCGTGCCAGCATCCTCAGCGAAGAGTGACTGCTTTGCATGTGACATCCTTCTACGTGAGGTACAGCATTCACAAGCACAATCTAGTCCATAATTGCAATGTGAGGCACGTTCTGGAGGATGGACATCTGTTCGGAGGCGCCGGGTCTGGTAAATAAAACCAAACGGGGGCGATTTTTATGCCGACTTCCACTTTTACATTCCCGGCATTGCCTACGTGCGGTAGACTTTACGGCCTTTCGGAGCACCCGTGGTAAAATCCTCCATACGTTTAATTTGCCAACTGGATATGAGTCTCCTCCTCAACTTCAAAATGAAAACATTACATTATTGGCCTGATGGTCTAGTGGTATGATTGTCGCTTCGGGCTGGAATTTCCCTCCATGCATAGCTTGGACTGTGACAGGCCCCGGGTTCGAATCCCGGTCAGGCCCCATCTTTTTGCTAGTTGGAGAAGTGTGATAACGTCTATCTTTTTTTTTGCATGTCGACTCATGGAGTAAGGAATTGTAGTCATCGCGAGTATAGATCCATTTATAGCACTGGTGACGGGACATTGTACGTTGGTATACGGAGTACTACCAGCGAGCTTCAACAAACTACAATGAAACAAACCACGAGTATCAAAGATGACAGTACTAAATTCGCTTTATACTCAGCCGTCGCTATGTGATACGCAGCGCAACGCTACACCGCTGAAATGCACGATACAAATGTTTCCACCACGGCTCCCAACCGCGCCATAAAAAAGAACCAAGCGACCAACCCACCACCTCCACTCCCCCATTCACGGCTCCGCGCTGGGCGGCACCGACGGCGGATCCATGCTGCCAGCCGCGCTCTCGGCAGGACTCTCCGCTAGCGGATTGATCTGGGTGGGCGCGACGCGCCTCCGCTTGACGCGGTCGGAGGCGTGCTCGTCGCCCTCGCGCTTCGGCGCCGCGGCCGTACCACCTTCACCCAGCACCAGCGCATCGGGCCGCTCGCTGGCGTCGGAGTCGCGGCGCACCGCGAAGCCCACGGCCGTCCCGCCCGACACGCTGCTGCTGGCGCTGTGCGACCGCCACAGCGCTTCGAGCGCCGCGGCCGTCTGCGCGGTCGTGCCGCCGCGCGGCGCGAACGTCTCCGGCCCGCTGCCGGCGCCCGAGAGCGGCGTCTCCGGCGGCGTCCACAGCGGCATCGAGCCTGGCACTGGCGCGCTGTGCAGGCCGGCGACGCTCGGCACCGCGCCCATTTGCGGCGTTGGGTGCATCAGCACGTTGGCGCCGTCTTGCACGCTGTCAAGTGGACGGTCGCCGGCCGCGCGGCTGAGGTCCGTTGCGATGCTTGAGGCTGACATTGAGCGGGTTGGTGAGCCGGGATGGATTGAGACGGGTTGGGCGAAGGTTGATGCTGGAGATGCAGGCATTCCTGTCGATGATGGTTTTGAGAGTGTCGGTGCTCGAGTTTGGATTGGAGTTGGTGCAGGCGTGGACTGTTGAGAAGATGATGCGGTATTAAGAGCGGCAAGTTGAACTTCCGCTGGGAGCGGATTTTGGGCAGTTGGGATAGGACCTGTATATGGAGTTCCGAGTTCTCCAGGTGTGAAGGTCAAAGCAGAGCAAAAACCATCGGAAGACGAAACAATGAGGGTTAGACCATCTGGTGACCTGGATGATGTTAGACAGAGCTTTTCAAGACAGATATAAAAACTTACCAAGCGATATCAGTGAACGGTGCATAGTGGAGGTTGTTCACAATGCATAGAGGAGTCTTCTGCTGCGTGTCATATAGGAAAAGAGCATCTTGAGTGGCAACAGCATATACAAGACGATATGGCAATTCGAATGCTGGGAGTGGACCAGGCGCTTGTTGTGAAGTTGGAGTACCATCTGATTCCGATGGAGCTTTTGGTGATGGAGCAGCCATGCTTGTGGCAGGCGAAGGAGCATTAATGGGAGGAGGATCCATAGCTGACGGTGCCTTCGTTGGAACAGCAGGTTCTGGGAGTGGTGTAATCTCGCCATCAGCAGACGACGTATCAAGTGTGATTTGCTTTGGTGGTGCAGTTGGAACTGTGCCTCGGATGTTGTAGAAAATCGGCGAGCATTTAACTGCTATGGACGGCTTCTTGTGTCCTGGAAGATATGCCACCGGTGGTTTGCCTAATCCAGCTCTTGTGTAGATGTAGACCGTATTAACCAACTCAGGACCGCTCTGTACTCGATATTGTCCTGATGGAGTAAATAATAAGCTTCCATCCGGACTAAATGTTAGCCTTCTGAAGAACGAAGAATATTTTGCTTCTCCTGCGTATTCGAACGTTCTCAATCCGAGTCCTGCGATGCTAGGTGAAGTCGAAGGCATGACAGCAGGAAGTGGAACTGAAGGAGCTGGTGAGGCAGATCTCCGCATGGCTGGAGATGAGCCAAACGATGACCGTCGACTTCGAGACGTTGGAGGCGGATTCATCGGGAGAGCTAGACTTTGAGGAGTACCAGGAGCCGAAGGAAGTGGAGAGCCAATGGTGTTATTTAGGCTTTCACCAAGTGAGTTCGAGTGTGGTCGATTGCCAAAGTCGGGTGGTGCCGGACTACTTGATGATATCCGTCGCGGATTTTGAAGCTCATACTTCATAAATTTGTTGTGATTCTGTGTTCCTGCAATCTCGCCATCTTCCTTGTGTTTGAGCATGTAAACGTGGACTGACTTGTCAGAGGATTGAGTCGCAACGAATTCGTTGAGAGGATCCCAGGCCACACCCTGCACGTAATTCCCATGTTGAGCTACATCGCAGACTTTGTTGCCGGAGTTTGCATTCCATATCCTCGCCACGTTGTCCATGCTTCCTGTGATGAAGAATTGACCGTTTGGTGACCAAGCCAAATCGTACACTTCATGCTCCAGTGGAACCCGGAAGCTTCTTTTGACTCTCCAATGCTCTTTGTCATCTTCGTTATCTTCACCAAATGCTCGTAATCGTTGGTCTTCAGCAGGTTCCCATAGTAGGATGTTTCCGTCGTCTCCGGCCGACGCGAGAGTTTCGCCTAGTAATAGTGTTAGTCGGGATCTTGAGCGGTGAAAGGTATACACTACCTATAGGACACCATCTCACGACGTTTACCGATCCGGTATGCTTAGAAAGCGTAGATAGATATGTGACTTGTCGTTCGTCTCCATTTTGTTCGACTCGCCAAATCTAGGAAAGGGTTAGTGTCTTAGAATATAGGGAGAGCAGAGAGGAACGGCTGCTGCGTACTCTAACATGGTGATCACCTCCTGCTGTTGCCAGTCGGCCTTTTCCATGTCGTTCAAAGTCGGCAGAGTAAATAGCGGATTCGCCATGCCAGTGAATGAGCAGCGGCGCCGCCTTCATGGCGGGGAGTTGGAACAGCCGGAGCCGTGGAGGTAGTAGGTATCTCGAAAGGACGCAGGGTGGTCAATTGTGAAGTTGAAGGCCGGATGGAGGATTTTATGAGTTGAACAGTGCGCGTTTGAGGGGTTGGAAGGCGGAGAAATTAGTGAGATGGGATGGATGCGGTTGTGGTGCGGGAAAAGTGGAGGTGTGGAAGAGGCGCGTGTGAGGTAGGATTGGCACGGAGGCCGGCGATCGAGGTATTCTACCAGCACACAGCAGGCAAGGTGCGTTGCAGAAGTACTTTTGATACGGCACCTTATTGAAGCGGCTAAGGTGTGAGAATAATGACATGAATGGAGGGATGAATTGGGCGGCTGAGCTGAGCTGAGCTGTGATGCTCCAAGCTACAGAGAGAGGTCGCTGTTGGCCTGATGGCACGCAAACGGACGCACATCCCGTAGTCGACCTTCACGAATCAGGAGTGATGAGCGAGTGAAGCCACCGACAGGCAAATGCCATCCCTCTCATTCGCTTTCACGCATCTCACGTAGCTTCGGGATGGGCAACGCGGAACGCGTGCTTCAGCGGCCAATCGCGTGGTTGCAACCCCGTCAAAGGAGCATCCACGGCCCCCCACACACACACCAGCAGCGACTATTCTGGAGTGTGCTGCGCCTGAAGCAGCGGCACGTATCATGGCCATTTTGGACATTGCATTGAGGCGGTGGGAACGTAGTGCATCCTACCTACAGCGCATTGCCAACCTCCTTCCTCTGTTGCAACCCGCCAATGCATATGCGTAGTCGTAACCGCCAACCAACTAACCGATGGTGAATCCTTTTCTATTTTCTCCACCTGTTCATCGTATCCCAAGCCATTTCCTTGCACTTCCCGCCTCTTCATGAGCATCAAGCGCCTTTGAAACCTCAACCGGCCACCGTAAGTCGCGACGCCAGCCTGTGCAAGGGCCGACCACCACTACCATCAAACAAATACCGTGACTCAAGCCCAGACCTTGCTGCAATCCATCAATGCCGCTTGTCCAAGCGCTGTGCTGTATGCATTTCTTTGCATGTCGTAATAATCACCATTTTAACGCTCTGACTCCCATTGTTCCTATCTGCCAAGCACAGACAGCTCCACCTACGGAGCACCTATTCACCTCAAGCACAGCTACGTATGCTCCCAACCTTGCTTGAGACAAAACCGACTCTGAGCATGGACGCGCCTGGAGGGCGTCAATCATCGATCGTCACCATCAGACTGCATTGAAACCACATTCCTTGGCTTCTCTTCATACTCATGTCGTCTCTGCCGTCTGCAGGTATCCTAGGACCATAGCTGAATGATCTATACGGCTGTATCAGTGATCTGACTTCAATCTAGCTATGTTGGCAATCTCATGTAGTATTACGCTGTAAGCTTCCGAGGTGTTGCTTCCTAGTTAAAACAAGCTGTCAACATCTGGCGGTATGCACATTCCACGCCATCCCTGCTCGTATTGCTTTGATCTTGAGTGGTCAAGAGTCTTGCTGATCCTCATCACCCATATTTCATCAATTTTGCTATGCGTTATTGATTCATAATGAATTCCAAGGCCGCGTCGGAAAGAGCCAAATGCGTTGCTGTTTGCGTAGGTTTGCTGGACTTCAAGATTTGTGCCACGACGTTCTAGTCATCTTTCACTTTTCTCGTATGAGGCGGATTCAAGGTTTGCAAGTTTAGTCAATATTCTTACATCAGAACGTGCGAACGTCCTTCTCCACACCCTGCTCTACGTCCTCCAAAACTTGCTCACTTTGGAGCTCCCAGCGCGGCCCCTAGCGCAACCAAATGGCCTATTCCATCTCGTCTGGAATGGTCTATTCTGTTTTCTTCTTAGTTTTCTTGTCAGCTGGATTTTCTTAACTTCGTTCTTACCTTCCTCCAGGCTCCCACCATCAGAGACCGGAGTCTCTTTGCCAGCCTCTTCCTCCTGGCTTGAATCCGAGCCGGTCGACCCGACTCGCTTCCTGACGTTTCCTGCCTCGTCCATCTGACAGTCGACCGGCAAGAAGGAGCCGAAATCTCCCGGCCACTGCTCCCGGCGCTCCTTGAAGTCGACCGGACGGTCCCTGTCGCCATCCCAGGCCCATCCGACTCTGCACTCCGGGCGAAACGTAGCCCGCCCGCTCTCCTTCACCTCCTCCGCCCAGAACGCGCGGCAGAAGAGCCTCCGCACGAACGCAACCGGCACCTTCCACGCGACCACCGTCCGCGGAATGGAGGCGCTCCGCGCCGCCATGTCCAGCCCGCAGCAGGTGTTTGGCCACCCAGCCAGGAGCGTGAAGAGCGTGCCCGGCACAACGCCCGCGCCACGGTAGTCACGCAGCACGCCGCCGAACGCGAACGCCTCCCAGGCGAAGCCGGCCTCCGCGACGGGCGCGTCGCCGTAGTAGGGCTCTGCGGCGGCGGCGCCGCGCACCACGAAGCTCACACCGTGCGCCAGCTCGTGCAGCAGCACTGCCGCCCGCCGGAACCGCTTCTGCAGCCGCGTGGCCGCTGTGTCGGTCGCGGCTTCGGAGAAGTGCGATTCCAGGTATGTGATCGTGCTGCTGGCGCCGGACCAGCTGGGCCACGACAGGTGCCAGGTCTCTTCTGCGTCGTCGCTTGCTACTGTCGCGCCGATGGCGTTGGCTGGCGTTTCGCCCTCTTTCATAGGTCTGAACTTGACGCTGCCTGACATCAGAAGAAGAGCGAGGTTTGTTCTTTGTACTTCGATTTTGGTCAACGGCCGAAGGGTCTTCAAGTATTCGCCGTCTTCGTTGATCGTAGTGAAGAATAGGTCATGCCAGAAGGTGAGCAAGCATGGTTCGGTCAAGAGCAAGGATGCTAAACGGAGAGAAGGGAGGAGTTTGCTGTAATCGTTGTCTGATACGTAGGTGAAGTTCTCATACGAGAAGATCGGATGGATTTTGTTGTCGAGATTACCAAGGTCGAGGTCTTCATCGGAATAGGAAGACCAGAACAGTTCAGCTTCTTGACGAACATCCAAAGAGATGTCTAGGCAAATTTCGGTCCCGATATCTGAACCGGTGTCTAACGAGGTGTCATCAATCATTTCAACGTCGGAATCCATCTTGGTGGTGGTGGCTATTTTGATAGGAAAGAATTCAGAAATCTGCTGTTGGTTTTTGGAAAGTCAGAGAATGAATTTATACTCTGGAGGGATGGAGAGAAAGTAAACTTTGTCTTTGATCTGAGATGCGGCCAAGTTCACGATCTTCCATGAGGCTATCCGCGTTCAAGCGCATAGATCAAAGACGGAGCACACTGACCCTCGCAGTACAATCTACGGCCATCTATTTTGCTAAAGCCACTCAAGGGGTAACGTACTGGAGACCAAAGATGAGAGTGTACGTATTAATTATCAAAGTACTAGATATTAAAAATGCTATATAGTTCGAGATCATCCAAACTCTCTACGGTCATCGTACACCAAGTAGTGCTCAACTGACACCTAACGAAATCATTCATCTGTGGAAGCCGTCTCTTGAAGCCAACAGCCTGCAGATCGAACTTGTCGAAATAAGCAGTTATGGTTCTTCCCAAAACTTCCACAATGCATCTACGACCTCCTTGCTCTTAGCCAGAGGCAGATCATGGCCAGCCTCAATGGAGACAATCTCCAAGTTGTCTTTGCCGAGAAGCTCCTCCGCATCAGCCGAAACTTCGCCTTCCACAATAACCGGATCCGTCCTGCCGAGCAGCACGAGCACTCTACCTTGTTCGAAGCCAGCGACTTGCGCTTCGCTATCCGCACCCTTGGCCTTTTGCGCCGTCAGCCGCCGCCCAATGACCCTCCACCGCTCATGTTCGTGGGTGATGGGTCCATGTCGCACGGCCGACACAAACGCTGGGATGAAACCAGGGTGGTTCTCGATCTGCCACTGGACGGCGCCGAAGACGGTGACGGATGGGTGTGCTGCAAAAAGCGGTGTTGGGTCGTCGGCCGGCAGTTCGGAGTTGACCACGTCCTCGGGGCGGGCCACGACGCTGGGCGGTGGGCGCGTTGCGGTGGGCGCGTTTTGCACTGCGGCGGTGGACATGGCGACTTTCGTCTTGCTGTTGCTGATGGGTGTTGGGTTATTGTTCAGGCGGCGCCAGACGAGATAGTTGATGAACGATTCGGGCAGGATGCCTTCCGTTTGGTAGAGAAAGCGAGAGCTGAGTGCGATGTGGTATGGACGGAGGATGCCAGACGGTGCAATGAGCACGAGAGAGTTGACGAGAGATGGGTAATACGATGTGAAAGCCACGGAGATGCCACCGCCAAGTGAGTAGCCCACGAGAGAGAAAGCGTTATTACCAGTCCAGCCTGAAAGAGGAGAGGAGCTCAGCGCAATCAGAACTTGTGTTGTGTACAGGCGAACATCGTGATAGGCGTCGAGCGGATTGTCGGAGTAGCCGCGACCAAAGAGATCTGCGTTGAAATTATTAGTAAGTGCACATTTGATCAGAATTAGAAGCAAATTTAATACTCAACGGTACATTCAGAAAAGAGCAATGAGAGCAGAGAAATCTATGGTGGTAATATAAGTCGAACTTACCAAACAACATTACACGACATCCTCGATCGGCCAATTTTTGAGCTACGGCGCCTAAACTGAGACATGGAGTGCTGATTCCATGAACAAGAAGCACTTTTCTTCCTTTCTCAGGTCCAAATTCGTAGACCCTCACCTTGCCATAGGGTGAATCAACATCTCGAGCACCTGGTAAGACGTCAGGCGGATAAGGAAGAGCGTTCTTCTCCACTTCAGAGAGCTTGGAGACAACTACATCCCTAGGGGAAGAAAAGACCTTTTTCGCCCTTGCTCTTTGCACGGATTTGCTGTAAGATTGATATGCTACCAAGGCAATGACGGAAGCCGCTCCAGCAGAGAAAATTAAGGAAAGCCGAGATGAAGGAACATACGGCGTAAGATCTATATGCTGCATGGTGGTCTATGTACTTCTATTACCAGAGGAATGGATATGAATGAAGAAAATAAATGAAAATGGTTCAAAACAGTTAGGTACCTAGAACGTGACATGTTTCCAGCATAGGTCGAGGGACGTTGACAAAATGTTCGGACAAACGTCGTGGCCTTAGGCATAAAGTAGGGCTCCGAATTCAAGCTGATTTCGCAGTGAGACAAATAATTGGATTGGAGGGAATTCTGGTGGCTTCCATCATCCGATATCGAATCATTTTCAAAAGCATGCACAATTCTATTCCCAAGGTACAGATCAATTATTAGAGGAGGTAAGGTTGCATTGACGGTAACTGGCATTGATAATTGTATCTATAGGCGGATTTAGAGGCTATTGCTCCTGTGGTACTGTACCGTTAATTAGAGTATCGTAATTCCAGCCGCGACGTCCATTGCTTGGGCCCATCTGCCGTTGCTCATTGATGCTTCCGATGACGCTCACCATGTCAGAGCAATCAAACCAAACACAGCAGTTCAATCCATACTCAGTCTCTCGTCAACACGAAATCTGCCCGCCAACCTTCCCTTTCCACTCTCATCGCTGAATCTCACCTTTCCATTTCTCTTTCTTTCGCACCTCCTCGAAATCGTGCAATTCCCGTACTCTACTTCCCCGCTCCCAGTATCTCCGTTGCCTCCACACGTACACGTCCTCTCCTCCTCGTCGCTTGTCCCGTATCAGAGCCGGAAAGCCTTGATGATGGGTTTCACAACGAAATGCTCTTTCGCGGCGTTACCACCGGAGCTCATTCATACCACTTTTGAATATTTATCTCCAGTTGAGCTCGCCGCGGTAGCTCAAACTTGTAAAAGCTTCCGGGATATCGCTTATGATGAGAGACTGTGGAAAGTTCACCTTCAAGAGAATCTTCCAGGCGTGACGCTTTCTGAGCCTACCGAAGGGTCAACCTTCCGATCTACCTACGCTGGTCATCATCCGTATTGGTTCCTGCCCAAGCACAAGATTTGGTTCAGTGATGCACAGCATCATGGCATGCTCCTGGTCGCACGATACTCACCGTCTCGACGTGTGATTGAGGCGTATGTGCTCGCAGCGGAGCGAGCCACGCCAAAGCTGGAGATGTGGAAACACAACCGGGACGTAATCGTCCACAGCTTCAATCCTCGGGTTCAACTTAACCTTCATCAACCAGTCGTACAGATCCCTGCCGCCAACGCGCGAAATTTTCCATCAGACAACAAACGCTTTCAGCGTGAGTACGAGATGGACACCTTCGCCGTTCCTGCAGGTGCCGCCACCGTACATTCTACCTTCATGCTAACTCGACCCTGCCCTCCTGCAGCAATTTCTGCTCAGACCATGGTTTGGCCACCTCTCAGGCTTCCGGCAGTTGAACGTACCCGAAATGCTAGCGTAGAGGCCTTTCGAGGCGCTGGACATCGCCCGTCACGGCTCTGCGAGATCAGCTTCTACACCTTCCGCGTCAGGAAATGGCTGGAGTTCCACGTTCACGGTCAACTTAACGCTCCGAGAATTGGAGACGAAGTTAGAACCTTTGCCACTCTCCCTGAATGGTGCTACACACCTACGAAACTCAAACCTTGGCGTGGTATCTGGGTAGGTGACTATGCAGGGCATGGCTGCGAGATTCTCCTCATTTTACAGCCCGACGAACTAGTAAACCTTCCACCAGAAGTAATAAAACTTCTTAAGCGCCTTATTCGCTCACCAAGCGTTGGATCTGACAGTCGGAGCGATGGATCCTTCCAATCTGCCGCTTCCAATCTCACTGGCGCAAGTGATGAAGAACAGGAATACATTCCAGAAGACTTTGCAAGCCAAGAATGGGCTACAGAGATGATTTGGCCATCTACAAGCGGCGGTGAGCCAGTCATCGACCAATTTTCTACATTTACTTCACAGAACAACGGTTCATCTAGTAAGAACAAGGACCATGAAAGCTTCAACGAAGAGGACAAATACCAAGGCCAACTTCTTGCCATCAAACTTACAGGAGATCAAAACGTTCCACGTGGAGAATATACCTTCATCGCTCCTGACATCTCATGGAAAGGTACCATACGGATTGCCACTGAAGAGCCGTTTGTTGGAGCTCGTGTTGTTCGAGCATTCGGCCATATTGCCAGCACAAACTTTGTTCAAGGTAAATTGATGAATAAATTCCATACAATTTCCCCGCGTACACGATCTTCTGTAGACATTTGCATAGCTAACATTTGGTAGATACATATATTCCGAGTCAGCTTATTCTTGTCAACGATGACTGCATTGCACAGTACTGGGAAGCCTATGGCCACATCAGCTACTACAAACGCATCAACATTGACCACTTTCTGAATGTTGAGTAAAGGCAGGTCGACCATAGTGGATCAAATTCACGGCTGGGCAGATCAGGTTCGTAATGAAGACATTAAGCCCAACGCCGGTGAGATTGACCTTATGAGTGATGAAACTGAATTAGCTTTGACAATACCAAGGTTCCAAACGCACGAAGATTTGTTTCCGACATCTGAGAAAAGAGAGTCAGGCGGTAACTTTGACTTGCATTGATCCCTGGATTGGGATGGCACTTTCATCTTCACTAGCATGGCGTGGACACATAGTAGTATTCTTGCGTTTGATTCTTCATCTCGGTTCATTTGTACAGTATATACCTTACTCTCGGCTACATACCAGGCGTTGCGGTAACGATTCTTCGGAATGTTAGACTCAACGGAACGCATGGCTGAGCCGATGATGGTACTATGCATCTATGGAGTTTCACTCGATTTATTTAGTTAGCATACTATGAGATTCATGTGTTTCCTTCGAAAGTCCCTAGTTCAACCGCAATTCAGCCTTGCTCTCACCTTGTGATGTTCGCCTTGTTCAAGCCGAGATCGGCATTGATTTGGCCCAAGCTTTTGAACTTTTCATCCACCGAAACTTCAATCGCACATGCGTATAGCGAAGAGCATTGAGAAGCAATGGCAGCGGCTAGGACTTTGAGAATTGGTACGTCTCTATCTATTCTTTGTAATTTTCAAGCTAATTGTTCAACAGGCCTCATACCGGGCGACGGTATCGGCCGCGAAGTCATTCCCTGCGGGCGTAGGATCCTTGAAGCTCTGCCGGCGAGTTTTGGTCTGAAATTCGAATTCACGGACCTAGACGCGGGTTTCGAGACATTTCAAAAGACAGGAGTTGCACTACCTGACCGAACGGTAGAAGTTCTCAGGAACAACTGCGACGGCGCACTTTTCGGTGCAGTATCGTCGCCAACAACCAGAGTACAAGGCTACAGCTCACCCATCGTAGCACTGCGCAAGAAGCTGCAGCTGTACGCCAACGTGCGGCCGGTGAAGAGCGTCGGCCGGGCCGGCGGCGAAGTCGACATGGTGATCGTGCGCGAGAACACAGAGGACCTGTACGTGAAGGAGGAGACGACGCGCGACACGCCCTCGGGCCGCGTGGCCGAAGCCATCAAGCGCATCTCCGAGCGTGCCTCCACCGACATCGCGCGCATGGCCGGCGACATCGCGCTGCGGCGCCAGCGCGTCCGCAACGCCGGCGCCGCAAGTATTCACTCGGCGCCGCGCGTCACCGTCACCCACAAGTCCAACGTGCTCTCGCAGACGGATGGCCTGTTCCGCGAGGCGGCGCGCGCTGCACTTGCCGACTCGAAGTACGCCGCCGTGGCCGTCGACGAGCAGATCGTCGACAGCATGATGTACAAGCTGTTCCGCGAGCCGGAAGCGTACGACGTGATTGTGGCGCCGAACCTCTACGGCGACATTTTGTCGGACGGTGCGGCCGCGCTGGTCGGGTCGCTGGGCCTGGTGCCCAGCGCGAACGTTGGCCGTGACTTCGTCATCGGAGAGCCGTGTCACGGGAGTGCACCCGACATTCAGGGTAAGGGAATCGCGAATCCGATTGCTACTATCAGAAGCATAGGCCTTATGCTCGAGTTCCAGGGTGAGGAGAAGGCAGCGGCGAGAATTTATGAGGCTGTGGACCAGAATCTTGCGGATGGGAAGCTGCTAAGTCCGGATTTGGGAGGCAAGGCGAAGACACAGGAGGTACTGGAGGATATTTGCAAGCGGTTATGAGCAAGACATGGGCCTTGAGCCATAGAGAATTGGCTCTCAGCAGTTATGGTGCGATCGTAAACACGGTCATATTGCTATTGCATCAGCATTCTAGCATTCCTATAAAAATTTACTGCAGGATGCGATTGTATTCTTTGGCTGTGATTGGAGATGCTCCGTGGAGATTTGTACATAAGAAGAATCGTAGCCTTCCGAGTATTTCGATATTTCTGCAACTCCAAAAATTAATCCCAACATAGTCAAGCCACTGAATATTTTGTTTGGCTGCGTGCCTTGTGGTTGAGTTTTGGTGCACTTGGATTGGATGGTGCGGTGGCACATGGTCAAAATGCCCAGACGACGTCAGCGCAACGAATTTCTTTTGATGCGGTGATGTGAGATCTACGAATTCTTCCGAAGGATCCCAACACGCGAGCCCGTCATTGAAACAAAAGTTCATATATGACGATCCTTTGACCTTCAGAGAGCTGAGAAATTATCTCTGCATTCCTTTTCTCCCTTTAAAATCTATTTTTTCTCTCCTGCGAACGCGACTTTGCAGCTCCGACTTTGCATTTACACCTCAAATATGGACCACAGAAAGTTCATCCTGCGGGTAATGGCGGGCACAGAGTACGACAAACAAGACGAAGTCCATGTAAATACCTCGAGGCCTGCTACAATAGACACGGAAGACCTCTCCGTACGTATCCACGTTCGCGTAAAAGACTTCAGAGGCATGTTTTTCCATTCTTAGCAGCAGCATTCCTTCTGTCCTAACACGCCTTTAGGAGTGCCTCGCACCTCTCCTTCTACCAGTCCCTACTTCTCCCACCCGAAGCACAACTCCGACCGCTATAGCATATCATTTTCATTTTCACCCAAACAAACCATCAACGGCGATGACATCGTCTTTGGAAACGACTTCGATCATCCAATTCGAGAGCGTCTACCTCCAGGATTTGGATATGCCTTTAACTACGTGAAGAGTTGGATTGATCCAGGCTTAGAAGGAGATCCTTTGAGCGATGAACCGTGGTTGTATGGCCCGCTGCTGAGTAGTGTGAATGTTTTGCGGATCGGGACCAAGGTGGAAAAGCTTGGCGCGGACGAAAACGAAGATGAGGATGAGATCGAAGTTGTTGAGGAAGGTGCAAGTGATGATGAAGGTCATGAAATACGAGAGCGCTTGCAGATTCCAAAGGACAGCAAAAATCGAATGAAGTTCTTCCTTAGTGATGAGAGGAGACAGGAATTTGAGTTCGAGGAAGGAAGAAATTACAGCTTCGATTTCTTCAACAGCTATTTGGACTTCAACGAATTCGCTTTGCGGTTGCCACTCGGTGTCACCATGAGAATCGTCAAGTATTGGGATGGTCAGCCCTTGAGGTACGTTCAGACACCTGTCGTCGTCTCGTTCTGAATTTCTTGACTCTAGTTGCACCTCGCATGCTGATTCTAGCACTGACACAGAACACACTCCCTCAGATATGTTCTGCGCAATCGAAAGACTAGTAAACTGCTGTTTGTCATCAGCTTCAATCTAGTACCAACAGATGAAGCCACACGAATAGCAGCAGAAGCGCAGGCGATCACATCAATTGAGCAGGTGATATCACTGGCAGATACGAATGGGCACGACCATAACGGAGACAAATCTCAGGAAGATGATTATAATGATGATGATGTTGACTAAACACAGTTGGCATTTTTGTATGATTCTGAATTTCTGGCATAGCGAGGTTGTAAAATATTGGATCGCAACAAGACTCTCAACGTATACTATTAACGACATGTGGAGAGTAGATAACAACAACACCTCTCTTCTAATACACAAAATCCCAAGTGCTAGAGCGGCTAAACATTAATCAAAGAGTTCTGTAGTTCTGTATTACATGTTCTTCTATTCCACGATTTTACGTGATACTCTATGAAATCAAACAGAAGTCAACTCTGATTCGAGGTTGCAAATGAGTTTGGCACGATCAGTGACGGAGTAGAGACGTTCTGTAGCGTAACATGAACTGTTAGGTTTCTGGACCGGTACCTGATCATTTCCTCTTGTCGTTTTCCGTCTACACCGCTTCTAGATGACTACGAATGCACTGCAATAGCTCACGCTGCTATCTCTAACTGAAGAGCATAGACTACTCCTCTCATACCTCACAAACCTAAACTTCCTCTTCACTTCGCTTCTCGAGCCAGCTGCTTCATTTGGCTCACTCTTTTCTTCTGCTTCAAGAGTCTCGATGGCCGCCATAACGACACCAATAGGATGCCGACCGCAAACAGTGTTGCCGGTTTCTTCCAGCACGCCCTGCCAATGATCAAAAGATCCCGTCTCTACCGCGTCCATGCATGCCTTGTCAACGGCGGCGATACTCTCATGGATTGGTGGATTGGAAGGCACCTTGTCGGAAGAGCGGAGATTGAAGGCCTTGCCGCTGGACGGCTGATAGTATGTGTAGCGGAAGCGCGTGCCCCAGTGGCAGAAGTCGGAGCTTACAACGAAGACATTTGTCGGGTCTTTCAAGTACGGCGCCAACAGCTTCCCATATCGACGTTCCGCGTCCGGAGATGTGGAGCCGACAAGAATTGGGACCAGCGGTGGAAATGAAGAAGCTTCTTTGAAATGTAGCGAAAGCATCTTGTAAATGTAAGGCAAATGCATTTCCAAGCTGTGTTCCTCCTCGTCGTTAGAGATAGACATGCGGTCGAAGAGGTTTGATTGGCTAAGTTTGTCAATTGTTTCGAGATCGAGCTTCAAGTCGCCAAGAGGTGTCTTGTAGATATGGCATTTGGATAGCGCACAACCGCTGAGGTAATAATGATGAGAAGGGCCGAGCAGAAATACTCGTTTGCTATGTGTAGCATTTAGTGTCGAGTTCAACAAGCTAAAAAGAGTCAAACATGATACCATTTTGCCCAGTCCATGCTCTTGTAAGCCCATGCTGCTGCAGGACCTGAGTATGCGTATCCAGCATGCCTGCAAACACATGAGCCTTGAGCAGTCCAACTTTTGAATACGATTCGTGATCCTACGGTGCGATGATGGCTCTGGCGCCTGAATGTGGGATGTCTACCGGAGCATCCTTTGATGATTCCGTACCTATGCACTCAGTCTTCGCCGGAACAGCTTCAAGCCAACCATCTAGTTGTGATGACAGTTCCGACTTCCTGCTCGAATACCACGAGCCGGCGTGAGATGCTTGGCGGCTTGTCATGGTTGTAGACTTGCCCCTGAATCTCTTTAAAAATGAAGCCAGATTCTCGCGGATCGGTAGGATTTCTCCTAGTGCCTTCGTGAAGCACTCAGCCTGATTTTCAACTGGACACTTCTGCACGTGCCCGTGGGATGTAGAGTAATTAAGGTAGGTGGGAGGTTTCAATGGGCGAGCTTTATCGATTAAAGGGCGAGGCGGGTCTGCACGTCGCGCGACTTCACGTCCTCCAACCGCACGCGTTTATCAGCATTCGTCTTTCCTCCCAGCTTTGGAACATACACACCGCACCATTGGTTTCTCTGATTCGTCCCATCATCTTTTTGCCGACCTCTTCTTAGCGATATGGCATTGAAACGTAAACGGTCCGCTATGGAGCTTAACTCTCAGTTCGACCAATCTCCACAGTCCACGACTAGCATGTCATCTGCATCGTCTCGCGCATCTACCAGTCCAACACCATGTCCGCAGTATCCTAGACCAATGCAACTTCATATCGATAGAGATGCATCACCATACCGAGCATGGGTAGTCGGAGTACCCAATCTAGCAGAACAAGTCGGCAGCAGAACGCGGAAACGCCACCGAGACGACAGACCCGATGAAGCTACAGTTCACCGTAAGCATTCCTTTCGAATATGTAACGTAAAATGTTCTGATCGTGACTACAGAAACTACACTTGACAAACTCTTTGGTGCACAACGTCAGCGTCCGTTTGCTGACCCTGTCCTCTCTGAACCTACAAAGATGACAAACGACCGTTCGACACGACATCAACCAACGCTTCATGCCTTCTGGAATCCTCACCACTCATATACTGAACATCTTGCCGCGCCTCCGGAGACTATGGACGTAGTTCCTGCTGTTGAACCCGACAAATGCACACATTGTGATACTCCTCTTCGGCTGGCCACGGATGCGGCCTTAGGTGTTCCGTTGGACATAGATGGGCTGGCTCATGAAGTCTTTAGTTGCCGTGAATGCGGTAGACTTGCTTGTGACATGTGTGCCGTGGAGATGGATCGGCGTGTGTGCTTAGAGTGTGCGATTAATGCGCGCGATGGTGATAGCATCATGCGCTGAATAAGAATATCTTCATTTTTGGCGCAATCTGAGTCAAATCTGAAGAAATGCATGATAAATAATGTTGGCTATATATATTGATTGGCATACATCTTTTGGGATTACATCCTCACCGGACCCAAAGGTATCCAACCTTGATTTAAGCTTCTCTCGCAAAGCAATATATCCCGTTAACTCATTCCAAATCGTTCAAATCCACCTTTGAGACCGAATGTCTGTTTCACATCCCCAACGCCGCGTTTGCCCACTGTCTAGCAATATCTGCTGATCCGAGATCGTCCTTTTCGTCGTTGATATGTTTGCAGGCCCATTCGAACAGATCTGGGATTATCACCCAATCTGAATTTTGCAACCAGGGGCATGTATCTCGAATGAACAACCGGCAAAAATCAAAGTATGTCCCAGCTTCTAATTCACTCTCCACATGCCAACTTTCCAGAGTCTTGTAGCATGAGACGCCCAGAATTGCCGATACAAATGCGCATCGCATTGAGAATGACTTGTAAATTCCTCGTTGCGGCTCTTCACTATTCACTACCACTGGCCACATCACGGATCTCAAGAGTTTCAATGCTTGGTGCTCACAATGTTCGACATGAGCTGATTTCAGTTCTTTAAAAATCATGTCCATTACCTCTTGACAAAGCCGGCCTTTCAATCCTGTATTGCTCCATCGGAAGCTTTTAGATCCCTCGATAGCACTGACCATGATATTCATTTTGTCCACCAAGTAGTCTTCGTGCTGTAACCGGAATACGAGCAGAGTGAATGCCCTCCCAAGGACCAGTCCGGCGATGAAAAGTTCGTAGAACTTTGGCGTTTGTCGCCATTCGAGTCCTTCCCAGTACTTGATAGCCTCACTCGGCAAACGCTCTATTTCTTTTGCTCTGACCCATCCAGAATGTGTGCTGATTATCTCCCACATCTCCATCGGAAACGACGGTGCCATGACGACTCGCTCGAAATTTTTCACAAGACACAAGTCGGTATCCTCTGGGTGCACATATATGTGAGTGAGCATGCGGCGTAGAGGATAGGAAAGGTCGAATTGATCGTAAGGAGGCGCGCTGACTGCCATGTCGCGCGGTTCTGGACCTGTGTTGCGCGGCATGGCGTTTGTTAAGCAGTCTAAGTTCGAAGATGTGAAAGTTGCTCGTCTATCTCTCTTGTGTTGCCAAGAATTCACTTTCTTGAACTGCCTTTTCTCATGCGCTTAAAGCCGCTTTTGTGTGGTACAATAGACGGAGTATTCCAAACCTTTATCACCGCACTTGAGACTATAATAGAAATTCTCTTGGAAAAGACTTTTACTTTCTATGGAATGTTCTATGCTACTCACGTGTTTAGGACTTCACCATGGGAAAGTAATTCTCAAATTTGTTGATGCTCTCGATGAACATTTTCGGACAACGTCAGACCGTAGATCAAACTGAAACCACGAACAAATGCTGTTGGAGCGCTGAGATTAGTTTGAATCTACTCACAAGGTCGAGCTTTGCAAACTTGACGCAGAGAGATGGGAGTGTATCGCACCCAGACGCCTTAGCTGGGTAGAACAAAGAAAGCGGAAACATGGAATGAAGTTTGGTCTTTCTCACCACATCCGTGGCTATGCATAGTTCGAGGAGGAGTGGATATCACTCAGGCCTTGGAATCATCAGGAAAGGACAATGTAATTTGCACAGCGAGGAGACGACATGAGGTTGAAATTTGGCGCGGACGTCAGAGTAAGAGACGGCCTTTCTCTAGTCTGCGAACGGCGTGGTTCGTCGAGGATTTGACAGCCGGCCTGCGCGGTTTGGCTGCGTTTGGCCTGCACAGAGCTTTGCCGTTCGGGAGCTAAAGAATTAAATCAATGAACAGTCTATCGAGTGACGCGTGAGTTTGACGACGCTGTTGGAGGGGGTACGACTTATGACTCCGTCCCTTGTACGCGTTCTCCTTTCTCAACCACCGTTTGGCAGGCCAGGCGGCCAACAACATCCAGACTGCAGGCGTGGTTGGATCTGCAGCGCCCACAGGAGCGAATCGAATCGAATCGACTTTCTCCGGCAAAGCTGGGGTCTGGCGCTGAACACGGCGTGTTGTGTTTCAGAAGGTCCAGGAGATTCAGCCCAGTTCGGACGCCATCAACGTGACTGCCAGCGCCTGTTCTCCTTTTGATCTGCATAATTTCACGGACGCCCGCCGCAGTCGACAGCACCGATAGAGTAGCCGTTGCATGCGTTTTATCCGGGGAGGAGAAGCTTCTGCATCTCACCTCTATCGCAGACGCCACCGCTGCAGGGTCTTGTGAAGCTCCAAGGTTCAATCTTGCACCACAATGGCCGACGCCAGGCAGAGCAGCGCCGGGGTCAAAAACCTCCGCGCAATGTTCGAAAACAGCGCTCCATCCACTCCAGACTCGCGTGGCCGCTCAGTGTCGGGCAACAGCAGTAACGACAGCTCCGAGAGACCTCTTTCCAAAGTTCGAAGCAGCTTTGTGGCTGTCGAAGCCAGCGCGTCCTCCAAGATGACCACCAGCACCACCAGCACCACCAGTACCAGCCCAAGCGTCAACATCAAGGACCGCCAGCGACGAGAAAGTTTCAGTTTGAGTGAAGAGACGGATGCCGAGGCCATTGAGGAGATACACAAGACCATATCAGAAGAAGAGGCGGCACGGAGGAGTAGCAAAGACGTTGTCGAAGTCATACCTGAGAACGCCATTGAGACGGCTCCACCAACTGCTGTCGCTACACCTCTACTCACCGCAGTTGGCAAGAAGCCTCAGCTTGCTTCTGAGCCTGCTATAAAACAGATTGGAAAGAATAAAGCTGTGCAATCTTCAAAACCGACTTCAACGCAGACGAACAAACTACTCTCTACGCTCGAGACGGCGAAAGAAGAGCCGGATCCTCAGCAATTAAGAACAGAAAATGCACCAGAACCCAAGCTAAATGGCCATAAATTACTTCCAATCGATCTATTACCGGAGGCTGCGATCTCCAATGTTCCTTTGAGTCCTCCGCTCGTCGATGGTCCCTTCGAAGAGCAAGTTCTGGCGCAACCAACATCTTCGCAAAACTTCAAATCAGAAGCCGAGCCTGAAGTTCAGGACTCCCCTTCAGGACCAATTCCTTCTCGAGCCTACCGAGCAGGCACTCGGACACCTTCCACGTCCGGACCTGTGAAGCCAGCACCGCGAACATCATCGGCACAGCCCAACGGCGCTCGAAACCGGCAACCATCGCAAGCGCGCAGCACACGCTCAAGCCTCGCCAGCAACGCAACGCTACCAGGCAACCTGGACCGCGGCGTAGGGTTCGTAAAGCCGCGGCCACGGTCGCCGACGCGGCCAATCAAGCTCCCAGCACACCTAGTCGCACCGACCGCGTCAAGCGCATCGAAGGTGCGCGGCGCCGACTCACCCATCCCACCAATGTCGCCCGCCGCCAGCGCACGCCCAAACGGCGCCGCGGCCTCGCGCGCCGGCCCGCGCCCGAGCTTCGGGCCGCGCACGCCCGTGCGGAACGCGTGGGGCCCGCCGCCCGCCCGCAAGCCCGCCGTCAAGCCCAAGGAGCCGCCGCGCCGCGACCCCAAGGAGCCCGATCGCGGCTTTCTCGAGCGCATGATGCGGCCGACCGCCAGCAGCGCGGCGAAGGAGCGCGGTGCCGCGGAGGGTGGCTCGCCGTAGCGCGGCTGCGGCCTTGGTTCACGGGCTGGACGACGCGGGCCGCGCGGGTTGGGCGGCGTTGCGCGGGTAGTGGTGGCCGTTGATCGGTTGGAGCTGGAGTTTATGCGAGGGATAGAGCTTGTACGCGGCTGTCGTTCATCAAATTGCAAAGAAAGCAAATTTGCGGCCCAAAGGCCCTGGACATAGCATGGCGTTTTGATTTGGGATTCCTGGCCGGTTTGAAGGGAATGGCGATTCTCATTGAGTTTTATTACCCTAGATATCCACTGATTGTTGTTCCTGGCCAGGAATCTTTACGATCGCCTGATTTCCTTAGACGCTCAATCGTGAAATCACCTCATAATTTTGGGTTCTGCGCTCTTCAGCTTTGGAGCAGTGCCATGGAGACTAGACTCTGAAAACGAGGTCATGGACAATAGCGGCCATGATCTGATCGTTTTGACAAGGAATATCAGCTGGACAAGCATGTTCATCGAGTCAATTGCAGTCCAACAGCACACAGATGCGTACAAGGCAGCGATTTAGCACTGCAAAAATGGGCTAGAAGCTCGTATTCGGTGAAATCACGGTCCCTGATCACATACAACACCTGGACGGAGAAGCCGTTACTACATGGCGCACAGCCCACCCGCCGGTTCCTGCAAGTAACCCTACGATACGCGACAAGGTGCATTTGTAGGGGCCTAACTCATTACTAAGTCATGCCCGGCGATGATAAAACATCTCCCCGACGTCTCTCATAACCCTCATGGTAATGGAAGATGGTCGGCATTCCTCGAAGCACTGGCTGCGCGACCTGCGTCAAACGTAGGATAAAGGTACGATAGAGTAGAGCACAATTCCCCATCCACCACCGCAAACCATGGCGTTCGACGTCATTACTGCTGGCTTGATAGCTAACCGCCGAGCAGTGTGATGAAGAGAAGCCGGCTTGTCAAAATTGCATCAAGTATGGAGTCGAATGCCCAGGCTATGATAAGGGATTCAAATTCGTCACGGCCAGAACGCATCGCCGAAAACGCGTCTCTATACCAATTCGATCAACTGCCTTAACTCCAAAAACTACAACGCCAACTGATTCCGATAGAGACAGCTCTGTCGCTCTACCCATTTACGACACCCATGAAAAACTAATGTCATATTCCGAAGAATATTCTGCACCTCTGCGGTTAAGTCCAAACACATTTCCAGATCAATGTCTCGCCTTGGTCATCTCAGATTTGAACGATTCTCCTACCTCTGTTGACCTCAAGGTCTTTTATCGCGTATTTAACCTTTTACCCGACCGGATAGGGAAAAGCCGTGTTCTTGATTCCGCGATCAAAATGTTCACCCTGCATCATCTCGGAAAGATTCATAATGATCAGCGACTTGTCCATGAAGCACGTTGGAGCTACGGTGAAAGCTTAGCCAGGCTTCGACGCGCACTTGACCATCGACGGCATTGGGCGACTACCGAGACATTCACGGCAGCAATGCTGATATGCTTGTACGAGATGTTTGCTGTTCCGACCGCCTTCAATTCTTGGATGTCACATGCTGCTGGAATGGCTCGCCTGGCACAGATGCGAGGGCCTAAAGCTTTCAGTGATGACTGCGATAGGGTAGTATTTGTCGCTTTCCGAGGCCTATGGATTATGGAAGCCTTGTTCGGAGGTCACGACACCTTTCTCCGTGACCGTGAATGGCATCTCATAACCTTGCCGCGGATGGACCCAAGGGTCACGGACGAGCAACATGAATTGATGATAGAAATGGGCAACGAAATGACATCAATTCCGGTCCTAGTGCGTGATGGTATTAGGATGCGCGAGAACCTTAAGCAAGGCTATTTCGACGCTACGCAGCTGGCCAGATTGAATAACCGCGGCCTCAAGCTTTACTATCGCCTCAAAGATTGGCATAAGAGATGGGTTGCGAGTGTTGGACTCCCAAAGGAGGTTCCATCCTCCACCGGCGACAAACTATTTCCCGTGGTGTTCGTATACCAAAACTTTGCATTCGCGACGGTATTTTGTGGTTGGTATGCATGCATGATTATTTTGCAAGAACTCCTCAAGGTCTGTAAATACCCGACTGCCTTTGACGCCGAAAATGCCGAGATGGTGAGCAACATTTGCAAGTCTGTCGAATACAACGGTTCAGGAAACCTTGGACCATACAGAATGGGCTTCTCGATTCGCATAGCAATGGAGGTTGCATCCGTCGAGATCCAACACTGGATCATCAGTTGGATAACGCAAGCTTCTAAAACTTACGCCGTATTATCACCACAAAATTTCCCAAAGATCGAGGACAGGCCCACCTTGGATGTCGCCGATGCCAATGCTCTCAGAATGGCGTACGTAGATTCGTATTCACAGGAGCTTTTGTCATCTTCAGAAAGCTCTGATTCTCCTTCTCCACCCGCAGGCTAGCAGTAGTGAATGACTCTATTACACTGTCAACGAAACCATCAAAGAGCTACAAACTGCCAATTCAGCGCTATTGCAGCTTATGGATACTACGATATGCTACTCGACCTATCTGCCTATGATTCTCGGCTCCATGGCGTGCTTAGTAACTACCGCGTTTCGTCAGCCAACTCATTGAAAATTGAAAAGCCAAACCGGAAAATCACATCAAGCAGAAGGAAACAATAATACCACAGTATCCGGTGGAACGCATTTCCGATATTGTTGGAATCTGCAGGCAGAGGCGCAGGTACTTGGCAACTACTGAGGCGCTTGGGAAAATTGCGAACGGAAGATGGAGAAGTACAGGATTTCTTCCGTATGGCATGCATTTCTTGCTTTGTATGATAACCGGCTGCATCGGATTGTTGATGGCAGACCATACTTGGACTTTGGTGATGAGCATTTGCATTGGAAGCTGTTGACTGCTTTCGAAGCGGTGTTTCAAAATATTTACAGAAAAAAGAGTTGAGACGGCCATCTCCGACGATCAATCAACCATCATGTAGTCATTAAGCTCAAGCAGTGACAAGCATCCACGTGCCTATTGCAACTGCAACAGAGATGATGCTCCAATGCCCCCAAGCTGCTTGTCTCGCGATACGTACCCTCTCCACTTCCACATTCTTATTATCACCCGTCGCTTTTTCATCGATAGGCTCGGTGAAATTGAGGACGCACAATCCGTCAATCAAGCCAACAATTCCTCCAGTCACCAGCAAGACGGCGAGCGCTGTATCCAGTTTCAGATAAGCACACCACAAGAGCCCCACGCTCGACGCTATAGCCCGTCCTCCAGCAACTGGTATAAACGGATTTGATTTTGCGGTCAAAGTTGTAGATGTATTTGGCGCGAAGCCGAACATTTCAGAGTAGGAGGCCGGAGAGAGAAACGAACGGATGCCTACTGAGATGCCGAGGACGCCAAGTAGAATAGCCGAACCTCGTCCGATTGATGACGGAGAGAATTGAAGACCTGTAAGCGAGGTCGCCATTGCTTGACTTTTAGAATTTATGAAAAGGTAGAAGATGGATGATGAGAGGATGGGTGATTGGACTTGGAAATAAATGACCTCACGGCTCTTACCCGTCGCTGAATCCTGAAAGAATTATACTAAGACTGCGAAAGTATTAGGTATGAGCAAATAAAGTAATAAATAGGGCTTAGACACTCATTTGTTACTATAATTATATAAGTGCGTCGCAACTTGTGAAGGAACTGCGTTAAATTCGTGGTTTGATAGTGGACTGAGTGATATGAATGCTATCCATTGCGAAAACTTCGCCGGAAAGGTCTTGCTCTCATTTCCAATAAGCAACAGTCTTGAAATTTCATCCGAAAGTCGTCTCTGCCCATAAATGCAAGTTCGCAGTGCCAAATCTAGTCCCAATACTTGATGATGCCGTTCAAATCGCCCGTGACCACCTTGCTCGTCTCTCGTGGATGGTACTGAACGCTGATGACAGGAGTCTCACTAGCTTGAATCTTGTGCATCATCTTGCACGTCTTCCAGCTCCAGAAGCAGACATATCCACCGGTATCACCGGACGCTACGATTTCGCCGTCGGGAGACATAGACACGTCGATAGCATAGCCTGAGTTGTTGTGGCCACGGAACGACTTCTTGCGGTTCTGCCGGAACTTCTCGCCCACACCGTACACGACGATTTGGTTGTCGGCTGACTGGTACAGGACGAAGTCTTTCTTGGGATGCGAGCAGCTGCGGGTCAAACTGTACATTTCAGGTTCGCTGATGTACTTGATCGGGACCGGAATGCCATATTCCCAAGCGCGAAGAGAGCGGTCATCCGACGTTGAAACGAAACGCCGATTTTCATCGCAGAATTCAAGCGTATTGACAGGTCCCAAATGATGGTCATACTCCTGCACGACTTCTCCGCTCCGGATATCGAACTGCACGATTTTCTTGTCGCCCATTCCCGCAAGAAACTCATGCGGTATGGAAGGGTTGAAGTGAACGACGTGCGGTGTTGCCTTTGTGCCAAATTTGCCTTTGCATTGCCCAGTCTCAGTATCCCAAAGTTTCATCTTCCGGTCATAAGACGCATCCAAAAAGGATGTCCCATCAGGATTGAAACATAGGCCGCTAACACTCTTGCTGTGCCCGTTGTAGCTCCTTAAAGCCTCTCGGCCGTGGCGATACATGTCGTAGAGCATAATCTTGCCGTTGGCATTTGAAGCCAGTAACAGATGACCTGAACCAGGAAAGAAGCGCATCTGTGTAATCGCGGCTCCTTTTAACTCATTCCACGTAAAGATACTCTTTTTAGGGGTGTAGTTCTTGTAGTCATCGCCAAGTTCGCCTTTGAGATCGATATCTAGGTCTTGTGGAATGTGCATATAGGTTCTGCCTTGGTAATCGTACTGCTCAGATCCCAGAAATTCGCTTGTCTCACCAACTTCTGCAGGCGCATAGTCGGTAGCCATCTTTGACAACGGCTCTTTCTCCTTCTCTTCATCATCATCTGTGCCGTTGTCTGTGACATACTCATAGGAGGACGCTTCGCTCTCGGGTTCCGAAACTTCGAACTTCGCCCAGGGACCTTTGTACGCATTTGCACCGTAGACTTCAGCAGCATCACCTTTGCCCTCACGTTTTCGTTTCTTGCCTGCTAGAGCTTGAGGTTGTGAGGTGGCGAGCGCTCCGGCGCGCGACTCTTCGATTCGGTGGGCTTCTCGGTATGTGACATCTGAAAGGACAACCTCCTCGGCATATCCTGTTGGAACTCGACCTTTGTTGGCTGTTTTGAAGCTGCGAGAAGACTGGAGTGCCATTTTGAAGCAGAGGTAAAGGGTCTAAGCAGTGGTTGAAAAAAAGGTGACAAACATAGCTGGCTGCGAGAACGAAATAATTCGATGTCGCAGCGTATTGTTGCCTTAGGCATATGAAAGCCACACTGTAGTCTGTGCCAGAAATTTTAAGGCTCATAAATTCTCATCATTGGGATGCGCCGGGATGCGCTCGATGAGAAGTCCCTAAGATGTTCAGTTATTTGAATCCATGGTCAGTAAGCGGAGTGGCAAAATATGCTATAGAACAAATATCTATCTGCCTGTCATCAACTTCCATAGAATAGACCCGTCCGACAATATCGGCACATTGTGGTGCAGTCTCGAATGGGGAACATCATATCGCATTATACACATTGGTATCGCTCGCTACATGAACACGAAACTAAAGATCTGGTGGCTGGCTTTGGTCTATACAAAGTCCCAACGCTTGGGTACTCTCCTACTCTCGATCAGGTCACTCCGTTCATCAGCCGACCTTTGGAATCAAAAACTAGTACGTGTCCTTCCTCCTCTTGCGCCACAGGTTGGGCATGTTAATCCTGCTAAGCTTTCGTGCGTGGGATTCTTATTATTCGTCTTACTGTCACGCCGTCCGCTTGATGCCCAGTGCGATTGTCGACGCGGTGTCTGTAGATTCCTCAATGCGATTCGTCGCGAATGAGTGCCACAATCATGCTGTATAGGTAGAAAAAGAACATGACGAGGTGGAATCCAAGCTTGCTAAAGCTCTCCTGCGCTCGCGTGAGCATCTGTAGTTCGTCCAGAAAGCAAAGAGCCCTACCTTCTTGTGAACATTCAGCTTCCTGAATATTTCAGTGGCGTCGAGCAGATGTTGATTGTCGATGATCTTCTTCGCATTCCAGGCCAAGAGCGGAACGTTGAGTAGCAGTGCAACCCAATAGCCATTGATCAGAAAGAGGAAGGTCAGGAACGCGTGGACGGCGGCTTCGGGAATGATGTAGGTGTTGAGGCGGTTACAGAGGTCAATCGGGTTGATATAATCACTAGAAGCGTTGTCAGAATTCTATTCGCGACTTTCACGAGCGCGTCGCCTAGCAAAATGCTTCGGCCACAGGGAGATGCCACAGAGCATGGAGAAGTATAGACGATGTTCGAAGAGGATACAGTACCATTCTAAATCGCTGTACATGATGGTGAAGAAGACCTGAAGGAAAAGGTTGACGGCATTAATGAGAACGGCGAGCAGGTACAGCCATGCTTCGCCGGACATTTTGGACGGTGCGGATGACGCAGTAGATGTGTGTCCTCAGTTGCAAACGAAATGGCAGTTAATTTCAGACGGTTAAGGCCGGCTTCGAGATAGCCTGGTGGTGGTTGGGAGTTTGTTATGACGGAGCGCAAGGGATCTTGATGACAGATAGGAGGTCAAGGGATAGGTAAGGGAGTGGGCGATGCTCGGAAACGATGGCCTAGAAGAGTGATTATGGGTTACAGCTCGATAGAAGTGCGCAGCGGAATATCAAGAAGGTAGCGGGCAGAGAAGAGAGTGGTGGATGGCGGTGACAGGTGCAAGGCCACAGGTTCTTGCGTCACGGCACAGACCGACGGATGTGCATTTTTTGTTCGGCTCAGCAAGCCGCAAGCCAACCCGAGAAAGGTGGCCACTGCAACCTTGCTAAGAACCTTGATAACACATTATTACATGTATTGTACTATTCAATGCTTGCTAAATAGCCTGTGTTGCGGCTTTATAGCTGGAACTCATCCCATTTCGATGTCCGGCCATGAGAAAGCCGATGGAATTAATTCTTGCCAAGTAGAGTACTCTCACAAGCTGCCTTATGGTTTTCGGTTCCGAGAATTCATGAACATTCCGAGCTGCCGTATTCCCATTATCATCGTAGTCACTCAGATGGCGACCTTAGCTTCCCTGTCATCAGCCTGAAACGATGAACCCAAGCTCCAAGTTCCATACATCATATAGTTCAACGAGCAGAACGACGCTGATCATGCAGACGTTTCAAAACCAGACTACGCACCGTTTGCTACCGGCGTTGAGTCACCATTCGATTCAACTTTCGCTGGCATGGCTACAGGCCCACCAGGCGAATCTGATAATCTGGCAGTTAAGATCTCAACGCCGTCATCGGTAACAAGCAATGTGTGTTCTAGATAAGTTTATTAGTGAGGGTTGCCTAGAGAGGGGATATGCGGGAAACTCACCAAACTGTGCCGTCCTCTTCCCATCACTCGTGACACTTGTCCAGTCATCTGGCCACGTCTTATCCTTCCACGTTCCCAGTGCAATCATGGGTTCAATTGTGAAGCACATTCCGGGTTTTGCCTGACCAACAGCTTTGTTCTTCGCATAATGCGGGATATTTGGTGCACAGTGAAACAGTTGATTGACACCATGCCCACAGTATGTCTTGATCACGCTGCAGCCTTTCGATTTAGCATGCTTCTCGATGACATTGCCTGGTTCGCGGAAGAGCATGCCAGGCTTGACAATCTTGATAGCTTCATCGAGGCATTCACGTGCCGCTTCAGTCACTCGAACTGAATCAGGGTCTGCTGAGGCTTTCGAGCCAATATAATAAGTTTCGTTCAGATCACCATGGAAGCCGCCATGGTACAGAGTCACATCAATGTTGAGGATATCGCCGTCTTCAAGTACACGCTGGTCTGGAATACCGTGACAAATAACCTCATTCACCGATGTGCAGACGGATTTCGGGAAGTGGCAGTAGTTTAGAGGCGACGGATAGGACTAGAATTTCTTAGCACAGTCGTCAAGTCTGGTCGGGAAATACGACTCACATCGCGCTCTATGCAAGCTTTGTGTACTATCTCATCGATGTAATCGGTAGTCACTCCAGGTACCGCTGCACGAGCAGCAATATCCAAGACTTCTCGTGCTAGCCAGCATACTTTTCGCATTCCTTCCTGCTGCTTCGCATCTAGTATTGTGATGTTGTGTCTGCCTATGAATTTCTGCTCTGATCTCGGAATTCCATCGGCAGCATACTCTGGGTGTGGGATGCGTTTCGGGATTGTTCTTCGCTCGGATAGAGGGTAAACTGGCCTCAGAGGGCCTGTGTATGGAAAAGCCGGGAAAGGGTTGTGATGAGCCGTAGCTGGATTAGGTTCAGATATAATGCTTTGTGGTAGAAGCGCATGGAGAGAGTTACCTTGCTTGTGGTCTTTCTTATGTTCATTCTATTGCAAGTAAGTGGTCAGGAGTAGCTCTCTACGTTAGAATACCTTACTATTTACCCAGTTACGCTTGAAGCAGTCTTGAGAACAAAAATAGCTCTCCTTCCCTAGCTTCTGACAGGTTGGACACTGCAAGGCTTCGGCGTCATTCTCGCAGTCTGCTCCAGTGCATTTGCGCTTTTTGGGATCCTCCGAGGCCGTCATGATAGCGTGATGGAACTGAAGTTGGACGTAGTTGCGGGATAGAAAGATGTAGCGCTAATGACGTTTCGAGCTATTCGCAGCAAGCATGCGTTTCGAAGAGCGCAAATTCCTTCAAGAGTGGGTAGCAGATGTAAGTACTGTATCGTACTCTATTGCGGCGCAGAAATCCACAAGTTGGCGGCGTTGTGGCGCTGAGAAATCAACGCCAAATGCGGAAATCTCCGGCAGGATGTTAAGCTTTGTCGAGTCACCCGTCATCATACAATCTTGGTATTGGTATAATCGAAGCATATCTCATCTATGAGCATCGTTAATGTATTTTGGACTGAGAAATCTTGCTTAAGAGCTTGGAATGTCGACTGAAAGACGGCAAAAGACAGTAGTTGTTGGCTCTGGTCCCGTTGGATCTCTCGCAGCGTTGTATGCAGCTCAGCGTGGTGATGATGTCGAAGTATACGACCTTCGTGGAGATCTTCGAGATCCGTTGACTGTTCCTTTAAATTTCACAAAGTCAATCAACCTCGCACTATCGGAACGAGGAATCAACTCAATAAGGCATGCCAATCGACCGGATCTCCTCGAGTCAATACTGGCAGAGACTCTCCCCATGTATGGTCGGATGATTCACCGAGAGAGAAATGGAAGTCTCTTTGAAGAATCACAAGCGTATGACATACATGGCCGCTTCATCAGGGCTTGTGATAGGGCGCTGCTTACTACGAGACTTTTGAGCGAGTTGGAACAAATGCCCAACGTCAAACTCTTCTTTCATCATAAGCTCGTCGGAGCCGACTTCAAACGGAAATTGGCGTGGTTTGAAGCAAAACTTCCATCCAACAAGTCATCCAACGGATCATCTGACGGCGGGCGGAACGTAGTGGAGGTGGAAGTCTCGTTCGACTTTATGATGGGAGCAGACGGCGCTCATTCATCCGTACGATACCATCTGATGAAATACGCACGGATGAATTACCAACAGGAATACATCGAGACTCTTTGGTGTGAATTCCATATGACTCCAGACACGAACTTTGGAGATTCAAAGTTCAGGATTTCTCCAAATCACCTTCATATTTGGCCATGCGGCAACTTCATGTTCATCGCTATTCCGAGTACCGATAAAAGCTTCACATGTACGCTGTTCATGCCTGCAGAGAAGTTTGAACAACTAGACGCCAATCCTCATCAAATCGTCCCTTTCTTCAGAGAGAATTTTCCAGGCGTTGCGGGAAGGTTGATTATGGAAGATGAAATTGAACGCCAATACGTAAAGAACCTCCATCTACCGCTAATATCTCTCAAATGTAAGCCGTACCACTTTGGGTCCAGTGTGGTGATTCTAGGCGACGCAGCTCATGCGATGGTACCATTTTATGGTCAAGGAATGAACGCCGGGCTTGAGGATGTCAGAATCCTCTACGACATTTTAGATACACTACCGAATGATCGCACCAAAGCATTGGCACAGTATACTGCTCAGCGACATCCTGATGCTGTGGCCATCAATTCTTTGGCACTTCGCAACTACCAAGAAATGAGCCACGATGTCATCTCTCCGATCTATCTCTTTCGCAAGTTTATTGAAGAGCAACTTAGCTCCTACCTTCCTAGCCTTGGCTGGGCGACGCAATATTCGCGAATCAGCTTCGGAAACGAATCGTACTCGAAAGTAGAAATGGCAGCAAGACAGCAAACAAAAGTATTGCAGCGAATCATTGGTCTCACCTCAGGCGTGATTGGAATATCTGTTGCTTTTTGGATATTGAGGTTTATGCGAACCTCGCCTGTGTTCCATAGATTTGCGAAATTGATCAGAGAGGTCAGAGCGATTAGATCGGTCAGAGCGAGTACGGCGGTCAGAGAGATCAGGACCCACAGATGACTGGATTAGATCCGTTATAAAAAAGTAGATGTCTTGACAAACTAATTTTTGACGTTGAATAGTCTTCTCACACATCTGAAATTACAATTTCAAGCCTCTTCTCAGCATTAAACCCTATATATTTGACGTCAAATCCATCTACTCCGTACCTTATAGGTACGATACGGAGTGCAACGCGGTTCGCTTAGTAACCGATCAATTAACCGCTAAGCCGCCGTCAGTTGCCGCCAACGAGCCTTAGCCGGCAAACAAACACAGCGCCTTTCTGTGCTTCTCCACAGTTCACCTTGAAGATCAGATCCCAGCGATATCAGCTCGCTACTAGGATTAAGTCATCATATTACTTCCGATACTACTCTGGGCTTGAATCGTCTCTACCTATCTCCGGCGCAAATCATACGATATTGCTCACGCAACCACGCTTCGGCTGTGTGCTCATTTGCAATATTCGTAGGCAGCTATTTCTATTAACAATTTCGCAAACATGACCGACAAGTCAGAGCTGGCCAAACAGGCTGATGAATCGAAAAAGAGTCAGGACGCTCATTCTGTTGGCGACGTTGCTTCACCAAATTCTGAGAAAAGTTCCGAGGTCCCGGGAAAGAAGAAAGGTAAAGCCAAAGAGAAAGAAGGCGGAGACAAACCAGGGATTCTGAGTACAGATCAAGCTCAAAAACTCCTGTCGATGAATCTATCCCTTCAAAATGAGGTTGCCTCAATGAAACCCACGAAAATGCAAGACCTCATAAACAACATGTCACTAACCGATGCCGTCACTGGCATTGGCCAGAAGGGTAGCCAAAAAGACATGGCGAGCTACAAATTTTGGCAAACCCAACCCGTACCTAGCTTCTCGGAAGCACAAGCTATCACCGAAGACGGCCCAGTCAAGGATGTCAAAATTGAAGATGTACCAAAAGATCCTCGACCATTGTACCCTGGATTTGAGTGGGTTGTTATGGACCTCAACGACGAAGGAGAGCTGAAAGAAGTTTACGAACTACTATCCGGCCACTACGTTGAAGACCATGAAGCCATGTTTCGATTCAACTACTCTCCATCATTCCTTTCCTGGGCACTCAAGGCTCCTGGTTGGCGTAAAGACTGGCATATCGGTGTTCGCGCGACTCAATCTCGAAAACTCGTGGCATTCATCTCAGCCATTCCTCTCGAGCTCCGTGTGCGAAAGAATATTCTGAATGCCTCCGAAGTGAACTTTCTCGTCGTACACAAGAAACTTCGAGACAAACGACTCGCGCCTGTTCTGATTGGAGAAATCACGCGTTGCTGCAATCTCGTAGGCGTATACCAAGCCATATACACAGCGGGTGTTGTTCTTCCGACTCCTATCTCGACATGTCGCTATTTCCACCGTTCTCTGAACTGGGAAAAGCTCTATGACGTTGGATTTTCTCCGCTTCCGCAAGGGTCGACAAAACAACGACAAGTCCTAAAATTCAAACTTCCTACATCCACATCGACGCATGGCCTCCGGCTTATGGTGAAGAAAGATATTCCGGCTGTTCTGGACCTACTGAAGCGATATCTCGAGCGCTTTCAAATCGCGCAGGTTTTCACAGAGGAAGAAGTCACACACTGGCTACTTCACTCGTCTACTTTGTCACCGGAGCAAGTGGTGTGGTCTTATGTGGTTGAGTCACCAGAAAAGAAAATCACCGACTTCATCTCCTTTTACCGACTCGAATCGACCGCTCTGAAATCAGCAAAGCATACTGTTGTCCGTGCCGCGTATCTTTTCTACTACGCAACCGAGACAGCATTCGGCTCCACTTCTAATCAGCAAGGCTCACACCACTCCCATCGCCAAGATAATACACTCCTAAAAAAGCGACTCAATGAGCTTGTCAAAGAT